>ERZ802822.1554-NODE-1554-length-13794-cov-8.591456_pt1 | contig 13794 bp, 15 predicted proteins | sample MGYA00345649_ERZ802822 | MGnify/ENA primary metagenome ERZ802822 (study PRJEB30503, sample SAMEA104212359) | marine metagenome | biome: Westerlies Biome; feature: [SRF] surface water layer (ENVO:00010504) within the epipelagic zone...; material: water...
CAGTAGAGATCATCAGCCAGTTTTTGCATGTTGCCGGGTGCCGGCGGCGCCATCTCCAGCGCCGTCATCTTTTTATCATCAGACAAATTACGGATCCTTTCCGGTGACGGCAAAGCCGGTTTGTCGCCAGGCCTCATACACAACAATTGAGGCGGCATTTGCCAGATTGAGCGAGCGGTTACCAGCAATCATTGGCAAACGTAATTTTTGGCTTGGGTTTAAGCGGGCATGCACCGCATCCGGTAATCCGGCCGTTTCTGATCCAAACAGAAACGCGTCACCCGGCGCAAACTGGCTGTCGAAAACCGAAGCGGTGCCATGGCTGGTGATGGCAAATAATCTGGCCGTGCACAGCGCCGCCATACAATCATCCAGATTTTTATGCAGATGCAGATCAGCCAGCGCATGATAGTCAAGCCCGGCGCGGCGGCATGATTTTTCATCGAGACGAAAGCCCAACGGCTCAATCAGATGCAATGTCGCGCCGGTATTTGCCGACAGCCGGATGATATTGCCGGTATTGGGCGGGATTTGTGGTGCGAACAAGATAATATGAAACATCAGACAGCTACGACGCGCGATTATGGTAAAGACGGGTCAGCCTACGCAGTGACAGACCATTCGGCAAGCTCTTCACGGTCGCGCCCTGCTGGCAATTCGAATCGCGGCAGTTCACTGCCCGGCCGAACGGGTAACGCCGGAAATCACCGCTGGCATGCCGCTGACCGTCGATATTCTGGGCGATAAACGGACGGTGATGAATTACATGATCACGCCTATCGAGAAATCATGGAAGTCAGCGTTTCGGGAAAAATAATCCGGCGTTAGCTCAGCTCGACAAGAAACAGCCAGCCATAGGAAATCAGCACCGCTGGTACGGCTGAATAGAGTGTTGCCACCACCGCCACCTTTGGCGCAATGGCAATGGCCGGGAACAGCGCGTCGCCGTCATTGCTCAGCGCATTGCCAATTTGCGCTGAAAGCGGGATGATGCCCGATAAATACATGGTGGTTACCAGAACCTGTGGGCCACAGCCGGGCAGAAAGCCGATTAAAATGGCGATTATTGGCGTATATAGCACCACGCCGGTAAACAGGTTTTTCAGATCCAGCCCAAATATATAGACCGATAGCTCGAATATTAAAAAAGCGGCAATGACCCATGTGGTGACAAAATTTGTGTCGGCAATGGTGCGCCGAATGATCGTGCCGCTGTCGGTAAATGCCGGGTCACCCGAAACGCCAAATCTTGGGGCCAGCCGCATGGTCAGCGCCAGTGTTCCGCCAACCACGCCCAGAAATGTTGCCGGCCGGTCAAATAAATGGCTGGCAAACAATTTGTCGACATCAATCTGAAACGCCACCAGAACTGCCAGCACCAAACCCGGCATCATGATCAGCATCCATAAACGGTCGATCCATGGCGTGCTCGCATCTTCATTTTGGTCACTATGGGCATCGGCTGGCCGCACCGCGCCGCGCAGAAAGTCACCACCATGAATGCCGTTGATGATCCATCCACTGATGGTGCCAACGACAAATCCCATGACGATAATCGCCAGACCAGTGAGTGGCTCCTGCGCGATCAGCAAAAATGCGGCGTCGCCCATGGTCGCTGTCAAAACCGCGACAACGCTGCCGAAACTCAGCCGCCCGGTGACATATTGCGTCACAACGATGATGGCACCACCACAGCCCGGCAATGCGCCGAGTGCCGCGGCCATCGGAACCTGCCAGATGGTGTCGCGTCGCAATGCCGCTGTCGCATCGATTTTGAGGAATTTTTCAATGCCGTAAAAAATGAAAAATGTGCCGGCGACAAAGGTGCTGACCTGAATATAAGCGTCGGCAATAGCGGCAAAAATGATATCGCCGAGTTCCGAATTTGTCGTGGTCATAGCGAAACCGGCAAGGATCGCAGGCAGCAAAATGGCCAGCCCATGCATGGCATGGCGCGGTTTTCCCGGCATTGGTGCGCGGCCAATGGCTGTTGCGTTATGCTGTTCCATGATACAAATTTAGCACTATCTAACTTTAGTCACAAGGTCTAATAAACACAGTCGGTTGAAGCTCTGATATAATCTACAATGGATCAGGATCAAGGGGTCTTGTCAGTGCTTTGCAGTTGGTGCCATTATCTGGCTATTGACCCGGCGGCCATAAAAATCTGCGTCAGCTGGAAAATCTGCGTCAACTATAACATCTGCGTCAACGGGAGCTATGTGTCATGTCACCTGCTGTGCAAGCGCCATTTGTCTCATCGACGCCAGCCATTTTAATTGGCGCGGCGCCGACTGATCTGGCTGGCATTGAGCACTGTGCGCCAGATTGGCCGGTATTTGCGGCAGATGGTGGTGTGCATACAGCGCTGGCGCATCATTACCGGCCGCGTGCGGTGATCGGCGATATGGATTCAATTGGTGATCTAAGCCAGCTCGACAAGGCGATTGAGCGGGTGCATCTGGCAGCGCAGGAAGACACTGATTTCGAAAAAAGCTTGCGGCTGATTGATGCCCCGATGGTTATTGGCTTTGGGTTTTTAGGGGCGCGCAGCGATCATATGCTGGCGGCGCTGCATACGCTGGCCGGACTTGCCGATAATCGGCCGATTATTCTGGTGGGGCAGCATGATGTGATGCTGCGTGTGCGTGGTAACTGTCAGTTTGACCTGCCGGTGGGTACGCGGTTTTCGTTATGGCCTCTTGGTCGCCAGTTTTTCGAAAAATCGCAGGGTCTGGCCTGGCCTGTTGATGGCTTGACGATGGAAATCGGCAAGCAATGCGGCACATCCAACCGGGTCACCGATGCCAGCGTTAAGATCGAAGCTGGCGCCGGTGATGGCTATATGGTCATTTTGCCGGCAGATTGCCTGCGGGCTGTGTTACAGACGGCACGCGCATTGGCAGATAGGGCGGCGTGAGCATTTGTTGCCTTACGCCGGGTGCATGCGTATACTCGGGCCAAACGCAGCCTCGATCCGGAGCAAAATGATGACAATGAATCAAAAATTATCTGCAGCGCGTGCCGTGCGTATGCCGACCCTTGCTGTTGCCATGCTGGCCAATGTGATGGCGCCATCAACAGCGACGAGCGCTTTGACAAAGGCGGCTTTGGTCGTGTTTGGCAGTTTGCTGTTGGCTGTTTCAGCGCAGTTCAAAATTCCCCTTTATCCGGTTCCGGTCACAGGTCAGACGCTTGTCGTTCTGCTGATTGGCATGACCTACGGGCCGCGGCTTGGCGGCATCACCATGGCTGCCTATCTGTTTGAAGGTGCCATTGGCTTGCCGGTATTTGCCGGTGGTGCCGCGGGTATGGCCGTATTATTCGGGCCAACTGGCGGATATTTGTTTGGATTTTTGCTGGCGGCTGTGGCGATGGGCTATCTTGCCGAGCGCGGCATGGGACGTTCGGTTGTTTCAACCGTCATTGCGATGGTGATCGGCAATATGGTGATTTATCTATGCGGCGCGAGCTGGCTGGCGGGTTTTATCGGTTTTGGTGAGGCCACGGTGGCTGGAGTATTACCGTTTTTATACGGGGACGCGCTGAAGCTGGCTGTTGCGGCGGGGCTGATGCCGCTGGCATGGCGCGCGGTCAAAGCGGCGCAAAAATAAACAAGCGGCTATCTTGCCGGAAAATTGCATAGGGCTGCGGCTTTACCCACAAGGCCGCAGCCTTTTTTTGGTGATCTGAAGGCGGCGATTTGATCGATCACGCCGCTGCGTCTGAATTAAAGCAGAGCCATCTGCTCATTATCGTTCACCGCATGCTCTGCGACAGCCCGCGTTTGGCCAATCTCCTCAAATTCTTCCAAGGCATCCACCACATCAAATACCTCAGCCTCGCCAGATGACTCGATAATTTCAAGCAGGCGGGTCTCTGGTGATTCGCCTTCATAATGTAGAACGGTGACGGCAATCAACGCGGCAATGCTGCTGGTGGTTAATTGTTCTTCTCGTTGAGCAGGTCGTTTAAAAGGAATGACTCGGCAGGGTTGACCTGCGTTGCGGTCTGTCATGCGCATGGCGATACTCCATTAACGAAGCGATTGTGAGAAAAATGTAGGGAGGCGACAGTAAGACAGGGCGTTTTGAAACGCTGGATATCAATAAGTTGTTGTACACTTAGCTTATCCATACAAGTTGTAGTGTGTATCTATTTCTTCGTGAGGGAAAGAAAAAAATGCGATAGCGGTCAACAAAATAAACATGAGCAATGCCCATGAGCAATGCCAGTGAGCAAAGCCCATTAATAATGCCTATTAGTAAAGCATGGGGGGCGGCGGTGCCGGCAACAAAAAAGCCCCGGCGACGGGGCTTTTTTAAAGATCAATTTTGAGATGTATTTTGTTTAGCTGCCAACGCGCCGGACAAAGATTGTTCCGGCTGGTGCGTTATTGACATTTTTCACCGTATTGGTGGCCTGACTAAAGATGATGGTTTCGACGCCAAAACTATCAACGACGCTGACGCGGGCACGCACCTGCTTGCCAACCATGGTCTGCGTCAGACCAAAGCGGCTGGTGCCGGCGGTTTCGATGGCCCGCCAGTTGCGGCCGTCTTCAGAGGACTCCCAGCCAACCGTCAGGCTTGCGATACCATCTTCGTCAGAGACCCGTGCGGTATTGGCGACCAATGTGCTGCCCTCGGCGGCATCGCCAGCCAACAGCACCTCGCCTTCAACCGGATCATCGACATTTGATACGGTCTCCGACGGATTCGTCAGCAACATTTCCTTGGTGCCGTGTCGGTCGGTATAGGAGACCACCGCACGGTATGAATAGCCCACATGATTCTGCGTCAGTTGTAAAACTTCGCCGATAGCATTCGGATAGGCTTGCCAGTCTGTCTTGGTGCTTGAGCGTTGCCAGATCACTGAATATGTGCCGACACCATCTTCATCGGCAATCAGGCTGGTATCAACGACGAGCGCGCCTTCTTCCCGCGCTTCGCCAGCCAGGCGTGGGGCGCCGGTTGGCTTGTCATTGACATTTTGCACTGGCGTCGAGGCCGGGCTGACAAGCGTTTCAAGATTGCCTTGCCCGTCTACATATGAAATCTGCACACGCAGCTGCTGGCCGACATGTGTTTCGCGTGGGGTAAATGACTGCTGCACCGCACCAGTCAGATTCATCCACGCCGCTCCATCTGATGAGATTTGCCATTGCACCTGTACGTTGCCCATGCCGTCATCATCCATAATGGCAGAGGCGTCAACAATCAGCGGGTCATCTTCAATGGCGATAAAGCCGGCGCCGCTGTTTTGCGTCGATGACGATCCGGCAGATCTGGCAGCCCCTGAAGACCCAGAGGCGGTTGATGATGAGGCCGCTGTTGATGCGGCCGAATTTGTTGCGCTGCTGGCGATGCTGCCAGTGCTCGCTGATGTTGTGGCGGCGCTGCTCGAGCTGCCGCTTTCAGGCAGCCCGCCGGCCAACGCGTTTTGCGCGCTGATTGCCACCGCTCCCACAACCAGTGATTTCAATAGTTGGCGCATTGATTGTGCCCCCTTAAAACTCTATAAACTTACACGACATGACGCCGTAAAACTTTAGCACTCCGATGTAAATGCCGCGGATCGCACCACTTTACATAGAATCGCTCAGAGGTAAAATCGCCCAAAACATGTCACTTGTCTAGGTTTTATCTTGCTAAATCACTAATAAAGTATGTTTTTAACCTTTTGGTTAAGCAGTTCGGGTGATTCGCCGGGTTTGGCTATTCAGCCAGCAACGGGTGCAGCGCGATGGATGAAGCCTCACGCTGCACCGTTTTTGGGTTTGCGGCTATTTTTGCTCGTCCAGCACTTTGCGGGCGGCACGCATGCATTCCAGCGCCTGCGGCACACCACAATAGATGCCAATTACATGGATAATGGCGCGTAATTCCTCTTTGCTCACCCCATTTTTGATGGCACCCCGGCAATGTAATTCCCATTCCGTCATTTTGCCGAGCGCCCCAATCATCGTGAGGTTCATCATTGATCTGGTTTTGGCGTCGATACACTCATCGCCCCATCCAAATCCCCAGCACCAGGCTGTCATGGCCTCTTGAAACGGCCGCGAAAAATCATCAGCGTTATTCAATGACGCTTCGACATATTCAGCGCCCAGCGTAGCTTTGCGTTTGGCCAGGCCTTTTTCAAACAAATCATTATCCATCAGATATACCCATTCATCTCATTTGGTTTTGTTGCAATTTTGCGTGTCAGCCGTCACCGCGCTTCGGTGCGCTCACATGATCAACACTGCGTTGGACGCGGTGGCGCGTCAAGCTGCCGATATGATGAATTTAGGTTAAATGACTAATGTAGTGAAAACTGTCGTTGTTTATGGTAATTTTCCCATCGTTGGAGCGCAATTTTGCCTGTGAGAGCGTGAGGTGACGATGATCAAAGTGACGCGTGCAACTGTGGCATCTGGCGAAGTTGAACTGATTGTGACAGCAGCCCGCTTCTTTATTGATCGGTTGATCCCGGCGGCACAGCAAAAAAGACTGAGCCTGAAAATTGAGCTGACGGATAAACCCGGCCGCACACCAATTGCCATCAAATGGCTGGTTGGCTCAAGCGGGCTTTTTGGGATGAAACCACCGCGAAACTTTGAAATGACAGTTTCGGTCGCTGCCGGTGTTAAAGATGGGCTGGAACTTGCTGCCAATGAAATTGTTCATGTGGCGCAAGTTGTCAGTGGTCGTTTAAAAATCTGTCTGAAAAACCGTAGAATCAATGGTCAAAAAGAGCAGGCATACGCCGCCAGCTGGGTTGGTGGCCGGTTTGCCTTTGTTGATATGACGCCGCGCGCAAACCGGTTATGGGAAGTCGAGGCCGCGACCCTGAAAACCCAGCTTGTCGACGAATTTTTGTCATGGTCGGCAGGCAGGCTGGCCAAATTACCAACACAAAGCCCGAAAAAAAATAATTATGGGCTCTATCCGATTCGCCCGAAACACATTGCCGCACCGGTATTAATCCCGGTACCAGGCCCGGCATTAGAATCGGCATCAGGTGCGGTGCCATCAACAGCAGCCGCCCCGGCAGCGCATCAGCCTGATCACATCGTTGATCTGACAATTGACGATGTTGCCCAGCTGCCGGCAACGAATCGCACCGCAGCTCAGGGTGCCGCGCCTGCTGCCAGCATCGACACGCAGATTGACAGCAGCATGCAGGATGCGCCGTCATTGCCGGGTACGGCGGCAACAGCTGCGCTGGAAAATAATGCGGTTATCAGCGGAACCAGTGGACAGCCAGCGGCGCAAGATCCGGCTTTTGCCGGGGTCGCCACTAATGCGCTGACGCCAGAGTCGCAACCCGCAATCCCGCAACCACGGGTCAATCATCTGAAAATCGACAGCAGTGAGTTCAAGATTGCTGTTGAGGTGCCTCTCCTTGGCATGGATCGTATCCTTCATAGTGCAATGCTGCATGGTAAATTGAACGATCTTTTAGAGCGTGGGTTGATATCTTATGATGCGGCGCGGGCGGCGTTCCGTCAGGCACAGCACAATCAGATAGGCCGGTAGCGCCGCGACATCATTTGCAGCCGGTTTTCGGGTGTTTTATGGTGACGCTGCATCGCCAACTGGTTATGCTGGACGACAAAGTCGTAGGCTTGCCGATCGCTGGTGGGTTGCGCGCGTCACAGGTAAAAGTTAAATCGATGAATATATTGAAGAGCGTCAAAGAAGAAGTGCTGGTGCCGATTCATCCAGCTGGATGGCCATTCATTTTCCTGTTCTGGCTTGTCACACTGGTGGGCGGCTATTACTGGCAGCCGTTTTTGTTGCCGGGCAGCTTTCTCAGCCTGTGGTGTATTTATTTTTTCCGTAACCCAAAACGCACAACGCCGGTCGCCGCGAATCTTGTCATTTCCCCGGCTGATGGCCGGGTATTGTCAACCGGTGTGGTTGATGTGCCAGATGACTTGCCGTTGCCGGATGGCGAATGGCGGCGCATTTCGATTTTCATGAATGTATTTGACGTTCATGTAAACCGGGCGCCGGTGGCTGGAAAAGTGATCGCCGCGCCGTATCATAAAGGTGCATTTTTAAATGCCAGCCTGGATAAAGCATCGGAAAAAAACGAACGCCAAAACATGGTTTTGGAAATGTCTTCAGGTCAGCAGATTGGCGTGGTGCAGATCGCCGGGCTGGTGGCGCGCCGCATCATTTTGGAGGCAGCGATTGGTGACCAGCTGAATGTTGGCCAGCAATATGGCATCATTCGGTTTGGCAGCCGTGTTGATGTGTGGCTTCCGGCGGCCACAACCGTACAGGTGATACCCGGCCAGACGATGATCGCTGGTGAGACGGTGTTAGCTGACTTATCGGCGTCGGTGCCTGAAATCACCGAGAGCATTTATCGGTAATGGCCAACCGTTCGCCGCAAAAACGCCGCTTCCGGTCGGTGTCTATTTTTTGGCTGCTGCCGAATATGCTGACCATCGGCGGGTTTGTGTCTGGCCTGACCGCGCTGCGCTTTGCCCTCGACGGGCGTTGGGCGGGGGTCATTGTGTTGATTACGGTTGCGGCGGTGTTTGATGCGTTAGATGGGCGCACCGCGCGCCGGTTCAAAACCCAAAGTGCGTTTGGCGCGGCGCTTGATAGCTTGTCTGATTTGGTTGTATTCGGGGTTGTGCCTGCCTTGTGCCTATTTACCTGGGCGCTTCAGGATTCGGGCAATATTGCCTGGGTGGCAACGCTGTTTTTTGCCGTGTCAATTGCCTTGCGGCTGGCGCGGTTCGATTCAGAATTGCCGAATCCAGCTGATTATGCGGCCAATTATTTTACCGGCATACCAGCGCCAGCCGCAGGTTTTCTGGTGTTGATGCCCATTGTCATTGATCTGGAATTCGGCCTCGAGGTGGTACGGCAGGCGTCATATGTTTCGATCTGGCTGGTGTTGATTGGCGCTGGCGCGGTCAGTACATTGCCATCATTTGCCGGTAAAAAATTGAAATTACCCGTTAATACAGTGTTGCCGGTATTGGCGCTGGTTGGGTTGCTTGGCGCCGCCATTGTGACCGAGCCATGGCTGACCTATCTGGCTGTTGTAACCGTCTATATTGTCAGTCTGCCGATCGCAGCGATACGGTTTACCCGCGAAAAATCAGCGCAGAATTCATCCGATGCCTAACGTGTGACAGGTGGTTTGACGCGGGCGGCAAGTCGCTCGCGGTGGAACAGGTAAATGCCGCTGCCAATGATCACCGCGCTGCCGACTATGGTGGAGGTGGCTGGCACATCTTTAAATACCAGATAGCCTAGAATTGTGGCGGTGATTATTTCCATATATTGAAACGGGGCCAACACACTGGCCGGGGCGTTGGCCGCCGCCCAGACAATAAATATATGCCCGATTGTGGCGGCAAGTCCCATATAGGCGACCCACAGAAATTGCTGGTTTGTTGGCCAGCTAAAGCTGGTCCAGGGTATGTCAAAAACCGGCCCGATAAGCAATGCAAGGCCAAGCGTAATGGTGGCGGAAAAACCAACCATCATTTGCATCTGATAGGGATGAACCTGACCGGCCAGATGGCGCGTCAGGGCGACATAGCCGGCCATCGACAGAGCTGTGATCAGTGGCAAAGCCGCGGGCCAGCCAAACATCACCAAGCTTGGTTGCAGGATTATCAGCACCCCAATCAAGCCAAAAAAAATAGCCATAACACGGCGCAGCCGGATTGTTTCGCCGAGAAACAAGGCCGACATAGCGGTCAGCAATATCGGCTGAACAAAATAAATTGTGATGGCTTCGGCCAGCGGCAGATGCTGGAGTGCGGCAAAAAAACAGGCTGTGGCAATCGCCAGTAATATGCCACGGGCGAATTGCAGGCGGAAGGTGCCCTTTGGAATCGCCCAAAGTCGTCCCCAAATCACAAAAGGTGTCAGCAGTAATATCTGCATGACAAACCGCATGAAGGTGACCTGAATGGGATCGAGTGTGCGCCCCAGCAGTTTCGCAAATACGTCGAGAACCGGCACCAGAAGCATCGCAAAACAGAGCTGCAATATGCCGGTCGTAATAGTTTTATCCATGCCATTTTGGGATAGTGAGGTCATGCCGCAAGCTATCGCTTCATTCAATCCCAAGGTCAATAGAAATCAGCAGATTACGCCGGTTAACAGTTTCCTAGCCGAAGGGCTGGATTGCCGGCATCATACGTCCTATACTGGCGGCTGCATAACGCCGCTAGCAGATGGAATGACGCGCATATGACCAATGGGTTATTGAAAAAATGCCTGAATAACGGCATCCGTATGACAAGCCAGCGTCAAATAATAGTTGGGGTTATCGAGAGTTCGGAAGATCATCCCGACGTCGATCAGCTCTATCGCCGCGCCGTTGAAGAAGATCACACAATTTCCATCGCAACCATATATCGCACGGTCAAATTGCTTGAAGAGGCGGGCGTTATCGACCGTCTTGAGTTTGGCGATGGCCGGGCCAGATATGAAGAATCGGGCCAGCATCATGAGCATCTGGTGGATGTTGAAACTGGCGAAGTCATCGAATTTTATCATGCCGAGCTGGAGGCACTAAAAGAGCAGATTGCCCGCGAAATGGGCTATGAGCTTGTTGACCACCGGCTTGAGTTATTTGGCCGTAAGCTGAAATAGCGCGCGGCCGACCTACGAACAGAATCGAAATCGCTGAATGGCTTTGGTGGCGGGGTCTGCAACATGAATGATCTGCTCGCAACAGCATCGAAGGCAGCGGCCTCGGGTGAATGCGCAGCAGATTTTGCCGGGTAGTTGGGAACGAATATATGCAGCAGAGCTCGAACAAAGGTAATGTGGCGCGGTTGGCCATCGCACAGGCGCTGTCGATGACCACGATGAATGTCAATATCATCAATACCGCCCTTGTCGGCATTGTGCTGGCGCCTGTCGCCTGGTTGGCAACGTTGGGGCTGTCGCTGCAATTCGTGGCGATGATGCTGACAACCTTGCCGGCATCTTTGTTGATGGTGAGACTTGGCCGGCGGCCGGTTTTTATCGGCGGGGTGTTGATTGCTGCAATCGGTGCCTGTTTGCAGGGCACGGCCATTATAATTGATAGTTTTCAGTTGTTTTGTGCGGGATCTATGGCGCTTGGCATCGCCCACGGATGCGCCAGCTTTTATCGTTACGCCGCCACTGACTGCGCTGCCGAGGATGATAAGCCAAAGGCTATTTCATATGTGCTGGCAGGCGGTTTAATGGCAGCGTTATTTGGCCCGGAGATAGCCCGTAATACCGTCGATTGGGTGTCGGGCTATCTTTATGCTGGCTGTTATTTTTCGGTATCGGTGGTGCAGATTATTTCGTTCCTGGCGCTGGCTGGGGTGAAAATTCCAAAACCAGTACAAAGCCGTTCTGGCGGCCGGCCGCTTGGCGCTTTCGTCAAAAACCCGGTTTATATTGTGGGTATGATATGTGCGTCCATCGGCTTTGCTTTGATGACTTATTTTATGACGGCAACGCCCCTGCAGGTGGTAAATGTTGCACAGCTTGGCACATCGGCGAATGCAACGATCATCCAATGGCATGTTGTTGCGATGTTTGCGCCATCTTTCTTTACCGGCAGCTTGATCCAGCGTTTTGGCATGATAAAAATTCTGTCTGCCGGGCTGCTGGCCTATATTGTCGCCATTGTGATGGCGCTGGCCGGCGATACATTCACGCATTATTTTACCGCGCTGTTCCTGCTCGGTTTGGGTTGGAATTTCCTGTATATCGGCGGCAGTACGCTGGTGGCGCGCGTCGCAACAGCCGAAGAGCGTGGCCGGGTTCAGGGCGCTGCGGATCTGGCGACAACCTCGCTGGTCGCGCTGGCGTCGCTCACCGCTGGCGGCCTGCACAGCCAATTTGGCTGGGATGTTCTGGTGCTGAGCGGTTGTGTACCGATTGGGATTTTGGCTTGCGCTCTGGTCTGGTTCGGATTTCACCAAAAAAGCGCATCACTCGCCGCATCCTGACCCACTTCGCCTATGTGAACCACTTCGCCTATGTGAACCACTTCGCCTATGTGAACCACGTCGCAAATGAGAGGTCACGCGGAGATGATGGCCGATTGGAAGCACATTGTTTCTAATTAGGAAACAATTAAAACAATTTTCGTATTTTATAAACACCAAAAAAAAGGTCGTGAGCACGCTCACGACCGAGTCTAGGGAGGAAACACACAAACGCCGTTTGCGTGTATGTCCTATATGAGTGGTGCAATAATTTAAGTCAACCCTTGGTTTCAGAAAAACCTGAAGATTTTAGAAAATAACACTCAAAAGTGAACATTTCACCCATTAGCATGTTTCCGAATTGGAAATTATAAATGCGGAAGCGGGGGCAGCGGGGGTAATGTGTCGAATAGCGCGGCCTTGTCTAGCCCGTTGCGGCGCAGTTGCGCAATCGTTTCGGCTTCATCGCGTTTGGCCAGACGCTTGCCTGTAGCATCGCGGACAAGCTCGTGATGCAGATATGCAGGTGTCGGCAGCTCAAGCAGTGCCTGCAGCAAGCGGTGAAGATGCGTTGACGGCGCCAGGTCAAGCCCGCGCGTAACAAGCGATATGTGATCCAGCGCATCATCGACAACAACGGCTAAATGATAAGACACGCCAATATCCCCACGGGCAATGACGGCATCGCCGAAAATTTCCGGGGTGATCTGATGCGTGCCGGACAGATAATCATGCCAGCTCAAGCGATCGGCGGCGGCCAGATGTTTTGCCCGATCCATCCGTAACCGCCAGGCAGCGGCAATACCGCTGTCGGCGCGGCGCTTTTGCTCGCTGTCGGACAACAGCCTGTCGGTATCGCGGATATCTGCCGGTGTCGGGGGGGCATGCGGTGCGCTTAATATATCAGCCAGTTCTTTACGGCTCAGAAAACAGGGATAGACAAGGTCAAGTGTCTGTAATTTTTGCAAGGCCGCCTGATAGGCAGCGAAGCGCCGCGATTGCAGCGGCACATCCCCATCCCATTGCAGCCCAAGCCAGTTCAGATCATCATAAATGCCCGTGGTAAATTCATCCCGGCATCTTGTGTGATCAATATCGTCAATGCGCAGGGTGAAGTTTCCACCGGTCTGTCTGGCGAAATGATGCGCGATATGCGCCGCATAGATATGTCCACGATGCAGATCGCCGGTGGGGCTTGGCGCAAATCTGGTGTGAAAAGGCGTCATTTCTGGCCAATATCCGGCTGTTTCGCTTGCGTCAGACCTATCGCTTTGCAACACTTTCGTCAATATCGGCGGCGTTCAAAGGCCATGGATGCGCTTCATTTCGGATGTTTTGGTACCATAGAAAGTGAATTGTTATGCAACTGCGTGAATTTGGTGGTTTGACCGGCCCCTATGTGCCACCGGCGCATGGCGGTGCGGCAACGCATGTTATGCTGCTGCTGCATGGCTGGGGGGCAGATGGCAATGATCTTGCGGATTTGGCACGGCCCTATGCGATGCGGTTTCCGGGCATGGCATTTTTTGTGCCGAACGGGCCTGATCCCTGTAAAATGAACCCGGCCGGTCGTGAATGGTTTGATATTGACGATCGGGTGAACGGGCCGGATTATGCCGCGCCGGTGATCCAGACGGCAATCACCGCGCTTTTAACAGATTTGCGACTGTCCGGGTCTGCACTGATTCTGGCAGGATTCTCTCAAGGTGGCATGATGAGCCTGCATTGTGGGTTGCGCCTCGATCCCGCGCCAGCCGCGATCGTCAGTTTTTCCGGCGCATTGCTGCGGCATGATGATTTATCGGCATCGGCAACAACGCCTTATCCGCCGGTACAGCTGGTACATGGCTCGGATG
>ERZ802822.1555-NODE-1555-length-13791-cov-6.027126_pt1 | contig 13791 bp, 7 predicted proteins | sample MGYA00345649_ERZ802822 | MGnify/ENA primary metagenome ERZ802822 (study PRJEB30503, sample SAMEA104212359) | marine metagenome | biome: Westerlies Biome; feature: [SRF] surface water layer (ENVO:00010504) within the epipelagic zone...; material: water...
AGCTCCCTGAACTGGGACATATTGAACAGTGTCTGGCGGGCCTGAATACCGTAACGCTCGCCAGGGTAATTTTGGTCTCCATAAAGGGCCGAATACGGACCGTCGTAACTCACAGCGTTTTCAGACCACTCACCGAAGATTGAGACCTGCGGGAGCACTGCGCCTCGAGCCTCAACCGCCTGAGCTTCTGCAGCCTCCAGCCGATATTGCGCTATAGCTAACGATGGGGCCTGGCCGACAGCCAACTGGTAAACGGTCTCTAGAGACATTGCGCTCCCAGCATCCTCAGGAGCGGCACCGACACTTCCACCAAACAATAGAACATACAACGGCATCGCAAATCTGAGAGCCATCGGATTAGTCCTCAATCAGCGAATGAGATAGCGTACGATTTAATGGCGACATCACATACCCCAAAGGAGTCCGCTGGCCCGTCGTTATCAGCACCGCTACCGGCATGCCTGGCACAAGCACCAAGCAAGTTGTTACTGCCACCGTCGCAGTGGGCGACAATCTTGCAAAAGTTGTCGCAGCCATTGACAAAGCAATGGACACTTCTACCGGTGATTTTACCCTCACAGGAGGGGCGATGGGAGATTTAAATGAAAACGCTGCAGCTAACCAGATTACAGTGCGCAATAACGCCGGCGTAGCAGAATCTGATCTGTCATTTTCTTTCTCAGGATCGTCAATTGGCAATAGTATTGGGCTGAGTGTAGATTGGGAGGGGACGACCACTGATGCCACTACGGTTCAGTTCAAGATCGACTCTTTGTTTGGTTCTGATGTCAATGTCGACGTGGATATCGCGGCTGGCCTCGCAACTTCAGCGGATGTGGCCGAAGCAATCTATGATCAACTCGTAGACGCAGGCTTAAACACCCTGACCGATAACGGTGATACATACACGCTCACTCGGAGCAATAACACGCTTATGTGGGCACATACCCAAACTTCCATCTTTACCAATATCGACACTCAAATTGACACGACCAACAGACTCCAAACATTGACTGACTTTGGTTTGACTACATTGTCGACGAATATCTCGGATAACTGGGTGGATGAGTTGAACCCACCGGTGACCATTGAGTATGACAACTTCAATCAGGCATTTAAGTTTGGCGTGAACCATACCCAGATTGGGCCAGGTACTGATGGTAACTTCCGTGCGATTTCTGTTTCTGGTCATCCGTCCGCAGATAGTACCAATAATCTGGGCATTCCAGATGCGGGAACTGCAAGGGCCGTCACTATTGGCAGTGATACGCAAGTTTTAGGTCAGCCGTTTGTGGTTGATGGTACTGAGCTGCAGATCAGTGCCAAACGTTTTGGGGTTGATGTTGCTTATAACAGTGACAGTCAAACCTTTACATTCGCCAGTGGTACCAGTGGTGAAGAGGTGCCAATCAATGGAGCACTGAGCGTTACTGAAGCGCAATCTGCCTCTAACATTCAGGTTGGCCGGTATTCGATTAATGCTGAAAATGGCGAAATCCTGGATAAATCAGTTGATTCAGGTTCGCGAACGTTGGCAGTTGGCAACAGCGACCTGATGGGTGTCGGTGCGGCAAAGTCGATCTACTTCCAAGCGGGTCGTGGTCTGCAATCGCAACCTGCGGTCGCAACGGGTGCATCTGCAAACGAACCATTGAACGAGATTTTCGCGATGTCGGATATCACGGGTGATACCACATTCAACATCTCGGTGAACGGGGTGGCCGGTATCATTAAAGTTCCGCCAGGAAACTATGTTGGTGGCACGTTGGCGAGTGCGTTGGAAACGCGGATTAACCAGATCTCTTCACCCTCTACGGGTGTGGCAGTCGGCGGAGTAAAGGTTGCCTACATACCGGCGACAAACAACTTCACCTTTACCACAGGTACCACGAGTGACACGTCCACGATTAAGGTTAAAGGTGCTGCGCGTCTTGGACTTGATGATGTGGCACTGGGTGTTGGATCGGTGCCGCAAATCACCAATCTGGTGCAGGCGACGAACGCGGATGGTGTGCCTCTTTATGTTGATGAAAACGGTGATACTGTGTTGAACCCGCCGGCCAACTTGGTGGAAGACTTCTATCCGCTTTACCTAGATGAGGGGGAAATCACCTTCAGTAAGTCTGGTGAACTTGTCAGTCCGAAAAACAAGGTTCGTTACGAGCAGCAAGCCAGTGGATTTTCGATCTCGTTGGATATGGACTACAGTGCGTCAACCCAGCTTGCGACACCATTTGCTGTTAACAACCTAAATCAGGATGGTTTCACCTCCGGTCGTCTCGATGGTTTGGAAATTGATGCCACCGGGTTGTTGCGCGCCAACTATACCAACGGTCAGAACAAACCGCTGGGCAAACTGGTGATGGCGAACTTCAACAACCAAAACGGTCTGAAACAGATTGGTAACGCGACCTATGTGGAGACAGCCGTCTCCGGGACGCCAACGGTTGGTGAGGCCGGTAGTGAGGGCTTTGGTTCAATCCAGTCAGGTTCGCTCGAACGCTCTAATGTTGATATCACGGAAGAGCTGGTGAACCTGATCACAGCGCAGCGGAACTTCCAAGCGTCGTCAAAGGCGATTGAAACCTCTACGCAGCTGACACAAACCATCATTCAGATCCGGACGTAATCCGGGTCTCTTATCTAAGCCACTAAGCTTGCTATAAAGGAACAATAGTATGGACCGTATGATCCATGTCGCAGTAAACGCCATGAAAAACATGCGCATGGACCGTACGGTCAATGCTAACAACCTTGCGAATGCAAACGTGCCTGGCTTTAAGCGAGACATGCAATTGGGACGCGATAGTGCCTTTTTGGAAAGTCTTGATCAGTTTTCTTCAAGAGTGTTCACTCAGGCGTCAAATACGTCATTATTCGAGGAAAATTCGGGTCCGTTGGTCAACAGCGGAGAGCAGATGGATCTCGCAGTGCGCGGCGCAGGGTATTTGTTTATTCAGCCCTCTCAGGGGGGTGACGCTGCTCTATCCCGTCGTGGCGACTTGGGTTTGGATGACCAGCGTCGGCTTGTAGACGGGGTTGGCAATCTTGTGCTTGACGCCGCTCTTGCGCCCATCGAAGTTCCGGCATTCCGGGAGTTCGCAGTCGATGAAGAGGGCGCAATTATTATTGAGCCCGCCGATGCCCCTATCGGCACACGGCTCGAGGTTGGACGGATTGGCACCACGCTTGCGGACGGTGTGGCGCTGGCTAAATCTGGCGATGGCCACATTCGGACGCTGGAGGGCACTGTGCCTGAGGCGAGCGAGGGCGTGAGAATTGCGCATGGCTATTTGGAGTCAAGCAACGTCAATACCGTCAGTGAATTGATCGCGAATATTGAGGGCCAGAGGCAATTTGAGATGAGTGTGAAATTCATCAGAACAGCCAAGGAACTGGATGAAAAAACTTCGCAATTAATGCGTATGCCATCAGGTTGATTTTTTGATTTTCCAGCAATGGCACGGCGTTTGCAATTATCAACATGAAACATAAAAATGAATAGGTGTCGAAATGTCTTCAAGTGCCATGCATGTTGCTAAAACAGGGTTGAACGCGCAGCAAACCCGGATGCAAGTTATCGCAAACAACCTTTCAAACGTGAATACTGTTGGGTTTAAACGCGACCGCGCCAACTTTGAAAGCCTGCTTTATCAAGTGCAGCGCAGCAGTGGCGAGCAGACTTCTGAGGGAACAACGCTGAGTTCGGCGCTTGCTTTGGGAACAGGTGTTCGCGCTGTGAATACCCAGAAGTTGTTTTCGCAAGGCAGTTTGATCAATACCGACAATGCGCTCGATGTGGCCATTGATGGTAACGGTTTTTTCCAGGTTTTAATGCCTGATAACCGCGTCGGCTATACCCGCAACGGATCGTTTTCTCGCAATGCTGAGGGCACTTTGACCACGGCGAGCGGTTATGTCGTGCAGCCAGAAATTACTTTGCCAGCTGGTGCAACCCAGATTAACATCTCGCAAGACGGTATTGTGACCGCACTCGTCGCCGGAGCGATCGCGCCCGAAGAAGTCGGGCAGTTGACTGTCGCAAACTTTGCTAACCCTCGTGGCTTGCAGCCAATCGGCGAGAGCTTTTTGGTTGAGACGCCATCAAGTGGTGAAGCCGTGATTGGTAACCCACTTGCCGAAGGGGCAGGCAAGTTGTTGCAAGGGTCGCTTGAAGCATCAAATGTTAACGTGGTGCAGCAATTGGTGGAAATGATTGAGACGCAGCGGGCCTATGAGGTCAGTTCGAAGTCAATTTCAGCGTCTGATGAAATGATGCGCTATATCTCTCAAAACCTCTAGTTTGGATAAAATAATGCGGTCTATTGCTAAGATTATTTGTTTTTCTTGTATCGGAGGGCTCACAGCCTGTTCCGGTTATGTCGAGGATAAAGCCAGCGCAGAATTTGCGCCGGTCTATCCAGAGGCTACCGCCACAAGAAGTGGACCACCAACCGGTTCCATTTATCACAGTGGTGCCTCGGGCATATTTGCAGTAGACCGTCGTGCCTCACAGGTCGGCGACATTCTAACGATTAATCTCAACGAAAGCTTTGCCGCTGAGAAAGAGCAGACCAGTACGGCCGATCGATCCGATTCGCTGACGTTGACACTGCCAAATACAATTGGCGATGTTGCTGATAAAGCTAATATGGCAGCAACCAGTGCGCAAAAGTTCGCAGGTAAAGGTGATGCAAAGCAGTCTAATAAAATCACTGGTTTTGTGACGGTTTCTGTGGTCCGAGTGTTCTCAAACGGACATTTAGAAGTGCTGGGTCAGAAGAAACTGACTTTGAGCCAAGGGGATGAGTATATCCGGATTAAAGGGATGGTTCGTCCTTCGGACATCAGTCCTTCAAATGTTGTGAACTCGGATCGCCTAGCGAACGCCGAGATCACATATATCGGAACGGGGCAAGTTTCTGAAGCCAATAAACGCGGTTGGTTTGCTCGGCTTTTAACAGTGGCGCTGCCATTATGAGCTGGTTGAGTTATTTTAAGCACTTTCTAAGCCGCAGCCTCTTCTGCCTTATTCTTGCAATGCTTCCTACGACCGGTTTTGCGGACCGAATAAAAGACTTGGCGGCGATTGCAGGGGTGCGGTCTAACCAGTTGGTTGGCTACGGGTTGGTTGTGGGCTTGTCTGGAACCGGTGATAAATCGCTTGGCATTACACTGCAATCAATGCAGTCGATGGTATCACGTTTCGGTATGGTGACAGATACCAGCGGTTTGAGCGGAGATAACAGCGCAGCAGTTATGGTAACAGCCGAACTGCCTGCATTCACAAAGCCGGGGCAAACCTTGGATGTGACTGTGTCCACGTTGGGACCTGCAGAATCTTTGCGGGGCGGGACCTTGCTGATGACGCCGTTGCTTGGTGCGGATGGTGAGACATATGCGATTGCGCAGGGCAACATGGTGGTTGGCGGATTGGGCGTCTCGGGTGATGATGGTTCATCACTGACCGTGAACGTTCCAACAGTGGGCCGTGTTCCTCAGGGGGCGATGGTTGAGCGAATGGTGGCGAGCCCGTTTATGACCGGAGATTATCTGGTGTTTAATTTGCACAGGGGTGATTTTTCGACTGCGGCAAATGTTGCTGAAGCTATAAATAAAATTTTTGGTAATGATGTGGCTGTTCCATTGGACGCCTCTTCCATTCGTGTTCGGGCTCCGGGTGATTTATCGCAACGCGTTTCGTTTGCCAGTTTGGTGGAAGAAGTCGTTGTTGAGCCGTCAACGCCTCCGGCACAGGTCATTGTGAATTCCCGGACTGGGACAATTATCATCGGTGGTAACGTGCGGGTTACACCGGCCGCGATTACCCATGGCAGCCTGACTGTACGTGTCAGGGAAAACCCCACACTGATTGCGCAGAATAAAACGACAACAGAAGGCGCTAAGGTGACAACAGAACCAGCCGCGCCTTTGCAAGGTCAAGATTCAGATATTGAAGTGTCAGAGGCCAAGGCACGGGCCTTTGTCTTCGATCCTGGTACTGAGCTGTCAAACATTGTGGATGCGATCAATGCCGTTGGTGCAGCTCCGTCCGATCTGGTGGCAATCTTAGAAGCCCTGAAAGTGTCTGGTGCTCTGCGAGCTGAATTAATAATTATTTAACGAGGTCAATAGGATGGACAGTCTAGGCAAAAGTGCTGCGCTCTCTATGGCGCTTCAGGGCAAAGCGGCTTCTGATGCCCAAAAAGCCACTGAGGCGCTGTCATCTTTGGTGTCCACCGCCAAAAAACCGGACGAACTGCGGCAAGTTGCTGAGCAATTTGAATCGCTTTTTATTGAACAGATGATGGCGGCTGGCCGCAAGAGCGAATTAGCTGAAGGATTGCTAAAGAATAAGGGCTCTGAGACGTTCTATTCTTTGTTAGATCGCGAATATGCTGGCATGGCGTCTAAGAACAATTCACTGGGAATAGCTGACGCGTTAGTGGCGCAATTCCGACCAAATGTAAAAGATGGGGATCACAACTGATGGCTAGTCTCATGGATATCGGCCGCAGTGCCGTCACTGCCCAACGAGAAGCGTTGAACGTGACCGGTCAGAATATTGCAAATATTGAAACTGAAGGGTATCGGCGTCGAGATGCCAGCTTGACTGAAGTTATTGGCAATCAAAGTGAGCTGACAGCAAAGACATCTCAGACCGGCTTAGGCGTTCAATTGAGTGATGTCCAACGGGCGTTCAATTCCTATCTTACTGACAGCAGTCGAAGCGCCACCAGTCGATTTGAAGCGGCGGATACTTTTGAAAGTAAAATTGTCCAACTTGAAAATCTATTGTTGCCCCGAGAAGGCGACCTTGGGACGATGATGAACGCTTTTTTTGGTGAAATGAGTGGCATTGCCGCTTTGCCCGGTGATATGGCGCCACGCGCCGCCGGTTTGGCGCAAGGGTCAACTTTGGCAGCCAGCTTCAATAACACTGCGAACGTGTTACAGGATTTGGCAGACGCCGCGTTTGGCGAACTGCAGTCAAAAGTTGAAGAGGTAAACCTTTTAACTGCAGCTCTCGGTGGCGTTAATGGTCGTTTGCGATCCTCGAACCTTGGTGGAACGCCGCCCAACATGTTGTTGGACGAACGGGATAGACTAATCGATGAAATCTCCGAGAGGATGAATGTTACTGTCGCAATTGGTGAGCGATATGAGGCAGAGGTTTTTATTGGTTCAAGCGAAATGGGGCCAACCTTGGTGGCAGGCGAACGGGTGACCCCGTTGACCGCGTTGATGACGTCAGAAAAAGCGGTGAAATTCAAACTGGGTACAAATACGTTTATCTCAAATATTCAAGGCGGCGCAATTAGCGGTCTCAATGATGCATTCATAGCCACCCGAACAGCGGTCGGCGATTTGGATGCTTTGGCCCGAAAAATAACGACTGATATGAACAAGCAGCATCAACAGGGGATTGACCTTGAGGGTGAACTTGGCAATGCGATGTTTACAACCGCGGATTTTGAAATAACTGCAGGGTTTCAAAACCGTGGCAATACGACTGCAACACTCAATAAAATACCCGGTCAGGTCGATATGTATGACTATATCGAATTCACATACAATGCTGCGAGCAATGTATGGACGGGTCGTGACGGTGATGGTGTCATGCTGGGGTCCGGTCGGACACAGTTGCAACTCGAAGGCGGGATGATTGAGTTTTCGGGCAAACCGAAAGACGGCGATTCCTTTCAGATGTCGCGGGTGTCCGGGGATGCGTCACGGATGTCATTTTTGTTGACACGCGCAGAGCAGTTTGCAGCGGCCTCAACGCTTAAGGTAACGATAAACGCTGGCAATGAGGGAACGGGGAACCTTTCAACATCGATTGCCTCGATTCCTTCTTCAGGTTTGTCCTCGATTGAGACGGTGCTCAAAAACCACCTGTCGCCTGTGGCAGCCACTGATTTTATCCGGGATGGCGTGGTCGCGGTTATTCCAGCAAATGTAAGTGATATTGAGTTTGCCAGCCTAAGTAATCAGCCGACGATGCGGGTCGCAACAGCAGATATTTCAACTTTGCAGAATGTGAGTTTTCAACTTGATGGGATCAATTATAGTTTTGACCTAGATGCAACACAAAGTGGAGAAATTGCCTGGCAACATGGTGCGGAGATCGCAAATTCATTGAACGATGGCGTTATAAGGGCGGCGGTGAATTTGGGGCAAAGCACCGCAACTGTAACTTCTGGAACAGGTTCCTCTTCTGGGATCCTAATTCCTGTGGGTGCAAGCTCATCCAGCTTGAACACTACAATCGAGGGGGTTTCTGTTACTGCATCAATTACCGCAGGAAGTACGCTTGAGGATAAAAAACTGCATGCTGCGGCCTTGAGCAATGCGATCAATAATAATGCTGAATTAACCGCTAGAGGCATATCTGCGCAGGTGTCGGAAGATGTCAATGTTCAAGTTACTGGTACCAATGGTGTCTCACTGAGCTCACTGGGTGTGTTCGCTTCTGGGTTTGAGGGTGGTGTGGTTCTGGCTTCGGGCGAAATTGATGATGATGGCAACGCCAAGGCCTTTAGTAATGCAACCTTTAGATTGTCTGGTGGTGCGGCGCAGGCTGCTGAAACGAACCCAGCTCAGGATGCGTCTGACATTCAAATTTTCACCCGTGAGGGTCGCCAGATCGCTGGTGATCCGCTCACGGATGGGCAGGCCGCGGCACTTTTGACGCCTCTGAACGGCTTTGTCTCGGGCGCAGAATATCGAGCCGATTATTTGACCGCTGATGATGGGATCGGCTATCGTGGTATGTCCGTAGATACATTCCAAGCCGATGGGCTCAAGCGGCTAGATCTGTCAGTGTCGGGGTTGGGATCCAATGGTACGAATGCGGAATTAATTTCGCAGGCAAGAACGGTCAATCCTAATCTGGTTCCACCGAATAATATAAACGCTCAGACGATTACGGTCGTTGCTGAAAATGGTGCAGAGCGCAAGGTAACCATCCCCTCTGGTGTTGCTGCAGATTACGTAGCAGAGCAACTATCAGCACAACTTTCGCCTTTGGGCATTAACGTGAATTCTCACACCCGCGTTTTCCTTGAGATGCCTACGGGTGTTCAAACTGGAACCATTGGCTTTGATATTGCCGGAACGAATATCGTTCCGGTTTCTGTTGCCACTTCAGTTGCGAATGGAGATTTAACTGGATTGGCTGAAGCGATTAATTATCGCAGCACGGTTACAGGAATTTCTGCCACCCTAACTAATGATTCAAAGAGAATTATTCTTGAGCACCCAGACGGTTCTGATATCTTTATTTCAAATATCTTGACTGGCAGCATTAATATGGATGTTTCCGTTCTTGATGGCGATTACATGCCTTTACAAGATATACCTTTTAACTTTTCTCAAGGCTTGGCCCTTTCCGGAACGACCCAACCTATTGCTGAGGTGGCTGCCGAAGTTAAAATAGGTGGGGTGAATTTTGCTTCTGCTGAAATAGTTGGTGTTGAAGCCAGCACCAGCGTTGCGGACGATGGCTTTAGGGTCGTCTTCGATGCCGCTAGTGACAAAGTGAGCGTCACTGGTGCTCCGACGGGTGCTGGTACGCTTGCAGTTAAGCTGAAAGACGCGAATGAGCACATTCTTAATGCCAATGTCACGGTTGATGGCTCTGAAACACGGGATCAGCTTGCAGTAGAAATTGATACGGCAATTGACACTGCTAAAGCACAAGTGGCTGCGCTCACAACTACACCTAACAATAATACATTAACCTTGGGGGGAGGGTCGTCCTTTACCAATATTGCGTCAATTTCATCATCTGGAAATGGAGAAAATATATCCCTTTCTGGCAACAACACAATCACAGTCACCACGCCTGCGACGACGACTGGAACAATAAGTTTTGACTTGGTGGACGCCAACGGTAACAGTTTATCAATTACTACTGCCAGTATAGCCGGTAATTCTTCTGCAAATAATGTTGTTGCCGCGATCAAAACGGCCATTGATGCGGCGGTTACTGCCGTGTCAAATGGATTGACTACAGCCACGACGGCAGGAAGCGATTATATCGCCGCCAATTCGGGACCGATTAAAAATGTGGTTGATGACGTTAAAAACATCACTCTGGGTACCGGAACAAATGCGCATGTTATGACGATGGCTCTAACCGGTGAATCGCTCGAGGCCTCTATTGAAGGGATCGCTATCAGTGTAAATGGCACTAGTGACCGTGATGATGATGCTGCGGCCTTCGCCGTTAAGGTGAACACTAACGCGTCACTTATGGCCATGGGTGTTAAAGCGGTTGCCGCCAGCAATAATAGTGGTGAGGTGCGCCTATATTACAAAAATACCAAAAGCTTATCACAAAACACGCGGATAACTGGTCAGTTGTCGATGACCAGCAAGAGCGGTTTTGACCTGCAATCCAGCCTCGATGTGAGCAATAAATCTACGGCTTTGGAGGATTCAATTCTTGGGGGTCTGGTCTCCCGAAGCTTTTCGAAAGCAGGGACGTCTGCCAGTTTGAAATTTGCCGCTAATGTTGAAATCGACGGCGCAGCGACAAACGTTGATGGCACCAAGGCACAAGCACCTTCGGCTTTTTATGATGTCAAACTTGATGCCCTTGGAGGCGCTTTTGACGTCAACATAAGCAGTGCTGAGGTTGGGGAAACCAACAGCGCGCTTATTGCGGCGGGGATCGCCGAAAAAATGCGCAGTCAAGCGCCTGTGCCCAGCATCACCGGAGTGCCGATCGCATCCCTTCCTCCGGTAGGTACCTTTGCGCGTTTCTCGATTGGCGATGCAGAGTACACACTAGAGCGAGACGCAAAGGGGCTCAAAGTGTCTGGACCCGAAGAAGGACGGGTATTTATAAACACCGAAAATGTCTTCAGCGGTGGCTTTTCGACGACTGGTGAACCGGTTCTTTTGGGGCAAAGCATTACACTGTCTGTAAACAGTGGTAGTCTGACGGGCCATGCGCCGGCGCCGCTGTTTGACGACAATGCCTCTCTGTTCGGCTTTGGGGTGGGGGCTAACTATTCGTCAGGCTCTGACAAGTTTTCTGCCGTTGACCCAAAGGTCACTCACAAGGCGCAATCTGTGCTGCAAGGCCGGAACTTTACTGTGCCAACAAACGGCAGCCCGACACAGTTTACGACAACAGTTAAAAATAAATCGATCAATGTGACGCTGACAAATAGTTTCAACCCCACGTCAGTGTCGAATATTACGGTTGGAGCGGGTGATGCGTTCAACCAGTTGACCGTTGCCTCAACGGCAGGAAACAGTACAGGCTTTTCTGTTACCTTTATGGGCGGCACTGTTTCTGGAACTTATGGAAACGCTAGTTCCCCCGCTTCGGCGGATGAACTGAACGCCCGAGCGCTTCAATTGGCCGATTTAATTAATGCAAATAGTACCATCAAGACTGCTGGTGGTTCAGCTGTTGCTTCGACTAATGGAACAGGCATGGTGGTTGTTGAAGGCACCTTGAGCGTTGCAACTGACGAAGCCATCACGACAACCAACGCGAGTTCGAACGTGGCCTTTGTATCTGGTACAAAAATCCGCATGACACCTAACTCTACAACAGACGCCTCAATAACCATAGAAGGTGTGACAGTCACCGCGCCTAGAATTAGTGACGCACGTTTCAAGTTCGACGCTGCTGGTAATCTGACTAGCACCCAAGAAACTGCAGCGAAGCAAAAAAATAACTATGCCAGCCAATTTGCGCTGGCGATCAATGAAAACGCAGACCTTGCGGCGCTTGGCCTATCTGCGGTCCCCTCTGTTGATGGTTCTGGTGATATCACGGTCAGTCGCCTCTCGGTTTCACTGACGCCAGCTCTTCTCCCCACGGCAATTCAGCTCAAAGCAGATTTGGCGAGCGGTCCGATTAAAGTGACAGGTGGTGCCTCTGCGACAGCCCTAGGGTTCAAGGTTGCTGAATCCGATCTGTTGGTCACGGAGGACGGTCTGACCGCAACCAGCTTAAATGGTTTACCAGTTGATTTGTCTGGGAGTGGTACCAGCCTTGCGGAAACTCGAATGCAATTGACCGGTTTGCCTACTGAAGAGTTGATTGTTGTAGTCGCCGGCGGTGGATCGCGCCGGATCAGCGCGAAATATACGATTGACTCCGATATCGCTGTGGATCCGCTTAAGAAAGAACAGCAATATCAAGTCAGAATGCTTGATGCAAACAGTGGTCGGGTCGAGTTGTTCGACAAGGCAACGGGCCATTCGATTGCCACGCGGATTTCAAATGGCAATGCGCAGTTTGATGCAGATGGGCTTAGGTTTAATCTCAATGGCTATGCTGCAACGGGAGATTCTTTTGATGTTTTGACTGGTCAGAAAGCAGCGGGCGATGCACGTAACATGGATGAAATTATGACGTTGGCGACCAGCACTGTTAACCGGTCATCTTTCCAGGATGATTTCCGCTCAATTGCCGCCTCCGTGGGGTCGACACTAGAATCTTCACGCCTCTCTAAACTTTCTGCGGAAGCCGTGCGTGATGCTGCGGTTGCAGCAGAGGACGAAGTTTCTGGTGTCAATATGGACGAAGAAGCAGCAAAATTAATCACCCAACAACAAGCGTATCAAGCAGCAGCACGCATTTTGCAAACTGCAAAAGAAATGTTCGATACACTAATGCAAATTCGATAGAGGTTCACCATGACTATTTCATCTGCTCTTTTCTCTGAAAGAATGCTGGCTCGGTTTAGTGATATGAACGAGGCTATCCAGCTTCGTCAAACGAAGATTTCAACCGGTCAAGCGATTAATGAAGCCTCTGATGCACCGATCGATGCGGTGCGTTTGTCAGCGTTAGGAGAGGTCACTTCTAGGGTGGAACGCTATACAACAAACTTAACCGTGGCTCAGCGTAGATTGAGCTTGGGTGATGACACACTGAGTTCAGCTGACAACCTGTATACCAGATTGCGCGAGGTCCAATTGAGTGCTGCTTCCGATACGATCAGTGCAAGTGACCGAGCCAGCATCAAGCTTGAAATTGACGGTATAAATGAACAAGTTTTGGCTTTGGCAAATACGACTGATACTGCTGGGCAGGCGCTGTTTGGTGGCTATGCAACCGATCTAGAACCGTTTGTGAAAAATGCTGACGGTAGCGTGAGTTATATGGGTGATGCCGGTGATCACACTTTGGCTGCAGGCGACACTCTTAGGTTGCCAACCAGTATAAACGGTGGCGATGTGTTTATGCGGGTTGAAACCGGGGATGGCGTGCACAGTGTGTTTGATCTGATGAGTAGTTTTTCAAATGCTTTGGATGCGAGCAGTGAGTTTGCCACATCCGCTTCGACCAACGCACAGGGCAGTGTCAACTTGGATCTTGTTGCCGATAGACGGCCGCAGAATTGGACGCTGGATATTACAGGCCCAAAAGGTACAGCCACGGTTTCTTTTGTGGCGGTTGACGGAAGTTCCGGGGCTGCAAGGGATGCGATTAATGCAGCTCAGGCCGCAACAGGTGTCACGGCAGCTATAAATGCGGCAGATGGCCGGAGCCTTGAATTGTCGACGAATATCGCAACCGGCAACGAAACCATTGCCGTTACCAACCTTAAAATAGAGGGCCGAGAACTGGCAGAGTATCCGCCAAGTTATTATGCTAAAGTTAAACCAAGTGACGCAGGTCGCGCAGTGTTGCTCACAAGCATGCGCGCTCAAGCTCCGGTTCCAGATGTCACCGGCGTCCCATTTACTGCACCGTCCGGAGTGACAACGTCAAAATTCTCCCTTGAAGGTAAGGAATACACCTTGACCTATACTCCG
>ERZ802822.1558-NODE-1558-length-13778-cov-5.330195_pt1 | contig 13778 bp, 9 predicted proteins | sample MGYA00345649_ERZ802822 | MGnify/ENA primary metagenome ERZ802822 (study PRJEB30503, sample SAMEA104212359) | marine metagenome | biome: Westerlies Biome; feature: [SRF] surface water layer (ENVO:00010504) within the epipelagic zone...; material: water...
CATCTTGCATACCATGAACGACTTGTGATAATGATAGGACCTCACCTTCTTTATTAGCAACTTTATAAACCTCACTTGTGGAAAGCTCAATAGCTCCTTTATCGCCGATGATAAAATGGTACCACTCCCAAGCCTGGCTACCTACAAAAATTATTCCGCCTATAATTGTTGCAACCATCCACCAAGCCGTCAAATTCTTTTTTAATTGATGACCCGCATTTACCGCCAAAACCATAGTCACAGATGACATGATTAAAACAAATGTCATAAATGCTACATAAAGAAGCGGTTGGTCTCCCTGAAGACCAGGAAAATGAGTGAAAACATCCTCTGCAACAGGCCATTGAGCTTCAAATCTAAACCGCACAAAAGCATAAGCAGTTAGAAAACCTGAAAAAGTAAGGGCATCTGACATCAAGAAGAACCACATCATCATCTTCCCATATTCAGCATTCATTGGCTGATTGCCTCCGATTGACCAGGCGCTAGTTGTAATTTTTGCCATAAAATGAACTAAAAAATTTAATCTTATTGATTAATACAAAATTAACGAAGAAAGGTTAAAAACAGAAGAAGATATATCCATAAAAACCCAAGAAAATGCCAAAATTGAGATGATAATTTAAGTTGAAGGACATTTCCCTCATTAAAAAAACCTTTTGAACTCCGAATGGATGCAAGCAAAAGGACAATGACTCCGGCTAAAGCATGTATCCAATGAAACCATGTGATAACATAAAGCCAACTCCCTGCAGGACGGCTTTGTTCTCCGGTAAAAAAGACGCCTTGATTTTTCATCAAATCATTCCAACCTAAAACTTGGGTGTACAAAAATGCACAGCCAAAAACAAATGCAAACCAGATCATTAAATTGGATGATTTATACTTTTCAACTTTCAATCTATTCATGGCCATAATGAGTAAAGCACTGGATATTACTATAAAGATTGTACTGATTAGAAACTCATTTGGCAAGGGTATTGTTTGCCACGCTCCAGCAGAAACAAGAGAGGATTTTGAGACAACATAACCTGATGTTAAACCAGCAAAGGCCATTCCTATACTTGCCATTCCTATCCATAAAAGAGGTTTGGATGTTTTATTTCGAATTTGTTCTTTATCCATGATTAAATTAAAAAGTTATCAATAACGTACGCTATTTGAAGTAATGGTAGATAAACTATTGTAGACACTATCAAAGCGCGTGCCGCAGAATCTGAAGGATTACGATGATGAAAAATAGCTAAACGCAGGACGTAAATTCCCAAACCTAAAATAACAAACGCAGCTGGAGGGGATAAATTCAAAGACCCTGTTAATCCGAACGCTGGGAGGATGGAAACAAAAATCATAAATAGTGTATAAATAATACTCATGTAAGTGGCTGTACTATTTTTTTCTCGGCTTGGAAGCAAATAATAGCCTGCTTTTGCATAATCATCGTATCCAACCCAAGCAATGGCCCAAAAGTGAGGAAACTGCCATAAAAATTGTATTGCGAAGAGTGTGCCGGCTTCGATACCAAAATCTCCTGTCGCTGCGACCCAGCCTAATAAAAAAGGAATGGCGCCAGGAAATGCACCAACTAAAACTGCCATAGGGGATTTGGATTTCATTGGAGTGTAAACAAGAACGTACAATAACATGGAAATGATTCCGAATACTGCAGTTGGTATATTTAAAAAAGCTAATGAAGCTGTTCCTAAAATGGCAAGACTAATAGCCCAAAAGTAGGCTTCTGATTTGTTCATTCTGCCTGCAGGTAAGGGTCTTAATTTTGTTCGATCCATTAGTGCATCAGTATCAATTTCCATTATTTGGTTCAATGCATTACTCGATCCTACAATCGCAAACCCTCCTAAAACCAAAAGAATAAACTGACTTAAAATAAATTCGGGCATTCCCAATAAATATCCAGCTGCTGCCGAAAATACTACAGTAAAAGCAAGCCTGAATTTCAAAAGAATTCCTATGTCACGCATTTTGACATAGATCTTCTGAGCCGCAAACAATAAAGAAAGGATTTAACAGATTTTGCTTGTTATAGACTAGTGGAGAACTCCAAATTAATTGTTCATTTAACTCCTCCATTTTTAGAACATGACAATTTGAACCGATTGCAATGGCATGTCCAGCAGCAGTATCCCACTCCATTGTCAATGCCGCTCTTGGATATGCATGAGCAACCCCTTCAGCAACCAGACATATTTTTAGAGAACTACCCATAGAAATTCGATTCATTTCTCCATGCTCTTTTTCCCACTTTTTGAGCAATTTTTCGGTTGCATGACTTCCATGCGACCGGCTAGCAATAACAGTAAGTTTTTCTGGTAATTTTTTCGGAAGGACTTGGCCTTGACTAATTATGTCATTGTATGATAATTTTCCTTTGCTTTTGTATGAACCAGAATCAGGGCCACCTACATAAGTCCAATCTAAAACAGGGCTGTGTACTACTCCCCATATTGGAGTATCACCTTTAACTAGAGCAACATTAATTGTAAACTCACCATTTCCTTTGATGAATTCTTTAGTGCCATCTAAAGGATCAACTACCCAAAACAGATCCCACATTTTTCGTATTTCAAAATCTGCATGCTCACCTTCCTCTGATAGTATTGGCCATCCTGATTTTGACAATGTTTCCGATAAAATATTATGAGCATTTATATCCGCAATTGTGACTGGACTATCATCCAATTTCGTTTCAGATTCAATTTCTTTCTGATTATATACCTCCATAATTGCATCCGCAGCGCAATAGACCGATTGCATAACATTATCTGGCGTTAGATTTGGGTTAGAAAAAGGTTTCATAAGATTATGGTTTTCTATTCTCCATCAAGCACAATGAAATCTCCTTTCGGATCACACCAGAGTTATTAAACATACTCTCGTATTACTGAAGTTTAGCATTGATGGGAAGACTATAACGCATTCGTACAGGTCTACCACCAACCTTAGCAGGTAACATTTTTGGAAGTTGACGCACAACCCTCAATGATTCGTCATCTAGAAGTTTATCAACTGATCGCTCAATAGTAATATCTGAAACTTTCCCGTCTTTTTCAATAATAAAAGAAACCCATATCTTACCTTGAATTCCCATTTGCTTCGCCATCTCTGGGAATTCAAATTTTCTACCGACAAATTGTCGAATCTTTATGTTGAAACAATTGAACCTCTCATCTTCTGTAGCAAAATCTTCACAACCTGGATAAATCGGCTTGCTCTCTACATTCACAAAATTGAAAATATCATCATCAACGATTTCATCAATAAGTTCGATTTCATCGCTGTTATCAATTTCTGTAGACTCCATTTCTAATTCGTCAATGTCTAGTTTGTCATCGACAATTGTAATGACTTCTGGGGGAGCCGGCGGAGGAGGGGGAGGAGGAGGAGTGTTCCTCTGCGTAATCACAACTTCCTCATCATCGATAAAAGCATCTAAATCACCCAAACTATTTGGGCCATCCGCATAAGTTTTCCATTCAAAAGCACCCCAGACAATGGCCAAAGCTAAAACCAAACCTATTTGTAAAAAAAGGCCTTTTTTGTTTTCTAAGTCCGCCTTGAAAGTTTTTCGGTTATTCATTTTGAGAGTATTATTATGTAAAGATACGGTTCCCTAAAAATCGAGCAAAGATGAAACCAAAAATTAAACCAAAAGTATTGGAAAGAATATCATAGAATGAAAAAAATCTCCCAATTGTCAGAATCGGCTGAAATATTTCTATTCCTAAACCTAGTGAAAAAGTAATAATTAGTAATACCCATGGATTTAATATTGACCTTGTTCCCAGAGTAAAAAAAAATGCGATCAAAAAATAGGCGATAAAATGTAAAATAAGATCCTTAATTGTAAAAAGTATATCAGGAAGGTTCTCGGCTGGCAAAAAACTGAAATAAATAACAATGATTGTCCAAAGGCATCCGAATATCCGCCAATGTCTATCACTAAATCTCATTTAAAATTAATTTCCAACAAGTTCCGAATATTGATCCGCTGTCAATAAATCATTTTCCGAGCTCAGATCCGTGATCTTCGCTTTCACCATCCAACCCTTTTGATAAGGATCCTCATTAACCAGCTCCGGGTTTTCATCCAAAAGTGGATTTACCTCAATAATTTCACAATCTAGAGGAACATATAAGTCACTGACAGTTTTTACCGCTTCAACAGATCCAAAAACCTCTTCTTTTTTTAATGTGTCACCTTCAGAATCAATATCAATAAAAACTATATCTCCTAATTCACCTTGAGCAAAATCGGTTATCCCAATAATTGCAATTTCACCATCTAGGCGAACCCATTCGTGGTCTTTAGTATATTTTAAGTCTGAAGGTATATTCATTTTCAATAAATTTAATTGCCAAATATAATAATAGAATTAGTTGCCAAGATTAAGTCGCAAAGCTATTCCACTTTGCCACTGATTGGTTGGGAATGCCATGGAAGTTTTAAACGTACTTATTGTTTGGTCATAATAAAATTGAGCAGCAAGTCGGCGACTCAATCTGTAATCAGCCGTAAGCTTTATTGTTGTTCTTCTTTGGCCTGCTGTTGGTTGATTGAAACCCTCTAAAATTCTTCGAATAACTGTTTGATTATCACTTATCCGAACATCAAGTTTTAACTCAAGGTTAGATTTTATATTATTTCTCTGACCAGATTCGTCAACAATTGTGAATTGAACATCACGAATTATGTATCCCAATCCGAAAGTCACATCTGTCGCCTTACTCTCCGTAATTTGGTTGTTTGCTAAACTCAGTGCGATTTGTCTTTGTTTTCCTACTTCGAATTTAAATGATGTATTTTTTCGAGTTCTAACATCAATTCCAATTAATGGGGCAAATGATTCTGAAATTGATACCTGCCCTATTTGCATTTCTGGAAGTATATCTAGATTAGCATTTCTGGGAAAAGGATTGCTGGGATCGTTTTGAATGTTCTGAGCACGAAGCATATTCGTTTGAATATTCTGTACCGTTAAATTATTTTTATAGCTGTGGCTCATTGCAAAAGCAGTGAAAACTTTTCGAAATGACTTTATTCGCATTAAACCCGTGTAATTAATTGACCAATTTGGAATAGGTAAAATCGATTTGAAATCAATTCGACTCATACTTTGAGCATCCTGATAACCATAAGCTGAGAAGAAACTATTTAGTAGAACTTCGCTCTGAAGAACTGAATATCCATCAAATCCATATCTCGAAGAATCCGGTTCACCTATAAAAGTCTGAATGTATCCCGGAATATGATTTAAAGCACTGTCTGATAATTGTTGAGAAAATTCTAATCTATTTTTTAAAAAATCATTAAAAGCTGCACTTCCATAACCAGGAGCACTACTTGTATCAAAAGCAGATTTTAATGAAAGCCAAGAGGTAGAAAATGTTTCGATATTTTGAGGACTAAAATGATGAAACCCTTTAGAATACATAGAATCTAAACCTAATCCATCTGTGTAACGAAAAGTACTACTCATTTGAGACCCATAATTCTGATTCGCTGTCATCGTTATCCGAAAATCCTTGAATGGCTCAAGTTGAGCTCTACCGTTGAAACTTCTTGTTTCAGTTTTTAGATATCTGTTTGGCTGATTTGGGTTTTTTATTAACCAAGAATTACTGTTATCTCCAGCCCTGCCTGCGATATCAATTGGTAGACCAAAAAGCATATCCAATCCAGGTGCCATTGCATCCGAAGGAGAAAATCCACTTAAAACAGGCCTTGGATTGAAGCCTGGAAGGTATAGCCCCGTATTTAATGTACCACTTAAGTTAATCGACTTTACTAATGTTATTGCATCCACAGTGGCAATCAAAATTTTCTTTCCAAAAGAGTCTTTTTTCTTCTCCTCTTTATTTGAACTCCTCGCATTATTACCGGTCAACCTCTGCTCCATAGCTGATCTGGCTCCACGAGATTTTGCTCCCCCACTTTGCTTCAGTTTCTTATACCATGAGAATTTATTATAGAAATTTGCAAAGTTGAGATTTGCTGTTCCATTCCATTTTCCTGAATTCTCAATTATATTTCCAAAATCTAGACTATCAATTGACTGTATAGAGGCGAGTAAAGAATTTGCTTTCCAATCATAATCAGCTGTGTATCTTAATTGAAATTGAGTGAAGTCCATAAATGGTAATTTATTGATAGGAATATTCCATGACGTATTAATCGTATGATGATACTCTACAGGACGCCCCCCGTTTCTTAAATTTTCAACTAAAAATGTTTTAACAGAATCAATTGAATTTGATCCAGGTAATTCATCTACTCTTACACGTATTCTGGAGGTGTAATCAAATTTCAAACCCTTACTTAAGTCCCAAACAACATTATAATTTCTATCTATAGTAAAATTTTTGCTAAACATTTCTGGTAATTCAAATAATGGATTATCCACATTTCTCATTTTCATAGTTTGAATTGACCTGAGCACATCTCCTCGAACGCTTATTTTTGATGGCGTCAAATTAAAATTCCAATCTTTGATCAGGGCTAAATTTTTATTTTTAATTCTCTTAAATGGTTGAATATTCAAAGGTGTAGTTTGAAAATTATATATCAAAGAAGCTTTATGCTCCTCCCGGTCGTCTTTCATTGTATTTGCGTCACTTTTAAGTACCTCATTAAATGAGTAAGATGCGGCCCAATTAGAAATATCAAATGGATTTGGAGCTCTAAACTTAGCTTTTTGATTAACGTTATTGTTTCCTTTGCTTAATTTGTTCATCTGATTGCCTTTTTCTGGTGATGATGCCTTAGAGACCTTTGAATTACGATTTTGACCCATAGATCGGTCAAATCTCACATTAGTGAAATTAAAGCCTCTACGAACTGTTCTATCTGCCACCAAATCTCGTAATTCAGATCGTTCATCCTTACTATTCAAATTTTGTAACGCCTTGATCATTTCAATATCTGGGTTTAATGGGTTGAACATCGGCGTTTTCCAGTCTTGAGCATTATTTATAAAAAGTGGTAACCTTAGGCGAGTTTTAAATGGCAAAAGACGGCTAAGTTCAAGATTCGTTTGAAAATCATAAGTAGCAGCAGAAAATTTGTTTCTTTCTTGAGGACTCATATCCAAAGATCCAAAACCCACTGTACTATATGTTCCACTCAAAGCAACTTGACCGATATCAGCAAGCTGTGTATTTGACCGCGCTAATGCAGATACGCCTCCACGATTGTCAAAATCTGTCATTCTCAATTCATTAACCCAAACTTCAGCGCACTTGTCTAAACCATCATCTGAGCTACCTGAAGATCTTTTTTTCGGGTTACGTACCCCTATCATTATGGTTCGAACATTCCCTAAATTCGGCGCTCCTAATACTTTAATTATTCCCTCTCCATCACTCTCCTGCTCCTGATAAATTATAGAATTTGAAATTTGAGCTTTATCTCGACTTAATTTCAAATTTGTTAGCTCTTCAAAAGCAAGATCAATCTCGTTTGATCCCGGCCAGACAATTCCTGGATCAGAGCTTCCCCATGGGGTAACCTTAAGTGGAATTTCATACTCATAGTAATTTTGACTGTAATCATTCCCAAGTCGAATAAATAATTTCAAATCGTCATCATTCAACTGTTCAAATTGAATTCCAGCCTCAACGTGAGTGAATAGCCTTAACCTTTTATTCATTCGCATATCGATGGAAGTATTTTTAAATGCCGCCCTAGCGTCTCCATCCCGTAAACCACAAACCCTCATGCTCAAAGACTGTTCGTTCTGCTGAACCAAAGAAGTGTTACCCAGTAAAACTTGCCTTTCGATTCCGGGGGGAAGCACATAAGGAATTGGTTTCCGACCACCATTTTCCTCAAGATTTACTGCATTCATAACAAAAGAGGTTTCATCAAATGCATCAATTGGAATCATCTCCCGAGATTCTTCTAAAGAAAAACGGTAGCGTCTCCATTCTCCTCTCACAAGGTCCAAACGAGCCATTCTTAAAACTGTTGACTCTTCCCAACCTTTAAGAATCATTCTCAAAAACCGAATTGAACGAAAATCTGAGGCTCCTCCTATGCGCTTAGAGGCTTCAAATACTGGAATTTTGAATTGAATCCACCTTACTGGCCTTCTAGTATTATCGGGTAATAAATCCGTTTGAGTTTCAAAAATATCTGCAATATGATTTTTGCCGATTACTAAATCCTCAGGTCTCATAGATATATGATATTGGAAATATTGTTCAGATTTATTCAGAGTTGCGTCCCTATTCACATCCTCTTTATCCGGTAAATTGGTATAAGTCGCTGGGAGACCATTAATTAGTGTTGTCTGAGAGTTCCCATCCGTATTGTTAAAATATCGATAACGTTGTAAAATATCTGAATTCATTGAATCTTGATCCGGGCCGCGATAATAGGAGAAATTATCTCCTGAAGGGTCTTCAATTGCTTTTATGTATGCCTGACTGTTGGTTCCAAAAACATTACTCAACTTAGATAGATATGTTTGAGAATCCTCTCCTTTTAACCTCGCCTCTCTATTATCTCCCATGCCATCTAAACCTACGTCCTGATGAACCCTTGAACTCGGATCATTATCAAATGCTTGAACAACAGGTTGATATCTTGATGTATAACCCCAAACTGAGGAATCAAGATCGATAAGCTGTCCAGAAGATGAAAGTCCATTTTCAAAACTTTGTCTGCCATCCTTCAAGATATCTTCAGATAAATTGCCTAAATGGAAATACAAATCACCTCCCATGGCAGTAGGGTTATCTAAAAATGGGTCTAACATCCAGAACTGAATGAATTCTATATTTTGCTCCTCAAAGTTGTTTATTGATAATTGACGCATTATTCCTCCCCATCTCGATTTTGGATCAATCAAAAAGCCATCCGAATTTATTCCTTGACTGTAGTTAGGGTATCCAGCTACATCAAAGTTGTAAGGCCCTCTCTCATTCGGATCAAATTGGAGATCAAACATGGCAATATTTCGGGCCATTCCCGGTTGCAATGGAACATTTGGGAAAACTTCATTTAACGGAACCAAACGCTGTCTATGGTCAGAGGTAATAGATGGATTACCTCGAATATTTTGTGGGGTTTGACTATTGTTTGCAAAAAATGAAGGGTCAATTATATACCAGCTTATTCGAGCCCGGTTCGAGTTATATGCCCAATTATTACTCAGAGAGGCTTCGGGGAAAAGTTTCGTTTGCCCCTCGGGTGTCGAGGCTAAATGCCAAGTAGTCGTACCCCTGAGGTCAATAGTTGTCTGACTGGTCTCAAAATCATCCAAATACGTTGTCGCATCCCCATTTATCTTAATTCCCTTTGGAGATCCTGGGAGAAGTTGTGCTATCTCGGCTTGTATCTGAATTTTGGAAGGAGCATTGGTAGATATAAAAGGAAGCTTATCCATAAATCGAGTCAATCCCGGCAAATTCTTTTGATATTGTGTCTGAAATCCCCAAATACTATTAGCTATTGGAATCTCAGTTGTATTCACTTTCTGAGTCAATGGTCTTTCCGCCAATCTTAAAAAAGTACCTCCCACGGTCCAATCTTTTGAAACCTCATGTTCAACAGCAAGTCCAGAAAATGTTTTTGCTTGAAAATTAAACATAGTATTATTTTCAAAAGAAACCTTTACAGGCATTCCTGATTGCAATATACTTTCATTTAAAATTCTCACTTGCCCAAGTGAATAATCAACTGTATAATCCTGATTCTCTATGAGTTTTGCGCCACCTGCAGTTACTGAAATTGAACCTCTAGGTATATTGAAAGAATTCAATTGGATTAGTGATCCCCCCGCACTTTTATACCTTCCACGAATAAGAAATTTATTCAATTGGGTTTGCTCCTGTGCACGAAAGAGCGTAGAGTCATAGAGCTGTTGAAAAACATATTTTTCTTTTTCACTCTGGTTGGATAATTTACTCGATAAGCTTGATCCGAATGGTTCTAAAACAGGAAGAATGACACGACCCTTTTGACTTAATACTGTCACTCCTTCCACATAATCAAAAAGACCATCTGGGAATGGATCATTATTATTATTGACATAGTCCATGTCAAGAACTTGAATTAAAAGTTTGTCTTTAACAGTACTCTCAGGTAAAAATGGAATAGGTAAGCCTGTATCGTCATTCAAATACATCACTTCCAATCTGAAGTCCTCTTGAGATAATTGAAAAGCATTTAAACTATATACGTTTTTCATCATTAAATCCCATAATGGAGACTTCACATCCAAAAGAGTATGTTTTAATAATTTCAAAACAAGACTTTTTGGGGCCATTATCCCATCGTTAGAAAATTCTCCTACTTGATAAGTTCTTCCATTTGCAGTATACTGATATGCAACAGCCAACACCTCGTCTTGATTCAATGAAGTGTTTAGGGTCAAATAGCCTAATTGCGGATGAAATGTATACTCGTTTGACTGCAGTTTTCTTGCATTTGTAAGCTCAGAATACTCTACATTGGGATCATAGCCTGATGCAATTAAAGAAGAGCTCGCAGTGGCGGCATCTCGTATGTTTGGAAATCTTGTAAGCAAATCATTAGGATCAAGACGATTGACCCTGTTACTGGGTAAAGGGTCTATGGATTGTCCTGGAAAGATAATATCACCATTCCTGTTGGCACTCGTAGATCGCCAAGCACGGGACTCACCTTCACCTAGATCTGTAAAAGCAATAATATTTCGCACCTCGGTTGGTGTTGTTCTTCTATTAGTAACCCAAACTTCTACGCGAGTAATTTGAACAGGACTTTGGATAACCGGCAAGGTACTCAGCCATTGTTCGTAATTATTTCTAAAATGGTGGCTTAAGAAAAAATGCCGATTTGCCTCGTATGCATCACCTTGAATCAAAAATTCTTGAGTAGTTGCCCCACCCTGAATATTTAAGCTTTGACTTTGACTTCTTTGCTCAGCCAAGACTGTAGTCACTGTTGTTTTCCCAAATTGAAATTTCCCTTTTAAACCAAATAGGCTTTGAGCTCCAGTTATCAGGCTACTTCCAGTTGGCATACTGACATTACCCATCTCTAAAGACTTTATAATATCATCCTCTAGACCTTTAAAATTGAGTTTCATTTTGTTTTCAAATCCGAACGTCGCTTCAGTATCATAGTTTATTTGAAGATCTAACCTTTCTCCTAATTTTCCCGTTGCATTCACTTGCATTTTTTGATCAAAGTCAAATGCAAGATTTTTTCTATTTCTCTCTGGGACAATGGGGTTTTTAATATGCTGAAATCTCAATCCAAACCTAAGCTCAGCTGTACCTTGGGGCCTTATTTCTAATTCATCAGATCCAAAAATATCTTCTATCAGATTTGAGCCTAAATTCATATCTGGAACAATATTCACTCCGTTTCTTTGATCTGCTGAGCTTCCTTGAGACCAACGGCTACTCCAACCATCAAGTTCCTGTTGTTGAAAAATCATTTTACGATAATCCTCTTCAGAATAATATATTGGCGAGCCAATAGGGGTTTCTCCGATATATTTTTGCCCAATATAAAATCCTGTTACAGGGTCATATGTATAGGAGATGCTGATATTTTTGGGGATATCAATTCCAGGCATAGACCAATTAGTAGCATTTGAATCGATTCCCTGTGCATTAGATCCAATGGAAATAATTACAGCAAAGAAAAAACTGAAAAAAAACTTCGGCTTTAACCGCATTAGAGCTGGGATAATGCGATTCTTAAAACTTCTTCTAAATTTTGATCTCCCTCTTTAGCTAGAATAGATGATACTATTCTTTCTACTGCCTGTCTAGAGAACCCTAAAACAATTAATGCCTGTATAGCTTCATCCCTTACAGAGGCCGATACTTCATTCCCAACATCTTTTGTTGACGAAACTCCACCCACTTTATCTCTAAGGTCAATCACTATTCTTTGAGCAGTTTTCGCCCCTATACCTTTGATTCGCTGAAGCATACCACTATCGCCATTAGATATCGCTTGAATCGCTTCATTTGGCCTAAGTGCGGATAAAATCATTCTCGCTGTATTCGCTCCCACTCCAGATACGCTTAAAAGCAAAAGAAAAACATCTTTTTCTACTGGGGTAAAAAATCCAAATAAAAGTTGAGCATCTTCTCTGTAAACGGCATGAACAAGCAATTTAATTTCTTTGGAATCACCTATTTGACCATATGTTGTAAGAGAAATGTTTAAATAATAGCCAACTTGACCACATTCAATAACGACATGTGCCGGAGATTTTTCTATTATACGCCCTACAAAGTGATTAAACATTGGACTCTAATAACGAAGAAAATTAAAATTTAGTATTTACTGAACTATAAATTTTCCAAATTCAAATTTTCCAGCGGAAGTTATACGCTTTAGAATATAGATACCTTTTTCTAACCCGATAAGGTGAGGATTAAAAGTCACTTTCCTTTGATTCGGTTCAACCTCAAATTCTCTGACTTTTCTCCCGTTAAGATCTAAGACATGCAGGTAAGTAATGCCGTTTGATGTGAGAATATCAATGTTCAAATTTTGATTACCAATAGGATTAGGATATATTTTAAAATCGTCAACTTCTTTCTCTTCCATGTTAAAAGTCTTTGAGAAATTGTATACCATTTGTACTTGAAGAGTATCCGTAGAATCGATAGCATTTATAATTGTGTACCAAATAGTATCCTGCCCCTCTGCACTGGTATCTCTAACATATGAATAGCCTGAAAAATCATATGCTACAGCTCCAGCAGCAATAGTGACATTACCCTGACTTTGAGACGCCCAAGTTGGGTAACACAAATCCCAACAAAAGTAATTTGAATCAACCAAGCCGGTTGATCCCACTTTTCTTCTAACCAAAAAATAATCTTTCGAGGAATTCGAAATATTCTTTAACGCAAAATGCCCTTCAGCCTGCTGTCCAACAATAGAATTCACATAAGCGATTGAGTCTTTTGATTCAACGACAAGGGATTGGCTTGAAAGTTCTAAAGAGAATATTAAAATAAATAGAGTAAAGACCTGTCCTGATAGGTCGTTTAAATATATTGAGAACGAAACTAAATTTATATTAACCGCTAATAAGATAAGCTCAATACTCATTAAAATCACAATAATATTTTTTCTATTTAAAAAAATCCCAACTATACCAATTGTAAAAATTACCGCTCCTAAAGTTAGATAATGTCCCAAGCCAATTTCAATCATCAATTTTTACTCCCTTATTAGATGGAACATCTAAAACCTCTACCCCTTCAGATCTTTCTCTAGAAATTTGTTTGATATAGCTTTGTTTTTTTACACCTTCTCTTTGTCTAAAAGTAAGAACAATCGCTCCTATCATTGCAATTAATAAAATCATTCCACTTATTTGAAAGACATGAATGTAATCTGTATATAAAATTTGCCCTAAAGAATGAGTGTTACTAAGTTCACTAGATATATCTAAATTATTCGAGTTAAATAAATCAGGCTTATACTTCCAACCACCTATAACAATAATTAGTTCAAAGAATATTAAAGCACTTATAATAAGTCCTATAGGTATGTGTCCGGAACTGTCCTCAGATAATAACCATTGATTTTTTTGTTGAGCTACATTTAACATCATAACAACAAATAAAAAAAGAACTGCTACTGCACCAACGTAGACAATTAACATGATCATACCTAAAAATTCTGCTCCAATCATAATAAAAAGACATGAAATACTGATAAAATCTAAAATTAAAAAAAATACTGAATGAACTGTATTTTTAGAGACCGTAACCATTATTGCAGAAATAATAGCTAT
>ERZ802822.1559-NODE-1559-length-13763-cov-6.049394_pt1 | contig 13763 bp, 13 predicted proteins | sample MGYA00345649_ERZ802822 | MGnify/ENA primary metagenome ERZ802822 (study PRJEB30503, sample SAMEA104212359) | marine metagenome | biome: Westerlies Biome; feature: [SRF] surface water layer (ENVO:00010504) within the epipelagic zone...; material: water...
AGGAGGAAATACATTCCAGGCTCCAGTCAGAAAAGCAGCTGTATGACCCATGGGTTGGCCCCTACCCGGTGAAGCGCGTTCTCCACGGAGGGAAGGTGGTTGTGATCCAAATGGGACAAGAAGAGCAGCTGGCTCATCCGCGGCAGCTGAGGAAGTACTTCGGGCCAATGGGAGGCAGCGGGCTGGGAAGAAGAAGGCCAAAGAGATGCTGCCAGCACGGGCACCCCCGCGCGCGCCAAGCACGCGGCCGCGCCGCAACCGAACAGGCGGCGCTTTTGCGGCAGCGGTTTATGTTAATAACCAGCGAGAATTAATCAGTTTGGCGGGCTTTGATCGTGGCTTGTGCTGCGGCAAGCCGCGCCGCAGGAACGCGGTAAGGCGAACAAGACACATAATCAAGACCGACCTTTTCAAAGAACAGAATTGATTCGCCATCGCCACCATGCTCACCGCAGATACCACACTTTAAATTCGGACGTGTTTCACGCCCGCGCTCCACACCCAACTTCACAAGCTGACCAACACCCGTTTGATCCAACTGCTGGAAGGGATCCGTTGGAAGAATTTTCTCATCCAAATAATCCGGCAAGAATCCTCCAATATCATCCCGACTATATCCAAAGGTCATCTGCGTTAAGTCGTTCGTTCCAAAACTAAAGAACTCAGCACTCTCCGCAATCTCATCTGCTGTGAGGGCGGCACGTGGAATCTCAATCATCGTTCCAACCATGTATTTAATCTTCACGCCCGCCTTTGCAATCAATGCATCCGCTTGTTCCCGAACAATCTTTTCAAGGAAGTCTAATTCCGCTTTTGTACCCACAAGTGGAATCATAATTTCCGGCAACACTTTGACAGCCTTTTTCGCTTTAGCTACCTTACAGGCCGCCCCAATAATCGCCTGTGTCTGCATCACGCACAACTCCGGATACGTAATGGACAAACGACAACCTCGATGACCAAGCATTGGGTTGAATTCATGAAGATCATCAACCCTTTTTTTGATTTCAAACCTGGTTTTTTGACACTGATAGGCAAGCTGCCAGACAGATGGCCAGCATAGCACCAAACCCGATCACACAAACAATCGCCAAAGCGATTAGGGCGGCCATGCCAGCCACCCTAAAACATTTGATTTATGCAGTCTGATTTAGGCGGCTGGCGGCGCGCCGATCGCATCAAGCACCGCCTGATAGACAATCTTGCCGCCAGTCACATTCAAACCATTTGCCAGATGCGGATCATCATCAAGCGCTTTGATACCTTTATCAGCCAACGCAATCACATGCGGCAAGGTTGCATTATTTAACGCCTCTGAAGAGGTGCGCGGCACTGATCCCGGCATATTGGCCACACAGTAATGCACGATGCCATCGACCATATAGGTTGGATCATCATGTGTGGTTGGACGCGAAGTCTCAAAGCAGCCCCCCTGATCAATCGCCACATCAACCAGAACCGCACCCGGTTTCATTGTTGATAATTCTGCTTTGCTTAACAGTTTTGGCGCACTCGCCCCCGGCACCAAAACCGCGCCAATCACCATATCCGCCTGTTTGACCGCATCCGCCAGCACCGAATTATTTGCATATCGTGTGGTGATGCTATTGCCGAAAATATCGGATAGATAGCGCAGTCGCGGCACCGACCGGTCAAATACGGTAACCCGCGCACCCAGCCCAACCGCCATCTTTGCGGCGTTGACCCCGACGACACCGCCGCCAATGACCACAATATCGGCTGGTGCCGTGCCCGGTACGCCGGAAATCAGAATACCGCGCCCACCAGCATTGGCTTTTAGATGCGAGGCGCCTTCAATCACCGCCAGCCGGCCAGCCACCTCACTCATCGGTGCCAGCAATGGCAGACCACCAGCATCATCGGTGATGGTCTCATAAGCAATCGCCGTACAACCTGACTCGGCAAGCCCAAAAGCCTGCGGCGCATCCGCCGCCAGATGCAGATAGGTGAACAGAATCTGCTTTGATGACAGTTGCACCCACTCATTTGGCTGCGGTTCTTTGACCTTAACGATCATCTCTGCCCTGGCAAACACATCGGCAGCAGATGATGCAATCTCGGCACCTGCCACTTTATATTTAGCATCATCCGCACCGATACCCTGCCCGGCCTCGGTTTCCACCAACACCTGATGACCCCGACGCACAAGCTCGGCAACTGAACTTGGCACAAGACCAACGCGAAACTCGCGGGTTTTTATTTCCTTTGGCACCCCAATAAGCATTATCTGTCTCCCTCAAATGATGCGTCATGAAAGCGATATTTTGATGGTTTGCAGGTTCGAAAACACACCACAGCCATACTCATGACAATGGTGTATAATATTCGAATTATAACGCTATTTCTGTGTTTTTTGTTGTTTATAGAAATTTAATTTTTGAATAATATTTGGAAATTATCATAATCTAAGCAATATTGTGCATATTTTTGAAAATGGCAAAATCATGGATCGTATTGACCGGTCAATTCTGGCAGCGCTGCAGGATAATGCGCGCATTTCAAACATTGATCTGGCAAATCATGTCGGGCTATCGGCATCTGCCTGTTTGCGCCGCGTCGCCCAGCTTGAGGCCAATCATGTCATTGATGGGTATCATGCCAATGTCAATGCCGGCAAAATCGGCTATGACGTGCTGGTGCTGATGCATATCACCTTACGCGGACAATCTGCGGCAATGATGGCTGAGTTTGAAGATGCTGTGTCACGCATTCCGCAGGTTCTGGCGTGTTTTCTGATCGCTGGTGGGAATGATTATATTTTGCGTGTCGCGGCGCGGGATGTGAATGATTTCGGCCGGATACATAGCACCGATTTATCGGCATTGCCGCATGTGTTGCGGATGGAAAGCAATTTTGTCCTCCGCGAAGTGATCAACCGGGGCATGCCGGCCGATGAAGCCTGATTTAACCGAGGCCTCTATGTGGGGCAAAAATGGCGCATGGTCGACTATGCTGACGGTGGCGCGCCGCTAATGATTTTTGGCATATCGGTGAGGGTTTCACCCGACAAAGCAGCCCGCATGCTGCGCATGGCTGCAATCTTTTCCACCAGCGGCTGCCAGTCATCATGCGCCGCGATCGGTGCCCATACAGACTCGACTTCATCAATCGTCAGCGACACCGCACGCGATTGCCCAAAATGCGGATGTTGTAGCGCGTCCGGCCGGATTAAACTGGCGGCCGACAGCGTTTCAACCAGCGGTTGCCATTCATCACCATGATAACCGGCAGCGCGCGGTGTGCCGCCATAAAGATCATGAAAAATCTGGTCAAACCCATAGGCGCTGGTTTTTGCGGCGGTAAATAATTGACGCGCCAGCACCGCATCACGTTCATCATCAACATCGGCAAAAGTGATGCCAAGCCGCCATTGCACAGCGCTGGCCAATGCCTTTTCCAGCTGCTGGTAAAACCCCTCTAACCTGTCCTCCAAAATATTTTTTGGCACCAGTTTTACGAAACAATCGGCCAGACGGCATACCGCCCACATGGCGGCTTCTGGCTGTCTGCCATAGGCATAGCGTCCGGTCTGGTCAAAATAGGCGGCTGTCAGACCGGCATCAAATTGTGGCAAAAAGCGCCATGGCCCGTAATCAAAGCTTTCGCCGGTCACATTGAAATTATCTGTATTCAGCACACCATGCACAAAGCCGGCTGCCATCCATTGGCCAGCGGTGACGGCAATGCGGCTGGTAATGGCTTGAAACAGATCAGCCAGCAAATCTTCAAGCCCGGCGTCGGCATCAACAACAGTGCCCCGACCGGCGCCCTGAGCAGCACCCCGATCAGCATCATATTCGGGGGTGGCATAATAATGGCGGGCAACATGGCGGGCTAATGTCTCAATCCCATCCGCATCATCATGATAAAACAGCCGCTGAAAGCTGCCAATTCGGATATGGCTGTGCGACAACCGCACAAGCACAGCCGAACGTGTTGGCGACGGTTCATCCTGACGTTGCAATGACTCGCCGGTTTCAATGACCGATAATGTGCGTGACGTCTCAACACCAAGCGCCTGCAGCATTTCGGTGGCCAGAATTTCACGCACCGCCCCTTTCAATGTCAGCCGGCCATCGCCGGAACGCGAAAAGGGTGTGGTGCCACTGCCCTTGGTGCCCAGATCCATCAGCCGGTTGCGGTTATCATAAAACTGGGCAAAAAGAAAACCGCGCCCATCCCCCAGATCAGGGTTATAATGGCCGAATTGATGGCCGTGATAGCACAGCGCCAGGGGGCTTTCAAAACTGCCGGCAAATGGCTCAAAATTTCCAAAATGTGACAGCCAGGCCGCATCATCCAGCTGGTCAAGGCCGATTGAACCAGCCGCGTCATCATTGCGGTAGCGCAGCTGCGTCATCGGAAATGTGGCCGCGCTGACATTTTGATAAAATCTGTTATCCAGTTTTTGGTGAATCCGCGCCGCACAGATACCCGGCTTATCTGCCGCATATTGTGGCGGTTTGTTGCCCGTTGTTTCTGTCATAATCGACCAATCCCATTGTTTAAACGCGACGCCAAACGCCGCAGCCAAGACAGACAAACCGTCAACGCACAGCACATCATCGCCTATATCACCGCTGAATGCTCAAACCAGCAGGCTGCATCTGGCGGCTCAGACGAAAGCAAAATTAGGAGAGCACAAATGCTTGATCTTGCCAATGTACAAGCCCCGATTGAAACCGCGAATGGCTTGCCGAACGCATGCTACATTGATGCTGCTTTATATAAACATGAACAAGATACAGTATTTCGTGACAGCTGGGTGGCGATTGGGTTTGGCAAAGATGTGCCGCAGGCTGGCTGTGTGAAACCGGTGAATTTTGCCGAATTGCCACTGTTACTTGTGCGCAATCAGGCGGGCAAAATTAATGTGTTCCAAAATGTCTGTCGTCACCGCGGCATGATTCTCGTCGATACAGCCCAGCAATTACGCGGGCCGATCACCTGTCCCTATCATTCCTGGGCGTATGATCTGGACGGTGGTTTGCGCAAAACCCCGCATGTTGGCGGCCCTGACATTCATCAACATCCATCGGTAAAACATTGCGACTACCCGCTCAACGCGGTGCGCACGCATGTCTGGCATGATGTTGTTTTTGTGAATATAAGTGGCACTGCAGCCGCATTTGACGATTACGCCGCCGAGCTGATCGACCGCTGGCGCGAATTTGAGCAACCGATCTATCATGGTGGCGCCGATTCATCCTTTGGCTTTACTTTAAATTGCAACTGGAAGCTGGCTGTTGAAAATTACTGTGAATCCTATCATTTGCCATTTGTTCACCCCGGCTTGAACAGCTATTCGCGGCTGGAAGATCACTATAATATTATGGATGCGCCAAATTACGCCGGGCAAGGCACCATTGTGTATGCGCCGCAAATCAGCGCGGATGGACGCAAATTCCCTAATTTTGACGGATTATCGGCAAAATGGGACAGCGGTGCCGAATATCTGGCGTTGTTCCCGAATGTCTTGCTTGGCATCCATCGGGATCATTATTTTGCCATTATTCTGACGCCTGACGGGCCGGAAAAAACCATCGAACAGATCGAGCTTTATTACACCTCACCACAGGTCACAAGCAGCGCATTTGACGATATGCGGGCCACCAACAGCGCCATGTGGCGCACCGTATTTGCCGAAGATATTCAGGTGGTTGAAGGCATGCAGCAAGGCCGGCACGCGCCCGCCTATGATGGCGGTAAATTTTCTGCGGTGATGGATGGCCCGACCTATCATTTTCATAAATGGGTGGCGCATCGGCTGGACTCGCCCACCTGATTTATTGGCCCGATTAATTACGCTGATGTATTGACTGCCATCATGCCTGATGCGGTCATGCAGGATGGTGATGTCCGGGGCGCGGGCTATTCCGCATAAATCCGGTCAAGCTCACCACTGACAACATAATCAACAATAAACTGGCCAAGCCGTTCAATTTCCGAGTAGAAACGGGTGCCTTCAATGCCTTTCATCCCGTCAAATCCCTGATCGCGAGACCGCGCGGCCGAGAGATCCGAAATTGGCGGTGCCATAATGGCGTTCACACCGGCAAGCGCCTCAGAAAGTGAGGCAAAATTGCGCTGTTGCGGTGATACCCGGTTGGGGACAACGATCACATGCGGCAGAATGCTATTTTGTTCGTCTTTTCTTTCATCAATTTCTTTAATGAAATCAATGGTCGGCCGCAAATCTGTCCAGGACATTGAGGTTGGCACCAGCAAGGTATCGCAAAGCATCACCATCTGCCAGAAACGGCCGAGTTTGCCGGCCCCGGTATCAATGATGGTGATATTTTTATCCTGCCCGCGATTGTGCCGCAAAACACCGTCAAGCACGGTCATGTTGACACCGTCGTAACGGTCGCCAACCGGCAGATGCTGGACGGTACCAACCTCACTGCCCGGTTCAAGCAACTCAAAAGCCGTGCCCTGCGGGTCTGTATCCAATGTCACGACATTGCGGCGCTTAAAACGATGCCGCAGAAAATCAGACAGATAGACAGCAATCGTGCTTTTGCCAACACCGCCCTTTATATTCCCAACACATATCGCTTTTGCTTCGTGTGTTCGCATGTCTACCCATAATTTCCATGCCCAAAGCGGCATATTTGCTGCATGTTGTCAGCCTTTACCAAAAAAGACAAAGCCAAAACAACCCGTAAAGACAAATCAATATGCTTTGGTATAAGCAAACAGAATGCCACAACAACCAAACAATACATCACAGATGGTTTCATTGACCATCTGTTTTATCTGTTTGTGACATTTTATTCACGCCAGCCCGTTACCGCCAACGGTTTATCCACTTGCAACAGCCCATCACCGCACCAGTCATTGTCAAATGTCGCTGGCCAGTGGGTCGCGGTATGTTCCGGCCTGTCATGCGAGGCTGGCGCGTTGCGTCGACAGCGACCTTCTTTTGATTTTGTGTGTGAACCGGCATTTACAGCTTCCCAAAACCGTCAGTGCTGGCATAGTACCCGTGTCATGCGTCATTCCGGTTTCTGGCAAACCATAGACGCGCCATATTGCCGCCCTCGACAGGCATGAAATCAACATGCGCAGCAGCTGCGTTGACCAGCCCTAATCCGAAGCCACCATCAGAAAAGGCCGTTTGCCTCGGCCAGCTCTGCGGATTTGACGGCGGCGCGACCAACAGGCCGGCCGGACGCTTAGCCCGGCTGGCTGGTTTTGAGTGTCCGCGCCTTTTCATAAAGCCGGCGCGTCTCGCTGACATATACCTCTTTGATCAGATGCCCATTGCAATACAACTGCCGCACCGCCAGCATCTCCTGCTCGATGGCCTTCAGCGCGGCATCTTCGCCTGCCGCCTCCGACCCGGTATCCGGCTCTTTTTTGAAAAAGCTAAACCCTTGACTACTGATTGTTTCGTCTGCCGCCGGGGCATCAATTGTTTCGGACAGTTCAACTGGCGGGGTTTTATTAGCAGCGCTTTTGCGCTGATCTTTGGCAAACATCATCTGCAACAGCAGCAACAACAGCCAGACCAGCAACAATGCGACCACAACGGCAAAACCGAAAATGATATAGCGCCCTTCCGCGCGCATCATCAAACTCGCCAGAAATGGCAAATCGGTTGGCACGTAAAACAGCAGCTTGTCGATCAGAATTTCCAGACGATCCATATCAACTCCTACATCAGGGCTGCGGACATTACATAACCCGGACACATCAAACAATATCATACCAAAGTAAATAAAATTCTAATTTGGGATTAAAAGCTGCCGATAGTTAAAACGCTTACAAAATTTACCTAATTCCTTCGCCCTATCGGCAAAGGCGCTGATGAAATCATTGCCATAAAGCTCAGTACTCCCAGCTTTACCGTAGCCGAAGTAAGAGTGAAATCCAACGCCATTCACATAGAAAATATCGCAACCAAACCGCTGGCACGTACGTTAAGTCTAGATAACATCGCACGGCATCAGGATATGGTTGCGGATGAACTGCGAGATCATGGTGGTGGCGCTTTATATGCCTATTTTTTCGGCCGGAGACGCCATCCGGTAATAGCCAGAGCGAAAAATGCACTGGACAACCAACGCCAAAATTGACGAGACTGTTCACCAGAATTTTAAGAACAAAAAATTTTGTAAGGATGCATGATGCAGCAGGTCAGTTTTCGGCGCATGGATGAGGGCAACGCAGCTGATTATCAGCTTTTGAACAGGCTCGAGGATGATTTTGTCAGGGATTTGCCAGACCGCATATTGGCAGCACTGCAAAATTTGGAACAATCACTGGCCGGTTATCAGGTCAGCCGGCTTGAACATTCCTTGCAATCGGCGACGCGCGCCGAGCGTGATGGTGCCGATATCGAAATGATTGTCGCCGCGCTGATTCATGATCTGGGTGATGATCTGGCACCGATGAACCATTCACAGCTTGCCGCGGCCATCATCCGCCCCTATGTCCGCAGCGAAGTCACCTGGATCATTGAACATCATGGCGTGTTTCAGATGTATTATTATGGCGATGCGATGGGCGTTGATAAAAATGCCCGGGAAATTTATCGCGACCATAAATGGTTTGATAGCTGTGAACGGTTTTGTGGGCGCTGGGACCAAATGTCATTCGACCCGCACTATCAGAGTTTCTCGCTCGATCATTTTGCGCCAATGGTGCGCGAGATTTTTTCCCGCCCGCCATTCGACCCCTCAATTATCGGAAATGAGGGCTAATACATGAGCAAAACGCTGCTGATTACCGGTGCCAATCGCGGCATCGGGCTGGAAATGACGCGGCAGGCGACAGCCCGCGGTGACACTGTCATTGCCTGTACCCGAAACGCGCTGGAGTCACCTGATCTGGTGGCGCTGGCAAAGCAGCATGACACGATAACGGTGTTAGGTCTGGATGTAACCGCCGAAACCGACATGAAACAGATTGCCGCTGGCATGCGCCGATCAATTGATATTTTGGTGTGTAATGCCGGGGCGTTAAACAGCTATGGCGGCTTACAGGATCCGGCGCATAACACCGCCGCCATCGAAAATGTGTTAATGACCAATATTGCCGGCGTGTTTTTAACCGCACGATCATTTCTGCCGCATCTGTTAGACGGGACGCCGGGCAAGATCGCCGTCATCTCATCGATCATGGGCAGCCAGGAACTGGCCAGCAGTAATGCACCGATTTACCGCGCATCAAAGGCGGCCGCAACAAATCTGGCGCGCAGCATGGCGGTTGAACTGGCACCGCAAGCTGTCGCTGTTGGGGCGTTCCATCCGGGATGGGTGCGCACCGACATGGGAGGGCCGCAAGCCAGCGTCTCGCCAAGCGACAGCGCGGCTGGCTTATTGCAACGATTCGATGCCTTAACCCTCGACAGAACCGGTATTTTTGAGGATTTTCAGGGAAACAGCCTGCCATTTTGATGCTGTGGCGGGCCTTATCTCAGCTTACCTGTCGCCGCCCCACTGCCGCAGCCTAAATCTCTTCGTCAAAACAGATGCAGCGATGCCGCAAACATCAAAATGCCACACAGCAGTGACAGAATGATGCGTTTGCTCAGCATCATCGCCGCAACGCCGGTCACCAAACCCAATAAACGGTCATCCAGCCCACTTGCCGCCAAAATACCTGTTGGATATACCAGCATCAACATCAGCACGCCGGCAACCATCGCATAGGCCATGGTATTGACCCAATCCATCAGCGGGCTGTGCGGCGGAATTTTTGACGCCAGAACAACCCCGGCAAAGCGCCAGATGAATGTACCAATGGCGGCTAAAATCACCGCCAGCCAAGAATCCCAAAATCCGTACTCACTCATCGCTCACACATCCTGTTGCAGATGCCATTTGGCAATATAACGGGCATAAGCAATCGCCAGCGTGCCGCCGATCATGCCAGCCAGTAAAATGCTCCACTCCCCAGCCATGGGATAGAGCAGCGGACATAACAATCCGCCAAACAATACCGCCAGCCGATTGGCTTTCTGGCGCGCTGTTGCGATCAGCAGAAAAATATAAATCGGGGTGATAAAAATGATAATCTGCAACAGATCAGGCGGCACCATATCAGGCAAAAAATAGCCAAAAACCGTGCCAAACATGCCAAAAGCAAACAAGGTCAGCGAAAACCCCTGAAAATAGGGCATCAACAAATGGCGCGGATAGGTGCCTTTGGCAACGGCCAGATGCGCCCAACTGGTGATCGCCAGAAACTGCATCAGCACAACGCGCCGCCACAAAGGCAGCTGGTGCAGATGCAAATGCATCATATCAGCCGCCGAGACCACCATCAGCAACATCCGCATATTCGCAAGACTAACCGCCACGAAGATGATAAACAGCGACGCCCCGGCCGAATAAAGGCTGGCAAATGCCACCTGCCCCGGCATGCCCCATACCAGTGCCGAGGTTGAAATTGTCATCCAGACATCAAATCCAGCTTCACGCGCGATGGTTGCAAACCCGGCCATGGTTGCGCCAAGCGCATAGGCCGGCGCGCGCAACGCGTCAATCGCGGCGATACGGCGTATTTGCGGTGCTGTCAGGGCAACTGGTTCGGATGTCGACATCGGAGATTTAGTATAGGCGGCAAATAATCAAACAACAGCCAAAAACCGGTTTTGGACGAAAAAACCCTTTTCCGGCAGATCAATTCAGCGCCCGGCAGAGTTGCCGCGGTGATGTTTCCGGTCGGCCCGGTCAGCCCGATCGCCAAACCAGCCAGCGACCATTGGCGTCAGATAAATCGGAATTTGATAGGCAGCGACAAATAGGGAAAATAACGGATCGGCTGGCAAAGCTGCAAAATACAACCCAAGATTGCGGTTGCCCGATACCACTGCAACGGATCTTGTGCCATCTGGCAGACTTGATTGGCGGCGGAGCGCGGCGAACAGCCGTCCACCAAGAAAGATGCTGGCCTGATGACCAAAATTCAGTGCTGTGGCCAGCCCGGCGAGGCCAAGTGCCAGCAAAGGTGCGGCAAATACCATCGCACTCACCCCATCAAAAACCGGCAGTAAAAACGCCAGCATCAGCAAGGTCGCAATGCCGTCCAAGCGGCCACGATTGGCGTTTATCCGGCCCTCGCCCAGCCACCATTTCGCGACCAGCGCCACCAAAACACCACCAAATAAAATGGCACCCAGTCGAAAGGATAGGGTCACCACCGACAACGGCACCGCCGTGCCAAGCAATAATTCACCGATAAATGGCCCGGTAAAAGGTGCCAGTAAATTGGTCAGCAACACAATTTCCATCGCAATCGGCGCCGAAAAACCCAAAAACACACACATCCAGATGGTGGTGCCAATCGGCGGCGATACCGCATACCATGTGATCAATGCGCGCAACGGCTCGGACAAATTGGCAATAGCGGCAAGGTGATAGAGGCAATAGGGTGTCGCCAGCAGCAACAGCAGCGCCAAAAAGCCATTACGTAACAAGCGGCGTGGCTTAATTGCGTCTTTCAGCACCGCGGCAATATCCAGCCGCACCATCGCCGCACTGACAAGCAAAGCAAGAAGAAAAGGCGCCGCAGGTTTAAACACTCCACCTGTCTCCGGCATAAAAAACGCCACCACAACGCCAAGCGGCAATAACATACGCGCCCGCCGTCCGCTGGCTTCAAGTAGCCACAATAAAGATCTGATCACCATGCGCTATTCTTTACCGCCCTACAGGACAGGGTCAAGCATCATGGCACCGATCGATAGCGCCATTGCCTTGGGCCATCACCCAAACATGTGTGATCTTCTTACCCACTGGCAATGTTACCCGCTGGCAAGCTGATTGCCATACGCAAACAATGCCGCGGCACCGCCTGTATGCAGAAACACGACATCTTTCTGGCGGTCAAAAAACTTTTGTTCGGTCAGCCCGATCATCCCGGCCAATCCCTTTGCCGAATAGACCGGGTCGAGCAAAACCCCCTCTTTACGGGCGATCAGATTAATAGCCGCAATCGTGCCTTCAGTCGGCAACCCATAGCCCGCGCCAACATAGCCATCATCGATCAATGTCTTTTCAAGGCTCAGCGGTGTATCGGTCAGCTGCGCGGCGGTTGCCGCAGCCAGCTTATGCACAGCGGCGATCTGTCGTTCACGCGGTTGACGCACACTGATCCCCATAACCGGAATATCCGAGCCAGCCGCATGCAGCCCGGCCAGCAGCCCGGCATGCGTCCCCGCACTGCCGCTGGCCAGCACAATCCAGCCAACATCCAACCCCTGCGCGTCAAATTGCGCTAACATTTCATAGGCACAGGACACATAGCCAAGCGCGCCGATTTCATTCGACCCGCCACCGGGGATGAAATAGGGTTTGCGGCCATTGGCGGCAAATTTTTCAGTCACCGCGCGGGCTTCGGCATTCATATCGAGGCCCGGTGGACGAAATTCGATGGTCGTGCCGAAAATATGGTCAAACAAAACATTGCCTGTTGTTTCGTAATCAGCCGCCCGGTCTGGCACACGCCGCTCGAGCAGCGCATGGCAATCAAGCCCGAATTTACACGCGGCAGCAGCCGTCTGCCGCACATGATTGGATTGCACAGCGCCTTGTGTAACCAGCATGTCAGCCCCCTGTTGCAGCGCATCAGCAAGCAAAAATTCCAGTTTTCGGGTTTTATTCCCGCCCGTGGCAAGCCCGGTACAATCATCCCGTTTTATCCAGAATTTTGGCCCATCAAGCGCCGCCGACAAACGAGGCATTTCCTCAAGCGGCGTTGGTTGATGACATAAATCAACGCGGCTGAAATTTTTCAGGTCTTTTCCCATAAACAGCTCTCACAGATAAAATAATGAAGACAGAATGATGCAGATCAAATCTTGACCAGATTCAGGCGGAAATGCCAATGTTCATTTTGCATGAATAGAGATAATTCACCGATTTGCCCCAGGTTTCTATTGGATTTCAGAGGGGTTAGAGATCGCGCAAAGATTACATATCAGCCAGCCCGAAAACTTCCTACGGCGCAGCGCCGCGCCGATCACAAACATCACAAATGGTTTTTGTGCCGGGCGGGCGGTGATCAGTGGGAGATTGACCTCAGCATCAACCTCTTTAGACTGACCCATAAGACCAACCCCGGGTTGCAGCCCATCTGGCAGTATTGAACCCTAGCGCGGACAACCGCATTCCAAGCAGCCGCCGAAACAACCGCCTAAAATCGAGTGACACATGCCGTTTACCGAAGATTTTAAAACCCTCAAGATTACCCATAACGGCGTGCAGATCGCGCTGCGCGTCGCTGGTTCTGGCCCGGCTTTACTGCTGCTTCATGGCTATCCGCAGACGGGCTATATGTGGCATAAAATTGCGCCCTTGCTGAAAGAAGATTTTAGCCTTGTTATTGCCGATTTGCGCGGCTATGGCGACAGTGACAAGCCGGCCACAAATGCGGATCATTCAGTTTATTCGAAACGCGCCATGGCTGCCGATATGCTGGCGGTGATGACCGAATTAGGGCATCAGCAGTTTTTTGTCGCCGGGCATGATCGCGGCGGTCGCGTGGCGCATCGTCTGGCCCGTGATTATCCGGACGCTGTTCGCAAACTGGCGGTGCTTGATATCGCGCCCACCCTTATGATGTATGACACCACCGACAAGGATTTTGCCACACGCTATTACCATTGGTTTTTTCTGATCCAGCCAGCGCCCTTCCCGGAAACATTGATTGGCAATGATCCAAAATTTTTTCTGGAGAGAAAAATGCGGCATTGGGGGAAAAACCGGGATGCCATCACCGATGACGCCTTT
>ERZ802822.1564-NODE-1564-length-13693-cov-7.042524_pt1 | contig 13693 bp, 12 predicted proteins | sample MGYA00345649_ERZ802822 | MGnify/ENA primary metagenome ERZ802822 (study PRJEB30503, sample SAMEA104212359) | marine metagenome | biome: Westerlies Biome; feature: [SRF] surface water layer (ENVO:00010504) within the epipelagic zone...; material: water...
GCACCTGAGCAATCGTCGGCTTGGGTAAGTTGCGCCAACGCCAACACAGGCCCAAATAGATTTCTTCCTCTTGAGATTGGTAGCCCTCGGCGCCGGGTTTGCCGTAACCACCCCAATTCGATACCGGCTGAAAATCCGCCATGGTGGTTTGATCGGCCAAGTCATGACCGGAAGAAAAGTGCGGGCCATTGGCATCGAGAACAATGACCATTACGTCATCGTCTTGGGCGGCAAGATCAAATGCGTCATTCAGCTCGTAGAGCATGGCTTTGTCTTGGGCATTTCTCACGGCAACGCGATTGAGCGTAATGCGCGCAACCTGGTCCGTGACCGCGTAGACAATGGTTGAAAACTCTGACATCTCTCCCTCCTCACAATACAATGCCAGCATAGTAGCAAGGCCAGACCTCTCGCCATGCCTAACCTGCGCGATTGCCGGATCGCGCACCACCCATGAGCCTATAGCGTTGCAAGAAACACCCAGTTCAGAATCGTTTAATCCTAATACCGACACGCGCATTAAGCGTCTGACCGGCGCTAATTTAGGCTGGCGATGGATTGCCGTTGGACTCATTTTCGCCCTCGGCCTGACGGCTTTCGCGAACGGCGTCTCCCTTACCGAGCGACCAGACGTTACCGCGGCACCCGTGCTTGAGCGGGTCTACTACATTTTGGGTTTATTCGTGGTTGGCGGCTTGGACCTGGGCACGCCCATGGGCGGACCTGCTTGGGCACAGGCCATGATGTGGGTGGCGTTTTTCGGCGCACCACTGCTCACCGCATCTGCCGTGGTGGAAGCCGTGCTACGGGTCTTGAACCCCCAGCAGTGGCTGCTGCGTAACCTGCACGATCATGTGGTGATCTTTGGCTCCGGCGAACTCACCATTAGTTATTTGCGCATGTTGCGCAGACAAAACCGCAACTGCCGTGTGGTCGTCGTGGACACCGAGTTCGAATCCATTCGTGAGCAGGAGCTGCAGCAGAAATACGGCGTGGCCACGGTACTTGGCGATCTCACCCTGGGTTTCCTGCGTAAGCAGTTAAGGCTTAAACATGCCAAGCGCGTACTGCTGTTAGGCGAGAACGACTTTCAGGCTTTTGAGGCGGCAACCCGCGTGCTGGAGTCTGCGCCGAACCTAAAATTCCGTGTGGTGATTCACTGCAACAACCTGCGATTTATGCGCACCCTGCTGCAAACATCCTTAGGCCGTCACTGCGTTATTTTTAACCGCTACAACATGGCCGGCATGGCCTTCGTGCGACGTAATCTGAAAGAGCAATTTGCCCGCACCGAGGGGCTGGATAACGTCGTCATCGCCGGTTTCGGGCGTTTTGGGCAGTCTGTAGTGGAGCAACTCAGGCTTACCCAAGGCAAAGAACTTGCCCATGTTGTCATCATCGATCAAGACGCCGAACGCCGCATGATGGTGGTGGAGGAGCAGCAGCAGCTGCAGTCGAACTTCGACCGCTCGGTGCTGCGCGGCGACATCTCCAACCCCGAGGTGTGGCGGCGAGTCGCAGCCAAGGTAGATTTAGAGCAGCCGAATACGTTCTTTCTGCTTGGCACCGGTAGCGGGCGGGACAACCTGCGCACAGCCCTATGGCTGAAACAGAAGTACCCCAAGTCCCAGGTATTCGCACGCTCCAATGCCCAGTCGCGCTTTGCTAGCTCGGTAGCTGAAGAAAAAACCATCAACGCATTCAGTATCAATGGACTGCTCGAAGAGATGATTCCCGTGCGCTGGACGCGTTAGCAGGTCTCCGGGCAGCGTTACAATCTGAGTATGCTCTGGCAAGATCTGCCCCGTTAATACGCAGAATCGATGGGGAGATTCATGCCGACCTTATCTGTCCTTGACCTATCGCCCATATGCGAAGGATCAGATGCATCCCAAGCGCTCAACAATTCCCGTGCGCTGGCCCAGCACTGCGAAAAGGCGGGTTATCACCGCTACTGGGTGGCCGAACATCACAACATGCGCGGTATCGCCAGCGCCGCCACGTCAGTAGTCATCGGCCATATTGCCGGTGGCACGCAGTCTATACGGGTCGGTTCTGGGGGCATTATGCTGCCCAATCATTCGCCTCTCATGGTGGCGGAACAGTTCGGCACATTGGAGGCGCTGTATCCGGGACGTATCGATTTGGGTCTGGGCCGCGCGCCGGGTACCGACGGTGTCACCGCCCATGCTCTGCGCCGCACCCTGCACAGTGACCCTAATCAATTTCCGCAAGACGTGGTGGAGTTAAAGGGCTATTTGAGCAACACATACCACCCGCAACAGCGTGTGACCGCCGTGCCGGGCTTCGGCTCGCAAGTGCCGATGTATATTTTGGGTTCCAGTTTATTCGGTGCACAGCTCGCGGCGATCCTCGGCCTGCCCTTTGCCTTCGCCTCACACTTTGCGCCGGATGCCATGATGCGCGCCATCAACCTATACCGGCAGGAGTTTGAACCGTCGGAGCAATTGGCTAAGCCCCATGTGATTTTGGGTTACAACATTTGCGCCGCCGATACCGAAGCAGAGGCACTGCTGCTGCGATCTTCTGGTCTACAGGCGTTTTTGAATCTGCGGCAGGGCAACCCTGGTCCATTACCCAAGCCCAACGAAAACTTTGAGGAAGCATTGAATGATGCTGACCGCGCCATGCTGCAGCAGGTCAGTCCGGCCTCAGCGGTCGGCACGGTAGATTCGGTACGCAGCCAAGTGCGGGAGTTTTTGCAGCGAACTGAGGCGGACGAACTGATCGTGGTGTCGCAGATTCACGACCATCAGGCGCGCTGTAAGAGTTACGACATTGCCTATGAAGCCTGCGCGGGTCTATGACCCACGCGACCGGCGTGCCTACCTACAGACTGGGGTTGATCAGGTACTTCTGACCAGTAGCCTGCAGCGCGTAAGTTTTCAGCACATCCAGCTCCAGCGCCTGATTCAACGATATTTCTTGGGCATAGCTGCTGGCGAAGGTCGTTCTAATCTCGTCCGCCACGCGCTGGCGCAATTCACCGGCTCGCTCGCGGCCAATCTTTTGCAAAAACGGCGTCAGCAACCAGCCACCGACACCCCATTGCATTCCATAGCTGCGCGTCAGCGTCGTAGGCCGACGCTCAAGTCCGCCGTAGATGTACACCTGCTTTTGCTGGGTTGATCCATAGCGACTGTATTCTGTGGCAGTTTCATTCGCTGCTGCTTCCATCGCCACGAGAATTTGATTGGCCAGCTCACCACCACCGGTGGCATCAAACGCAAGATAGGCGCCTGTGGCGACGATGGCGTTTTTCAAATCTTCGGCGAAGCTGGGCTGGCTGGAATCACAGACATGCTTAGCGCCAATATCTTGAAGTAGCTGAGCCTGCTCGGGCTTACGCACGATATTCACTAGGTCAACGCCATCGGCGATGCAAATCTTTTGCAGCATTTGGCCGAGGTTTGATGCCGCTGCGGTATGAATCAGTGCAGAAAAGCCTACACCGCGCATGGTTTCCACCATGCCCAAGGCTGTCAGCGGGTTCACAAAACAAGACGCACTCTCGCGCGGGGTAACCCCCTCATTCATCACCAAGCACTGGCTGGTATGCAAGGTTCGATACTCGCAGTACATGGCGCCGCCAAGCACGCCGACAGTCTTACCGAGCAACGCCTGGGCCTCGGCACTGCTGCCTGCGGCGACAACCACGCCAGCGCCCTCGTTACCCACGGGCATGGCTTCATCAAACCGAGCCTTGAGGGCAGGCAAAATTTTCGCGGGCACCTCTGCCTCTACATGATGCTCACCCAGAGTTTGTGCATTGGCGACATCTGCCATGCCCAGCAATAAACCAAGGTCAGAGGGATTAATGGGCGATGCTTCCACGCGCACGACGACTTCGGCGTCTGCTGGGGCGGCAACGGCGGTTTCGCCGATGGTGAGTTGAAGTTTGCCGCTGGATGTTACGCATGACAGTAATTGACGGCTTGTCGTGGGCAGTTCGCTCATATTCTCTCTCCTGTAAGTTCGGCGCGAAGCATAGAAGATCTGGCAAGAAGTGTCTGCCGATTGTCTGTTGTAAGCATATGCGGGTGTGTATCTCGCTTCGCACAACCCTTAGACTGCCTTGCGTGGATACCGTTAACGCAAAAGATATTCGCGATGTGTTTCGCCAATCCAGTGGCGCGGAACTCGCCTTACCGGATCTTGCGCCCATCGACTGGGGCGTTCTCGACTACTTAGGTTGGGTACATCCTTCCGGTGCAATCGCCTTTGTGGTGATGCCTGTTGCGGGGGAGCTGCGCGGCCTGCGTTTACGCCGCGCCTTAAACGCCAGCGCTAAACCCCGCACGCGCATGTGCTCTTGGTGTCATCACGTGTACCGCAGTCGGGGAACTGCCTTGTTCAGCGTTTACGTGGAAGGCTCTGACGGACGGCGTAGCATTGGCAATCAGGTCTGCCGCAATCTTGATTGCAGCCTGCGTATTCGTAACTTGGTTTCCGATCCACCTACCTACTTACCCGAAACCCTGCATATTGAATCCAAGGTCAGACGCCTGGAAAACGCCGTCCTGACCTTTATGTCCAGAGCCAACGTCCTTGCCTGAGGCTTTTGGGCCTCCTCGACATTTCGTGGACGCCGATGGCAACCCCTGCTGTTTTTCGTTGCAATAACAAGCCGTTGGCACGGGAGCTGGCGATTAGCATAATGACCGGCTGATGCGCAGGCAGAGCGCCCGCCCAAACAGAAACTTGCACTAAGAGATATCGTAATGACCGACAACACGGCACTGGATACGTTCCGCGAAGAAACCCGCGACTGGCTAGAAACCAACTGTCCGCAAGAGATGCGCTTGGGCGCTGTTCACTTTGAAGACGCCTATGAGATTTATCGCACCGATGCAGCGATTGAGTGGCGTGATCGTGCGTATACGCGGGGCTGGACTGCACCTACTTGGCCCACCGAGTATGGCGGCGGTGGTTTGGATACTGCGCATCAGAAAGTGCTGGCCGAGGAAATGGCTCGCATTAAGGCTTTGCCTGCGGCTACCGGCATGGGCCTTGCGATGATTGGGCCAACGATTCTAGAGATGGGCACTGAAGAACAGCGTCAGCGTCATATTCCGAAGATCATCAGCGGCGAAGCCCAATGGTGCCAAGGTTATTCAGAGCCGGGCGCTGGCTCTGACCTTGCGGGCCTACAAACCAAGGCAGTGCTCGAGGGCGATCAGTTCATCATTAACGGTCAAAAAATCTGGACCAGCGGCGCCCAGTACGCCAACTGGATGTTTGCCCTAGTGCGTACCGATCCCGGCGCACCCAAGCATGAAGGCATTAGCTTTGTGGTGCTCTCCATGGATCAGCCCGGCGTTACCGTCAAACCCATCAAACTAATTTCCGGTAGCTCGCCCTTCTGCGAGACGTTTTTCGATAACGCCATCGCCAAGCGCGAAGACCTGATTGGCGAGCTGAATCAAGGTTGGAGTGTGGGCAAGCGCCTGCTGCAGTACGAGCGCAATGCCACCACACGATCCAAGCCGAAGAAGAAGGCTAACGAAAAGCCCAAGCTGAATGTTTATGCCAGCACCGCGAAGCAGTATTTGGGCGAAGACGGGCAAGGCCGCATTAACGATACCGACCTGCGCGGCGATGTGCTCGAGCAGGTGATGAACGAGCGCGCGCTGTCTTTGACCACCACGCGAGTCGTTGAAGAAAGCCGGTCATCCGGCGCACCGGGTGCGGCAACCTCGATCTTCAAGATGGTAGGTTCTTCCTTGACCAAGTCAGGTTCTGAACTCAAGTCGCGGCTGCGCGGCACCTCGGGCCTAGTTTGGGAAAGCAACGACTTCACCGCTGATGAGCTGGAATCCACTCGCGGCTGGCTGCGTGATCGCGCAGTGACGATTTATGGCGGTACCAATGAGGTGCAGCAAAACATCATCGCCAAACGCGTGCTCGGTCTTCCCGACTAGCGATCCTGCTCACTGTCGAACACCACGGAGCCACCAATCAGGGTGGCTCTTACCTCTATTTCCCCCGCCTCTCCTCGCCGCTCGGACCACTCGCCTCGTAGAATGCACAAATCCGCGGGCATGCCGACCTTGATGCCTCGAGTTTGCGCAAACGATACGCTTTGATTTAACCGGTTGCTCGGCGTCAGATAGCCGCGCAAAGCCTCTTCGGCAGTCACTTGCTCATCCTCACCCAACATCGCACCGCTCCGCGTACGCCGGGTCGCTGCGGACGCGATGATCTGCCATGGATTGACCGGGCCATAAGGCGCATCACTACTTGCCGCCACGCAGACCCCGTGGCGCTGCAATCCGGCAAAGCGATACAGGTTGCCAAGCTCAGCTCCAGTCAGATCGGCTAGGTACTGATCACCCTTGCTGAAAAGGAAGCCCGGCTGGGTGATTACCGGCAACCCCAAATCCGCCAGCCGCCGAGCCATTTCATCGTCAACCACGGCGCCATGTTCAATACGATCAAAGCCCTGCTCGCAGGGTACGGCCTCTGCCAGTGCGGCTAGGGCGAAAACCAATTCAAGGTGCGTAACGCAGTGAAAGGCCACGTTGCGGCCCTTGTGCCGCGTCCGGTTAATGCGCCTAACCAGCTCTGCTAAATCCGGCAGGCCGTCTTCATCGAGGAGAATTTTTAGGTAGCCGCTATCAAGATCATCGCCGCCCATCAGCGTGACCTGCTGCAGCAGGTCGCCATTGGCAGATAGACGCTGAAAATCTGCAAGCGTAGCCAGCCGGTTACTCGCCGATGTGTCGGTGATACCGACAATACCGTGGCTGGCGAGCAGCCGAGAGTAGGCGGCGATATCTGGAGGCTTGTGCGCCTTGGCGCGTCGCATACGCTCGGCTAGCAGTGAATCGTTACGCACGATGCGGCCAGTCAGCGCGCCACGTCCGTCCGTTTCCAAACCATCGATCCGGTCACTGTCCTTGAAACCCAACTCCTGCAGCGCCAACGAGTTACAGACCCAAACCTTGCCGCTACGATGTTGAATACGCACCGGTCGAGAAGGGCACAGCTCATCCAACCGCCAGCGATCAAGCTCGCCTACCTGCTGCTCTTGATAGTCAACGCCGCGTATCCAGTCACCACCGCTTGCTTGTTGTAAACGCGCCGCCAACAACTCCCGGCATTGGCTGCGTGTTCCCGCCCCCACATTACAGTCGACGGACTCATGGGCCGCGGCTGCGGCAAACAGATGCATATGATGATCGTGCAGGCCCGGCAGCAGCTCTCCGCCCCTTGCATCGAGCACGCTCTCATCTGGCGTTGGCTCAAGCTGGGGGGCGACAGCTTGAACGGTAGGGCCGATGCGCAGGTCAACCGACTCGGCGCCGATGCGGGCATTCTTGATCAACATGTTCTCGTTACCTGCAGCGGACAGGCAATGGCATGACCTGTGCGGACAATTTTCTGACGGCATCGCCCAGCAACCGCAGCCATGGGGAAATCGAGCAACCCGCTTTCGCCCTGGGCCATGGCATCGATGACCGCTAAAGCCGCATAAACACCGGTGAGCGGGTCTGCAATGGCGTCACCCACAAAGGCAGGGTGATGCGGTTTGTTCCAATCCAGCAGGCCTGCGCTGACAGCGACGTCGTCACCAAAGCCCACCCACTGGTCTGCCGGTGGCGTTCTGCCATAGGCCGTAATCGACAGCCAAACCTGCGGCTTAGCAATGGTCAGCGACTGTCGATCAAGACCCAGCCCAACCAGCCCGCGAGGCCTAGAGGCTTCAATTACCACATCGGCGTCCGCCAGCAGCTCGGCAAGGCGCACACGATGAGCAACATCGCGAAAGTCTAGCTGCAGTCTCTCGTGACCCGCATGCAACTGCCGGTAGAAATCAGGGCTGCCGAACTGCGCGCCGTCGGGGCGCTGCATACTGCTTACCGTGGTGACTTGGGCACCGCAGCGATGCAGTAGCTGGGCGCACAGCGGCCCAGCCCACAAGGCCGAAAGATCGATGACCCGCGCTTGTGCTAGTTGCCTCGGCGCTGATTTCATGTTCGCGTCCCGCAGCAGGCTGGGTGCGCTGTCGACAAAATCCACGGGGAACTCGGCGGAAGGGTTCGCAGCAACAAAGGCCAGAGGCAGCCCCATTTCGCGACCACGCGCAGCTAATGCCAGACCGTTTCGTGACGCGACCGCGGTGGTCAGCATCGACCAATTACTCAGCGGCTCATCGGTCGCCAGCCAAGGATTGAGCAATTCCCAGTCACTGTGGCGCGGGAGATTCACCCCTAGCCAACCATCAAGACAGCTGAGCAGCCGACAGGTGCCGTTGGCTGAGCACTGACCCTTTGGTGCAATACCAAGCTCTTGCGCGCGAGCACTCAACACCCATTGGGCCGACGGCAAGACCGCCTCAGGGCAGAGCTTGCTGATGGCGTTCAGGCCATGATCCACGCAGGCATGCAAATCTTCGGCGGGTATACTCATCGCCATGTCGAATGCTGCCAAATTTGCCGCCACTGAAGTCATATCGCTGGATGCGTTTTGTCACCTATTGCGCTCACCCATGTTGGCGGAAGAGCACAGTGTTGTCAGCGGTTGCAGCCACCTTGTTGTCGATCTCAACCAGCCGCCAACAGACACCAGCGACATACCCAGCAAGAGCAAAATCAGCTGGCAGCCCAACACGGTGGTGATCGGGGTTTGTGATGAACCTGTTAGCGCGCTGGCAGATTCTACCCGGGCGTTACTGCCCTTTATTGACCTGATCGCCGACACCACAACCCCAGATTTTCTACTCGACGCGGCGCTGGCCAATATCTCCCGTCACCCCATGGCCAGCACGGCACTGGTACAGGTGCTTCGCCAGAGTCTCGCGGTATCTGTTGAGCAAGCACTCATCTTAGAGTCGCTGACTTACAGCAGCCTGCAGCATGGCGCAGAATTCATGGGCTGGCTCAAACACAGAGCCACGCCGAAACCTCAGGCGCAAGACGTCGAGGCTGTCGTGCTGAGTGAACGGCAAGATGCACATCTGACGATCACCTTGAATCGGCCCTCTAAGCACAATGCGTTCTCGGCCGCAGTACGTGACGGTTTAACCGAGGCACTCCTGCTTGCCAGCGCCGACGCCGCCATTGGGCAAGTAACCCTGCAAGGAGCAGGCCCGTCATTTTGCGCCGGCGGCGACCTAGATGAATTTGGCGAGGCTCGTGATGCAGCTGTGGCTCATCTGGCCAGAACGACGCGTTCAGCGGGCCGGTTGATTCACTGCTTGGGCGACAAAATGCACGCGCGCCTGCATGGTGCGTGCATTGGCGCCGGCATCGAGATGACAGCCTTTGCCAAGCGTGTGGTCGCTAAAGAGGATGCATTCTTTGCGCTACCCGAAGTGGGCTTTGGCTTGGTGCCCGGTGCCGGAGGCACCGTGAGCATTCCTCGCCGCATCGGCACCCACCGAACTGCATTGCTGGGTTTGAGCGGTCAACGTATTGATACCGCCCTGGCACTTAACTGGGGCTTGATCGACGCAATCGAGTAAGGCGCGCTTATAGCCCCTCGATGACGGAAGCCTTCACCACGCGACGCAGCAACTTGCCCGTTTCGTTGTAGGGAAGCTCATCCCAGACTTCCATATGCGCAGGCACACGAGAGCTGCGCAACTGATCGTGCACCAAATCCTTGAGCGCCTGCCTGTCGATGCTGGCACCGGGCTTAGCGACGACTGCGGCGGCCACTGCCTCGCCCCACTGTTCGTCGGGCACGCCGAAAACCGCTGCATCGGCTACCGCTGGATGGGTTAGCAACACGTCCTCGATCTCTCCCGGCGACAAGTTCTCACCGCCGCGTACAATCACGTCATCTGCGCGGCCCTCGAGGAACAAGTAACCCTCCTCGTCCATGCTGCCGGCGTCGCGTGTTGGGAACCATCCCTGGGCATCGACCACGGAGCCCTTGCCTTCGTACTCGCCAGAGACCTGCTCTCCTCGCACGTAAATTTCGCCCCGCTCGCCGGCGCCCAGCAAATTGCCTTCGTCGTCGCGGATTTCAATTTCAACGCCGGGTAGTGCCTGACCCACAGACACCAAGCGTCGTCGCCCGGCGTCGGTTGTGCTGGCCACTGCTTCACGATGAGCATCCGGTCCGAGCACACAGATGGTTGAGCTGGTTTCGGTTAAACCATAGGCGTTAGAAAAATCGGTATCGGGAAACAGCGTCATGGCTTTTTCAATCACGCTAAGCGGCATTTTCCCCCCGCCGTAGGCAAGGGAGTTCAGATGCGGCATGCCAGCGTCGGTTGCACCGCGTGCCTCCAAGGTTTCGACAATCCGCGCCAGCATCGTCGGCACAACAAAGGCCGTGGTGACATTGTGCTGTTGTGCCAGTTCGATCCAACGCTCAGCGCTGAAATTCGGCAGCTGAATAACATGCCGTCCGGAGTAGACCGAGCTCATGATCGCGGCGATGCCAGCGATATGATACGGCGGCACGCAGACCAAGGACGCATCTGCTTCCGGCGCACTGGCAAATTCCACCGACGTCAGAATGTAGCTCACCAAGTGTTTGTGCCTGAGAACCGCCGCCTTGGGCTCGCCGGTTGTGCCGCTGGTAAACAGCAGCACGGCCACCTCATCCGGGTCCATACCCCATTCGCCCTCGATGGGTGTCTGGTTTTGCTGTGCATCGAGGAAAGCATCGGTGGCAACCGCGTGCACATCGTCCAACGCGCCGAAGGCCGCGACGCGATCACTGGATGTAACCAGATAGGCTGGCGTCACACGCTTCAGCAGCGCTGCAATTTCTTCGTTGGTTAACCGATAATTCAGCGGCACATAGGGCACACCTGCCCAAGCACTGGCAAATAACCCCAGCGGCGTGCCGAGGTTACTGACATCGAGCTTGGCCATGCGGCTAGCGCCCTGCGCTTGAATGGAACCAGCACGCAACCGCGCTGCCTCAAAAAGCTCGCCATAGGTGTAGGTTAAGCCCCGCTCGCCGTCGGTAAACGCGGGCCGATCAGGAAAGGCACCGCTCGCCATCTCCAGCAGCATCATCACATTCATGGTAGCCGCCTAGTCGGTTTTGGGTAACTGCTTGGTATCCTTCTGCAGCAGCAGATCGCCGTTCACCGCCAAACTGCCGTCGCCTGCCTTAACGCAGAGCACCTCGAGGGTTTCATCTGCTGTGATGTAGCGCTTGCCCATGGCGATGCCCACCGCATGATCTGGGTGCACCTCGGCGCCTGCCGGTGCGTCGGCCCCTGCTTCCACCATGGCAACACCGCCACAGGTTAGCTCGACATCGTCGCCAGAAGCAGCGACCACCATGATTTCACCCGCACAAACTGCGCTTTTAAAGCGACCACCGGTTTTTAGCGTTGGCATGTTCTCTCCCCAAGTATTTTCACAACCAGAATTTTTTGCTTTTTGGATTCTTGTCCGCGCCAGATTCTCTGGCTTGTACAGATTCTTTATCCTGCGCAGATTCTATGGCTTGTCCGCATCCTTGACAAAGAGTCTGTGGCATACGACCTTGCTGAGTCATTTATCGTTTCATTTTTCGGTGCTTTGAGGGGAGACAGACCATGCGCATTTCAATATCTATCGGCTCGGCCTATTACAATGGCGAAGAGTGGGATAGCTTGGTGGACTACACCATGGCCGCAGACCGCATGGGTGTGAACGAGGCTTGGTCTGCCGAAGCCTGGGGCATGGACGCCATTGTGCCGCTGGCCTATCTCGCTGCGAAAACCGAGAACATTCGCCTTGGTACCGGCATCATGCAGATCAGTTCTCGGGTGCCGTCCATGATGGCGATGACTGCCCAGAGTCTCGATACGGTTTCCAAAGGACGCTTTAATATGGGTCTCGGCGTTAGCGGTCCGCAAGTGGTCGAGGGCTTGCACGGTGCCTCTTTCGCCAAACCGTTATCGCGTCTGCGCGAATGCATGGCCATTTTGCGCATGGCCTTGAACGGCGAGAAGCTTCAGTACGAAGGTGAACACTATGTGCTGCCGCGTCCTGGCGGTGAGGGCAAGCCCATCCGCTTGTCCCAGCCTCCGCGTCCCAACCTGCCGATCTATCTTGCGACCCTTGGGCCGAAGTCCTTGCAAATGACCGGCGAACTCGCGGATGGCTGGCTAGGTACCTGTTTCTTGCCAGAACAGGGCCATGTTTTTCTCGATGACCTGCGCCTGGGCGCTGCCAACGCGGGACGCACGTTGGCAGATATCGACATCCAAACCGGCGGCTACTTTGAAATGAGCGATGACGTTGACCGGCTCATCGCCGAGCGTAAGCCCGCCATGGCATTTACCCTAGGCGGCATGGGTTCAGCAAAAACAAACTTTTATAACGATGCTTATTGCCGCGCCGGCTACGAGGACGATGCCAAGGCCGTGCAGGGCCTTTGGATTGACGGCAAACGCGATCAGGCCGTGGCTCGTGTACCTGATGAAATGGTGCTGCTTACTAACCTCATCGGCACCGAAGACATGATTCGCGAGCGCCTTCGGGCGTTCCGCGACGCGGGTGTCGATACTTTCCGTTTGGGCACCGGCGGAGTTTCTTGGAAGGAGCGCACCGCTGCACTCGAAGAAGCCGCCGATTTAATTCAACGCGAGACGCGATCTTGGGATGCTGCGGCAGCGACGAGTTAGCCAAACCCAAACTCACCAACGAAAAGGACATAAGCCATGAGACTCGGAACCGTTTTCTATCATGACTTCGAGTTGCTCGATGCCTATGGCCCGCTGGAAATGTTTGGCGCGCTAGGAGATAAGATCGAGCTGGTCACCATCGCCCAGGAGGCTGGACCGGTTAGCTCCTCAGTCGGCCCGAAAACGCTAGCAGACTACGGGTTTGATGATGCGCCAGCGCTGGATTTGATTTTGATCCCCGGTGGTATTGGCACCATCCCTGAACTGAAAAACGAAGCACTACTCAATTTTCTGCGTCAGCGCTGTCCGCAGAGCCAAGTCACCATGAGCGTCTGCACCGGCTCTGCGCTGCTGGCAAAGGCCGGGCTGTTGGATGGCTTAGCCGCGACCTCGAACAAAATGTTTTTTGAGCTGGCACGCAGTCAGGGTGACAACGTCGAATGGCGGGAATCTGCGCGTTGGGTGGATGCTGGCCAATACGTCACATCCTCAGGCGTTTCTGCCGGCACCGATATGGCTCTCGCGGTAATTGAGCGCGTGTTCGGCGCAGAGTTGGCGGAGCAGGTGATGAACTACACTGAGCACCAGTGGCATCGACATGCCGATGACGACCCCTTCGCGCAGTTGTTAAACCAAGGTGTCACGCCACAGTAGCTGGGCACCGAGAACAGCGACAAACCTATAGACCGGCCCAAGGCCGGTCTTCTGCCTGCAACGACCCCATACCCTGCCTTGTTTCCCAGCGAGGCATTCCCCTCACAGCGAGCACTCACCGCGTCTAACAATAGCCGTCATCTCAGTTATGTGTGGTGGCTCACACTCATAGGCTCCTGATGCCGTGAACCAAGCCTAGGTTACTTGCACGGTACTCGGCGACAAAAATGCTCAAGCAACAGACATCGTTCAGCCTGGCCATATTTTTCCGCTGAGAGCCTTTGAAGGAGGAGTCTTGAGTCGTGCTGGTCATACAGAAGCTGCATGTGATTTAGCAAGGCTAGCAGGTCTGGAAGAAGCTGGGGTTATTTGCGAAATTATGAATGATGATGGGGGTATGGCTCGAAGAGATGATTTAATGAAATTTGCTTCCAC
>ERZ802822.1567-NODE-1567-length-13675-cov-7.099059_pt1 | contig 13675 bp, 11 predicted proteins | sample MGYA00345649_ERZ802822 | MGnify/ENA primary metagenome ERZ802822 (study PRJEB30503, sample SAMEA104212359) | marine metagenome | biome: Westerlies Biome; feature: [SRF] surface water layer (ENVO:00010504) within the epipelagic zone...; material: water...
TGGTGAGCGCGACAGGATTCGAACCTGTGACCCAGTGATTAAAAGTCACTTGCTCTACCAACTGAGCTACGCGCCCGCTATAACACCGCATCAAACGGATATAACCCGGCAAAAAACCACGCGAGGTGCCCTCACGCCAAGTGCCCTTTTGTATAGAGATGACATAATTGGCTGTAAACCCCAAAAACCTGATCTCGCACCGAAAAGTTTCTGGCGGTTTTTCCCGGGCTTTTTTGGCGGGTTATCAGCCGGCTGAGGCGGGCTGGTCTGCATGTCTGTGCCAGCATTTGCCAGACAATTGCCCGCCAACTGACAGGCAGTTAATGTCACATCACGCCGTTCTGCCGAGCAGATTGACACCCCCGGCAATCCTGCCTAGCATGCAAAGGCCGAAGGTTGCATGTCTAAACACATATTCTAATTATAGTTCTTTTTACGAGGTTTCTGAGATGAAAAACACAGTGATCAAAGCCGCGATTGTGGCGTCATTTTTGGCGCTTGGCGGCTGTTCAACCTATAATGCATATGCGCCTGACTGGGCAAAAATGGGCGGCTCTGAAACCGAAACTGAGGCCACAACAGATAGTGAAGAATCAAGCTGGTGGAACCCGTTCTCCTGGTGGTAGGGTGAGCCTGTGATGTATGCGGCGTTGCGGTGCCAGCCGCACGTCCTGCATCTATAAATGATTATTGTTGATCTATTTTTGTGGCCAGTATTTTGGCCACATTATTCGGCACAAAGCTGGAAATATCGCCGCCAAATCGTGCCACTTCTTTGACAAAGCGGGACGCCACAAAATGCTGTTGTTCGGCGGCCATTAGAAACACTGTTTCAAGTTCGCCATGTAACCTTTTGTTTATGCTGGCCATTTGAAATTCATATTCAAAATCGGCAACAGCCCGTAGCCCGCGAATTACCACATGCGCGCCCTGTTTTTCGGCAAAATCGGTCAGTAAGCCGGAAAAATTTTTGACCAGCACCGGATAGGGCAAATGATCCGCCGCATTAATGCGCGCCAGCTCCTGTGCGACGATCTCGGTGCGCTCTTCGACAGATAAAAGCGGGTTTTTGCCGCTGTTTTCGGCCACCGCCACAATCAACTGGTCACCCAGACGGGCCGCCCGTTCAATAATGTCGATATGACCATAGGTCAGCGGGTCAAATGTACCGGGATAAATACAAATACGCGCGGTCATTGCGCTGGCCCTTCATTGTCGCTGTCACCGCTTTCATTTTGGCTGTAATCATGCCCGGCCTCTTGGATAACTGGCGGCGTATCAGCCGATGGATCGACAACACCCGTCTCGGCAATTTCGGCGCCAGTATCTTCAGCACCAGTATCACCAGAATCAGTGTTTACGGCGTCCTCGTCGTCAGTTTCACGCACCAGCCCGGCTGACACCACCTTTTCGCTATCATCATCGGCGACATCAAACAGCCGCACACCCTGAGTTTTCCGGCTGGCGATCCGAATGGAGTCACCATCGCCGCCATGCACCCGAATGCGGATCACCTGCCCCATATTCGTCACCAGCATCAACTGGTCGTCATCAACCACCGCAAAGGATGCCATGACTTTGCCATTACGTTGACTGGTCTCAATATTGGCAACCCCCTGCCCGCCACGTCCCGAGCGCCGGTAATCATCGGTCGGCGTGCGCTTGCCATAGCCATTTTCAGTCACCGACAGGATAAATTGATTGGCGTCATTGCTGATTACTGACATCGACACCACGCGGTCATTGCCCAACAGCCTGATGCCGCGCACACCGGTGCTGTCGCGGCCGCGGAACACCCGCAGACTATCAACACCAAAGCGAATAGCCTTGCCATCGCGCGTTGCCAGCAACACATCATCGGTCTCGGCACATGGCATCACCCCGACAAGATCATCACCATCCTGCAATTTCATGGCAATTTTGCCGTTGCGTTTGATGTTGGTGAAGTCGCTTAGATTATTGCGTCGGATATTGCCAGATGCGGTGGCAAAGATCACATTCAGCGCCGACCAGCTTTGCTCATCTTCCGGCATCGGCATCACCGTGTTGATGGTTTCATCCGGTTCTATCGGCAGGATATTGACCATCGCCTTGCCAAGTGATTGCGGCGCCGCCTCGGGCAGTTTGTAGCATTTGAGCTGATAAACCATGCCGCGCGAGGTGAAAAACAGGATCGGTGTATGCGTATTCGAAACAAAAAGCCGCGTGACAAAATCTTCGTCCCGCGTTTTCATCCCGGCCCGGCCTTTGCCGCCGCGACGTTGGGCGCGGTAGACTGACAAAGGCACCCGCTTGATATAGCCACGATGACTAACGGTGACGACCATATCTTCCTGCTGGATCAGGTCTTCATCATCCTGATTACCAAGCTGATCGGTGATTTTGGTGCGGCGCGGATCGGCAAGCCTTTCCCGTGTGGCGGCCAATTCTTCGAGAACCACCTCGTCAACGCGGGTTACGGATCCCAAAATATCAAGATAATCAGCAATACGTTCGGCAAGTTCTTTGGTCTCGTCGGTGAGCTTGCTGCGTTCCATTCCGGTGAGCCGTTGCAGCCGCAATTCAAGAATGGCGCGTGCCTGTGTTTCCGACAATCTGTATTGTCCATCGACAACTTCATGACCGGGATCATCAATCAGCGCAATAAAATCAGCCACATCTGCCGCCGGCCACGCTGTTGCACATAATGTATTGCGCGCAGTTTCGGCGTCCGGGGCTTTTTTGATCATCTCGATAATCACGTCAATCGATGCCAGCGCCACCATCAGGCCGGCCAGAATATGCGCCCGATCCCGCGCCTTGCCGAGCAGAAACATGGTGCGCCGAACAACGACTTCCTTGCGGAACTCGCAAAAAGCCGAAATCACATCCTTTAGCCCCATTTGCACCGGCCGGCCGGCATTCATCGCCAGCAAATTGACCGGAAAGCTGGTTTGCAAACGGGTATGGCGGTAAAGCTGGTTGAGCACCACATCGCCTGACGCATCGCGCTTGATCTCGATGACCACCCGCATACCGTTACGGTCGGACTCATCGCGGATATCCGAAATGCCTTCAAGCGTTTTTTCCCGCACCATTTCGCCAATACGTTCGAGCAGCTGGGCTTTATTCACCTGATACGGGATTTCGTGAATGATGATGGACTCACGATCCTTGGCATTTGTTTGCACTTCGGCTTTCGCCCGCATAATGATTGAACCGCGACCAGTATTATAGGCTTCGCGGATTCCATGCCGGCCCATAATGAAGCCGCCGGTTGGAAAATCTGGCCCGGGGACGATCTCGATCAGGGCTTCGGTGGTAATTTCCGGGTCTTTCACATAGGCTTCGCAGGCGGCAATAACCTCGGCCGGGTTATGCGGCGGGATATTGGTCGCCATACCCACAGCGATACCATTTGCGCCATTGACCAGCAAATTTGGGTATTCAGCCGGCAACACCGTTGGTTCCAGCTGTGTTTCATCATAGTTTTGAGTGAATTCAACTGTATCTTTGTCGATATCACGCAGCAAACTCTCGGCGGCACGGGCCAGACGCGACTCGGTATAGCGCATCGCCGCTGCCGGATCGCCGTCAACCGAGCCGAAATTGCCCTGCCCATCAACCAGCGGCAGCCGCATAGAGAAATCCTGTGCCATGCGCACCATGGCTTCGTAGATAGAGCTGTCGCCATGCGGGTGGTAATTACCCATCACATCACCGACGATACGGGCGGATTTACGCGGCGGCTTTGACCAATCGTAATTGCCTTCCATCATGGCGTATAAGATACGCCGATGCACCGGCTTTAGCCCGTCACGCACATCAGGCAAGGCCCGCGATACAATCACGCTCATCGCGTAATCAAGATAGGATTTACGCATCTCATCAGAGATGGAAATTGTCGGATTTACCGGCCCAGACGTCTCGTTCACAACCACATTTCTTTCAACATTAGCCTGTCAAAATTGACGCGTAGCTCTTCCCCCTATATTTACACAATTCTGTCACTGTTGGACACTAAATATTGTAGTATTACTGAAATATTTGCAAAAAAAAGGGCACCTTACACCAACTGTAAAGTGCCACTTTATAATGTTTAGATAATTATCTGAATTAAAACGGAATATCATCATCCAGATCAGAGGCGTCACGCATCGGTGGTGGGGTTGTGCCACCGCCAGCCGGTCTGCCGCTTTCTGCCGGCGTTGATCCAAAATTGTCAGAGTCGCCAGCATAGCTGCCGCCACCCATCTGGCTGTCGCCGCGCCCGCCAAGCAATGTCAGCTCGCCACGATAACGTTGCAACACCACTTCGGTGGTATATTTTTCGACACCTTGCTGGTCGGTCCATTTGCGGGTTTGCATCTGGCCTTCGATATAGCAGGTAGATCCTTTGCGCAGATATTGTTCAGCAATGCGACCTAGATTTTCGTTAAATATGACCACCCGGTGCCATTCGGTTTTCTCGCGCTGTTCTCCTGAATTGCGGTCTTTCCAGCGTTCTGAAGTGGCCAATGACAAATTCACAATTTTACTGCCATCTTGGGTTGCGCGGACTTCGGGGTCACGCCCGAGATTCCCAACGAGAATCACTTTATTGATGCTGCCAGCCATGACGACATTTTCCTTTTTTGAAAGGTTGATAAATCGGTGGGTGAGGATACCCAGCCTGCCCCCACCCTGACAAGTCAATTCACATCTATTTTGAGGAATTTGCAAATATGTTTTTTGCGCGATGATTCGCGGTAAAAATACTGGCGAAATCATACCCACCGGGTTTATAGTCCCGTTCATGCCAAATGAAACAAAAAACACCCCCCTCGCTGGTCTGTCGAAACAGGCGCTGAAGAGCGCTGCAGCCGGTGAGCCGCGCGTTATTTCGGTACGCGGTGCACGCGAACATAATCTGACAAATGTCGATATTGACTTGCCGCGCGACCGGCTTGTTGTGCTCACCGGCCTGTCGGGATCGGGCAAGTCATCGCTGGCCTTTGATACGATCTATGCCGAGGGCCAGCGCCGCTATGTTGAGTCGCTATCGGCCTATGCCAGACAGTTTCTGGAAATGATGCAGAAGCCCGATGTTGATCTGATTGAAGGTCTGTCCCCTGCCATTTCAATTGAACAGAAAACCACCTCGCGTAACCCGCGCTCAACTGTTGGCACTGTGACAGAAATTTATGATTACATGCGGCTGTTATGGGCGCGGATTGGCATCCCCTACTCGCCGGCAACCGGGCTGCCTATCAAAAGTCAAACTGTTAGCCAGATGGTCGATATATTGCTGGCGCTGGATGAATCGACAAGATTATATCTGCTGGCGCCGATTGTGCGCGGCCGCAAGGGCGAATATCGCAAGGAAATTGCCGAATTACACCGCAAAGGCTTTAGCCGTGTGCGCATTGATGGCGAGATTTATGATGTCGATGATACACCATCGCTGGATAAACAGAAAAAACACGATATTGAGGTTGTTGTTGACCGGCTGGTGATCACTGGCGATGTTGATGAACTGGCGGTGCGGCTTGCTGACTCGCTTGAAACAGCGCTTGGGCTGACCGATGGTCTGGCTTTTGCCGATTATGCTGACCGCGATGAACGCATTGTATTTTCCGCGCGTTTTGCCTGCCCTGAATCAGGCTTTACCATTGACGAGATAGAGCCACGGCTGTTTTCATTCAACAACCCTTTTGGGGCGTGTACGGCATGCGACGGATTGGGTGTAAACAGTCACTTTGAACGGCAATTGGTTGTTCCGGACGGGCAGATCAGCCTGCGCAATGGCGCGCTGGCCCCATGGTCGTCGAGCAGTTCGCGCTATTATCTGCAAACGCTGGAATCGCTGGCAAAACAGTTCAGTTTTTCGCTCGATGTTCCGTTTAATGAACTTGATGAAGATGTGCAGTCGATCATTTTGCAAGGCTCTGGCACGCTTCCTGTGGTCATGGAATTCGATGATGGCATGCGTTCATACCGCACCAAAAAGCCATTTGAGGGCGTGATGCCAAATCTGGCGCGGCGCTACCGCGAAACCGACTCGTCCTGGGTACGAGAAGAGCTGGAAAAATTCCGCGCCAACCAGCCTTGCGATATTTGTGGTGGTAAACGGCTGAAAGCTGAGGCGCTCGCCGTTAAAATTGATGAATGTGACATTTCAGATGTGGCGCGTTTATCCATCGCCGAGGCGCGCAAATGGTTTGCTGATCTGAATGAAAAGCTGCGGGGCCAGGAATCAGAAATTGCCGCGCGGATTTTAAAAGAAATTAACGAACGGCTCGGATTTTTGGTGAATGTCGGTTTGGGTTATTTGGCGATGTCACGCAATTCGGGCACATTGTCGGGCGGCGAGTCCCAGCGTATCCGGCTTGCCTCGCAAATTGGATCAGGCCTGACCGGCGTTTTATATGTGCTTGATGAGCCGTCAATTGGCCTGCATCAGCGGGATAATGACCGTTTGCTGGCGACATTGGTCAGGCTGCGCGACCTTGGCAATACTGTGCTTGTTGTGGAACATGACGAAGAAGCCATTTTGCTTGCCGATTATGTTGTCGATATGGGGCCGGGCGCCGGTGTTCATGGCGGTCAGGTGATTGCGGCGGGAACACCGCCCGAAATCATGGCAAATACACAGTCACTTACCGGCCAGTATTTGTCAGGCAAGCTGGAAATTGCCGTTCCGAAAAAACGACGCAAAGCCAAAAAGGGCCGTTTTATCCGGGTTGAGAATGCTAACGGCAACAATTTGCAGAATGTGTCGGTGCAATTCCCGCTTGGTGTGTTGACCTGTGTAACCGGTGTGTCTGGTGGCGGCAAATCGACCTTGGTGCTGGAAACATTGTGGAAATCGCTGGCCAGGCGGCTGCATAAAGCGCGGCAGATGCCAGCCCCGCACAAAGCCATTTATGGTGCTGAACTGTTGGACAAGGTGGTCGATATTGATCAGTCACCGATTGGCCGGACGCCACGCTCTAACCCGGCAACCTATACCGGGGCCTTCACACCGATCAGAGAATGGTTTGCCGGATTGCCCGAGGCAAAAGCCCGTGGATACGCACCCGGCCGGTTTTCCTTTAATGTCAAAGGCGGGCGCTGCGAATCTTGTCAGGGTGATGGCTTGATCAAGATTGAAATGCATTTTTTGCCTGATGTGTATGTGACATGCGACAGTTGCAAGGGACGCCGCTATAACCGCGAGACTTTGGAAATTACCTGGCGCGGCAAATCGATTGCTGATGTGCTGGATATGACCGTCGAAGAAGGCGTTGATTATTTCAAAGCGGTGCCGGCGATCCGCGAAAAGCTGGAAACCATGCTGCGGGTTGGCCTTGGTTATGTGCGTATTGGCCAGCAAGCCACCACCCTGTCTGGTGGCGAGGCACAGCGCGTTAAACTGTCAAAGGAATTATCGCGGCGCGCCACGGGCCGAACCATTTACATTTTGGATGAGCCAACCACCGGCCTGCATTTCCATGATATCGCCAAGCTGTTGGAGGTGTTGCAGGAACTCGTCGAGCAGGGCAATACGGTGATTGTGATTGAACATAATATGGATGTGATTAAAACCGCCGACTGGATCATTGATCTTGGCCCGGAGGGCGGCGATGGTGGCGGATTGGTGGTGGCTGAGGGCACCCCGGAAACGGTGGCCGGTGTGGCTGATTCGCATACCGGCAGCTATTTGGCACGTTTACTGGAAAAGGCACAATAATGGTTCAGCAGCTGGCTCCGGTTCATGTGATTGGTGGTGGTCTGGCTGGCTGCGAGGCCGCCTTTCAGCTTGTCAGTAAGCAGATTCCGGTAATTTTGCACGAGATGCGCCCACAACGCATGACCGACGCACATCACACCTCTGGCCTTGCCGAATTGGTCTGTTCCAATTCATTTCGCTCGGATGATGCAACAGCCAATGCGGTTGGCGTTCTGCATGAAGAAATGCGTCAGCTTGGCTCGCTCATCATCAGTTCGGCGGATACCGAAAAAGTGCCGGCTGGCGGCGCTTTGGCGGTAGATCGTGAACGGTTTTCGGCGGCTGTTGAAGCGGTGATTGCGGCGCATCCGCTGATCACCATAGAACGGCAGGAAGTGACCCATATTCCGGACAGTTGGGATCAGGTCATTATCGCCACCGGCCCCCTCACCTCGCCGGCGCTGGCCGCGGCAATCCGCGATTGGGGCGGTGAAGAAGATCTGGCATTTTTTGATGCGATTGCCCCCATAATTCATTTTGACAGCATTGATACTGACATCGTCTGGTTTCAATCGCGCTATGACAAATCCACCGATGGCGGTGATGGCAAAGATTATATCAACTGCCCCTTGAACAAGGCCCAATATGACGGCTTTATTGACGCGCTGCTGACTGGCGAAAAGATGCAGTTTAAGGAGTGGGAGGCGAACACACCCTATTTCGATGGCTGTATGCCGATTGAGGTCATGGCATCGCGCGGCCCTGAAACATTGCGTTGGGGGCCGATGAAGCCGGTTGGATTAACCAATGCGCATGACCAGTCACGCCCGCATGCGGTGATCCAACTGCGTCAGGATAATGCGCTTGGCACTCTGTATAATATGGTCGGTTTTCAAACAAAGCTAAAATATGCCGAACAAACCCGTATTTTCAGGACAATACCCGGCCTTGAAAATGCCGAATTTGCGCGGCTTGGCGGGTTACATCGCAACACCTTTATCAATGCGCCGCGTTTGCTTGATGCGCAGCTTCGGTTTAAATCCCGGCCGAAATTGCGGTTTGCCGGGCAGATTACCGGCGTCGAAGGCTATGTTGAGTCGGCGGCGATCGGGCTTTTGGCCGGGCGTATGGCGGCCAGCGACAGGATGCAGACCGAATGGGTGCCACCGCCCGCTGATACCGCGCATGGTGCGCTTCTGAGCCATATTACCGGCGGTGCCATGGCCGATAGTTTTCAGCCGATGAATGTTAATTTCGGATTATTCCCGCAATTGCCAACCGACGAGCGCGGCCGCCTTCCACGCGGACGTGACCGCAAGGCGGCCTATGCCAAACGCGCTTTGACCAGCTTGCAGCACTGGGCGCAAACAGCCTGATCCGCTGGCAACGTTCCCCTAGCCCAGGCGAGGTGGCCGGCCAAGCCGCCATAACAATATATGCCAGCCGAGCATAGCTGAATCATCTTGCTGAGGGTCGGGCCGGTTCTTTCGGCGTCTATATGCCCCCAAACAGGCCAGCAAATACAGCCAGTGGCTTGGCGCGCCATCTGCCATATGGCGCAGCGCCAGAAGATTTGATCGGTCGGCAAAGCCAGACGCGGTCGCATCATCTGATGACATCGCTAATCTGCCGACGGCAGCGGCTTGGTCCGGCGCCACTGAAAATGTCTCACCAAGCAACCGCCACAGCGCCTGCCACCCCGGCTGACTGTCGCGTTGTTCATCGTGGCAAGAATCCTGCCAACAGCCAATCACACTGATCAGGCGATCGCGCATATCTGGCTGTTGTTCACATACTATGCGCAGATTTTGCACCAGCGGGGCTGTTTCTGTCGCCGTGCTTTGCAGCGAGTCTATCCACCATTGCAGCCGGATCATCGCCAGCAAAGATTCGCTTGGCGTCAGCAAGGCTGTATCCAGAGTGAAACCAAGCTCAATAAGTGTTGCCGCAGCAAATTGCCTGTCATTTGTTTCAAAGGCAAAGCAAAGCGCCAGCGGGCGCGCCAGAACATGCGGGTAATCACGCAGACTCTGCATGGCGGCACGCCCGGATGGTTTCGATATGTTCATCAGTCTACAGCATAGAGCGCCGCCGCCGCATTACGCCCTTCGCTTATCAAAACATTCCAGGTACGACAGGCGGCCGCTGTTGACATTAACTCCAGCGCCATTCCTTGTTGCTTTAAATCCTCAGCTAGAGCGTGCAACGGATCAAGCGGTGCGGCGCCAACCCCAAGCAGTAATAATGGCGGCAGATTATCTGGTAAAAGCGCGGTGATGGTGCCTGCCGATAACTTGCCAGCCTCTGGCGGCGTCCATAATACGGTTGCGCGCGGCGTTACCACAACCGATCCGGCAAAGCGGTTGCCGCTTATCCGAAAGCCGCCATCACCATAGCCGTGGATAATTTGCAAATCACCGTCGGGCTGAAGCGTTTTAATGGTGACAAGATCGCTATCCCGATCCATTTTACGACCGTTCGGTTTCTGGCACATCAACACCATCATCTGGTTCCTGATGCCGTATGTCAAAGCGCGATAAAAACCCGACAGCGACAAAGATTGATGAATAGGTGCCGATCAACACACCCCAGATCATCGCCAACGCAAAATCACGCAAAACGGCGCCACCAAAAATGGTGATTGCCAATAACGCTAATAAGGTGGTGAAGGATGTCATGACGGTGCGAGACAATGTCTCGTTCAGCGATTTATTGATGATGTCTCTGATTTCATATGATTTATAGCGCCGTAAATTTTCCCGCACCCGGTCAAATACCACCACAGTGTCATTGATCGAATAGCCGGCAATGGTCAGGATCGCGGCAACGGTCGCCAGATTAAATTCGAAACTGGTCAGGGCAAACAGCCCGACCGTGCTCAACACATCATGTGCCAGTGCCAAAATTGCCGCTATCGAGAACTGCCATTCAAAGCGAAACCAGATATAGACCATGATTGCCAGCAACGCACAGGCCACGGCCAGCATGCCCTTTTCAGCCAGCTCGGCACCAACCGTCGGGCCGACAAACTCAGTTCGCCGGATATCATAAGAATCGCCCAGAGTTGATGAAATTGCCGCAATCGCTGCAATCTGCGCTTCCTCATCCCCTTCCTGGCGTTGCACCCGTACCAGCACATCTGTGGGGGTGCCAAACTCCTGCAAGCTGATATCACCCAGGCCGAGCTGACCCAGATCCGCACGCAAACCCGAAATATCAGCAGGCCCGGTGGTGTTACGCGCCTCAATGAGAATGCCGCCCTTGAAATCAATGCCCAGGTTAAGCCCTTTCACAACAAACAGACCAACCGAGCTTGCGACCAGAAGAATTGAAAAAATGAAAGCGATGCGGCGGTGTTTTAGAAAATTGATCGAGGTATCGCTGGGAACCAGTTTTAGTCGCATATGACAGCCCTCTCGCTTACAGGATGATTTTCGATGGGCGCTTGCGCTCTGCCCAGAGGATGATCAGCAAGCGGGTGACCATCACCGCGGTAAACAGAGATGTCACAATACCGATAGCCAGTGTGACCGCAAAACCTTTGATTGGCCCGGATCCAAAGATATACAGGAACAGCGCGGCAAATAATGTTGTCAGATTCGAATCAAGAATAGTGGAAATGGCCCGTTTATAGCCGCCATCTATCGCCGCCAGAACCGATCGCCCTCGTGCTATTTCTTCGCGAATACGCTCAAATATCAGGACATTGGCATCAACCGCCATGCCCATTGTCAGAACGATCCCGGCAATGCCCGGCAATGTCAGCGTTGCCTGCAAGGCGGACAAAGCGGCGATAATCAACACGATATTGGCAACAAGCGCGATATCAGCCAAAGCCCCAAACAGCCCATAACTTAGCACCATGTAAATGGCCACCAGCAGCAGCGCAATAACCGCAGCTATTTCACCAGCCGCCACCGAGTCTGCGCCAAGTCCTGGCCCGATTGAGCGTTCTTCCATCACAATTAACGGTGCCGGCAGCGCGCCAGCGCGTAAAATTAACGACAGCTCATTTGTTTCGGCGACGGTAAAATCACCGGTAATCTGGCCATTGCCAAAAATCTGCGACTGGATCACCGGCGCCGATACCACCTGCCCGTCCAGAATAATCGCAAAAGGACGGCCAATATTGTCACCAGTCACCTTGCCAAATTTACGCGCGCCCACTGTGTTGAGCGCAAAATTGACCGCCGGACGGTTGTTTTGGTCAATACCGGCCGAGGCGCTGTCCAACATTTCACCACTGACCATCACGCGTTTTTCGACGACATAGCTGCGGCCATCGCCTGATGCACTTTGCAGCAACACCGTGCCAGGTGGGGTGCGCCCGCGGTCAATGGCTTCGGCCGCTGTCATGCGGGTGTCAACAAGCTGAAAGGTCAGCTTTGCGGTGCGTCCAAGCAAGCGTTTCACCGCTTCAGGGTCGTCAACGCCGGGCAATTGCACCAAAACCCGGTCAAGCCCCTGACGCTGGATCACCGGCTCTTTCGTGCCGTCCGGGTCAAGCCGGCGGCGAATGATCTCGATGGATTGCTGGATCGTCTTGGTTTGCATATCAACGATACCGGCGTCGTTAAAAGCAATGCGGTAAATATTATCATCAACAGTTGTGCTGAAGTTTTGCCCCAGGTCATCAAAGATCGCTGTGGCCTGTACCGCATCAGCTGCGTCACGCAACCGGACAGTCACAGCATCATCACGCAGATTTAGCCCACTAAAGCGAATTTTCGCACTACGAAATTCCTGCCGGACGGTTTCTGCGATGGTTTCAAGTCGCTCTTGCTGCACCGCATCAATGTCAACCCGCAGCAGCAAATGCGATCCGCCCTGTAGATCGAGGCCCAGATTGATTTTCTGTCCGGGAAGAAACGAAGCGGCGTTGCCACCGACGAGATTCGGCAACGAATAGATGATGCCGCTGAGGATAACCGCAACGACAAGCAGCTTTTTCCATAGTTGAAATTGAAGCATGGCGATCAGTCTCGCTCAAACAGAAACAGGGTTACGGCACAGTGCGGCAGGCGATGGCATCGTGCCAACGCCCATCATTTTATTTTTTTACCGGCTCGGTTTTGCCGCGAATATCGGCAATCATCCCCCGTACAACACTGACTTTGACGTCTTTGGCGATTTCAACTTCAACAGTGTCATTGTCATCGATGACCTTGACCACGGTCCCCATCAAGCCACCAGATGTTACAATCTTGTCACCACGCCGAATGGCCGCTAGCATCTCTTTATGCTGTTTGGCACGTTTTTGTTGCGGGCGAATAAGCAGGAAGTAAAAAATCACCATCACGAAAATGATGGGCAACAGGCCAAAACCGCCTTCGGCTATGCCGCCGGCTGATTGTGCAAATGCAGGGGTGGTTAACATGTCAATTTTTCTCCGCTAATCATGAAAAAATCTACAGGGAACATAACGACCCTTGCGCTTTGTCGCAATGACCCATATCTCCTTTCAGACCAGTTTTTTTGAGACACAAACCGTTTATTAAGAGCATTTGCAATGTCAAACCTCACCGATAGTGCCATTTTGCAGCAGTTAACACGGATTGCCAACGCGCTCGAGCGCCAATGGCCACCTGCCCCGGACAGCGCATCGCTGGCCACCGCCGAGGCGTATGTCTGGCATTCAGACATCCGCCAGTTGGTTGCGGTAACCGCAGTCAACCGTTTGGCGCTTGATTTGTTGCGCGGTGTTGACGAACAGCGCGATTTGCTGATGACCAACACCACAGCCTTCGCCAGCCGATTACCGGCGAATAACGCGCTTTTGTGGGGGGCGCGCGGCACCGGCAAATCATCGCTGGTGAAATCGGTGCATGGCGCCATCTTAAAAAACGGTCTGGATTGCGGCCTTGTCGAAATCCACCGCGAAGATATTGCCGATTTACCGCTATTAATGAGCTTTTTGGCGACGATTGACCGGCAATTTATCGTGTTTTCAGATGATCTGGCATTCGAACAGGGCGAAAGTACCTACAAATCGCTGAAAGCCGCGCT
>ERZ802822.1571-NODE-1571-length-13667-cov-7.441133_pt1 | contig 13667 bp, 11 predicted proteins | sample MGYA00345649_ERZ802822 | MGnify/ENA primary metagenome ERZ802822 (study PRJEB30503, sample SAMEA104212359) | marine metagenome | biome: Westerlies Biome; feature: [SRF] surface water layer (ENVO:00010504) within the epipelagic zone...; material: water...
AAATTTGATTAGTTCATTTAATTGGTGATCAGAAATATCTCTATATGAACAACCATATTTATTTTTAATTTCAAGTGATATATGAGCGTAAGGGTTTCTTCCTTTTGGATGGTTAGGGTGATCTGGAAGCACTCCTTTTAGAGAATCTCCTGTTTCTAAAATTAATTGCCATATTTTTTTTGCATTTTCTTCATGCATATAAATATCATATAGTAAGACTTGTATGGTTAAAAATATAAATGCAATAAATTGTTTTGATACTCTGAAAAAAATAGAAAATTCTCAGTTAATCGATGTAAGGACGCCAAGCGAATGGCAGAATGACGGCTGTGCAGATTTAACATTATTAAAAAAGAAATTATACCTTGTTACTTGGACTGAGTCTGAGGACGAGTTTTTTAAGCAGATTAAAAATTTAAATTTTAAAAAAGAAGAAACACTATTTTTTATTTGTAGATCGGGTGTTCGATCAGCTAATGCAGTGAATTTTCTGACCAACAAATGTATGCTTGATAGCTGCTATAATGTAGAGGGTGGGATGGAATATGGCTGGAAATCTTTAAATTTACCAATGAATTTATAATAATTTATTCTGTATATAATTTATATCATTAAAAATTAGTCTATAAACTTGGCAATTAAAATATGTATAATTTTTAAGCTTATTTACTAATATTTATATATGAGCCAAATTTTAAAAAGAACTGAAAATTTACTTCTAGCTTTAGAAAGTATAAATGATAAATCGAAGTTCAAAACATTATCTAATTTTAGAAGATCTGTCTACGGATTTAAAATTTTAGTAGATGTGATGCACATCTATTTAAACAATAACAATAATGAACTATGTACAAAGGAATATTTAACTAAGAGAGTCTCTTCACTCGCCTCAAGAGCAACAATAATAAATTTTATCAACGATCAGATTAGTTTTGGATCATTAGTTGCTAATACAAGCTCAATTGATGGAAGAATTAAAATAATTACTCCAAGTGAATTACTTATTAATGATTATCAAGATTGGTTGGATTATTTAACTAAATAATTTTACTTTAAGTTACTAACCAAAAAACGATAAGACCAACTAAAATAGAAACCATTCCAAAACCAACCCACTTAGTATACTTAAATATACCGTCATTAGTTCTTATGTGTCCGTATTTGCTATCTAATACTTCATTTGCTGCCGAAGTTTTATCAGAGAATAATCCTGATCTTCCAATTTGCAAATATCTCTCCTGTCTTGCATGTTTTAGTTGATTGCCGTGCTGATTAGATAGGGCTTGAAGAAATTCATCTATCGCTTCTCCAGTATCTTCAATTACTTTTACTCGATTCCGGTGACCTCCCCCGATAGGTTCTGGGATAATTTTATCAACTACGTCAACGCTGACCATATCATCTGCTGTAAGCTTTAAGGCCTCAGCTGCTTCAGGGGCTTTGGTGGAATCCTTCCATAAAATTGAGGAGCATCCTTCTGGAGAAATTACAGAATATATAGAATTTTCAAGCATTAAAACGTTATTACCAGTCCCAATTGCAACAGCTCCACCAGAGCCGCCTTCACCAATTATTACAACTATAATTGGTACTCCAAGGGATAGGCAACATTCTGTTGCTTTAGCAATTGCATCCGCTTGCCCTCTTTGTTCTGCGCCGACACCAGGATAAGCACCAGGCGTATCAACAAAAGAGATCACGGGCATATCAAATTGCTCTGCTAATTTCATAAGCCTAATTGCTTTTCTGTAACCTTCTGGCTTAGGCATTCCAAAATTATGCTCTATTCTTGAGTTTGTATCATTTCCTTTTTCATGCCCAAGAACAAGAACCGGCTTTCCCTTAAATCTTCCAAATCCACCTGTGATTGCCTTATCCTCTGCAAAATTTCTATCACCCGCTAATTCAAAAAAATCTGTTATAAGTCCCTCTATGTAATCTTTTGTTTTAGGTCTTTCAGGGTGTCTAGAAATTTGGGTTTTTTGCCACGCAGAAATATTAGAAAATATTTTTTTATAGGTGAGATTAATTTTTTGCTCTGTTTCAGAAATTTCTTTGAGGATATCTTCTGAGGGGAGCTCTGAATTTCTTGATTTTAATTCTTCGATTTTTAAATCTAATTCTTGTATTGGTTTTTCGAAGTCTAAATAAGTTTGCATGCAATATTTTGTTTATATCACTTTAGCTCATAGAATCGATTAAGTCCTGCTGATCTATAAGTTGTTCCGCTTGTCTTACAGAAGCGGCATCAATTAGTTTTCCATCTAAAGTTACAGCGCCATCATGAGAGTCTTGGGCTTCTTTCATTAACGATAATATTTTTCTCGCCCTTTCAATCGTAGTTTCTTTCGGGGTAAATAAATCATTAGCTAACTCAACTTGATTAGGATGAATAGCCCATTTACCCTCACAGCCTAATATCGCTGTTCTTTTACCTTGTGCATTATATCCATCTGGGTCTGAAAAATCACCAAAGGGTCCATCAATTACCCTAAGTCCATGCTTTCTTCCAAGAATAGCCATTTGAGAAATTGGATTATGCCATAAATCATTCCAATGTACTAATCTACCATCAGGCGTTTCATGGGTTAGAATTGCATAATCAGGATTAGGCCCACCAACATTTGTAGTTCGCATACGAATGGAAGCCGCGTAATCAGCATAACCAAAGTGAAGAGATTCTATTCTATCACTACCTGTACATATAGCATCTAGATTTGCCATTCCCATTGCTGTCTCTACGATCAATTCAAAGCCAATTTTTTTATCTCGCTTAGTTCTACTTTCAATTTGGGTGACCAACATATCAATGGCATAAACATCAGCCGGAACACCTACTTTTGGTATCATCATCAAATCAAGTCTCTCACCACCATTTTCCATTACGTCTACAACATCTCTATAACAAAAATTTGTATCCAACCCATTTATTCTCATAGAGACTGTTTTTTTTCCAAAATCTAATTCATTTAGAGCTTGTATAAGATTTTTCTTTGCTTCATCTTTATCTTGTGGTGCAACAGCATCTTCTAAATCAATACAGATAACATCTGCTTTACTATTTACTGCCTTAGGAAATAAGTCTGGCTTAGATCCAGGAATAAAAAGTTCGGACCTATTTAGTCTTGTTTTTTTTAGTGGTACATGTGTGAAACTCATATTTTTTAAATATCACCTTAGCAATTCAATTACAAGAATTAATATCCTATTCAATTGATACTTTTGAGAGTGGATGCTTATCTTTAACAATTTGTTTAAGCCGTTCATCTAGTATGTGAGTGTATATTTGAGTGGTAGATATGTCTTCATGACCCAGCATTTGTTGTAATGAGCGCAAATCAGCTCCATTAGCTAAAAGATGGCTTGCAAAGGCATGTCTTAATTTATGAGGGCTTATTTTTTTTATTTTTAAATTAGCTTCATTGGATAGATCAAGCAGCAGTTGTGAATATCGTTGCCTAGTAATATGTCCAGCCTTAGAATTTTTAGACGGAAATAACCATTTAACTTCAATATCTTTTTTAGAAAAAAGTTTTCTTATCTTTAAATATTCATTGATAGTATTTTGAGTATCTTTACTAATTGGAATCAATCTTTCTTTATTGCCTTTACCTGAAATAATAATGAAATTCTTATCTTGATATAAGGATGCCAATGTCATTGTTACTAGCTCTGTTACTCTAATACCTGTAGCATACATTATTTCAATCATACAATTTAACCTGACACCTAAATTCGACTTATCCTTTCTAGAGAAATTTATTAATTTTTGAATATCATCGACACTTATTAGAGCAGGAAGTTTATTTTCTAATTTTGGTTGCTTAATATTCTTGATTGGACTGTTATTTATTAATTTTTCATTAATTAAATAATCAAAAAACTGCGTGTATGAGGATATTTTTCTTGCTAATGATGTTTTTTCAAAGCCTTTATTAACAAACTTAGAGAGGTAATTCTCAAGGTTAACCTCATTCAATTTTGTAATATTTATATTTTTATCAATACAAAATTGATTTAATTGGTTTAAATCATTTTTGTAGGAAATAATTGTATTTTTGGCTAAACCACGCTCTATTTCAAGCATTTCAAGAAAATTTAAAATATAATTATTGTCTGACATCATTAGAGATCTTCGTAACCTTCTCTAAATGATGGATATTTAAAGATAAAAGAAAAATCTTTTTTTACTCTTGAATTATCAACTCGTTTATTATCAGAAAAGAAGCTCTCTTTTCTTTTATTTGTATCAATATCCCAATAATTAATTTTTTCTGGAATCGGAATTTGGTTTTGTTCACATATATATTGTATTACCTCACTTAAGCTTGATGGAAAGTCATCTGCGATATTATAAATATTGTTATCTGTTCTAATTTTCATTGATAGTTTAATGATTGCTGCTATATCCTCAACACGTACTCTTGAAAAAAATTGACCTTCTTTTTGAATATTTTTAATTTCTTTTTTTAAAATTCGATTTTTAATATTTCTATCAGGGCCATAGATACCGGCAAGTCTGAAAATTTTTATTGGAATCTTGAAGTTTGATTGTAAATCTAGCCACTGATTTTCGGCTAGTAGCCTATTAATTCCCTTTTGAGTTAGAGGCTTAGTTTCAGAAAGTTCGCCTACATATCTACCTTCATGATCACCATAAACATTTGTTGCTGAAAGATATCCTAACCATTCTAAATTTGTATTTTTAATTAAATGATCTTTAAAATTTTGGATAAAGATATCTCCATTGGCATTTGGTGGAACAGATATCAAAATATGTGTAAGATCATTTTTTTTTAAAACATATTCTATAAAATTATTGTTAATAATATTTATATTTTTATTGGTAACTTTAATGTGACTCTCGTTTCGACTAGTGCCAATTATATTGTATTGATCAGTAATTAAATTTTCTGCAATATAAGAAGATGTATAGCCATATCCAAAGATCAGCAGTTTTTTCATTGTATTCATCTATTCAGAGTATATCTTTAATTATAAAATATAAAAAGGAACATAGCATGATCAATAAAATCAAATGGGTAAGTACATTTTTAGTTTTAATAGGTATATTGCTCACTAATTTAAACTTATATCCACTTAATATATTTATTCATGGCCTTGGAGCATTAGGTTGGACATTTGCTGGTTATATAAGCACGGATAGAGCAATTATGACTAATTTTGGTTTGCAAATACCAATTTTCTTAATGGGTTATTTGAATTTGATTATCTAAGTCTATCCATTCATTTTTGACTTCTGGATCACTTTCTTTTTTATAATAAATATTTTTTTGAAGTTCAAAATCTTTTTTATTTAAAATTTCTTTTAGTGCCCAGACTGCCATTGATCGTACTAGATCAGAGCTATCACTTAGTAATAAAGTAATTTCACTTAAATAGTTTTTATTTTTTGAATTACCTACTGCTATAAGCACGTTTCTTACAAATCTATTTCTACCAATTCTTTTAATACTTGACCTTGAAAATTGCTTTCGAAACATAGATTCATCTAATGATAAAAAAGATTTAAGTGTTGGTTCAATCAAATCTTTTCGTGGAATAAAATCTAAATCACTAGTTTTTTTTGCATACTTATTCCATGGACAAACTGCCAAACAATCATCACATCCGTAGATTCGATTTCCTATTTGGTTTCTATATTCTTTGGGTATGTGAGATTTATGTTCAATAGTTAAATAAGATATACATTTTTTTGCATCAATTTTATATGGTTCAACAATTGCATTTGTTGGACATATATCAATACATTGCGTACAAGAACCACAGTAGTTTTTACTTTCGGGATTAGAATTAAATTCAATATCTAAAAAAATTGAAGATAAAAATAGCCATGATCCATATTCTTTAGATACAAGATTTGTATGTTTACCCTGCCACCCAATACCGGCTTGCATTGCAAGTGGTTTTTCCATGACAGGTGCTGTATCAACAAAAAACTTAATTTGACATTGATAATTATCACTAATCCATTTTGAAAATGCTTTTAATTTCTTTTTTATTGATAGGTGGTAATCTCTACTTCTGGCATAAACTGAGATAATACCTTTATTTTTTTGATTAAGTAAGTCTAAAGAATTAGTTTCAAAGTGATAATTGCTTCCTAATACAATTACTGACTTAGCTTCTCGCCAAAGTTTTTTTGGGTCTGACCTAAACTCTTTTTTTTTATCGAGCCATTCCATTTCACCATGATGCTTTTTTTCTAAAAACTGTCTTAGCTCAACTTCAAGATTTTTTGTTTCATTAATATTTACTATAGAGGCAACATCAAAACCAAAATTTTCAGCAGCTGCTAAAATAGAATTTTTTCTTGAAACAAGTTCTATTTGGTTTTTTTCTTTTTGATTTCTTCTACTAAAGGTTCGCTTAGCGTGCTCACTATTTCTTTTGGGCATATTTGAACAAATTTTGAATATTCTACTTCCCAATTATCAATAATTTTTTTTGCATGTGAACTGTTAGTTTCGTTATAATGATTAATAATAAATTCTTTTAATACATTTTTCCAATAATTGCTTTGAATTGAGGCAAAAACGAGTGTTTCATCATTCACTCTATATTTAAATTTTTTATCTAAATCATATACAAATGCCATTCCACCAGTCATACCTGCACCAAAGTTATCTCCCGTCTTGCCTAAAATAATAACATTACCACCAGTCATATATTCACATCCATTAGAACCACAGCCCTCAACAACAGCTGTTGCTCCAGAATTACGGACAGCAAAACGTTCACCTGCCTTGCCTGAAGCATATAGAGATCCACTAGTGGCGCCATACATACAAGTATTGCCCATTATAGTATTTTCATTGGACTTAATTTTACTATTTTTATCAGGTCTTATTACAATTTTACCGCCTGATAGACTTTTTCCTACATAGTCATTTGCATCACCATGGACTTTAATTGTCAAACCGTTTACAGCAAACGCACCTAAGGATTGTCCAGCAGAACCACTGAGGTTTAAGGTGATTTGATCATCATTAATTTGAGTGTCTTTAAACTTATTATAAATATTAGAAGATAGTTTAGATCCAATAGTTCTGTCAGTATTTTTTACACTATAATTTAATTCAGTCTTTTGACCTGTTTCTAAAAACTTTGCAGCATCTAATATTATTTTTTCATCTAAAGTTGAGCCCGCATCATTTATACCTGTGTGATTAAAATATTTAACATCCGGATCTTTTTCTGCTTGTATTAATAATGAATTTAAATCTAAATCATCAAGGTGAGATGAGCCTCTTGAAATCTGTGAGAGTAAATCAGTTCTACCAATAATTTCATTTAAGTCTTTAAAACCTAATTCTGCAACTATTTCTCTTACTTCTTCAGCTATGAAGCTAAAAAGATTTACAACCTTATCAGCAGTGCCTGAGAACCTTTTTCTCAGATCATCATCTTGAGTGCAAACACCTACAGGACAAGTATTTGAATGACATTGTCTGACCATGATACACCCCATGGCAACAAGAGATGTTGTGCCTAGATTAAATTCTTCAGCACCCATTAATGCAGCCATCGCAACATCTCTTCCAGTTTTTATACCTCCATCGGTTCTTAAGACTACATTCTGCCTCAGGCCATTTAATGTAAGCACTTGGTTTACCTCAGTTAAGCCCATTTCCCAAGGAATACCAGCGTACTTGACACTTGTTTGAGGGCTTGCTCCTGTACCACCATTATGACCTGAGATTAAAATTACATCTGCTTTAGCTTTTGCAACGCCTGCAGCTATTGTACCAATACCAGATGAAGCAACTAGTTTGACACAGACTCTTGCCCTTGGATTAATTTGTTTTAGATCAAAAATTAACTGAGCCAAGTCTTCAATTGAATAAATATCGTGATGTGGAGGCGGGGATATTAATGTTACGCCCATAGTTGAATGTCTTAGTTTAGCAATTTCAGCTGTGACTTTAAAACCAGGCAACTGTCCACCCTCTCCAGGTTTTGCGCCTTGCGCAACTTTAATTTCGATTTCTTCACAGTTATTAATATATTCTGCAGTAACACCAAACCTTGCAGAAGCTATTTGCTTAACTCTCGAATTAGCATTATCACCATTAGCTCTAGTAATGGATCTTTCAATTGACTCCCCTCCTTCACCACTGCATGAAGAGCCTCCTATTCTATTCATTGCAATTGCCAATGTTTCGTGAGCTTCTTTTGATAGTGCTCCATGCGACATACTTCCACTTCCAAATCTTTTTCTTATTGAAGTAATAGATTCTACATCATTCATATTTACTGGATTTGCATTAGACTTAAATTCTAGCAAGTCTCTAATATTTATTGGTGAAAAATTTTTATGAGCTTCTGAATATGTTTTAAACATTTCATAAGAATTTTTACTCACTGCTGATTGCAATAAGTGAATTAGTTTTCCATCATAGGCATGTGCTTCTCCACCATTTCTATAACGATAAATTCCACCTATTGGTAAAGTAGCTATATCTCCAGAATAGGCGTATTTATGTAACTCCTTAATTTTATATTCAACTCCACTCAGGCCAATACCAGAAATTCTACTTTGAACACCAATAAAATATTCGTTTACCATTGATCGACTTAAACCAACGACCTCAAAGTTAAATCCACCTCTATAAGCACTAACAACTGAAATGCCTAATTTCGCCATTATTTTTAACAGGCCTTGATCTACCGCCTTTTTATACCTTTCAACACATTCCTCATATGTATAGTCCTTAAATAATCCTTTTTCGTGACGCTCTCGTATGCACTCTTGTGCAAGATAGGGGTTTACAGTTGTTGCCCCCACTCCAATTAAAACTGCAAAATAATGCGTATCTAAACATTCAGCAGATTGAACATGAAGAGAAATAAATGACCTAATACCTTTTCTAGTTAAGAAGCTATGAACAGCAGCTGTAGCTAAAATCATTGGAATAGATACCCTAGTTTCATCTGTATACTTATCAGTTAATACGATATGTTGTTTACCGCTAAGTACCGCTGCTTCAGCTTCACCTTGTATTCTTTTAATATTTTCTTTTAATGCATTTTCATTTGTTGAAAAACTACAATCTATTATGACTAACTCTTCTTTTCCAAATTTTAGCATTTTATTAAAAATACTATTAGTCACTACAGGACTATCCATCACAAAAACACTTTCTTGATAAGAATTGGAGTCTAAAACATCACGCAAATTTCCAAAACGTGTTTTTAAGCTCATTCTAGATTGCTCTCTTATACTATCGATTGGTGGATTTGTTACTTGACTGAATTTTTGACGAAAAAAATGAGAAAGTGGCCTATATTTGTCTGATAAAATTGCAATAGGGGTATCATCACCCATGCTTCCAGTAGCTTCTTTTGCCTCATCAACCATAGGGTGCAAAATTAACTCAAGTTCCTCCATAGTATATCCAGCTGCAATTTTTCTTTGTCTGAGATTTTGTGAGTCAAAAAGAGACGACTCTTTTTTTGAAGTAATTTGCTTATCTATACGGATAATTTTTTTTACCCACTCATGGTAAGGATGTTCATTGGCAAGCTTATCTTTTAAATCAAAATTTTCATACAACTTACCTTCTTTAAGGTTAACGCCTATAATATCGCCTGGACCCAGACTACCTTTAAATACAACTTCATCCTCATCAACTGGAACCATTCCAGCTTCGGAACCCGCAAAAATTAAATTGTTATTGGTAATAGTATATCTCATTGGTCTAAGACCATTTCTATCCATGCCGCCTATAACCCATTCACCATCATATGCTGCAATAGCAGCTGGTCCATCCCAAGGCTCAATTACCGCATTGGCAAACTCATACATATTGCTATGACTCTCTGGAATAAGTTTACTTCTTTTTGACCATGCCTCAGGCATAAGTAGGGTTTTAGTCAGTGGAGCTGACCTGCCTGCTCTTACAAACATTTCAAATGCAGCATCTAGCGCCGAAGAGTCAGAGCTTCCTCTAATAATTATAGGTTTGATCTGATCGCTGTCTTCTCCAAATAACTCAGACGCAATCCTATTTTCATGATTTCTCATCCAGTTGGTGTTTCCTGAAATAGTGTTGATTTCTCCATTATGAGCTAATGTTCTGAAAGGTTGAGCTAATGCCCAGCTCGGGAAAGTATTTGTGGAATACCTTTGGTGGAATATGGAGAATGATGAAATAAATTTTTCATCTTCAAGGTCTGGATAAAAAGTAGAGATGTGTTCTGCTAAAAATAACCCCTTATAAATGACCGTATTAAAACTAAGTGAGCAAATATAAAACTCTGTTATCTGTAAATTTAAGATTCTTTTTTCAATTCTTCTTCGTATTAAAAAAAGTTCTTTATCAAGATCTTCTTCATCTTTCCTTTCAATATTATTAACAAACATAACCTGTTCAATTTCTGGTCTGGTAGAATTTGCCTTTTTACCTAATACACTAGTGTCTAAGGGTACCTGTCTCCAGCCATAAATATAGTAACCATGATCGATAAGCTCTGACTCAACTATAGTTCTGCATTTCTCTAATGCAGCATAATCATTTCTAGGTAAAAAAATCATTCCAATACCAAGATCACCATCCATAATTTCATGACCAGTTTTTTTTACTTCGTCCTCAAAAAATTGTTTTGGAATTTCTAAATGAATACCAGCTCCATCACCTGTTTTACCGTCTGCATCAACTGCTCCACGATGCCAGACTGCCTTTAAAGCTTCGATTCCACTTGTTACTACTCTTTTATTTGGAATTCCATCTATTGAAGCAATAAAGCCTACACCGCAAGCGTCATGCTCTTGGCTTGGGTTGTAAAGATTTGCATCAATTAATTTTTCTTTATTTTTATAATACCTTTCTAGCCAATTCATTATGAAACCTTCTTTTGCTCCTTATTTTTTTCTTGAATATACGAATGAATAGACTCAGCTGCATCCCTTCCATCTCTTATTCCCCAAACAACAAGTGAAGCACCTCTAACAATATCACCTGCAGCAAAAACTCCTTCGATATCAGTCATCATTGATTTAAAATCAGTTTTAAGGGTTCCCCACTTAGTTACTTTCAACTGATCGACACCAAACATTCTGGGTATATCCTCTGGATCAAAACCTAATGCTGTAATAACCATATCGGCTTTAATCCTATAATCAGCTCCCTCAATTATTTCTGGTATCTGCCTGCCTGATGAGTCAGGTTCACTTAATTGCATGCGAGAACATAAGACTTCAGTTATACGATCATCTCCTATGAAATCTTTTGGTGAGGATTTCCATAAAAATTCTACCCCTTCTTCTTCTGCATTTAGAACTTCTCTTGCCGAACCTGGCATATTTTCTTTATCTCTTCTGTAAAGACATTTTACTGACTTTGCATTTTGTCTAATGCTAGTTCGGACACAATCCATAGCAGTGTCACCACCACCAATTACTACAATATCCTTGCCATCTGCATTTAATTTTCCATTATCAAAAAGTGGGACTGTATCTCCTAAACCTTTTTTATTAGAGGCAATAAGAAAATCTAATGCTGGAATAATATTAGGAAAATTTTTATCTATATTAAGTTTTTTTGCTTTATAAACTCCAGTAGCAATCAAAATGGAGTCATGTTTTGATTTTAATTCTTCAAAGACAATATCCTTACCTACCTCAACATTGAAATTAAATTTGATGCCACTCTCTTTGAGATAATTTGTACGTCTCTCAACAATTTCTTTTTCTAATTTAAAACCTGGAATTCCATAAATTAATAAACCGCCCCCTCTATCATACCGATCATAAACTTCGACATCGTAACCCTCTTTTCTAAGCTGTTCTGCGGCGGTCAAACCTGCAGGACCTGCGCCTATAATTCCAATAGATTCATTTTGTAACTGATGAGGAAGTAATTTAATTGGTTTAATCCAATTATTATCAAAAGCTGTATCAGTAATATATTTTTCAACTGATCCAATTGTCACCGCACCATGACCAGATTGTTCAATAACACAGTTGCCTTCACATAATCTATCTTGTGGACAAATCCTTCCACAAATCTCTGGCATATTATTTGTGCTTGCTGAAAGTTCATAGGCTTCTTGTAAACGATCTTCTGCAGCAAGTTTTAACCAATCAGGAATATGATTATGAAGTGGACAATGTACAGTGCAATAAGGAACTCCACACTGGGAACATCTACTAGATTGCTCCACAGCCTTGTTCTTTATATAACCTTCATAAATTTCGTTAAATTTTTGTTTTCTGACTTTAGCATCTTCTTTATTAGGGTATGCCTGGGGCAAGTCAGTGAATTTAAGCATTTTTGCCATTTTAAGTCAGTACCTATTACTTATTTAGTATATTTAATTTACCTAGTGTGAATTTATAACTAATTAGATAATTTAAACAAGTCAGCACAGTTGACATATTTTAAATATTTTTAAATAAAATTGAGAGAATTTAAGTAAAAAATCATTATTATATTAATTTAAATGCCAATCTTGCCAATTATTTTTTTAGGACTTTTGCAGGGAATTACCGAATTTCTTCCAATTAGCTCTTCAGCACACCTAATATTGGCTCCATATTTATTAAATTTTGAGAATCAGGGCTTAGTAATTGACGTTTTTCTTCATATAGGAACGCTCTTAGCAGTAATAATTTACTTTAGACGGGATGTTTTTGAATATATCAGATCTATACCAAAACTACTTGATAAAACTGCTAGCGATGAAACGAAGGATTTAAAAAATTTAATTGTAGCTACCATACCTATTGCAACTGTTGGTGGAATAATATTTCTTACCGGATTAACTTCATTATTAAGAAATTTACAAGTTATTGGTTTTGCAACTATATTTTTTGCGCTCCTTTTATATTTTGTAGATTTTAGAAAAGATACTTCATTTCGCTTATCAAACTTAAATTTAAAAAAAATCCTCATTATTGGATGCTCTCAAGTTCTTGCAATTATCCCTGGAACCAGTAGAGCGGGAATTATTTATACTACTTGTAGATTTTATAAGACTTCAAGAATCGAGGCAGCCAAGTTTTCTATGTTGCTCTCAATACCAACAATATTGCTATCAACATCTATTCCATTAATTGAAATTGCTAAAAATGGTAGCTTTGAACTAACCATAAATGCAATGGTTGCTATGTCAGTAGCTTTTATTGTTGCGATGCTATCAATTAATTTTTTATTAAAATGGGTGGCTAGTCACACCATGCTTCCATTCGTGATCTATAGAATAATATTAGGCTCTATTATATTATTTTTAGCAATCTAGAGATAGGTTGGTACAACCGAATATGGAGACTTTGGTTCAATATTTAATAGTCTAATATCATTTTCGTTTTTATTCACAATATTATCTATCTCAAGAGCTTTAACCAAATCGGTAGTAATAATTGGATTAGGTAAAAGCTGAATAAACTGTGCCATTAATGAAGCAACAAATACAGGGGCTGGTATTAATAATCTCTTAATCTTAAGCTCGCGCATTAAGAATCTATAAACTTCTTCCATTGTCATAATATCTGGACCGCCAAACTCAAATAGCTTTCCTTTGTACTTGTCTTGTTTGAGAATATTAATGATGCCATCTACTAAATCATTTACATAGATTGGTTGGAATTTATTTTTTCCTCCACCAAATAACGGCGTAATCGGACTTGATTTTAAAAGCTTAGC
>ERZ802822.1572-NODE-1572-length-13664-cov-7.492456_pt1 | contig 13664 bp, 9 predicted proteins | sample MGYA00345649_ERZ802822 | MGnify/ENA primary metagenome ERZ802822 (study PRJEB30503, sample SAMEA104212359) | marine metagenome | biome: Westerlies Biome; feature: [SRF] surface water layer (ENVO:00010504) within the epipelagic zone...; material: water...
TTTTTTTCTACTTTTTGTTGCATTTCCTAAACTTTTCTTACCTTTTATCCCAACTTTACCTTTTAGTTTTGGATCTAGCATAATTTGAATTTCATTCCATTTTGATAAATCTCTTGGAGAAATGAAACTAATTGCTGATCCAACCGCACCAGCCCGACCTGTTCTGCCCATCCGGTGTATAAAATCTTCTGCTAACTGTGGTAAATCAAAATTGATTACATTCTCTATATGAGGAACATCTAACCCACGTGCAGCAATATCTGTTGCGACTAAAATTCTAAATTTTTGATTACGAAAATCTTTCATAACCTTATCACGTTTATTTTGTCTTAAATTTCCATTCAATGACTGAGACTTAAATCCATCTTTTGTGAGATTCTTTGCCATTTTATCTGTGGCATGTTTTGTTTTTACAAAAATTAGGATTGACCCGTATCTATTGTTTATTTCTTCAATTAATTTGGAGTATTTTACTTCTTGCTTAATTTCTAAAACCTCATGATCAATATTTGTTGCAACAATATTAGTTGCACCGATAGAAACTCTCTCAGGATTGGTTAGATATTTTAAAGATAGCTTTTCAATTTCTTTCGGAATCGTTGCTGAAAACAATAATGTTTGTCTATCCTTAGGTACAAATTTTAGAATTCTATCAATTTGAACACCAAAGCCCATATCAAGCATGCGATCCATTTCATCTAAAACTAGGAATTTTGCCTCACTTAGTTTCAATGATTTTCGATCTAAGTGGTCATTAATTCTTCCAGGTGTTCCAACTATTATTCTAGGTCTTTTTTTTAACTGCTTAAGTTGACGAGTCATTTGCTCACCTCCAATCAAACAGGCAGTACTAATGTGATTTAAATCTGAGAGTAAACTGGTTATTACATCCATCACTTGCTTAGCTAGCTCTCTTGTTGGAGTTAAAACTAATGCCATTGACTTATCTGCTTTTAACAATGATTCAATTAAGGGTATACTGTATGCTGCAGTTTTTCCTGTTCCAGTTTGTGCAGAACCAAGAATATCTTTTCCCTGTATACCTATTGGAATCGATTGCGCTTGAATTGGCGTTGGCTTATCAAAATTGATTTTTTTTAAAGCTTTTTTAATACCTTCAGATAAGCTTAGGCTTTCAAAATTATTCATTTGATTTTATTGGGATTTTCTTAATATTTACTGTTCTAATAGTCTTAACCGTAACGGAAGACAAGAAGAATAAAAATATTACAAAATTTCTAGGTTTTTCAAGCTTGACAGAGTATTTTTGGACTTGATAATAGCGATAATGTTTATATATATGTATTCGCAATATAATTAATTTGTTTGAAAGTATTTAATATGTTTGATGGAACCCTTGGAGAGATTGTCACCTCAAAAATACAACTGCTTGTTGTTCCTCTTTATCTATCATTTATTTTTTTTGAATCATTAATAATTAGAATTTTTAAAACTAAAGGCTCAGTAGATACAAAAGACAGTCTTTTTAATGTTTCAATTGGAATTATGAGTGTTCCAATTAACGCAGCTGCTGCTTTTATTACGCTTGGTGCATTATATTGGGCTAAACAATATCAAATCGCAGTAATTCCACTTACAGTAACTACCCTTGTTATTTGTTTCATATTAGACGATCTCAGATTTTATATACATCATAGGATTTGTCATAGATTTAGATGGATGTGGGGAATGCATAATACTCATCACTCATCTGAGAGATTTGGATTAGCTGTATCTTTGCGTCAAAGTTGGGCTAAACACTTTACTGGTACAATGATGTTAAAAATACCACTTGTATTAATTGGATTTGATCCAGTAATTGTGGTCTTTTGTGGAGTTTTAAATGCTACCTATCAATTCTTTTGTCATACCGAAACTATAAAAAAACTACCTTGGTGGTATGAGGCAGTATTTAATACCCCATCTCATCATAGAGTTCACCATGGAAAAAATCCAAAGTACTTGGACTCAAATTATGCTGGCACTTTGATCATTTGGGATAGATTGTTTGGAACTTTTGTTGAAGAGGATGAGAATGATTTACCAGACTACGGCCTAGTAACTCCTTTAATAACATACAATCCAATAAAAGTGGTTTTTATTGAATACTTTAACATTTTTAAGGATGTCTTTTCTAAAGGTATAACGCTTAAAGACAGAATTTTATATTTATTTGGTCCGCCAGGTTGGTCGCATGATGGCAGTAGGATGATGTCTACCGATATAAAGGCTGAATATTATAAGAAGCAAGCATTCATCCAAAAATAGTATGCTTCCAGCTCACTATGCATTAACTGAAATATTGATTGTCTTAGCTTGCTACTTTTCAATTAAAGATCTGTGGTTTAATAAAAACTTCTACGCCAGTGCTGGTATATTTTTAATTGGTCTAACTGCCTTAATTGGAGCATTTAGATTCGGTCTGATAGATAATAATTTAATGATGAATTTAAATAGAGTTTTAGCAATTTTTTCTGGTATCCTTGCACTATCATTAATTAGTATTCAAATAATAAGTAATAACATTTCAAAAAAAATAGCCAACATTACATTGGCAGTTTCTGTATTAGCTTTTCTGTCTTTATTTATATGGACTCAGCCGATTATAAAATTATCTTTACTATTTATATGGTCGATATTCTCGATTATTTTGACTTTTTCCTTACCTCAAAAATCATTTTTGATAAAATTATTCAAAGCTTTTTTAATGTCACTAATTTTAATTGCTTTCATAACTCTAAGTAAGCAACTAGGTATTTTTACTAAATCTCTGTCTCCTTCTCTTAGTTTTCACTTATACCATATACTTATTGCTACCTGGGTAATTTTAGTCGGTTACACAATTAGTCAAAACAATACTTTTAAATCGTAATTTTGCATTAAACTAAAAAACCCCGTATTGTAACGGGGCTTTTAATTTCGGCATTTGCCTAATATTGATTTAAAATCAATTTGAATTTTTTTTATATTTAGATAGTTGTGGACACCACCCCAAACTATGTTGGTGGATTCATCTTTTTAACCTCCACGTTATCATCATAAAAATGATAGCAGATATTCGAAAGTGCAGAAATAAAAAAGGCTCTTTAAAAAAAGAGCCTTTTACACGATGATAACGTGAATTGCAGGTAAACTATTGATTTATATAATTATTGCAATCATTTTTTTATTAACAATTTAATAAGATATTAAAAAATAGAGAAAATCCTAATTTTTATACGATTTTTTTATATATGGATTGCACGTTTTTCGACGTTTAATGCTGCTTCTTTAATTGATTCGGTAAGTGTTGGATGGGCATGACAAGTGCGAGCAATATCTTCAGATGAAGCCCCAAATTCCATAGCTAGCGCCAACTCAGCAATCATATTACCTACATCAGGCCCAATCATATGAACTCCAAGTACCTTATCAGAATTTGCATCAGATAAAATTTTAACAAATCCTAATGTTTCATGCATAACCTTTGCTTTTGCGTTTGCAGTAAAAGGAAATTTTCCAACCTTATATTTTAACCCTAGTGACTTTAGCTCTTCTTCTGTCTTTCCAACTGAAGCAACTTCAGGGGCTGTATAGACTACCGAGGGAATAGTATCAAAATTAACATGCCCCACTTGACCGACAATGATTTCTGCTAATGCCGTACCTTCTTCTGAGGCTTTGTGTGCTAGCATGGGACCTAGCTTACAATCGCCTATTGCAAAAATATTTTCTGCAGATGTTTGGAAGTTATCTTTTGTTATTATAAAACCTTTACTATCAGTCTGTACTCCAGCTTCATCCAGGTTCAACCCAAATGTATAAGGCTTTCTTCCAATTGAAATTAGAACTTTATCACAGCTTATCTCTGAAGTTTGCCCTTCTTTAGTTTCAATCGAAATATATAATTTATTATTCTTCTTAGTGATTTTTTTGAAAGCAGTAGAAAGTTTAAAATCAATTCCCTGTTTTATTAAAATTTTTTGGAATTGATTGGAGATTTCATTATCCATATTAGGAATAATTCTATCAGCATATTCAATTACGGTTACCTTTGATCCTAATCGTGACCATACCGAACCCATTTCTAAGCCTATATAACCTGCACCTACGACAACTAATTCATCGGGTACCTTGCTTAAGCTCAACGCCCCTGTTGAACTTAATATGTCTTTTTCGTCAATCACAACATTATCTGGAACTGCTACTTCTGATCCAGTTGCAATGACAATATTTTTTCCATTTATGATTTGATCACCATCATCATTTAAAATTGTTACCTCATTTTTTCCAGTAATTTTTCCAAAGCCTTGGATATGGCTTACCTTATTTTTTTTAAATAAAAATTGAATGCCGTCGGTTAAGCCTTCAACAGATTTATCTTTGGAGGACATCATTTTAGACAAGTCTAATTTTACATTATCAATGTTAATTCCTATATCTGCATAGTTTTTAGTGTCATAATAAATTTGTGAAGCATGCAATAAAGATTTTGAGGGAATACAACCAATATTTAAGCATGTTCCTCCCAATGTCTGACGCTTTTCAACACAACATACTTTTAAACCTAACTGTGCAGCTCTGATTGCACAGACATAGCCACCTGGTCCACTTCCAATAACAATGAGATCAAATTGTTCCATCTTTAAACACTCAATAAAATTCTTCTTGGGTCTTCTAAACTTTCCCTAACTCTCACTAAAAATGTAACAGCGGCTTTACCATCAATTAGTCTATGGTCATATGATAAAGCTAAATACATCATGGGCCTAATCTTTATCTCTCCGTCAATAGCAATTGGTCTTTCTTGAATCTTATGCATACCTAGCACTCCAGATTGTGGTGGGTTAATGATTGGCGTTGACATAAGTGATCCATAAACTCCTCCATTAGATATAGTGAATGTTCCATCCTGCATATCACTTATACTTAGTTTGCCATCTCGAGCTTTTTTACCAAGACTAGAAATTTCCTTTTCAATATCTGCTACTGTTAGTTCATCTGCATTCTTGACCACAGGAACCACTAGTCCTTGATCAGTTCCAACTGCAACACCTATATTGTAGTAATTTTTATAAATGACATCATCATTTTCAATTTCTGCATTTACTTCTGGTATTTCTTTTAATGCAGTAATACATGCTTTTACAAAAAATGACATGAAGCCAAGTTTAACACCATGCTTCTTTTCAAAAAATTCTTTATACTCAGTTCTTACAGTAATAAGCTCAGACATATCAACTTCATTGAATGTTGTTAAAATCGCAGCAGTGTTTTGCGCATCTTTTAATCTCTTAGCAATAGTCTTTCGAAGGCGTGACATGCTAACACGTTCAATAAGTTGATTATTAGACTTAGTTTTTGGTTGTGTTACATTAGTAGTTTCTTGAGTTTCAAAACTTTCTGATTTATTTGCTAAAAAATTTAACGCGTCTTCTTTTGTTATTCTTCCATTCTTTCCAGAAGGCATAATTTGATCAGGATTAATATTATTTTCAGCTACTATTTTTCTTACCGCAGGAGAAAGTTCATTTGATGCTTCAGTTGGTGCTGCTTTAACTTCTTGAGCAACTTGCTTAACTGGCTCAGGGACGATAGTTTCAGCCTGCTCTTGAATTTCTTCTTTTATTTCAATAGGTTCAGGATCAGACAAAATTTCAGGTTTTGTTTCAACAGGTGCTTGTCCTTCAACTATTGATCCAAGAATAGCTCCAACTTCAACAGTGTCTCCATCATTAACTTTAATATCAGTAAGTTGTCCAGTGGCAGGCGCTGGAACCTCTAAAGTGACTTTATCAGTTTCTAATTCTAATAATGGCTCATCAACTGTAACTGGATCACCAATTTTTTTGTACCACCTTGCTATTGTTGCTTCAGTGACAGACTCACCTAGTGATGGAACTTGTATATCTGTAGTCATAACTTATTATATGCCTTTATACGCTTAAAGCCGAGTCAATCAACATTTTTTGCTGTTTTTGGTGTTTACTCATTAAACCTGTTGCCGTAGATGCTGCAGGTGATCTACCAACATATTTTACTTGGTTATTTTCACACTCCGCTTTTGTTAAGCACCAATTAATGTATCTTTCCATTGTGTTCCATGGACCCATGTTTTTTGGTTCTTCTTGACACCATATAAATTCAGCTTTTTTAAATCTTGAAATAATAGGGGTTAAAGCCTTTGCTGGAAAAGGATATAGTTGTTCAAGTCTTATAATATAAATATCTACTTTTTTTGAACTATCTCTTTCAGATATAAGATCATAATAAACTTTACCCGAACATATAATTACTTTTTTGATTTCACTGTCAGCATTTAAAAATTGTTTCTTATGTTTTGTCTCTCCATCATCAAGTAAAACTCTATGAAAAGTGTCATCAGTAAAATCTTCAACTTTTGATATACATTGCTTATGTCTTAATAATGATTTTGGAGTAAACATAATCAAAGGCTTTCTAAAATCTCTTAGCAATTGTCTTCTTAAAATATGAAAATAGTTTGCTGGTGTTGTGCAGTTAGCAACTATCATATTCTCCTCAGCACAAAGTTGTAAATATCTCTCTATCCTTGCAGATGAGTGTTCAGGACCTTGTCCTTCATATCCATGTGGAAGTAAAAGAACTAGACCACTCATTCTTAACCATTTTGCTTCTCCAGGAGCAATAAATTGATCAATTTGAACTTGAGCACCATTAGCAAAGTCTCCAAACTGGGCTTCCCATAAAACCAGTGCTCCTGGGTAATCCAATGAATAACCATATTCATATCCAAGGATTGCAGCTTCTGATAAAAAGCTATCAATTCCCTCATATCTTGCTTGTTTGTCACTAATATTATTTAAAGGGATATATCTTTCCTCAGTTTCTTGGTCTACGATTGCTGAGTGTCTTTGGCTAAAAGTACCCCTAATGCTATCTTGTCCAACCAGTCTAACAGGATAACCTTCATTTAAAAGTGACCCAAAGGCAAGTGACTCAGCGGTAGCCCAATCAATTGACTCTCCTGCCTCAATAGCACTTTTCCTATTAGATATAATTCTTTTTAGTGTTTTATGAATTTTTAATTCCTCTGGATAAGAAGAAATTTTAGATCCAATTTCCATAAAGTCTTTTTTTGAAATTGATGTCAAAATCTTACGTTTACTACCTCTTGAAGATTTCATATTGGCCCAAAAACCGTCTAACCAATCTGCTTTATTTGGCTTAAATGATTTTGCAGCATCAAATTCATTATCTAAATGTTTAACAAAATTTGATTTCATTTCTTGAACTTTATTATCATCAAAAAGTTTTTCACTGATAATTTTTTCTGCATAAGTATCTGCAACTGATTTGTGCGACTTAATCTTTTTATACATTAATGGTTGAGTAAAAGTAGGATCGTCACCTTCATTATGTCCAAAACGTCTATAGCAAAAAACATCAATTACGACATCTTTATTGAATTTTTGTCTGAATTCAGTTGCTACCCTTGCAGCATATATAACTGCTTCACAATCATCTCCATTAACATGAAGAATTGGAGCATTAATAAACTTAGCTACATCAGATGGATATGGGGACGATCTTCCAAAACTTGGGCTTGTAGTAAATCCAATCTGATTATTGACTATAATATGTATGGTGCCACCTGTCTTGTGTCCCCTGAGGCCCGACAATGCAAAACATTCAGCAACTATGCCCTGTCCAGCAAATGCTGCATCACCATGAAGTAGAATGGGCATCACTGCATTAAATGACTCTTGTATCGATCTTCCTTCATCAGACCTCAAATGAGCTTGTTTAGCTCTTACTCTGCCTAAAACTACAGGATCAACCGCCTCTAGGTGAGACGGGTTGGCTGTTAGAGATATGTGAACTTTATTGTCATCGAATATTCGGTCTGATGACGTTCCAAGGTGATATTTAACATCCCCAGACCCAGCAACATCTTCCGGCATTATTGAACCACCAGCAAATTCATGAAAAATCTCTTGATAAGCTTTGCCCATAACAGTTGCTAGAACTCCTAAACGTCCTCTGTGTGGCATTCCAATAACTATTTCTGAAACTCCTAGTTGCCCACCTTTTTTAATAATCTGTTCCATGGCTGGAATAATTGTTTCCGCACCATCTAATCCAAATCTTTTTGTCCCTACAAATTTTTTGTGGAGGTACTTTTCAAACCCTTCGGCTTCAATTAGTTTTTTTAAAATAAACTCCTTACCTAAATCAGTGAAAGTAATTTCTTTGTCTTTACCTTCTATTCTCTGTTGTAGCCAGCTCTTTTCCTCTGGGTCACTGATGTGCATAAACTCTATACCAATAGTAGAGCAATAAGTTCGGTGTAATATTTCTAGAATTTCTTTTAAGGTTGCAAACTCTAATCCTAAAACGTTGTCTAAAAATATTTCTCGATTCATATCCTCTTGTTTAAAACCGTAAGTCTCTGGTCTTAGTTCTGCATGATCATATTTTTCTACCAGGTCTAATGGATCTAAATTGGCGTTTAGATGACCTCTAATTCGATAAGCCCGAATCATCATAATTGCACGAATAGAATCTAAAGTGGCATTTCTCGATGCTTCTTCAGGAATCTTAAATGTCTTTGATGACTTTAATGTATTTTCATATAATTGAATTTCTGAGGGCCAGTTTCCATCTATTGCTGAAACTAAATCACCATTATTGATTTTTATTTTATCGTACGAAGACCAGCTTGCATTCGAAACTTTTTCTGTCTTTGTATCTCCAATACCAGAAAAAAAAGTTTGCCAGTCACCAGGAACGCTAACTGGATTTTCCAGATATTTTTCGTACATTTGCTCTATGAACGCACTATTTGTGCCATGCAAAAATGATGTTTTTTCAAAAATTTCGTTATCTGATAACTTCGACATTTATATGACTAATATATTTCATTTTGAGGTGAATGAAACCTATAGAAAGTAATTAATTTTTTAATACTTCCACCAAAGTTGAACCAAGTGCGGCTGGAGAATTGGATATATGCACGCCTGCGCTTCGCATAGCTTCGATTTTATCTTGTGCTCCACCTTTGCCGCCAGCCACTATTGCACCAGCGTGTCCCATCCTTCGACCAGGAGGGGCAGATGTACCAGCTATAAACCCAACTGTAGGCTTTTTAGTCTTCTGAGTTTTCAAGAAATCTGCTGCCTCTTCTTCAGCTGAGCCCCCTATTTCACCAATCATAATAATCGACTCTGTCTCATCATCCTTTAGAAATAAATCTAAGCAATCAATAAAATTGGTTCCATTTATTGGATCGCCACCAATACCAACACATGTTGATTGCCCCATGCCAGCCATAGTCGTTTGAAATACGGCCTCGTATGTTAATGTGCCTGATCTAGATACAATACCAACACTACCTTTCTTATGAATATGCGCTGGCATAATACCAATTTTACATTCATCAGGAGTAATTATTCCAGGACAATTGGGTCCCAATAGTCTCGATTTTGAACCTCTCAATTTATCTTTAACATTCATCATGTCCATAACTGGAATACCTTCAGTAATGCAAACAATAAGTTCAATTTCACTATCGATAGCTTCTAATATTGCATTGGCTGCATACGGTGGTGGTACATAAATTACTGAGGCATTTGCTTGAGTTGTATCTTTTGCTTCTTGAACAGAATTAAATACCGGCAAGTCTAGATGAGTTGTGCCACCTTTTTTGGGAGTAACTCCACCAACTAATTTGGTACCATACTTTAGAGCTTGCTCAGAATGAAAAGTGCCTTGAGAACCAGTAAATCCCTGGCAAATAACTCTAGTTTCTTTATTAACAATTATAGACATTAAACTAACTCCACAATCTTTTTTGCCGCATCATCTAGATCAGTTGCCGATACAATGTCTATGCCAGAATTATTTAATATATTTTTTCCCTCTTCAACATTAGTTCCTTCAAGGCGCACTACTAGCGGTACATTGATTTGAAGTTCTTTGGCTGCAGCTACTATACCATCAGCAATAATATCACAACGCATGATGCCGCCAAAAATGTTAACAAGAATACCTTTGACTCCAGGATCTGACAAAATGATCTTAAACGCACTTGTAACTTTTTCTTTGCTGGCTCCACCACCAACATCAAGAAAATTGGCTGGTTCTCCACCATAAAGCTTAATGATATCAAGGCTCGCCATCGCCAAACCTGCGCCATTGACCATACAACCAATGCTGCCGTCTAATTTAATGTAAGCTAAATCATATTTTGCCGCTTCTATCTCATACTCATCTTCCTCATTTGGGTCTCTTAATTCCATAATCTCTGGATGACGATACAACGCATTATCATCAAAATTTACTTTGGCATCTAAGCAGATTAATTTTTCTGTCTCAGTTATAATAAGTGGGTTTATTTCTAATAAACTTGCATCTTTTTCTATGAAAAATTTATATAGATTTTTAATAAGACCATCTAATTCTGATAATAATGACCCTGTTAAATTTAAACTGTCAGCTATTTTTGTGACATTATCTGCTGTTACGCCATCACTGGGCTCGATAAAAACTGTTGTTATTTCATGTGGTGTTTCTTCAGCAACTTTTTCAATATCCATACCACCCATTTTTGACACAATAAAAGCTACTTTACTTGTGGCATTATCTATAAGACAGGATAGGTAAAGTTCTTTTTTTATGTCAGAACCATTTTCTATATAAAGCCTTTGAACCAACTTACCTTCTGGTCCCGTTTGTGGGGTTACCAAATTCATCCCAAACATCTTTTTAGCCTCAACAACTGCATCAGCTGCAGAACTAACAACTTTCACACCGCCACCTTTGCCTCTGCCGCCTGCATGTATTTGCGCCTTAACAACCCAAGTTGGTCCGCTTACTTTACTTACAGCCATCTCGATTTCATCTTTAGTAAACGCTACTGCACCTGAAGAAACAGGAATGTTATATGTGCTAAATAATTCTTTGGCTTGGTATTCGTGAATGTTCATATTTTATATAAGCGATGGATCTATTTTTTTTGCAGCATCAAATAATTCTTTTACCGCATCTATTGAAATATCAAAATGTTTTTTTTCTTCCACATCTAAATCAAGCTCTACAACTTTTTGAATACCATTGGCACCAATTACAACAGGTACACCAACATAGAGATCATTAATTCCATATTCTCCATTTAAGTATGCCGCACAAGGCAATGTTTTATTTTGGTCTTTTAAATATGACTCAGCCATTTCAACACCTGAAGCTGCAGGACCATAAAATGCTGAGCCCGTTTGTAGTAGTTTTACAACCTCGGCACCACCTTTTCTGGTGCGATCAATTATTTCATCTAATCTATCTGATGTTATTTTACCCTCATTGACATAGTCCATTAAAGATTTTCCTGACACTGTAGTTCTATTTGGAACAGGTACCATTGTATCTCCATGACCACCCAATACAAACGAATCAACTTCTTTAATCGGAACATTAAGTTCTTGCGAAATAAAAAACTTAAATCTTGAGGTGTCAAGAATACCTGCCATTCCTATAACTTTATTTTTAGGAAGGCCTGAGTATTTTTGTAATGCCATTACAATTACATCCAGAGGATTAGTAATACATATTACAAAAGCATTTGGAGATGTATCTTTTATACCTTCAGCAACTTGTTTAATAATATTTAAATTTGTACCAAGTAAATCATCCCGTGTCATTCCAGGCTTGCGTGGCACTCCTGCAGTAATGATAATTACATCTGAATTACTAGTATCGCTATAATCACTTGTCCCTGTAATTTTTACATCCAATCCATCAACAGCCGTTGATTGCGATAAGTCTAGTGCTTTACCTTTTGCCAATCCTTCAGCTACATCAAACAAAACAACATCGCCAAGTTCTTTCATTGCTATGAGATGGGCTAATGTTCCACCGATTTGTCCTGAACCAATGAGGGATATTTTTGACTTTTTCATATGTATAGATGGTTATTTATAGCCGTAAACTACCTTGAAAGGGACGAAAATCAAGTGAAGAATGCAATAATTAATGGGTATTATTTCATTGTTGGCATTATAAACTCAGCACCACTTCTTATGCCATCTGGCCATCTGGATGTTACTGTTTTAAGCTTAGTAAAGAACCTAATTCCCTCCATGCCATGCATAGCATGATCACCAAATAAAGACCGTTTCCAACCGCCAAAACTATGAAAGGCCATTGGCACTGGTATAGGAACATTTATACCGACCATGCCTATTTGACATTGATTGCTAAATGCTCGAGCAGTATCGCCATCACGAGTATAGATTGTTACTCCATTACCAAATTCATGTTCGTTAACAAGTTTCAATGCAGAGTCAAAATTATCAGATCTAACTACTGATAATACTGGTCCAAAAATCTCTTCCTTGTATATTTGCATATCGCTTGTTACGTTATCAAATAAACAGCCACCAATAAAAAAACCATTTTCATATCCTTGAAGGGAAATGTCTCTACCATCCACCAGCAGTGAAGCCCCATCTTTAACTCCCGACTCAACATAACTTTTAACTTTAGCAAGGTGTGCTCCACTAATTAGTGGACCCATCTCTACGTCTGGATCATTACCAGGTCCAACTTTTAACGCTTGTACTCTAGGTTTTAATTTTTCAATTAAAGCATCACCAATTCCTCCCACAGCTACAGCAACTGATAAAGCCATACACCGTTCACCAGCAGAACCATAAGCAGCACCCATCAATCCATCAGCAACTTGATCAAGATCAGCATCGGGCATGATTACCATGTGATTTTTTGCACCACCAAGTGCTTGAACTCTTTTGTTGTGCTGTGAAGAGGTGTGATAGATGTACTCAGCAATTGGGGTTGATCCAACAAAACTTACTGCACTGATTCTTTCATCATCTAACATTTTATTTACTTGTTCTTTTTGACCATTTATTAAATTTAACAATCCTTTTGGTGCTTTCGTTTCATTGAATAATTTAGCAATAAATATTGTTGCTAAAGGGTCTTTTTCTGATGGCTTTAGGATGAAGGAATTTCCAGCTGCCAATGCAAGTGGAAACATCCACAAAGGAATCATGGCTGGAAAATTGAATGGAGTAATTCCTAAGACAACACCAACTGGCGAAAATTGACTCCAAGAATCGATCGATGAACTAATATTTTTATTGTACTCTCCTTTGAGTATTTCGCCTACCCCACAAGCATACTCAACATTTTCTATTCCTCTTCTTAATTCACCTTTAGCGTCATCATAAACTTTACCTAAATCCTCACTAATAAGGCGTGTAATTTTATCCTCATTTTTTTCAAGTAATTCTTTAAATTCAAAAAGTATTTGTGTTCTTTTTGCTACAGAATATGTTTGCCATATTTTTTGCGCTTGCAATGAACTTGTTATAGCTTTATCTATTGTATCTTCTGTTGCAGATGTAATTCTAGCAATCTTTTCTTCATTTGTTGGGTTTGCCAAAATGTGGTCCCAGAGCAATCAATATGCACCTTGGCAGATACAATAAATTAGCCCCCCTAACACGCAACATAAGTTGCGATCAGGGGGCTATTCTTTTATTTTATTGATATTAACCTGATTTATCTCTTGATCTGATAAAATTAAAGACGTTCTTATCTTATTTTTTAAATCGTTTTCAACATTAATTGAACTATAGTTTGAATTAGTTAAAAACCAGTTGTTATTTCCCTCTGTAAAACCACCG
>ERZ802822.1573-NODE-1573-length-13655-cov-19.025482_pt1 | contig 13655 bp, 13 predicted proteins | sample MGYA00345649_ERZ802822 | MGnify/ENA primary metagenome ERZ802822 (study PRJEB30503, sample SAMEA104212359) | marine metagenome | biome: Westerlies Biome; feature: [SRF] surface water layer (ENVO:00010504) within the epipelagic zone...; material: water...
CTTTTCGCTCTAATCTGTCTTCAGCCATAAACTCGAACCCAAATAGGATTAATAATGTACACTATTAGATAAACGCTATCATCTGGCAAGATAGAGCCTCCCCCTTTTTTGCCTGGAGGCTGCAAGTGCCAGAAGTCCTGCCAGCAGTCCTGACGACTGCCTCGGATGACCTTTGTGGTCCTGTCAGCAGAACAGATTTTCAGGCAGCGCTGATCAATACATAGGTTTTTCGCATCTGCTCATGTATATCCCATTCACCGCGCCATCCCATCGGCAGAACCAGCAAATCGCCAGCTTTGATCTCCTGTGAACCGCTGCCATCCTTGTTTGTAACTGTGGCGCTGCCAGACATAACATGACACAGTTCGGCCATTGCTGACCTGTCTGCTGTGAACCTGCCAGGCGTGCAGTCCCAGATCCCGACCTTTGTCAGCCCATCAATCGACATCCACAGAGGGTGCAGCGCTTCCTCCTGCCCCGGTGTCACGGTTGTGGGTTTTGGCTTATAGTCCCCGGCCGGAATTTCGGCCAAATCTCCAAATACCTCAAGATTGATCATCGGTTTCCTCCGTTTGGTGCCGTCTTTTTGAGACAGGTTCCAGTATCACCAAAGCACATCTTCGGCATTGATCGCCACTGTTCCCGTTTGGTGATGGCCAAGGCAGCCATAAAGTCCGGCCACAAAGCATCGCCATTCACCCGGCCGCTCGTTCATTCCAGAGGCGGCGCATCATGCCGGTGCATTTAATGCATCGGCGAGATGAAAATTGGGCAGTCTTTGCACAGTGGTAACCTGTGCTATTCTTTAATTACAAAATATAAATGAATTGCCGCAGACCATATGTTTGATGAAATGCTAGACGGGCCGGATGCCAGAGGCCGTGAACCTTACCGGTCCTTGCTGTCATGGCTGGAAGATCAGGATTTCACAAAACTGCGCAAACAGTCAGCCCAGGCCGAAGACCTGTTTCGGCGTATTGGCATTACCTTCAACGTCTATGGCGATGAAGACGGCGAGGAGCGGATCATTCCGTTCGACCTGATCCCCCGTATTATTGCCGCTGATGAATGGCGCCGGCTGGAACGTGGCATTATCCAGCGTGTGGCAGCGATCAATGCCTTTCTGTCCGATATCTATCACCAACAGGAGATCGTCAGGGCCGGCGTCATTCCGGCATCGCTGATCCATGGAAACAAGGCTTTCATGCCGCAGATGTGCGGCTTTACCCCGCCCGGCAATGTCTACACGCATGTCGTCGGGGTGGATATTGTCCGCACGGGTCCCGACAGCTTTTTCGTTTTGGAAGATAACGCGCGTGTGCCGTCCGGCGTCTCATATATGATCGAGAACCGGGCAACAATGCTGCAGATGTTCCCTGAGCTGTTTGCCAGTCACCGCATTCAGGGTGTTGGTGACTATCCAAAACAGCTGTTCAAATCACTGGCTGAAAGCGCCCACACCTTCATCGACAATCCCAATATCGCGGTGTTGACCCCCGGCATTTTCAATTCTGCCTATTATGAGCATTCCTTTCTTGCTGATGAAATGGGTGTCGATCTTCTGCAGGGTTCGGACCTTGAAGTGCGTGACGGCCGGGTCATTATCCGCACAACGGCTGGCACGGCACCGGTCGATGTTATCTATCGGCGGGTTGATGATGAATTTCTTGATCCCCTGTCATTCAATCCGGACAGCGTTCTGGGCACGCCCGGGCTGTTTGATGCCTATCGCAGCGGCGCTGTCATGCTGGCAAATGCGCCCGGAGCTGGCATTGCTGATGACAAGGCGATCTATGCCTATATGCCCGAGATTATCGAGTTCTATATGGGTGAAAAGCCGCTGCTGGAAAATATCCCTACATGGCGGTGTTCGGAACCCGACAATCTGGCCTATGTGCTGGAACATCTGGCTGACCTTGTGGTCAAGGAGGTTCATGGGTCTGGTGGCTATGGCATGCTGGTCGGCCCGGCCGCAAGCAAGCGTGAACTGGCTGCCTTTTCGCGAAAGCTGCAGGCCAACCCGTCAAACTATGTCGCCCAGCCAACCCTGGCATTGTCCACCGTGCCGGTGCTGACAAAGGCTGGTCTGGCGTCGCGGCATGTCGATCTGCGCCCGTTTGTGCTGGTATCACCAAACGGCATCCGCGTTACCCCGGGCGGATTGACAAGGGTTGCGCTGAAAAAGGGGTCGCTGGTTGTAAATTCAAGTCAGGGTGGCGGCACCAAGGACACCTGGGTGTTGGAGGCCTGAAATGCTGGGTCGGCACGCAGACAGCCTGTTCTGGATGGCACGGTATCTTGAACGCAGCGAAAACCTCGCCCGCCAGATTCAGGCCGCCTTCTATCATTCGCTGACACGCAAGGGCGATGATCTCGATGAGTGGGCCTCGATCATTCGCCGGACAGGAATGGCCGACAGCTTTGATGCAAAGCATGACACGATGTCGATGGCCAACGCGCTGAACTTTCTGCTGCGCGACAAGACCAATGATGACAGCGTGATCAGTCTGCTGGCCAAGTCACGTCAGAACGCGCGCTCGGTTCGTAACGCCCTGACCCAGGAAGTATGGCAATCGCTGAATGAAAGCTGGATGACCGGAAGCGAGGCGTTGAAGCGGCCGGTCAATATCCGTGATCTGCCAGCCCTTCTTGAAAACATCATCAAGGCGAGTTCGGTCTTTCGGGGGGCGCTTTACGGCACCATGCTGCATAACGACATTTTCAATTTCCTGCGGCTTGGCACATTTATTGAGCGGGCAGACAATACGGCGCGTATCGTTGGATCGAAATATCATCGCCTGTTGCCAACGGCCGCTGCATCGCTTGGCGGGTCAGACCAGAGCCAATGGGAAGTCATGTTGCGTGCGCTTGCTGCCTGGCGGTCCTATAACTGGCTGAACAAGGGGCATCTTGATCCGACCGCCGTCGCCACATTTCTGATCTTTGACAACCGGATGCCGCGATCACTGTCTTTCTGCTATGGTGAGATCTGTGCCAATTTGCAGGATCTGGAAGCGGCGTACGGGACATCATACGCCTGCGGTGACAGCGCCCGCGCGATTGCACAGCAACTGGATAATGGCCGCGAGGCAGATATCTACCGGTTGGGCTTTCGCGATTTTGTCAGTTCATTCATGGCAGATAGCAACCAGCTGACCCTCGCCATCTCGGCCGACTTCAATCTGGGACCATAGATGCAGCATACGATTACCCATCAGACGACTTTTGAATTCGATGAAGTGCAAGGTGCCGTTGTGCAGCGCTTTCATCTGACGCCGGTGAACGGGACCGGACAGGTGGTGCGGGAATGGCAGCTGGACGTTGATGGTGGATCGATCGAGCTTGAGACGACGGACTTTCACGGCAATCACATCCATCTGTGCCGGCTGGATACACAGGCGAAATCGATCACCATCACTTGCCGCGGCAGTGTTGTTGTTGAAGACCTGAACGGCATTGCCGGCCCGCATCAAGGTCACATCCCGTTGCCCATGTTCTGCCAGCCCACACGCCTGTCCACGATGGGCCCGCGGCTGCGTGATCTGTTCCACAAAATCGATGACTGGCGATATGATGAGATGGTGTCAGACCCGGCTTTGATGCATCACCTGTCAGCCTGTGTTCATGACTCCATCCGTTATGAAATAGGCATCACTGACGTCACAACAACCGCCGAGCAGGCGATGGAGCGCGGCGCCGGCGTCTGTCAGGACCATGCGCATGCCTTTATCAGCATCGCGCGATCAATCGGCTTTCCCGCCCGCTATGCCAGCGGCTATCTGATGATGGACGACACGCCCCTGCAGCAGGCCAGCCATGCCTGGGCAGAGGTGTATCTGTCCGGTCTTGGCTGGGTCGGCTTCGACATCTCGAACGGCATCTCGCCCGATCACCGCTATATCAAACTTGCAACCGGCTTTGACTATGCTGATGTCAGCCCGGTGTCCGGCGTCCGTTTTGGAGACGGTGGCGAGCAGGTTTCCACAAGCATAGTATTCGAACAACAATAACCCGGACTATCTGCCATGTCTTACTGCGTAGCATTGAAACTCGATCGGGGTCTGATCTTCATGTCAGACACCCTTACCAATGGCGGGCTGGACAACATTTCCTGCTATCCGAAGACATTCAAGTGGGGCGTCGATGGCGAGCGGCAGATATTTCTGTCAACAGCCGGAAACCTGGCCACAACACAAGCCGTCGTCAGCACCCTGTCCGAACAGACAAAGCCGTCTGCGACGGATGACCTGTCGATCCTCAAGGCACCAACGATGTTTCAGGTGGCGCGCATTGTCAGCAAGACACTGTCGAAGGTCATAGGTCATTCCGCCGAAGGCCAGCAAGGCGCAGACAGCGCATTTTCGGCAACGATGATCCTGGGAGGACAGATCGCCAATGACGAGATGCGGCTCTATCTGATTTATCCCGAAGGTAACTTCATCGAAGTGTCGGCAAGCAATCCGTTCTTCCAGATTGGCGAGACAAAATACGGGCGTCCCATTCTGGTCCGCGCGTTTGATCCAGCCATGAGTTTCAGCGATGCGATCAAGCTGCTGATGGTGTCGTTTGATTCAACGATCAAGGCGAATCTGTCGGTGGGTCTGCCACTCGATATCAACATCTACCACAATGACAGCCTTGCAGATGCCGAGGTGCTGCGTGTGTCGGAAGATGATCCCTATTACCAGATGATCTCCAGCGCCTGGGGTGAGGCGCTGAAGGCCAGTATGGCACAGCTGCCGGAATTTACATTCGAGACAGGTGGTTAGCCGCGACAGGCAGCGGTCAGTACCGGAAAGCTGGTAAATCCGAAACGGCCTTCCGCCTCGGCAGCCGCAAGCTGTTCGCGCCATGTCGTGACATCCGCCTCGGCAACACCCTGCCCAAGGGCAAAGCCGGCCATCAGCTGTTCGAGATAGAAGGCGGGTGTATTGGCGTTACGGCGCGTATTCACAAAGGCAAGCGACGTGTCCCTGATGTGACGATAGCCGAGCGCCGTCAGCTTTCCCGGCAGTTCCATCGGCAGCATCTGATGGTGGCAGTGGGCGCGAAAGGCATCATGGATGCGGGCATTCAAGTCGGCGTCAGCACCATAGAAACAGAAGTGATCCCACAGGATCGAGACATTCACCAACCAGCCGCCAGGCATCAGCACACGGGTTGCCTCGGACAGTGAGGCGTCCACATCCTCAATATATTCCAGTGTCTGGGTAGAGGTGATGGCATGGCAGGACGCGTCCGGCAGGTCGATGGCATCGGCAAAACTGTGCAGCAGGGTCACATTGTCATGTTCGGCGCAGCGGGTCTTTGCCTCGGCAAGCTGATCGGCACTGGGATCAAGTCCGAAGACATGGCCATCATCACCAACATCTTTTGCCAGATGATCCAGCAGATGACCGCCGCCGCAACCGATATCAAGCACATGGTCACCCTTGCTGACGGGAAGCGCCTCGAGGATGGCCTGACGGCGGGACATGCCCGCCATGCTGGAGGCGGCGCGCCGCTGTAAACGTCCGATATCGCTTGAAAATTCCATTTTCCAGCTCCCTGTCTGCTTATGTCTGTTTATGTCTGCTTGCTTATGAATGCGGCCCTGTGTGGATGTGTGATCCTGATTATATCTGTTTTTTCTAATGTTTTACCATCGTGCTGGCGCATAATGAGGTGGCATCGCCGCTGTTTTTCCTTGCGGCCTGCACGGTGATTTGGCCCAATCTGCGCATGGGTCTGGCGGCGGGAGATGTTTATGATCGACAGCAATAGCCTAGCGCGCCGCCTGCCGGTGATCGAAGGCGCCAATGCGCTGGTTGCCTTTCTGTTTGCGGCATCTGCGCCGGTGGCCATTATCCTCAGTGCTGGCATTCGGGGCGGTCTGACCGAGGCCGATCTGGCATCATGGATTTTTGCAGCCTTTGCGGTGAACGGGATGCTGACAGTCCTGATGTCGGTGGTGTTCCGGCAACCGCTCGCCTTTTTCTGGACCATTCCCGGCACCGTTCTGGTGGGTGCGGCGTTGCCGACGCTGGGCTTTGCCGAGGTGATCGGTGCCTATCTGCTGACTGGCGGCCTGTTGGTGGTGCTGGGGCTGACCGGCTGGGTCAAACAGATCATGGACCGGCTGCCGATGCCGATCGTGATGGGGATGGTGGCCGGGGTCTTTGTGCAGTTTGGCCTGGACTGGATCCGTGCGTTCAAAAGCGATCTGTTTCTTGTTGCGGCGATGACCGCCACTTTTTTTGTGCTGACCGCAATGCCGAGTCTGCAAAAGAAGGTCCCGCCGATGATTGCGGTGCTGGTGGTTGGCACCACCATCCTTCTGTTTGGCGGTTATGGCGGGGCAGAGGGCAGCTATGGCGGGCCGGTACTGGCCGCCCCCCGTTTTTATGCGCCTGAATTTTCAGTGGCAGCGGCGCTGGAGCTTGTCATCCCGCTTGCCATCACCGTGATCGCCGCGCAGAACGCGCAGGGGATCGTGATCCTGCGATCGGCCGGGCATAAACCACCGGTGAATGCCATCACCACGGCCTGCGGACTTGCCTCGCTGGTTACTGCGATGGTCGGCAGTGTATCAAGCTGCCTGACAGGTCCGTCGAATGCCATTCTGACATCGGGCGGCTCACACGACAGGCACTGGCTGGCGGCGGTCATCCTTGGCGGCATGGCAATCCTGTTCGGCATCTTTGCACCGTTGGTCACAAATCTGCTCATCGCAACACCGACAGCCTTTTTGAGCACTCTTGCCGGGCTCGCCTTGCTGCGCACCCTTCAGGGCGCGTTTCAGACGTCTTTCGGCCCAACATTTCCGCTGGGCGGGCTGATCGCATTTCTGGTAACGCTGGCCGGTTTGCCGATCTTCAATATCGGTGCGCCGTTCTGGGGACTTGTCTTCGGGGTCATTGCCAGCTTGATGATGGAACGTGATTCCTTCACAAAGGTCTGAACCCCGCGCGGCAAGGCATAAAGGCGCAACCGCATTTTTCCATTTTCAGGGATCAAGACGCCCATGCCGGCACATTTCTTTGCATTTCTTGGCGGCAGTGCGCTGATCAATCTTGTGACCACGGCACTGTCTGTTGCTGTTGGCTGGCATATCTACGAGCATTCGGGCAATCCGATGGATCTTGCGATTGTCGGCCTGATGCAGATCATTCCGACCTTCTTGTTCTTTTTTGCCAGCGGCTGGATTGTCGACAGCTTTTCGCGCAAGACGCTGCTGATCGTCTGCGCCATTGCCGAAGCGCTGGTCATGGCCGGTCTTGCCATGGTGATGATGGCGGAGACGCTGAATCTGGGTTTTGTGTTCGGATTGCTGTTCTGTCATGGCAGCATTCGCGCCATATATTTTCCGGCAACCCAGGCCATTGTTCCAAATCTGGTGCCGGAGGCGCTGTTGCCGCGCGCCATTGCACTTGGCTCGACAGTCAGCAATGTGGCTATGACGGGCGGGCCGGTCGGTGCCGGGGTTCTGATCTCGGTGCTTGATCGTCAGGCTTATGCTGTGCTGTTTGTCCTGCTGGTCATAGCGGCGTTGACCTATCTGTTGTTGCCGCGACTGGCGCGCATGCAGATCGCCCCACGTGACTGGTCGACGATCGTTGGCGGCATTACCTATGTGCGGACGAATTCGATCGTGCTGGGGGCCATCGGCATCGACCTGTTTATCGTGATGGTCGGCAGTGTGGTCACGCTGCTGCCGGTCTATGCGCAGGATATTCTGGAGATCAGCCCTGATGCGCTGGGGCTGCTGCGGGCCATGCCGGCCTTTGGTGCGGTGGTGGCCGGGGTGCTGCTGTCCAGCCTGCCCCCAATGCGAAACTGCGGCCCGCGCCTGTTTCTGGCGCTGATGGTGTTCAGCGGGTCAATCATACTGTTCGCCCTGTCGACAAGTTTCTGGTTGAGCGTTTGTGCCCTGTTTGTTTACGGGGCTGCCGACATGATCAGCGTGAATATCCGGATGACACTTGTGCAGACGGCCACCCCCGATCACTTGCGCGGGCGGGTCAGTGCGGTGAACAGTATATTCATCGCGTCATCCAACGAGATGGGTGATGTGCGCGCTGGCGGGGCGGCGGCCTTTTTCGGGCCGGTGGCCACCGCTGTTGCCGGCGGTGTCATGGCCTTTGGGGTGGTGTTTGCAGGCTATATGGCGTTTCCGCGGCTGCGCAATCTTGACCGCCTGGCCGATGCGGCACCAACAGAACTGCCGCAAGGCGGAAATCAATCGGCTCGCAGCTGACATATCGGTCTGACATCCGGTCGGGGTGCTAGACGACCATCACCGAGGCGTCACTCATCAGCAGCACATCCAGCTTTTCTTTGCGCCCGCGGATATCGACCTGTTGTTTATCGAACTGGTCCGTCTGCACAGAGGCGCGCTCGGCAACATAGCGTGAGACAACAAGTTCGCAATTGAAGTCCTTCGTCAGGCCTTCCAGACGGCTTGCCACATTCACGTTATCGCCAACGGCCGTCTCGGTGACAGTTTTGCCATAGCCCATCATGCCGACGATGGTATCGCCAGCATGAATGCCCATGCCAAACCGCATTTCCTCGGAGAAATCGAGCTTCATTTGTTCGTTGAGCGTCTTCATACCGCGCGAGATACCGCTGGCCGCGTTGAGTACATTGCGGCAGTTATCGCTGGCGTCAGCCTTTGAATCGAAGATCGCCATGATCCCGTCACCGATAAACTTGTCCAGCCGGCCACCATTCGATTCGATCACCTCGCCACATACGGCATAATATTTGTTCAGGATATAGACGACGTCATAGGGCAGCTTGGACTCAGCCAGCTTGGTGAATTGCCGCAGGTCAACAAACAGAATGACGGTTTCCTGTTCCTTGCCGGTCAGGGCACGGGCGCTTGTTGCCCCTTGCAGATTGTTGTCCGGGTTCAGCATCGGCGACACGCTGATATTGGTTTTTGGACGGATCTGGCAGGCAAGGCGAATGTCGCTGTCGAGGCCAAGGCGCTCAATCGCCTTTGTTTCATGCGCATTGGGTGGCGGCAGCTTGCCGCCATCATCCAGAATGCGGACACGGCAGGTGGTGCAACGCCCCTTGCCACCGCACACCGACTGGTGCGGAATGTTGCCGATGCGGCTTGCCTCAAGGATGGTGGCACCGCGCCCAACCACAACAGATTCGCCATTCGGATAGCTGATCTTCACACGGCCGAAATAGCGTGTTCTGACAACATTGCCAACCGCGCCAAGGATCAGCACCAGCAAGGCAATCGGATAATATTTCATGGTCAGCGGTTCGATCTGTCCGATCACCGGGAACGCTTCCTGCGGTATCTTCGTCATCAGGACAGTCATCATGTAATAGTCATCATTCAGCAGACTATGTGCATAGGTAACGAAGCTGATTTCCTTCAGTCCGGCAATGAAACCGGCCGATGCCATGACTGGCACAACCCAGTAAAACCCGATAATCGCACGGCGGTAACGGGCATAGAATTCGGCCCTGTAGCTAAGCAGCCCGTTGATGCCGATCACCCCGTGCCCCCAGATGAAGATCATCATCAGCAGATAGAAGACGGTGTTCATTGTCGCCAGTTCCGGATCGACCATGACCGCCGTGAACACCAATTCGTAATTATCCTCAACGCCGTAAAAGCGCGACATGATGGCGTTGGCAGAAACATGCTGCAAAAGGGCAATCATCGCGATGAAGGGCAGGGTGGTCTGCAGCCACTCGCGCAGGGTCATCTTGAATGACCGGCGGGTCAGCACCGCATAGACGCCAAGCAGGATATGGCCAGCGAGCGATGCAAACAGAATGATTTCCATGACCGGATGGCGCCAGACCATCAGGAAATATTCGCGCACCACGTCGGCTGCGGCAATCGACACAACCGCAAATGAATGATTCATCAGATGTGTGGCTGAATACAGAAATAGCACAATGCCAGAGATTATACGCACCCGGCGTATCATCGAGTTCAGATCTTCATTCACCATTTTTGCCCCCGAATGATTCGCTGGATCTATTTATTTCCGGTCTTTTGTATTCTCGATTCAGTACGCCTCTTACGTCCGCATGTTTCTGGACTGATAAAACACTAGCACCATCCAGAAGAAGATATAGAATTTATAATTAAGAAGACTCTGATTTTTCTACTGACTTGATCCGGTGGAACGTGACAAAATAAATATTATTGTTATTCAATATGATAATACTTCGAAAATTCAGAAATAATATTCATAATAACTGAACTGATTGGCTGATTTGCGTTGCCACGGCATTTGTTTATCACCTAGGATTTGTAGCGTGGCAGGCCCGGTCGGGCGTCCTGCGTTTGGCCCACCGCTGTACAGGAATGGACAGGTCATGCGAGCTACTTTTCACGGCGTACGCGGGTCTGTTCCTGTATCGTCGCCCGAATATGCGCAGTATGGCGGACATACGACCTGTCTTGAATTTCGATCGGATGGCGTGCAGGTGATTGTCGATGCTGGCAGCGGTTTTCAGAATGTAAAGATTGCTGAAGAGGGGCCGGTTATCCTGATGTTCAGCCATTTTCATCATGATCACATTCAGGGCCTGGCATTCAACGGTGATCTGTTGCGCCTGAACCGCGAGGTGTTTGTGACCTCGGCGCTGTGCACTGGCGAGACGGTGCGCGGGTATCTGCAGACCTATTTCCATGGTGCCTATTTTCCGATTGATCTGATCGGGTTGATGGGCCAGATGCGATTTGTTGATTTCTCGGAACTGGCTTCGATTTTTGCAGGTGTAATGGAGGTGGACTCGATGCCGCTGGCGCATCCTGGTGGGTCGGCTGCCTATAGCATTGCCATGGGCGGGGTGCGCGCCTGCACCCTGTTTGACAATGAATATGCCGCCACACAGGAGGCGCAGCTGGCCGATTTTGTTGATGGCAGCGATCTTGTCAGCTGGGACGGCATGTTTCTTGAAGAGGAACTGCCAATGCGGCGGGGATGGGGTCATTCCTCGATTGAGGAGGGGGTCGATTTCTTCACACGAACCGGCACCCGGCAGATGGCACTGATGCATCACGCGCCATCACGAACGGATCAACAGCTGGACACATTACAGGGTGGTCTGAAGCAGGACCAGGTATTTTTTGCACACCAAAACCAGACCATTGAACTTTAGGGTTTGAGGCGACCGGATACGCGATGAAAAAGGAAGAATTCAGACAACATCAGACGATTTTCAAAGCTGGTGAGAAGGCCGGAAAAGTCTATTTGCTGGTGCGGGGATCGGTTGGAATCTATCTGCCGGACAACGACACCAAGGAGCCGAATTTCCGGATCAGTCCAAATGAGATATTTGGCGAAATGGGCGTGATCGATGATGAGCTGCGAATGGCAGACGCGCGCTGCATGGAAGAAAGCGAGCTTGTCTCTATCACCAGAGAAGAATTCAACAAGATCGTGTCAGAATCGAATGTGTTTGTGCGCGGGGTTCTGGGCGTCCTTTCGGCCCGGCTGCGCGGTGCCCAGAAAAAGCGTTAAGCGCCGCCAGCGTCTGCCATACATGCCGGGGCCCAGCTACACATAGCTATATGCCCCATATCGTTTCGGGAGACTGAACAATGCGGTTTGGCGTGCTTGGCGATGCAAAGATTGCGCGCACAAAATTGCTGCCGGCCATTCGGGCAGCTGGTCACAAGGTCACGCATCTGGGTCGCCGTGATGCCAGTGCGGGCGCTGATCCGGCATGGGGTCCGGTGACGGTGACAAGCTATGATGAGCTGCTGCAGGACCCGCAGGTCGATGCTGTCTACAACGCGCTGCCAAATCATCTTCATGTGCCGTGGAGCCTTCAGGCGCTGGCGTCTGGCAAGCCGGTTCTGTGCGAAAAACCGGTTGCCCTGAATGTTGATGATCTGGACAGGCTGGCCGCCGCTGCGGCGCGCACAGGTCTTTATGTCTATGACGGGTTTATGGTCCGCTTTCATCCGCAATGGACTTGGCTGAAGGCGCTTGATATCGGGCGGCTGACGCAGATCAACGCGCATTTTTCCTATCCACCGCAACCGGATGGCAATATCCGCAACTATGCGGAATGGGGCGGGGGACCGGTCTGGGACATTGGTGGCTATTGCCTGATGGCCGCCCAGATGTTGTTTGACGGGACACCGCGTCTTGCCGGTGCCGTTGTCGCGCCAGAGGCGCATCTCGATGTTGAAAGATCATCTGCAGCGCTGGTGGATTTTGGCGACGGACAGTTTCTGACCATGACGGTATCAAGCGGCAGTGCGCTGTCGCAGATGGTGCATGTTGTCGGGACCGATGGCTGGGCGCGCCTTGATGTGCCGTTCAATCCGCCGCCTGAAACGACAGCGCGCTGGGCACATCGCAATCATGGCAATGATCATTTTCTGGGGCCAGGCAGGTCTGTGACATTTCCCGCATGCGACCAGTATCAGCTTATGGTTGAGGATTTTGTCGCGGCGGTGAACGAAGGACGTTCCGCCGATCTGGCAGAGGCGCGCGACCTTGTTCATATCCTGTCATCGATTGTAAACGCCTAGCCTTCAGGTATTTCCCAGCGCGTGAACCGCGTCATGAATCTGCCGGTCACCGTGGGTCACTGTTGCGTATTCACCAGCGAACAGGCAGCAATCAATCCCGGCACCGACCGCGGCGGCCTGGTTCATTTCCGTATCCTCGATGGCGATGACCTCGTTTGCGGCAAGACCAAGACGCTCAAGGGCGACGTGATAGACCTCGCTGTCAGGTTTTTCAGCCGTCACATCTGCCTTGCTTGTCACCAGATCAAAGCTGTTCAGATCAACGCTGTCAGACAGGGCGTTGCTGATCAGCGCCAGCTGTTGTGACGTGGTTGTCGTCACAAAGGCCAGGTTCATACCATCAGCGCGGGCGCGGGCGATGACATCGGTGATGCCGCGGCGCGGTGTAATCTGGCGTGCAGCAACAAGGGCTTCGAAGACATCCTGCTTGTGCCGGTGTATCTGGTCGATCAGCGGGTCATCAACGCCAAGACCGAGGGTTTGCGCCAGCCGCTGCCGCCCGCCGACAACGCGCAGATGATGGCAATAAGTGGCAATATTCCAGCGCAGATCGAGGCCTGCCTGTTCCAGCGCGCTGTTGAATGCCTGGCGCTGCAGCTCTGATGTTTCAGCCAGCACACCGATCGACCCAAAAAACAACGCCTTCATGTAAATGCCCCTGCCACTGTTCTGTGTTGTGTGTTGTGAATATACGCTAAGGACGTTTTGTGCCTGCGTCTGTAGATCACCGCTATTGGATTGCAGCTGCGTTTCATATTTGGTCTGGGTGCCCGCGTACAAGGGCCGCCAGCGACCTTTTTGCCATAGCCGGTCAGTTGCGGCGGGTGATCAGGAACGTGACATCATGTTTTACCTGACGGGTCGGGTGCCAGCTGACGGCGCCAAATCGCTGCTGCAACGCGGCGATGATACCGTCACGCGAGGCGTAATAGATGTTGTTGCGGATCAACGCCTTGTCGGCGCACAGAAGGTTGAGCGCGATGCCACGGCGGCTGGCATGCCAGCACGGCGTCAGTGATTCGAGGATATAGCGCTGCCAGCGGTCGGCATCATTGATCAGACATAAATTGAATGTGCCAGACACAAGGCAGTAATCGACAGCGGCTGGCGGTGCCTTGCCGGTTGTGAAACACGCCGCCCGTTCGGG
>ERZ802822.1574-NODE-1574-length-13655-cov-10.786346_pt1 | contig 13655 bp, 17 predicted proteins | sample MGYA00345649_ERZ802822 | MGnify/ENA primary metagenome ERZ802822 (study PRJEB30503, sample SAMEA104212359) | marine metagenome | biome: Westerlies Biome; feature: [SRF] surface water layer (ENVO:00010504) within the epipelagic zone...; material: water...
TATAAAATTTTATAAAAACCTGATAGTTTTAACTTTTGAGAGTGGATTAAATTTAGGAATTTTAAAAAAGAAAATTTAATTTTTATTATTTTTGAAAATAGGAATAATGAAAATGGATAAATTTTTTCTTTCTGTCTTTTAAATATTTGAATATTTTATGAATTGGAAAAAAATATAAAACTAAATGTATTAAACTCTTAATTCTACTGTTTAATGAAAAATAATTTATATCATAATTATAACTATCTTTCTTAGCATCTTGCTCTAAGACTTCAATAGGTGCATCGACTTGTAAATGATCTTCAATTATTTCATTAAAGTTTTTTGATATTTCACTCTTTATTTTTTTGCATCTAATAAAAAAGTGAGTCCTTTTTCCTTTAACGAATCCTTGATGTAATAGGCCAGCATCAAACAAGACTATATCTCCTGCCTTAACATCAAATTCATAAAAATATTTTTTATCTACTCCTTGATAGGTAAAAAAAACTTTCATAAGACTCTTCTAATAAATGAATCAATAATATTCTCAGAAAAATTATTAACTAGTTTTTCTGGCGAGATAGCGTTTAATAGAAATGGTAATTTGTATGTTGCATTAAAATTTATTTGGCATGCGTCGTTATCTACGCCTTTTACAGTCCATTTGCCTTCAAATTTTTCAAAAGGACCTTTTAGTTGTTTGATGGTAATAGAGTAATCATCAATAATGTTTTCAGATTCAATATAATAATCTTTTCCTAGTAAATTAAATTCAAGTCTTCCAATTTCTTTTGGAAATTCCCTTGATAGTAATCTTGCGCCAGTGCATCCAGGAATAAAGTTCGCATAATCATTAAAATCTGTAACAACTTTTAGAACTTTTTTTGGGTCAGTGTTTACAACTTTTTGAAAACATATTTTTCTTGTCATGGAATGCTAAAAAATTTGACTATAAAAAATATATCCAACACATAAAGGAGCAACAAACTTTACAAAAAGCCTCCAAAGTAGATATAAAGCATTATTTATATGGCCAATTTCATCCTTAATTAAGGATTCCTTCATAAACCAACCAACGAAAATAGCAATCAACATACCTCCCAAAGGAAGCAATATTTGGTTTGCAATAAAATCCATAGAATCAAGAAAGTTTTTGCCTAAGACTATCTCTACATCCGACCAGATATTGAAACTTAGCGCAGAACCAATACCTAATATCCATATAAAAAATGAAATTATTTCAGCTGATCTTTTTCTAGATAAAATTCCTTCTTCAGAAAGATACGCTACACCAGGCTCCAACAATGAAATTGAAGAGCTTAGAGCAGCGACTGATAATAAAATAAAAAATAGTGGTCCAATAAATTGACCAAACTGCATCTGGTTGAATGCTGAAAGCATTGAAACAAATACCAATCCTGGACCGCTGTTAGGCTCTAGGTTAAATGCAAAAATGATAGGAAAAATTGCTAAACCAGCCAACATTGCTATTAAAGTATCTAATGAAGCAACCGTAAAAGATGAGCTTACTACTTGTTGATCTTTAGGCATGTATGCTCCGTAAGCCATAATTGAACCCATCCCGAGACTTAAACTAAAAAATGCTTGTCCCATTGCTTGCAATAAAGTATCTGATGTAACATCAGAAAAGTCAGGAGCAAATAAGAATGACAAAGCTTTAGTAAAGTCTCCGTTAATCATGGAGTAAATAACCATGAATATCATCAAAAAACCAAGCATAGGCATCAAGATCTTTACCATTCTTCCAATACCATCTTTAATTCCTGCAGATACTATGAGTGCCGTCATCACCATAAAAATTGTATGCCAAATAATTAAATTGACTGGTGATGAAATTACACTTGAAAATTGATCAGGAGAGCTAATAGTTCCGCTTGAAGTTGCTGAAATGAAAATATAGTTCAAACATATTCCAGCAATAACACTGTAAAAAGATAGAATCAGAATTCCAGCGAAAATTCCACTCCAGCCTACAACTTGCCACACACTGCTCTTTTTAGATTCTAAAGCAACATTTTTCATAGCATTAATGGGGCTATTACCAGATTTTCTTCCAATAACAATTTCACTTATCATAATTGGCAGCCCTATTATTAATATGCATCCCAAATAAATTAATACAAAAGCTCCACCACCATTTGTGCCTGCTTTATATGGAAATCCCCAAATATTACCAAGACCCACCGCAGATCCAGTTGCTGCTAAAATAAAAGTCCATTTTCCAATCCATGCACCATGAGATTTAAGTTGTTTTTGTATTTCCATATAATTATTAGTTTAGAGGGTTGCTATAAGGATTAATCCAATAAGCTGTTGATATTAAAAAACTTATCGCTACTAGTAAAGAAAGCATTCTTCTGAATTTCTGATAGTCTTCATGTTTGTATTTAAAATCATATGTTGATTTTTCAAAGTAATAAAAAGATTGAAAGCTTATTACTGATATTAATAGTGCAAACAGAATCATATTTAAATAAATTAAAATCAACATTAAACAAGAAATAAGACTGTAAATAATACCAATTGAAAGATTTTTCTTTTGTTGAGGCTGATCATCACGCCAACCCCATGAAATACCAGCCAAAAAACTTAATATTATTGAACCATAAGCTATTTGAAAAATAATAGCCGCTTCTCCAATATAACCGCCTGTTATCCAAGGAGTAATTGACAATAAAGCAAATGGTATAAACCCAATATAGCCATACGTTGATTTGATAGTATTAATATTCAATGTAATTTATAAGTTTTTCTTGCACTAGACGTATCTAAAGACATAATAAAGATATGTCAAATGATAAGCCTTCATTAATTGTAAGGAATAAAACTGCAACAAGAAACTATAAACTTGGAGAATCTTTCCAAGCAGGAATAGTTTTAGAAGGTTGGGAAGTCAAATCTTTAAGAAACGGAAAAGTAGATATTAAAGATTCATATGTAACTTTTAAAAATAATGAAGCATGGCTAATTGGGACTAAGATAGATCCACCAGCTTCACTAAAGAATTTTGATGCAGATCCCACAAGATCAAGAAAGCTTCTATTGCACAAAAAAGAAATATCTCAGCTGCAAAAATTGAAAGGAGAAAAAGGATTAACAGTTGTTCTTACTTCAATATATTGGAAAGAAAATCATATCAAATGTGATATAGCAACTGGTAAAGGTAAAAAGCTTTATGACCAGAGACAAGATATTAAAAAAAGGGATTGGGAACGAGATCAGGGAAGAATTCTTAAAAATTCAAGAAAATGACATTAATAATGTATAATTCTGCTCCCCATGGGGGCGAACAGGGTTCGACGTTTCTACTGGACTCCGAAGCGCATGCCAAGATTGTGGTAACTCTTGTAAAACATACTACAAAAAATTTAGTTGCAAATAACGACAACTACGCTTTAGCAGCTTAATGCTAACCGATGTAAGAATTGACTATGGTTTGAAACATCGGCAAAACACATAGTCTAGCCAAGCTGTGTTGCTTGGACGCAGTTTGGTTAAACTTAATCAAGCTCGCTTTTATACCCTGCTCTTCGGGTCATAAAAGTTAAAAGCTAATAGAATGAGCTATGCATGTAGAAGTTAGGCTGAAGGATTAACGGACGCGGGTTCAATTCCCGCCGCCTCCACCATTTGATATAATATGTATCTTTTAAATTGCAATTAATATAAATTTTATGAAAAATATTAAAATACTTATGTTATTGATAATCTCATTAACTTCAACAAATATTTATGCATTAAGTGATGATGAGCAAAGTTATTGTTTTTCAGCAGATCCTGAATTAGGTGACTCAGCCTACTGGGCATCTGCTGCAATTAATTTTTATAATTCTGGACAACACAAAAAAGCAATAAAGATTGTTGATGATTGTTTCGAATATTATGCTGAAGATGCTCTTTATCAACAAAGTCAATTAAAAAAAGCAAAAATACCACCTCCACCAATTGGGAGAGTAAATTTTAGAGAAAAAGAAAAAGTCTTTGCAAATTATGCAGTAAATGATGTTTCAATGGCTTTATGGACTAAAGCTGTTGCAGCGGAAAAAATTGGTGAAATTGATATGGCTATGAGTGCATATTCAAAATGCATTTATTTGGATTATGGCAGAGCTTGGGATCCAAATGGATGGTTCTGGAATCCATCAGCTGATTGCGTCAAAAGAGGTAAAAGATTAATTAAATAATTTTGCATCAATATAGACATATCCTAATTTCATCATTAAACTACGCACCTAATTTTAAAATTAAATATGGCTAATTCAAAACAGGCAATTAAAAGAGCAAAGCAAAATGCTGAAACTTATAAGTTGAGGCATGCTCAAAGATCAATGGTGAGAACAGCGGTAAAAGCTGTGCGCGCTAGCATTGAAGCTAATGATGTTGTAAAAGCTAAAGAACTTCTTACTAATGCAGAAAAAGTATTAGATTCTTCCGCTTCAAAAAAAGTAATACACAAAAATGTAGCTGCAAGAACCAAAAGCAGACTTTCAAAAGCTGTAAAAGCTCTAGGTTAAATCTAACTTATTTTTTGATATCTCTTCTTCAAGAGCATTTAAGAGTTCTCGGGTGCCCTCTCCGGTAGCTGCTGAAATAAAATAAATATCCTTTTCATATATCTTTAATTCTTTTTGAAAAGATTTAGAAATTTCAGATATATTTTCAGATTTTAGTAAGTCAATTTTATTGCATACAACCCATGAAATTTTTTGTGTTAAGTCATCTTTATATGCCGCTAATTCATTTTTTAGAAGCTGAACTTGCTTAACTGGTGTAAGTTCGTCTGATGGAAATAAATCAACAAAGATTAGCAAAAGACCTGTCCTTGAAATATGCTGCAAAAATTTTATACCAAGGCCAGCTCCCTCTGATGCGCCTTCTATAAGACCGGGTATATCTGCAATTACAAAGCTTGAATCGTTTCCTTGAATTGTTCCAAGATGTGGTCTTAGAGTAGTAAATGGATAGCTACCAATTTTAGGTTTAGCAGATGATACTTTATTTAAAAAAGTTGATTTCCCTGCATTTGGAAAACCAACTAAACCAACATCAGCAAGAGATTTTAATTCCAGTCTTATAAATCTAATCTCACCATCAAAGCCTAGAGTAAATTTTCTTGGTGCTTGGTTGGTGCTTGATTTGAATCGGGCATTGCCCTGACCTCCATCGCCACCTTTTGCTATAACGTATGTGGCATTATCATCACAGCAATCTAATAACTCATCATTAGAGATATCATCATAAACTACCGTTCCTTTTGGAATGTCTAGTATAAGGTCCTCAGCAGCAGATCCTGATTTATTTTTTCCTGCTCCTGGCCTTCCATTTTTTGCTATGAAAACCCTTTTATTTTGAAAGTCAATTAAGGTATTTTTATTTTGATTAACTCTAAAGATAATATCGCCACCCTTACCTCCATCTCCACCGTCGGGCCCACCAAAAGGGATATACTTTTCTCTTCTAAAGCTTGAAGCACCGGCACCACCATTCCCTGCCCTAACTTCGAGAAAGGCCTCGTCAATAAAATTCATGAGATTAAGGAAGTGTTATTGAGGAATAACGTTTGCAGTTTTTCTGCTTTTTGGTCCTTTGTAAGTGAATTGAACAACACCAGCTGCTTTTGCAAAAAGAGTATCGTCTTTTCCAATACCAACATTAATCCCAGGATGAGTGTTGGTACCTCTTTGACGTATTAATATTTCGCCAGCTTTTACAACCTGACCGCCAAATCTTTTAACGCCAAGTCTTTTGGCGTTGGAATCTCTACCGTTTTTACTGGAACCACCTGCTTTCTTATGTGCCATTATTTACTCTCTAATTTAATATCCTTTATTTCAACTTGAGAATGTTTAGCTCTATGACCAGTTTTTGTCATGCTATGCTTCCTTCTTCTGAAACGTAAAATAGATATTTTATCTGATTTAACTACGTCAACTACCTCCGCGGTAACCTTTACATTAGATAAATACGGTTGACCAATCTCAACATTATCATCATCAACATATAGCAAAACATTATCAAATGTTATTTTTGTTCCAGGTTCATCCTTTAACAAATCTACAGGCAAAGTCATGCCTTTTTCAACTTTATGTTGTTTTCCACCTGATTCAATTACTGCGTACATATTAATATTCCTAAAGGTGGCAAAATATACGCTTTAATGAGGAATTTATCAATAGTTATGTATAATTTTGCATAAAATATTAGGCATTTATGAAAAACACTAATTCATTACAAAAAGAATTAAAAATTGTAAAAAGGCTCATTAAGGATGAGGTCATTGCAGAAAAAAATATTTCGGACCTCTATAAATATATTTTTAAATCAGATGGTAAGAAGCTAAGAGCAAAATTAAGCCTATTAACATCTTCATTAAATAAAAGAATAAATAAAAAAAGGCTCAAGTTGGCTGCAGTTATTGAGCTTCTTCATACAGCAACTCTAGTTCATGATGATGTGGTTGATGAGTCTCAAACAAGAAGAGGAATTAAATCTGTAAATACGCTTTGGTCGAATGCGCACGGTGTTCTAATTGGAGACTATATATATTCTAAAGCATTTATTTTAATGGTAGAAATTGCAGAGCCTAAAATTCTTTATGAACTTGCAAATGCAACTAATGACATATCAAAAGGTGAATTAATACAACTTGACGCGCTAAATAATGTTTCAATTGATTTGAAACAACTTGAAGCCATTAGTTATTATAAAACGGGAAGACTTTTCGAAGCCTCTGCAAAAACAGGTGCAATACTTTCTAGTGGTGACAGGAATTTTGTTAGCAATGTTTCTAAATGTGCTAAAAACCTTGGAGTTCTATTTCAAATAAAAGATGATCTATTAGATTACTCTTTAGATGAAAAAGCTATTGGTAAGCCTGTGTTTCAAGATATTAAAGAAGGAAAAGTAACTTATCCATTTTATTTTGCCTACATAAATGCAGACAAGAATAATAAAGAAAAACTATTATCATATCTAGGAAAAAATAGACTAAATATTAAATCTATTTATAGCTTAATTCATAATTTAAATGGCATTAAAGATACAGAATTTCTAGCTTCTAAATATCAAAATAAAGCAATAAAATATGCAAATTCAATAAATAATAAACATATCAAAGCAGAAATGTTAAAATTAATTGAATCTGCATTTTATAGGAAAAAATGAGCTTTATACCCAAGTCTAGTTACAGTAAAACTGAACTAATAGACTGCTCTAATGGAAAACTCTTCACCAAATCTGGAGATGGAAGATTGCCATCCGACAATATGCTAATGTTTGATGAAATTCTAAATATCAATAGTACTGGTGGAGAATTTGGCAAAGGGAGTGTTGTTGCAAACTTTAGTATTAATCCAAATCTATGGTTTTTTAATTGTCATTTCAAAAAAGACCCTGTTATGCCAGGATGTCTTGGATTAGATGCTATGTGGCAATTACTTGGCTTTTATCTCCTATGGTCTGGCTTGCCAGGCATCGGAAGAGCTTTGGGTGTAGAAAAAGTTAAGTTTTTTGGACAGGTTCTTCCGACTGCTAGACTAGTCCGATATGAGTTAGATATTAAAAGAGTTATAAACAGAGGTGCTGTTTTAGGCCTTGCAAATGGTAAAATGTACGTCGATGATAAACAAATTTACAGTGCTGAAAAGCTTAAAGTAGGCTTATTTGATGATCCAAGCAATTTTTAAAAAATGAGAAATGTAGTCATAACTGGTGTTGGTATTAAGTCATGTATAGGTAATACATACGATGAAGTTTTAGATAGTCTTAAAAATGGTAAGTCAGGTATTACAGCTGATGAAACACATAAAGAAATGTGTTTTCGAAGCCAAATATCTGGTTCTGTTGATCTAAATTTTTCAGAATTAATTGATCGAAAGCTTTACAGATTTATGGGCGAATCAGCTGCATATGCATATCTAGCTGCCCAAGATGCTATTGAAATGGCTGGCATTTCTGAATTGCATCTTAATTCAGATAGGACTGGAATAGTCGCTGGTTCGGGCGGAGCTTCAACAAGAGTAATGGTCTCGACAGCAGATATTACAAGAGAAAAAGGCCCAAAAAAAATTGGACCATATGCTGTTACTAAGTCAATGGGAAGTTCTATTTCTGCCATTTTAGGTACTGCATATAAACTTAAAGGTATAAATTATTCAATCTCCTCAGCATGTGCAACAAGTGCTCATTGCATTGGACATGGTGCAGATTTAATTAAATCTGGTCAACAGGACATAGTAATAGCTGGTGGTAGTGAAGACCTCCATTGGAGTTCTTCAAGCCTATTTGATGCAATGGGAGCGTTATCATCTAATTTTAATGATAATCCATCTACAGCTTCCAGAGCTTATGATAAAAATAGAGATGGATTTGTCATTTCTGGTGGTGCTGGAATGGTAATTTTAGAAGATGAGGAACATGCATTAAAAAGAAATGCCAATATCCTAGCAAAATTGACAGGCTATTTTGCTACCTCTGACGGTTATGATATGGTTGCACCATCTGGTGAAGGAGCTTTAAGATGTATGAAAGGCGCCTTGAAGAATCATGGATCTGAGGTTGATTATATTAATACTCATGGTACTAGCACTCCAGTTGGAGACGTTGCTGAGTTAAAAGCAATAAAAGAGCTTTTTAAGAATGACATACCAGTCATAAGTTCTACAAAATCAATGACCGGTCACTCTCTTGGCGCAACAGGAGTCCAAGAAGCTATTTATTCAATAATGATGATGAGGGAAAAATTTATTGCTCCATCAATTAACATTGATGAATTGTGTGATGAAGCTTATGGATTAAACATTGCCACACAAACATTAGAAAAAGATATTGGTTCTGTTCTTAGTAATTCTTTTGGCTTTGGTGGAACGAATGCCAGTCTTGTTCTATCAAAATATTAATTAAAAATTTTTTAAAAAGGTATATCGTCATCTGTTAAACCTTGTCCTGAATCATCCTCAGGAAAAGGTGATTCAGACTGATCAGATGCCATAGAGCTATTTGAGCCAGAGGATCTTGAACCAAGCATAGTTAACTCACTTCCAACAATTTCAGTTGTCCATCTATCAGCACCATTTTTATCTTGCCACTTTCTTGTTTGCAATTTACCTTCAATGTATACACTGGAGCCCTTATCAAGATATTTCTCAACAATTTCAGCAAGTTTTCCAAAATATACAACTCTGTGCCACTCTGTTTTGTCTCTCATCTCACCACTTTCTTTGTCTTTCCATGATTCTGTGGTTGCAACTGAAAGATTAGCTACTGCAGATTGGGTAGCCGTATATCTCATTTCAGGCTTTTGACCTAAATTACCTACTAAAATTACTTTATTTACGCCTCTACTCATAATTACCTCTTATAATAACCTTAGAAGTTTAACCTAAATTAATTTTTTCATCACGGTATTTTATTTTAAATGGATAGTATTTTTATCAAAGGTGCTCGCACTCATAATCTTAAAAACATCAGCATTGAAATTCCAAGAAATAAAATTATCGTAATCACAGGTCTTTCTGGTTCAGGGAAGTCTTCTTTAGCATTCGATACACTCTATGCTGAAGGTCAAAGGAGATATGTTGAGTCCCTATCTGCCTACGCCAGACAGTTTTTATCTATGATGGAAAAGCCCGATGTGGATCAAATTGAAGGTCTTTCACCAGCAATTTCTATTGAACAAAAAGCAACATCGCATAACCCAAGATCGACTGTTGGAACTGTTACTGAAATATATGATTATTTAAGGTTACTTTATTCAAGAATTGGTACACCTATATGCCCTGATCATGATGAAGAGTTGAGAGCAAAGACAGTATCAGAAATATGTGACGAAATTTATAAATTGAAAGATAGTTCAAAAATTATGATTTTATCTCCTATTGTTAGAGGTAAAAAAGGCGAACATCTAGCTGTTTATGAAGACTTAAGAAAAAGTGGTTATGTAAGGGTTAAGGTAAATGGTGTTGTATACCCAATTGAAGAATTTCCTGAATTAGATAAGAATAAAAAACATGATATTTCTGCTGTAGTTGACCGCTTAGTGATTAAAAATTCAGAAGAGGATAGATCTAGACTTGCAGAGTCAATTGAAACTTCTCTATATCTTTCTAATGGGTTAGTTGAAATTGAAGAGATTGATGAAAAGGTTTCAACACTACATTCATCTAATTTTTCTTGCTCACAATGTGGATATGCGGTTGCTGAGCTAGAACCTCGAATGTTTTCTTTTAACAATCCATATGGAGCATGCTCTAGGTGTGATGGTCTTGGCGTTATTCAATATTTTAATGAAAAAAGATTAATTCAAGATGAAGATGTTTCAATATCAAATGGTGCTATTAAAGGTTGGACAAGAAGGAATAGATTCTATTTTTATCAACTAAAATGTCTTGCCGCTCATTATGATTTCAGTCTGACAACCAAATGGAAAGATTATAGTCAGGAAATAAAAGATATTATTCTTTGGGGATCAAAAGATAAAGTTGATTTTTCTCATAGATTTCGAAGTGGGAGCAGGATAGTAAGAAAACATAAATTTGAAGGGATTATCCCAAGTACTGAGAGGCGCTTTAAAGAAACCGATTCTGATTTTATCAGAGACGAATTGTCTAAACTAATGTCAAAAAGCACTTGTGATGAATGTGATGGATCAAGATTAAACACTCAATCAAGAAATGTTTTCATCAATAGTTCACCAATCCATTCAATAACTAGTATGAGAATTAATGAAGCTTTAAGCTTTATAAAAGCTATGAAGTTAGATGGTGCGAAAGAAAAAATTGCCGAAAAGATTTTAAAAGAAATTAGAGAACGTCTATCTTTTTTAGAAGATGTGGGATTGAATTACCTAACTCTTGATAGAAGTGCCGAAACATTATCTGGTGGTGAAGCTCAAAGAATTAGATTAGCAAGTCAAATAGGGTCAGGTCTAGTTGGAGTGACATATGTGCTTGATGAGCCATCAATTGGTCTTCATCAGCGGGACAATGAAAAACTTATTAAAACCCTTAAGAATCTTAAAGATCTTGGCAATACAGTAATTGTAGTTGAGCATGATGAAGAGGCTATCAGGTGTGCTGATTTTATTATTGATATCGGTCCGGGCGCTGGTGTTCATGGAGGTGAGATATGTGCCAAAGGTTCTCTTGAAGATATATTAAAAAATAAGAAATCAATCACAGCAAAGTATTTATCTGGAAAAAGACAAATTAAGGCACCTAAAAAACGACTTACGCCAAATGAAAATAAGATAAAAATCATTAATGCCCATGAAAATAATTTAAAAAATATCTCTGCCGAGATACCTGTGGGCTTGTTTACCTGTATTACTGGTGTTTCAGGGTCGGGTAAATCTTCTTTGATAAATCAAACGCTCTTACCATTAAGCTCTTTTATCTTAAATAAATCTAAATTATCGAAAGAAATTAAATGTGAAAAAATTGAGGGTCTAGAAAATCTTGATAAGGTTATCAGTATTGATCAATCGCCAATTGGAAGAACCCCAAGATCTAATCCTGCTACTTATACCGGCTTATTTTCGTATATAAGAGATTTGCTTTCAGAAACTATAGAAGCTAAATCCAGAGGCTATAAGCCTGGGAGATTTAGTTTTAATGTTAAAGGTGGAAGATGTGAGGCCTGTCAGGGCGATGGAATGATAAAAGTAGAAATGCATTTCCTTGCTGATGTATATGTCAAATGTGATGTATGTGATGGTCATAGATACAATGAACAAACGCTAGAAGTTAAATATAAAGAAAAGAATATTAGTGACATATTAAATATGACAGTTGAAGAAGCATTAATATTTTTTGATGCTATCCCATCAATAAAAAAGAAATTAATAACTTTGAATGATGTGGGGCTCGGATATATAACTTTAGGGCAATCAGCTACCACCCTATCTGGAGGTGAAGCACAAAGAATTAAACTTGCTAAAGAGTTATCAAAAAGAAGCACAGGAAAGACTCTATTTGTTCTTGATGAGCCAACGACAGGACTACATTTTGCTGATATTGAATTACTACTTAATGTTTTGAATCGCTTAAAAGATCAAGGCAATACAGTTGTGGTGATCGAACATAATTTAGATGTTGTGAAAACTGCTGATTGGATTATAGATCTTGGCCCAGAAGGTGGAAGTGACGGAGGTAATATTGTTGCAACAGGAACACCAGAGGAAATTGCAAAGGTTAATAAATCCTTTACAGGGCAGTTTTTAAAGAAAATGTTATAAATTAGGCAGCGGAATCTTCTTTTAATTCTGGAGCTTCTGAAGCATCAACATCACCAAGATTTCTATCAACTAATTCTATATATGCCATATCAGCTTTATCACCTGGTCTGAATCCGGCCTTAATTATTCTTGTATAACCACCTTTTCTTTCTTTTGCATTAACAGCAATTTCTGTAAAAAGTTTTGCTACAGCTGCGTCAGACCTAAGCTTATTAAAAGCAAGCCTTCTATTGGCAACAGTATCTTCTTTTCCAAGAGTAATTAGCGGCTCAATAACCTTTCTTAACTCTTTTGCTTTAGGCAAAGTAGTTTTGATAATATCTTGTTCTATCAAAGCTATAGCTAGATTTTTTAGAAGCGCCTTTCTATGTGAAGAGTTTCTATTTAACTTTCTTCCTGCTTTTCTATGTCTCATTTTTTATCCTACTGGTGGCCAGTTTTCTACATTCATACCCAAAGAAAGATCTTTAGATGCCAATACATCTTTAATTTCATTTAAAGATTTTTTACCAAGGTTCGGGGTCTTTAATAAGTCAAACTCAGATCTATGGATTAAATCTCCAATTAAGAAAATACTCTCAGCTTTAAGACAGTTTGTTGATCTTACTGTTAACTCAAGCTCTTCAATAGATCTTAATAATATAGGATCGAAGTCATTTTGATCCTTTTTAGCTTCTTGTTCAGCAATAGCATCTAAATCAACAAAAGCACTTAGCTGTTGCTGAAGAATAGTAGCAGAATGCTCTATAGCTAGTTTTGGATCAAGAGTTCCGTCAGTTTCTAACTCAATTACTAATTTATCTAAGTCAGTTCTTTTTTCAAACCTTGCACTATCAACAGTATAAGAAACTCTTCTTACCGGACTGAATGAAGCATCTACTTTTAAAGCTCCAATAACTCTATCTTCATCGTCTCTTAAATCTGCTGGCTCATACCCTCTTCCTGTTTTAACAGTAAGAGTCATCTTTAAATTAACTTTATCTACTATGGTCGCAATATGAAAATCTGGATTAACTAATTCGACAGTTCCAGGAACCTCAAATGAAGATGCAAATACATCACATGGTCCAGTAACATCTAATGTTATCTCTGCATGATTACCTTCTATTATGTTAACTGGCATATCTTTGATATTTAGTAAAATATCTATAACATCCTCTCTAACGCCCTCTATTGTACTGTATTCATGAGAAATACCGTCTATAGCTACGTCTGTAACTGCAGCACCAGGCATTGAAGATAATAAAATTCTTCTAAGGGCATTCCCTAGCGTATGACCAAAACCTCTTTCCAGTGGCTCTAAAGTAATCTTTGACAGATTTGGTGTTACGTCATCAACTTGAATTTCAGTTGGGACTAAAAGATCTATAACTGATATTTGCATAATTTTCTCCGTCTTTAATATTTTATTTTGAGTAAA
>ERZ802822.1576-NODE-1576-length-13652-cov-6.311676_pt1 | contig 13652 bp, 16 predicted proteins | sample MGYA00345649_ERZ802822 | MGnify/ENA primary metagenome ERZ802822 (study PRJEB30503, sample SAMEA104212359) | marine metagenome | biome: Westerlies Biome; feature: [SRF] surface water layer (ENVO:00010504) within the epipelagic zone...; material: water...
AGCTCTTTCTGGATGCGGCATTAAACCGAGAACATTTTTACGATCATTTAAAATACCGGCAATATTGTCAAGAGAACCATTTGGATTAGATTCCTCATTAACTAGCCCATCAGCATTACAGTACTTGAATGCGATTTGATCATTATCTTTAATTTTTTCTAATGTATCATCAGATGCAAAATAATTGCCTTCATTATGTGCAATTGGCATTTTTGCAACATTATTATACTCTGTAAAAATTGACGAAGAGTTTTCAGGTTTTATGTATACATCCTTACATATAAAACTCAGTGTTTTATTTCTAATAAGTGCCCCGTCAAGTAAAGAGGTTTCAATTAGAATTTGAAATCCATTACAAATACCAATTACAGGAACGCCGGCTTTAGCTTTTTTGATTACTTCATTAATGACAGGTGAGGTAGAGGCAATCGCACCACATCTAAGATAATCACCATATGAAAATCCACCAGGAACAACAATTAAATCACTTTCTTGAATTGAAGTATTTTTATGCCAAACCATATCAGGTTTGCTTCCAGAAATATTCTCAATAGCTACTGCCACGTCTCTGTCACAATTTGACCCAGGAAAAACAATTACATGTGTTTTCATATTGTCTAATCTATTTCTACTGAGTAATCTTCGATTACAAGGTTAGCTAGTAACTTTTCACACATTTCATTTAGTTTTGTAGTGGCAGAGTTTTTATCGTTACCATCCAACATAATTTCAATATACTTGCCTTGTCGCACACTTTGAATTCCTTCAAAGCCAAGGTTAGACAATGAGTTTGCAATGACTTTGCCTTGTGGATCAAGAACGTCTTTTTTTAATGTGATATGAATTCTTGCGAGCATTATTATTTAATGCCCGATTCCCAAACGAGAAGCAACTTCTTGGTAAGCTGCCAGTAAGCTTCCAAGCCCTTTTCTAAATACATCTTTGTCTAATTTCTTATTAGATTTTATATCCCATAAACGACATGAGTCTGGACTAATTTCATCTGCTAAAACAACTTTAGATCTATTGCTTTTTAATCGACCAAACTCTAATTTAAAATCAACTAGTATAAGACCTTTCTTTTTAAATAGTTTTTTCAATGAAGTATTTATTTTTAAGCTTAGCTTATCAATCTTATCAATTTCTTTTTTTGTAGCCCAATTAAAAGCTTGGACATGGTCTCTAGATATCATTGGATCATCTAATGAGTCTTCTTTATAATAATATTCTAATAATGGTTTTTTTAATTTAATACCCTCTTTTAAATCTAATTTTTTTGCAATAGATCCTGTAATCGTATTTCTTACTACAAACTCTATGGGTATAATTTCACATTCATGTATTAATTGGTCACGATCATTAATACGTTTTATAAATGACATTGGGATTCGCTCCGACCGTAGGTGAGTCATTAAATATTCTGAGATTTTATTATTAAGGATTCCTTTGCCTTTAAAAATTTTATGCTTTTTCTTATTATAAGCAGTGGCATCATCCTTAAATCTTTGAATTAAAGTGTGTTTTTTTGGACCTTTTATAATGGTCTTAGCTTTACCTTGGTAGAGTATTTTATCTTTTGACATTTATGGTGACAATTATTCGTCTTAGAGTAAAATCAATATATCGAAATAATTGGTCAATTCAAATATTAAAAAATGAAAAAACTTGATGACAGAAAAAAAGGCTTTGAAGGCAAGTTTGTTAGAGATCAAGATTTAGAATTTAAAATTTTAGCGAGACGAAATAAATATCTTGGGGTATGGGCTGCAGAAAGGTTAAGAATTACTGGAGGTGCAGTTGAAGATTATTGTAAAGAAGTTATTAAAGCTGATATGGAAGAAGCTGGCGATATGGATGTTTTTCGTAAAGTGCGAAAAGATTTTGATGAAAAAAATGTCGCTGTGAGTGATGAGGAGCTTAGACAATATATGGATCAATTCTTATTACAGGCCAAAGAAGAAATAATTGGAAAGGACAATATCTAAATGATTGATGGAATTAAGTTTTTTGAAAAGATAATTCTCGTAACTGTCCTGGTCGCAACCATTATTGCTATTGGTAATGAATTTATGCATATGTATGACAACCGTGAAGTGTCATTAGCAGACCTGCTTTTACTCTTTATATACATTGAAGTAGTTCAAATGGTGAGGGAATATTGGACCTTAGATCGCATTAGAATAAGTATTCCTCTATTCATAGCAATCACTGCATTAGCTCGTTACATCATATTACAAGGTAAGTCTGGTGATCCTAGCTTTTTACTTTACGAAGCGGGGGCAATTTTAATGATTGCGTTGGCAGTACTTGTATTAAGAATGCGTAAGTTGAAAATTTTTGAAGATGATATTGAAGAGTAACTAACCAAATACTTTTTTAAAAATATGATTAGTCCGACGTAAAGCATGATCAATTGTAAGAATTCTTTTTATTTCGGAAGTATTCAAAAAGTTTTTTAAATCCTTATCTTTTAACAATACATCTAAAAATTCTTCTTCTGTTTTCCAAACAATCATTGCATTTTTTTGTATCATTTTATAAGCCTTTTCACGCGCTAATCCTTTTTGTGTTAAGGCGAGCATGAGTCCTTCTGACATTGGCAAGCCTTTTAATTTGTCTAAATTCTTTTTCATATTTTTAGGGTAAACAATTAAATTACTTATAATATTTGTCATTCTTGCTAGTGAAAAATCTATAGCAATATTTGCATCAGGCGCCATAACTCGTTCCACACTTGAGTGGGATATATCTCTTTCATGCCATAAAACTACATTCTCTAAAGCAGGCTGAGCATACCCTCTAACTAGCCTTGCTAAACCTGTTAAGTTTTCAGATAAAACTGGATTACGCTTATGGGGCATCGCAGAGGAGCCTTTTTGTCCTTTAGAAAAAAACTCTTCAACTTCTAAAACTTCAGTACGTTGTAAGTGGCGGATTTCAGTTGCAAGTCTTTCAATAGAACTTGCTATTAACGCGAGCGTACTAAAATAAACAGCATGCCGATCTCTTGGAATTATTTGAGATGAAACTGTTTCGGGTTGTAACTTTAATTTCTTTGCAACATGTCTTTCAACTTTTGGATCTATGTTTGCATAATTACCGACAGCACCAGATATAGCACAAATACTAATTTCTTTCTGAGCCAGTAATAATCTTTCTTTATTTCTTCTAAACTCTTCATAAAATGAAGCCATTTTAATTCCAAAAGTTGTCGGCTCAGCATGAATACCATGACTGCGACCAATGCAAGCTGTATGTTTATGCTTAATAGCAATTTTTTTTATTGCTTTTAGAAGAGCGTTTAACTCTTTTTCAATTAATTTTGCTGACTCGTTAAGTTGAACGTTAAAAGCAGTGTCTAGGACATCTGAAGACGTTAATCCTTGATGCAAAAATCTTGCTGGCGGTCCAGCATACTCAGCTACACTAGTTAAAAAGGCAATCACATCATGCTTTACTTCACGCTCAATTTTATCAATTCGATTTATATTAATTTTTGCTTTTGATCTTACTTTTTTAGCAGTGCCTTTTGGAACTGTACCGAGCTGCTCCATGGCTTCACAAGCGAATAGTTCTATATCAAGCCATATTTTATACTTATTAGTATCACTCCATATTTCTGTCATTGGAGCACGAGAATAACGAGGGATCATATATCTCTTGTTTTACAGATTTAATTAGGGTTTATCAAGTCCTGCGGGAGATTTAGTGAATATTTCAAAGCCATTCTCCGTAACACCAACTGTGTGCTCAAACTGTGCAGATAAACTCTTATCTTTAGTAACTGCTGTCCAACCATCTTTTAACAATCTTACGTCGTACTTTCCGATATTGATCATAGGCTCGACAGTAAAAAACATTCCTTCTAATAAATCTTCGCCAGTATTGGGTGTTCCGTAGTGAAGAATATTTGGAAAAGAATGAAAAACTTTACCCAATCCATGACCACAAAAATCTTGAACAACACTATATGATCTAGCTTCAGAATAAGTTTGAATAGCATTACCAATATCACCAGTTTTTTTATTTGGTGCAATCTCATTTATACCGAGCATCATAGCTTCATAAGTACAATCAATAAGTTTTTGAGCTTTGTTATTGATATTTCCAACACGGTACATTCTACTAGTATCGCCATGCCAACCATCTACAATAACAGTAACATCTATATTGACTATATCACCATCTTCCAAAACTCGAGGCGATGGTATGCCGTGACATATGACGTGATTGATTGAAGTACAAACTGATTTTGGAAAACCTTTATAAAATAAAGGAGCAATACAAGCACCATTTTGATCAGCAAACTCAAAACATTTTGTATCAAGCATTTCGGTAGTTACTCCTGGTTTTACGTGCTCTGTAATCATATCAAGAATTTCCGCTGCAAGTTGTCCAGCTTTTCGCATGCCAGCAAAATCAGATTTATTATGTATTGTTGCAGAGCTATTCATTTAAAAATTTTTTTTCACTATTTATAGAGATATCATTTTTACTAAATTTACAGTCATAGCAAAAAACTTCAACACCACTTTTCATAGCCATTTTTAAATTTTTGGCATAAACGGGATCAATATCAGAAGCTATTTTAAAATTATCAATGTCATCTCGTTGGGCTACATAAAGCATGACTGCTCTAATACCCTTTTTTTTGAGCTTAGCCAATTCTATGAGATGCTTGCTACCTCGAGTTGTAACTGCATCAGGAAATTCAGCTGTTTTTTTATCTCTTGATAGAGTAACATTTTTTACTTCTATATAGACTTCTTCTTTTGGGGTTGTTACCACAAAATCAACTTTACTATTTTCACCATATTTAACCTCTCGTCTTATCTCTGTAACACTTTTAACAAAATTAAAAACATTATCATCTAATGCTTTTTCAACAATTCTATTAGTTCGGTGTGTGTTAACTCCAACGTGACTTTTTTTTAACTTAATAACTTCAAGTGTATATTTAAGTTTTCTTTTTTCATTATCTGATTTTGATAGTAAAACTTTATTCCCAGCATCCAAAAGACCCATCATTGAGCCAGTATTGGGACAGTGCGCCGTCACAACATTATTATCAAGTTGAACATCTGCAAAAAATCTTTTATATCTCTTGATTAATATTCCATTTAAAAAAGTATTTTTAGAAGTCATATGAAAGCTGCACTTATTATAATTGGTAATGAAATCTTATCAGGTCGTACCAAAGACAAAAATTTAGCATATTTAGCAGAATGGTTAAATGAAATTGGTATTCAACTATATGAAGTGAGAGTAATTCGCGATGACGAAAAAGAAATTATCGATTGTGTTAATTTGCTTAGAAAAAAGTTTGACTATGTATTTACTACAGGTGGCATTGGACCAACACATGATGATATTACGACTGAGTCAATTGCAAAAGCATTTGATGTTGAATTAGAGACAAATCCAGAAGCATTAAAAATACTGCAAGGCTACTATAAAAAAGGTGATCTTAATGAGGCTAGACTAAAAATGACTCTATTACCTAAAGGAGCGCAATTGGTCGAGAACCCAGTTACTAAAGCCCCTGGGTTTAAGATGGACAATGTCTTTGTTATGGCAGGAATTCCATCAATTATGCAGGGAATGTTAGAGGGAGCCAGAGTATTCCTAGAAACAGGTACGAAAATGTCGTCAAAATCTATTGATGTTTTTATGCCTGAGAGTTTTGTTGCTACTGAGTTATCTCAAATTCAGGATAATTATCTTAATGTTGAAATTGGAAGCTATCCTTTTAATAAAGATGGTAAGTTTGGAACTAGTTTAGTAATGAGATCAGCTGATTTAGAAGCTCTTGATCGTTGTGAGATTGAAGTGGCAGAAATGATTAAGAAATTAGGCTAATTTCAAGTTATAATTATTCTAAAAGAACAAATAATCACCATTTTACAGTTACTTAGCATATTATCAGATTTTAGTTGTTTATTTACTATTTACTAACCAGGTTTTTTTACTAAGATTTCTGCTAATTTATAAATTAAGGGGAGAATCATAATAATGATACTTAAATTAAAAACAATTTTGTTCTCAGTGTTAGGGATATCACTAATTACTGGAACAACTGCTTTCGCGGATGGCCATGGTGCCGGCGTGAGTTCAAGCGATCCCACTGCAATGTCCTTTTGGATTATTTCAATGGGTATGGTTGCAGCAACAGCCTTCTTCTTTTTAGAAAGAGATACTGTTCCTGTTAAATGGAAGACATCACTAACTGTCGCAGGACTTGTTACTGGTGTGGCAGCTTGGCACTATTTCTATATGAGAGGTGTTTGGGTTGCGACTGGAGAGTCTCCAACTGAACTAAGATATATTGATTGGCTAATTACAGTGCCACTTCAAATCGTAGAGTTTTATCTTATTTTAGCTGCAGTAACTACAGTTAGATCAAGCCTATTCTGGAAACTATTAATTGCTTCTTTAGTAATGTTAGTATTTGGATATCTAGGTGAGATTGGCGCTATGAACGTAATGACTGCGTTTGTCATTGGTATGGCAGGCTGGTTATATATCGTTTATGAAGTCTTTGCTGGTGAAGCTAGTCAAGCTAATGCTGGTAGTGGCAATGCCGCAGGACAAATGGCGTTTAAAACTTTAGCTCTGATAGTTACAGTAGGATGGGCAATCTATCCTATAGGTTATGCAGTAAGTTATCTTGGTGGAGGAGCTGATGCAGCAACTCTTAACCAAATTTATAACTTTGCTGACTTTGTTAACAAAATCGCATTTGGTATGGCTATTTATGTAGCGGCTAGAAGCGATAGCTAAAAACGAAGACACTAAAAAAATTAAGGGGCCTTCGGGCCCCTTTTTTTTAATTTAATTTCTCTAAAATATACATTCTTGATTTTGCACTGTTTTTGTTATTGGGAAGTGCAACGAATGCTTTTGAAATTGACTTTATTGATACTAGATTTTTGAGATTTTTTATCTCTTTTTCAAAACCATTTTTTTTATAAACACTCTCCGCAATTGAGCATATAAAAAAACCTTGCGGTTTAAGTAAGCGAACCAATTCATGCATCGCACTTGGTCCTACATGGCCTGAGGTCAAAACTCCAGTACATATGATAAGTTCAAATTGCTTACTACGTAATTCTATCTTCTCATTTAAAGATTGGCACATGAGTTTTTTGTATATTTTTTTTGATCTTGCAATGGTGAGCATCTCTTCAGAAAAATCAATTCCGGTAATATTTTTATAATTTAATTTGCTTAACACTTCTGCGACGTAACCCGTACCACACCCAGCATCTAAAATTTTAATAGTTTTTTTAAGCTTTAATTTATTCGTTAAAATTTTATTTAATTGTAGAGGGTAGGCGTAACCCCATGAAGACATATCTGTGTCATATAAATTAGCCCAATTCTTATAGTGTTTATTTAACTTTGATGAGCTCGTTTCGCTGTATACAGTTTTTAGCCAATCTTTCATTTAAATTATTATATGTATTTTTTTACAGTCGATAAATAATATAATTTTAGACTTATTAAAATCCTAGTAAGAAAGATAAATAATAGATATAACTAAGTCTTATTTGCCCTTGTGATGAAATTGGTAAACATAACGGACTTAAAATCCGTGGCCTTCACGGGCTTGCCGGTTCAAGTCCGGCCAAGGGCACCATTTTACAGCTAATTAAAATTTAAATTGTTCGTTTAAGATTCTTTCTTCAAATGAGTGTTTTGCATCAAATAAGATTTTGACTTTATGTTCTTGATCTTGAGCAATAGACACTTTTATAACATCACGAACTTCGACATTATCAGCAACAGCACTGACAGGTCTTTTTTCAGATTCTAAAATTTCAAATTCAACTTGAGATGAGTTTTCAATTATTGCCCCTCGCCATCTTCTCGGCCGAAAAGCACTAATTGGTGTCAAAGCTAATACATCCGCATTGATTGGCAATATAGGACCATGAGCAGATAAATTGTAAGCTGTGCTACCTGATGGTGTAGACAAAAGTATACCATCACATATTAACTCTTCTAACCTTATTTTGTTGTCGATAGATATCTTTAATTTTGCAGCCTGGCGAGTTTCCCTTAGTAATGAAACCTCGTTAATTGCTATGCCAGTATGAACTTTATCATCAGAAGTAGTAGCAGTCATTTTTAGAGGTGAGATATCGATTGATTGAGATGAATTAATACGCTCAATTAATTCTTCATCATTAAGAGCATTCATTAGGAAACCTACACTCCCAAAATTTATACCAAAAATAGGTAAGTTAAGTTCAAGATCACCTTTAATTGCTTCCAACATAAATCCATCACCACCTAGGGCCACAATGACATCACACTCATCTCTTGAGAATGATCCGTATCTATTCTCCATTTCAGACTTATACGCGATAGCTTCCATTGAAGAAGAGGCCACAAAATATGGTTTTTTTAAATTCATAGTTATTTCTTGGTGTTAATAGTTTTGTCTTTAGCTTAAAATACCTGATAGTTATATAACAATTACTGAGCTTAATTACAAATGTCCAAAAGCCCCTATATTTTAGCCATTGACCAAGGCACCTCAAGCACCAGAGCCGCACTTATTGACAAAAAAGGGATAATTATTGATCAGGAAAGTATTGAGTTTAAACAAATTTACCCATTAAGTGGTTGGGTTGAACATGATCCATTAGAGATTCTGCAGACAGTTAAATCAACTATCTCTATTATTTTTGAGAGAAATCATATTATTGAAAATGATATTGTCAGTTGTGGTATTACAAATCAAAGAGAGACAATTGTTGCTTGGGACAAAGTAACTGGTAAACCATCATACAATGCAATTGTATGGCAAGATAGACGCACAAATGAGATTTGTAAAAATTTGGTTAATAAAAATTACACAAATTTAATTCAAGAAAAAACAGGTTTGATTATTGATCCATATTTTTCTGCATCAAAAATACAATGGTTATTAGAAAATATTAAGGATCAACAGAATTTAATTGTTGGTACTATCGATACATGGATAATTTGGAATCTAACTAATAAGGTAAAACATGTGACTGATATTACTAATGCATCTAGAACGATGTTATATAATATTAAAGATGAAATCTGGGATCATGAGCTTTTAGATTTTTTCAATATAAGAAAATCAATTTTACCTACAGTTCTCTCAAATAAAGATGAATACGGAACAATTCACGCTGAGCACTTTGGAGTTGAGATCCCTATTGGTGGTGTAGTTGGTGATCAACAATCAGCTTCTTTGGGACAACTATGTTTGAAAAAAGGAATGATTAAAGCAACCTATGGTACTGGTTGTTTTGTTTTAATAAACACTGATAAAAATAAAATTACATCTAAAAATAAACTATTAACAACTATTGCTTCAAAAATTGGTGAAAAAAAACAATATGCAGTCGAGGGTAGTATATTTAATGCTGGTACTGTAATTCAGTGGTTACGAGATGAAATGAAATTATTTAATCATGTAAATGAAATTGAGGAAATAATACAAGATAGTAAAAACGATGTTACATTTATACCTGCTTTTACTGGTTTAGGAGCTCCATATTGGAAATCAGAGGTACGTGGGTCATTATACGGTATTACTAGGGATACCTCAAAAGGTGATATTGTCAAAGCAGCTCTAAAATCAATATGTTTTCAAACTAAAGACTTATTAGAGTCATTAAAGCTGGATTTGGGGGAAGAAATTCAAGATGATATGACTATGCGAGTTGATGGAGGGATGTCTAACAATAATTGGATGATGCAATTTTTAGCTGATATTTTAAATATTAAAGTTGAAAGACCAGTAAATAGTGAAACTACTGTTATGGGTGCTGCATACTTAGCCGGTTTGAAGGTTGGTTTTTTTAATAATTTTAGAGATATTGAAGATCTATGGAAATCTGATAGAGTTTTTATTCCAAATATGGATGATGGAGAGCGCAATTCAATGTACATTGATTGGAAAAAGACAGTTAATAATTTAATAGGATTATAAGAAATGGTTGATGTAAAAAATTCAGTTTCAAAAGAAGAGTGGGATGTAAGAGTTGATCTTGCAGCCTTTTATAGAACAATACCTTATTTTGGTTGGGATGATTTAATTTTTACCCATATATCTGCTAGAGTTCCTGGCACCGAAGATCATTTTTTAATTAATCCATATGGATTTTTGTTTGATGAAATAACAGCTTCAAATCTAGTAAAAGTTGATATTAACGGCAAGATTATTAGTGAAACTAACAATCCTATTAATCCCGCTGGATTTATTATTCATAGTGCAATTCATGAAGCAAGAAGTGATGCTCATTGTATTGTACATTTACATTCAGACGATGGTGTGGCAGTTGCGTCTTTAAAAGATGGTCTTTTACCTTTAGCACAAACTGGAATGCTTGTACGTAACCAAATCGCTTATCATGATTATGAGGGTGTTGCTCTTCTTGAAGATGAAAAAAAACGGCTTGTGGCTGATTTAGGTGATAAAAATTTAATGATTTTACGTAATCATGGTACATTAGCAGCAGGTAAAAATGTTGCGGATGCTTTTACTTATATTTACTTCTTAGAAAGAGCTTGCACTTATCAAGTACGTGCAATGGCGGGTAAATTAGAATTAAATAATCCCTCACCCGAGGCAATTGAAACTACCAAAAAACAAGGTGAGGCCACTCAAGGTATGGCCGGTGCACTATTATGGCCTGCAGTTAGAAGAAAGATGGAAAAATTAGATCCATCATTCATGAACTAATTATATAGACAGTATAAAAAATTACTGTAGTGTCAGCCAGAATATTTATAGATATTTATAACAGGAGAAAAAAATGAAAATATTAGCAATACTATATGATGATCCTAAGGGAGGTATGCCTAGCAAGTATGCAAGAGATGATCTGCCAAAGATTGAGAAGTATCCAGACGGAATGTCTCTTCCATCACCAAAAGCAGTCGACTTTACACCTGGCGAGCTACTGGGCTGTGTATCCGGAGAATTAGGGCTTAGAAAATTTTTAGAAGATGCTGGTCATACTCTAGTAGTTACTTCAGATAAAGATGGGGATGGGTGTCAGGCTGATAAAGAGCTAGTAGATGCTGATGTTGTCATATCGCAACCATTTTTTCCATACTATTTAACCAAAGAAAAAATGGCAACCGCGCCTAATCTAAAAATGGCAATTACTGCTGGAATTGGCTCTGATCATGTAGATTTACAAGCAGCAATGGAACATAAAGTTGATGTTGTTGAGGTAACATTTTGTAACTCAAGATCTGTTGCAGAACATATTGTAATGATGATTTTATCTTTAGTTAGAGATTATCATAATCAACACAAAATTATTAATGAGGGCGGCTGGAACATTGCTGATGCAGTTCATCGATCATACGATCTAGAGGGTATGCATGTTGGAACTGTTGCTGCAGGTAGAATTGGTCTTGATGCACTTCGAAAGCTTAAACATTTTGATGTTCACATGCATTATTTTGATAGACACAGACTACCTAAGGAAGTTGAAGAAGAGTTGAATCTTACATTTCACGAGTCAGTAGAGTCAATGGTTGCGGTATGTGATGTTGTTACTATCAATTGTCCGCTTCATCCAGAAACAGAACATATGTTTAATGATGAGTTGATTGGAAAAATGAAAAGAGGTGCTTACATTGTAAATACTGCTAGAGGAAAAATCTGTGATAAAGATGCTATTGCAAGAGCTTTAGAATCTGGTCAACTAAGTGGCTATGCGGGAGACGTATGGTTTCCTCAGCCAGCACCAAATGACCATGTATGGAGATCGATGCCTAACCATGGTATGACACCTCATACTTCTGGAACTTCACTATCTGCGCAAGCAAGGTATGCAGCTGGGGTTAGAGAGATACTTGAATGCTTCTTTGATGGCTCGCCTATAAGAGATCCTTACCTAATTGTTCAAAATGGTGAACTTGCTGGAATGGGGGCTCATTCCTACAGTAAGGGAAATGCAACCAGTGGCTCAGAAGAGGCTGCAGATTATAAAAAATAACTTATAAAAAAATTAGGACGAATGAAAATTCGTCCTATATTATTGATATATGTTACAAGTTTTTAAGAACTATCTTTCGCATTCAACTGTAATTGGATTCTTTTTTTTCCTATTTACTGGAATATATTTTATCACCTCGAGTTCTCTGCTAATAGACAACATTTACTGGTTTTTTATTCCAATAATTCTCGCACCTTTTTATGAATGGTATGTGCATAAATATCAATTACATGCAGAATTAACCAAAAAAGATGGCTGGTATAGAAGATATCAAATTTTACTACACCATGGACATCATAGAGATCCTGATAATATCAAGCTTCAATTCGCTCCTTGGAGGTACTTAATTTATATTTATGGCCAGACATATTTATTATACTCATTAATTATGTGGAGTTTTGTTGAAGCGATTGTCCCTATTACAGGTCACTTATTATATCACCTATGGTATGAGTGGATCCATTTAGCTCATCATAGCAAGTCATACAAACCCTTAACCAGTATAGGGAAGAATCTTAGGGACTCTCATATGAGTCATCACTTCCATAATGAAAATTATAATTGGGGTATTACCAATATGACTGGTGATTACTTTTTTGGGACTCTAAAAAATAATAAAAGTATAGAAAAAAGCAAAACTGCAAAATCTATCGCTGGATATACTGATTAAAGTGGTGCCCCCAAGCTGACTCGAACAGCTGACCTATTGATTACAAATCAATTGCTCTACCAACTGAGCTATAGGGGCATAGTTAGAAATTAACATTTTTTAAAAATATCACAACTAAAGTTATCAAAATTAATTTATCTATTGTTTAAATAAAAAAAAGTAATTGCAGCAGCATTAGATACATTGAGGCTCTCTAAATTTTTATTGATGTTAATCTTAAAAACTTCATCACATAAGTTCTTTGTAATACTTCTCATACCTTCTGCTTCTGATCCTAATACAAGTGCAGTTTTTTTTGGAAACTTTATGTCACTTATTTTCTTGTTTGAACTTCCGTCAAGTCCATAAATCCAAAACTCATTTTCCTGTAAAACTTTAATCGCTGAAGATATATTAGTGACAGTGGTATATGGAATCTTATCTAAACCACCTGCTGCAGTCTTAGCAATGAAAGTATTCTCAGATACTGTTTGATTTTCTGTGAGAATGATTGCGTCTATGCCAAGCCCATAAGCTGATCTAAATATAGCACCAACATTTTGAGAGTCTTCAAGTTGATCAAGTATTGCAACAGTTGAATTATTAGTATTTAAAAATTTCTTAACAAAATCTTGTAATTTTAATTGAGGTAATTTTTCAATCTCTAAAGCTATTCCCTGATGGTTAACTTTAATGGAAAATAACTTCTGAATTTCGTTTTTTTCTTTTATTGTGACAGAGAGTGATTTTGGAATTATAATATTTGGCTCTTTATCTAATTTTTTTTTAGCACCTTGATCTAAAATAAGCCTATATTTTACTCTATTTTCATTTTTGATAGCTGAAATCACAGCATGGTAACCATAAATCCAATTATCAGCATTTTTCCTTGGTTTTATCTTATTTTTTGATCTTTTTTTCATTCCTGTCTCAGTTATAAATTAGTTTTTGTTTTCTGTGTAATAGTTATTGATAAACCTGTTTTTTTTACATATAAGACACCA
>ERZ802822.1583-NODE-1583-length-13617-cov-4.924815_pt1 | contig 13617 bp, 13 predicted proteins | sample MGYA00345649_ERZ802822 | MGnify/ENA primary metagenome ERZ802822 (study PRJEB30503, sample SAMEA104212359) | marine metagenome | biome: Westerlies Biome; feature: [SRF] surface water layer (ENVO:00010504) within the epipelagic zone...; material: water...
GACAATCGCATGTTTATTGAAGAACACAGTTGATGCCGCAATAAGACAGCAGCAATAATTATTTTTTCTCTCTTAATCTCAAAGCATTCAGTTTGATGAAGCCTTCAGCATCTTTTTGTGAGTAGATGTCATCTGATTCAAAAGTTGCTAGATTAGGATTATACAAACTCATTGAGGATTCACGTCCTGTAATCATGGTATTGCCTTTATAGAGTTTTAGCCTGACTTTGCCTTCTACATTCGCTTGAGATTTATCAATCATGGATTGCATCATTTCTCTTTCTGGTGAAAACCAGTAGCCGTTGTAGACTAACTCTGCATATTTAGGTGACAGTTCATCTTTCATGTGAGCTGCTTCTTTGTCTAATGTGATGCTTTCTATGGCTCTGTGAGCGTGATAGAGGATTGTTCCACCAGGTGTCTCATATATTCCCCTAGATTTCATTCCAATATACCTGTTTTCAACCAAATCGACCCTACCAATACCATGTTTTCCACCCATCTCGTTCAAGGCTTTCAACAATTCAAAGGGTGTCATGCTTTGTCCGTTTAAAGCGCAGGCATCGCCTTGTTTAAACTCAATGGTGATCTCTTCTGGAGTATCGGGAGCATTTTCTGGTGACACAGATCTTGTATATACATAATCAGGAGCTTCTTCCCATGGATCTTCAAGGACTTTACCCTCAGCAGAAGAGTGCAAAATATTTTCATCAATACTGAAAGGCTGTTCACCTCTTTTATCTTTGGCAATCTCAATGCCGTGTTGATCAGCATACTCAACCAAAGATGTTCGAGATGTAAGATCCCATTCTCTCCATGGACTGATGATTTTAATATCCGGTTTATGATAATAATAACCCAACTCAAATCTAATTTGATCGTTACCTTTGCCTGTCGCACCATGCGATACAGCATCAGCGCCCACATTGTTTGCAATTTCAATTTGTTTTTGTGCAATCAATGGCCTTGCAATAGATGTGCCTAATAGATAGTAGCCTTCATAAAGTGGATTAGCTCTAAACATTGGGAATACGTAATCACGGACAAATTCTTCTTTGAGATCTTCAATGAATATTTCTTTAACACCTTGCTGATTTGCTTTTTTCTCAACCAAATCATAATCTTCATCTTGGCCTAAGTTTGCGGTAAACGTAACGACCTCGCACGAGTAGGTTTCTTTAAGCCATCTTAATATAACGGATGTGTCGAGCCCACCTGAGTAAGCAAGAACAACTTTATTTACTTTATCCATGATTTCTTAGTTCACTTTTTCTTACTTTTATACTTGAGGACTTGAGTTGACCGCATGCAGCCATAATATCTTGTCCCCTTGTTTTTCTAACAGGGCTTGCATAACCTGCATTTTTAATGATGTCACTAAATTTCTTAATTTGCTCTTTATCAGAGCATTCATAGGGTGAATTAGGCCACGGGTTAAAGGGAATAAGATTAATTTTTGCTGGAATTCCTGAGATTAATTTAACCAGTTTACGTGCATCGGCTACGCCATCATTGACTCCTTTGAGCATCACATATTCAAAAGTTATACGTTTTGCATTTTTAGCTCTTGGATATTCTCTGCAAGATTTAATCAATTCTTTTAAGGGAAACTTTTTATTAATCGGTACGATCTCATTGCGTAATTCATCGTTTGTTGCATGCAACGATATCGCAAGCCTTGAATCCACTTCTTCTCCCCATTTCATTATTTCAGGGACTATGCCTGATGTACTCAGTGTTATTCTCTTCGTTGATAGCTGAATTCCTTCCTTATCGCCCATAATTTCTGCAGCTTGTTTGACATTATTATAATTATAGAGAGGCTCTCCCATGCCCATGAAAACAACATTTGAAATCTTTCTTCCATGTTTATTGGACCAATCAGATAATTCATCCTTAGCCACGAGTAATTGTGAAACAATTTCTTCACTGGTTAAATTACGGACTAACTTTTGTGTACCTGTATAACAAAATGTACAATTCAATGTACAGCCTACTTGTGATGACACACATAAAGTTCCTCGATTGTCTTCGGGAATAAAAACTGTCTCTATGAGATTTCCATCGTTGAGTTTGAATAACCATTTTTGTGTTCCATCAATAGATTTTTCATGCGTTTGTATTGTTGGCCTTTTAATTTGATAAAATTGAGGGAGTACTGATCTTAATTCTTTAGAGATCGAACTCATTTTCCCAAAATCAGTCTCACCTTTATTATAAAGCCAATGCCATATTTGTTTAGCACGAAATTTATCTTTTACTTCGATGAGATCATTCGCGATCAAAGATTCATATATCTCCGATTGACTTAGTCCAATTAAGTCTGATTTTTCATCTGTCATGTTTGTTTATGAGCAGGCTTCGTCGATCGCCGCTAATGCTTTTGTAAATCCAATAAGTGAATATGTATCTGTTATTTTAGTTCCTCTACTTGAGATACTCTTGACCTTGACACGTGCTCCGTTCTTCATATCTTTTATGAGTTTCTGGTCATTTTCGCCGTCTGCTAGCCAGGCCCTTGATTCAACAGTGAAAAACTTGTAGTTGCTGTTGTTGATACTGACTTCAACCATGCTCTTTGGCTTGAAAGTAAATCCAGTATCGACACTGGCTTCATGAGAGGTCCCATCATCCTGGAAGTTTGTAATCATGAATGCATGTTCCCCACGATTCAAGTCTGAGGGATTGGTCGCAATCGGTTTTGAAATGATGTAGCAAATTTTAGACGTCCCATCCTTAAATTCTTTTGCTTGCCACGCTCCACTTTTCCCAAAAGAACCAAGATGCACGACATCGATGACCGCAAAAGCATTTATTGAACTCAGCAGTAATATTGATAGAATAAGTTTGAAATTAATAAATTTCATAGTCAGTAATTTATATCGAGATTCATAATTATGAAAGCAATTGTTTGTAAAGAATTCGGCCCCCCAAGTTCATTGGTTTATGAGGATGTTGAAGTTCCTGAATTAAAAAAAAGTCAAATACTGGTCGATGTGCATGCTGCTGGTGTTAATTTTCCAGATACTTTAATTATTCAAGATAAGTATCAAGTAAAGCCACCGCTTCCTTTTTCACCAGGAGGTGAAATATCAGGAACCATTAGTGCAGTCGGTGAAAGCATTACTGATTGGAAAGTTGGTGACGAGGTTGTTGCCATGACAGGTTTTGGAGGTTTCAGAGAACAGGTGATTGTCAGTGCTGGACAAATTTATAAAAAACCAAGCAGTATGGATTTTACTACGGCTTCTTGCTTTACATTAACTTATGGTACATCGCAGTATGCATTAAAAAATCGTGGCCAACTCAAAGAAGGTGAAACGTTATTGGTTCTTGGAGCGGCTGGAGGTGTTGGTATATCAGCCGTTGAAATTGGTAAAGCTCTTGGTGCTAAAGTTGTAGCAGCCGCATCATCTGATGAGAAACTGGAAGTATGCAAACAGTATGGTGCAGATGAAGTCATTAATTATGGTGGTTATGATTTAACAGATCGTGATCAAGTTAAACAATTTAGAAGTGAAATCGCTAAAGCTACTGGTGGCAAAGGACCAGATGTTATTTATGATCCTGTTGGCGCTGATTTTACAGAGCCTGCGTTAAGAAGTATTGCATGGAATGGACGTTTCTTAGTTATTGGTTGGGCAGCTGGTCATATACCTAAAATTCCTATGAATCTTTATTTGATCAAAGGTTGTTCCGCTGTAGGTGTATTTTGGGGACAATTTACAGCTTTAGAGCCACAAAATCATTTGGATAACATGAACCAACTGACGAGTTGGTATGAAGAAGGTAAATTAAAAGCACCAGTTACAGAAATTCTTCCACTTGAAAGAGGGCAAGAAGCTCTTGAAACAATTCTTGCACGTAAAGCTACAGGAAAGATTGCTTTAACAACTTCTTTTTATAAATCTTAGAAGTCTTATTATTTTTTCCTATTCATCTCTTGAGCCATATCAAGATCGAGCTTAGTCACACCGCCTGAATCATGCGTAGATAGTGTAACGACTACGGTGCTGTAGACATTAAACCATTCTGGATGATGATCTTTCTTCTCTGCGTATATTGCCATAGCTGTCATCCAACCAAAGGCTTGCATAAAATCTTTAAATTTAAATGTTTTAGTAATTGCATTACGGCCTTTGACCATTTTCCAGCCTGATAAGCGTTTTAGTTTCTGAGTAACTTCTGTTTTTGTAAGTTTTTTAATCATGGTGATGGGTTGGGTATCTCCTTATGTACATTTCTGATTTCATTCATAATCTCTTTATTTAAATCGAGATGAATACTATCAATACAGGCTTTCAATTGCTCCATTGTCGTTGCGCCAATTATGGTAGATGTGACAAAAGGTTGTATGTCACAAAATCTGATCGCTAATTGTGAGGGATCCAGTTCATGTTTTTTTGCAATTTCAACATACATTTCAATCGCCTTCATAGTTTTTTCATTTTTGTATCTATACATGAGAGGACCGTCGCCAAACAAAGCCATTCTTGACCCTTGTGGCATCTGACCATTCAAATATTTTCCAGATAATGTTCCTTGAGCTAATGGTGAATAAGCAAGCAACCCCACTTGTTCGTGAGCAGCAACTTCAGAAAGACCAATTTCGAAGCCTCTATTAACTAAGTTATAAGCATTTTGAATGGACGCTACGCGAGGAAGGCCTTTGGCCTCAGCGTGTTGAAGATACTTCATCGTACCCCACGGAGTTTCATTAGAGAGCCCAATTTCCCTAACCTTTCCTTGCTTCACCAGTTCACCGAGAGCTTCAAGGGTTTCATCAAGTGGAATAGAATCAGAGGTATCCATGTGCTTGTACTCAAGACGTCCTGAAAACGCACCAAAAGGCCTATCAGGCCAGTGCACTTGATAAAGATCAATATAATCAGTTTGTAGTCTTTTAAGACTGCCCTCAACGGCATAAAAAATTTGCTCTTTAGTCAGTCTTGGAATCTCTTCATTCTCTCTTAGCCACGACATTCCTGAGCGTCCTGCTACCTTTGTTGCGAGAATAACTTTATCTCTATTCCCTCGTGCCTTAAACCATGAACCAATGTATTCCTCTGTAAGTCCCTGTGTCTTTGCTTTTGTGGGTACGGCATAAATTTCTGCAGTGTCAATAAAGTTGACTTCATGAGCCAGGGAATAATCTAACTGGTCATGCGCATCAGCTTCGGTATTTTGCTCTCCCCAAGTCATTGTGCCGAGACAAATGGAGCTTACATCTATATCTGATCGTCCTAATTTTCTAAATTCCATTATTTTACTATCAATCCTAACTCTTCCATTTGTTTAGCGGTATCAACAACGGCACCTTCAACACTTTCAAAATTAAAGTTTAGTATATTTTTTGCATTTTCTGAATTTGTATATTTTGTTTTACCAACAAACCCTGCAATGACAGCCGCTTCTTTATTAAATATTCCCATCAGCTTAATAATAAAATTTGGAACTTTTCTGGTTGGAGCTTTTGTAAAACCATTTTTTATCAATATTTCATTCATTTCAGTTAACCACATGTTTCGCTCTGCTAAGATAAATCTTTTGCCATTGGCTTCAGGATGTGTCATGGCAGCAATATGTGCCCTTGCTGTATCTTTGACAGTCACATATCCAAGATGAACTTGTGGTACAACTGAATAAGAACCATCAAGCATTCTTTGAATAAACATATTCGAAGATCCCATATCATCTGACAAAGAAGGTCCTACAACAAGCGTTGGATTAATTGCAGCAGCTTCAATTTTATCTTCTTCATTAAGTTCTGACAGATAATCCCACATAGCTCTTTCAGCTATCGCTTTGCTTTTATTATAAGCACCAATTTTTTGGCTTGGGTCTGTCCAATGACTCTCATCAAACACATCTTTGACGTGTCCATAGCCTACTGCTGAAAAAGATGAGGTCATGATAAATCGTTTAACTTTATTTTTAACTGCACTTTTTACAGCACGAAGAAGCCCTTCTTTTGCAGGAATAATGATGTCATCTTCATGATCAGGTGCTTTTTCAGTGAGCGGTGAGGCTATATGCAAGACATAATCGCATCCTGCTGCAGCATCATCCCAACCAGCATCACTCATCAAGTCGAGTTCACATGTTTCAAATCTATTTTCAGCATTAACAACTTTAGCTAGGGCATTTCTAACTTCTGGTTCTCTCTCTTTAGACCTCATTGAGCCTCTTACATGATAACCAGCCTCAAGTAGCTGAGCGACGCAATGAAGTCCAATATAGCCTGTAGTTCCTGTAACGAGCACTTTCTCCATTAGCTTGACCTCTTTCGTTTAAGAATTTCACTCATAGATAATGCCATATCACTTACTGTTTTCTCAATGGGAGTAGGCTCCCAATTAAATATAGAAACTGTTGGCGAAGTGTCGGTGCTATAGCTACCTCTTTTAATATTTTTTAATATTCCCTTCATTTCTCTATTAAATAAAGCAAGGACTCTAAATATTAAAGTTGGAATAATTTTAGTAGATATTTTTGAAAATCCATTGTCTTTTGCAATTTTTGCAATTTTTGTTATGTGATAATCTTTCGATGAAGTTGTTAGTATTCTTTTGCCATCACTTTCATCAGATTTGAGAGCCTGTACATGTAATTTTGCAGTGTCTCTAACATCAGATATATGCATATAAACATCTGGCAGAGCTGGAAACTTACCCAGTATCATTTTTGCCATAAAATCTGCAGATGCTCCCTGAGTATCATCACTCAATAAGGGGCCCATTACAAATCCAGGATGAATAGTCGTCATCCTCAATTCCTTATTCTCATCAGTATTAATAAAATTCCATGCATCTTTTTCTGCAAGTGTTTTGCTTTTAGTGTAAGCGCCAACATCTTTTTGAGTGTTCGTCCAGTCATTCCCGCTACAAATTTTTTTATCATGACCATAGGCTATGGCGACAATTGAAGAAGTAAGAACAATTTTTTTTATACCAGCTTTTTTGGCAGCTTTCAGTGCTCTCATAGTTCCTTCTTTAGCTGGTCGTATAAGCTCATCCTCACTTTTGGGCTCGCCAACAATAAAAGGTGATGCCAGATGAAGCATATATTCACATTCAGAGGCGGCATTATCCCATCCTTCATCATTCAGCAAATCAAGCTCGCAGATTTCAAGGTTGTTATCTGATACTTCTTTTCTTACTGCTTCTCTTACCTCATTTTCTCTATTCATGCTTCGGAGAGATCCCTTAACCGCGTAACCATTTTTAAGTAATTCGGTTATGCAGTGTAATGCGATATATCCTGATGCTCCTGTAACTAAAACCTTTTCCATATTTAGCTGCTATTTTTAATTTCCATTATTGAATTAGCATGATCTATAAAAGCCTGATCCAATGGCATTGGCTCCCAATTTAAAACATCGACAGTTTGAGAGTTATCTGTTGGAACGTATTTATCTAACATTGGAATTAAGCTCTTTGTTTGGTTATCAATCAAACCAATTAATTTTAGCAAAAAAGATGGAGCCTTTTTCAATTTTATTTTATCGTACCCAGCGTTAAATAATACCTCAGCAATTTCATACATCCATGTAGGCTTTGTACGCGCAGCAATAAATCTTTTTCCGTTAGCTTCGGGCGTAATCATGGCTTTTAAATGAAGTTTAGCCACATCACGAACATCAACAAAAGGAAAAGATAACGCAGGAATCATTGGAAACTCTCCAGAAATAAGCTGTGAGATAATTTTTGTCGATGCACCATCAAGGTCTTTTCCAAGTTGTGGTCCCATTACGCCACCTGGGTTAATAACTGTCATTTCCATTTTGTTGTCGTCACTTTGATCATTAAAGAAGTCCCATGCAGCTTTTTCAGCAATAGTTTTACTTTTTTGATAAGGAGTAACGTATTTACTGTTTATATCTGTCCACGTATTGTGATCACTTGTTCCTGTTTTCATGTGGGAGTTAACTGCTGCCGTGGATGATGTGATAACAACTCTTTTAATGCCAGCTTTCTTGGCCGCAGTAAGAGTTCTTAAAGTCCCTTCTTTTGCAGGTTTAATTAAGTCGTTTTCATCTTTTGGATTTTCGAGTACAAAAGGCGAAGCTAGATGCATGACGAAATCACAATCAACCATTGCATCACTCCAACCATCATCTTTTAATAAATCAAGTTCACAAAACTCTAAATTATTATCATCTATTGCAGTTTTTATTGCCGTACGTACTTCTTGCTCTCTATTCATACTGCGTAAGGATCCTTTGACCGCGTATCCTTTTTTAAGAAGTTCAATAATGCAGTGTTCTGCTATGTACCCAGAGGCTCCAGTGACTAAAACTTTTTCCATTTTTTCTCCTAAAGTATTGAAATAACTAAATAAAATCTTAACAATTAATTACTTGTATTGATTACCATTATACTTATGTATTAAAATACATATAACAATTTTTACAAGAGGTTTTTAAATATGGACTATCAAACTAGAGCTCAATCAACACCAGCGATCGATGAAGGCCTTAGACAATACATGATGAGTGTTTATAACTACATGGCATCTGGTTTAGCCCTTACAGGTTTAGTGGCGTACATGTTATTTCAAGCTACAGCTGTGACTGGTCCTACAGGTGATATTGTTGGTCTTACCAGTTTAGGTGTAACTTTATATACCGGTCCTATGATGTGGGTTGTCGCCTTAGCACCTCTTGGAATTGTCATGTATATGTCATTTGGCATTAGAAACATGTCAGCTTCACGTGCACAAACTATGTTTTGGATTTTTGCATTTTTGATGGGATTATCTCTTTCTACAATCTTCATTACGTATACAGGCGCTAGTATCGCTCGTGTATTCTTTATAACTGCAAGTACTTTTGGCGCAATGAGTATATATGGTTATACGACCAAAAGAGATCTTACAGGTTTTGGTTCCTTTCTATTTATGGGACTTATCGGAATAATAATTGCATCCATCGTAAATATTTTTATGCAATCACCAGCTCTATACTATGGAATTTCAATTCTTGGTGTATTAATTTTCGTTGGTCTTACTGCATATGATACTCAAAAAATTAAGAATATGTATATGGCTTATGATAGTGCAGAAGTTGCAGCAAAAAAAGCAATCATGGGCGCACTGACACTTTACTTAGACTTTATAAATTTATTTATTATGTTACTCAGACTTTTCGGTCAAAGAAGATAACTCTTAGACAATTCTCTTTAGAGAAAAATCTAAGAAATTTATAATGCTTATTAGCTCATTTGAGTCTTTTAGCTTTTTGTAATGTGCATTCAAAAGAAGATATTTTTTTTGTTTCTTCAAGGACTTTTTATTTTTGATAATTTGTAAAAAAGCTTTTTCAAATGTACTTCGATAAATTGAAAAGACAGCTGTATTTTCGTTATGGTCAATCGCATAATCTCTCCAAATTCCATTACTTACGTTTTTACCATAAATAGATAAAATCATATTGAGCTCTATTTTGTTGAAACTAGTTATACGAGTTTTTTGATCTAATTTTTCATCTCTTGTTTGGGTATTTAAATAGTGGATGACCATGTTATCCAATGTTAACTCGAAAATTATACAAAAACAGCTAATTTTAGGGAAATTTATTAAAATAACATAGCCATAATGACTTGCATTTGTCTTAAAAATTACGATATAAACCCTAACAATTTTAAAATATGGCAAAATCTGAAAAATTAGAATTCCAAACAGAAGTTAGTCAATTGCTCAAATTGATGATCAACTCTGTTTATTCTGAAAAAGAAGTCTTTATTCGCGAGCTCGTTTCCAATGCATCTGATGCCTGTGATAAACTCAGGTATTTATCTAATACAAAAGAAAAACTACTTAAGGATGATCCTAATTTCTCAGTAAGTATTAATATAAATAAGAAATCAAGTGTGATTTCAATTTCCGACAATGGTGTTGGAATGAATAAAAAAGATCTGATATCAAACCTTGGAACAATTGCAAGATCAGGAACAGCACATTTCTTGAAAGAATTATCAGAGTCTAAAACGAAAGATCTTTCATTAATTGGCCAATTTGGAGTTGGATTTTATTCAGCATTCATGGTTGCCTCTCAAACAAAGGTGATAACAAGAAAAGCTGGAGAAAATAAATTATGGATTTGGGTTTCAGATGGTGAAAGTAATTTTACTATTGAAGAGAGTGAAGATCTTGACCTCTTGCCATCAAATAGAGGAACGACTATTGAATTGGTCTTAACAAAAGAAGCAAAAGAGTATTTAGAAAAGTCAAGAATTGAAAATATTATACGGAAGTATTCTGATCATATTAGTATTCCAATTTTTATAACGGATGGGTCAGAGAAAAAAGATGAAAAGCCTGAGTCTGTTAACTCTGCTTCTGCAATTTGGACGCGCCCCAAAAATAAAATTACAGAAGAACAATATAAAGAATTTTATAATCATGTAGGACAAATGTTTGATGATCCTTGGATGACGTCGCACTATAAAGCTGAAGGAAAAATTGAATACACAGTACTTAATTTTATACCATCATCAAAACCTTTTGATTTATATGAACCTGCTAGAGAAAATAGACTGAAATTGTATGTAAAAAGAGTTTTCATCACCGATAATTGTCCTGAGCTAGTCCCGCCATATTTAAGGTTTATAAGAGGTGTAATTGATTCCGAGGACCTTCCATTGAATATCAGCAGGGAGATGCTTCAAAATAATCCCGTTGTTGCAAAAATAAGATCTTCTCTTGTTAAAAGAACTTTATCAGATTTAAAAAAGAAACTTTTAAAAGATAGAAAATCATTTGAATCATTTTGGTTAAATTTTGGCCCTGTATTAAAAGAAGGAATTTATGAGGATTTTGAAAAGAAAGAGTCCTTATTAGAGATTGCTCTTTTTAAAAATTCTAAATCAAAAGAATTAATTTCGCTTGATGAGTATTTAGAAGGTATGGGTAAAAAACAAAAAGATATTTACTTCATGACTGGTGACAGCTATGAAAATATAATGAATAACCCAAGCTTAGAAGGCTATAAATCTCGGGACATCAACGTATTAATACTGGATGATCCAGTAGATAGCTTTTGGACATCATCTACTCCTCTCTATAAAGAAAAGTCTTTTAAGTCAGTCACAAAAGGACTTGATGATTTAGACTCATTTGATAGCAAAAAAGAAAAAGATAATAAAAAAGAAAACAAATCTATCGATCCATTAGTTATATTACTGAAAGAACAGCTTAAGGATAAAGTTAAGGATGTAAGGATTTCATCAAGGTTGACTGACAGTGCTGTATGTTTAGTGGGGGATGATAATGCTATGGACCCTCATTTGGAAAAGATACTTCAGCAGCATAATCAATTAAATCAGGAATTATCCCTTAAGATATTGGAAATTAACTCTGATCATAAGCTCATAAAAAAAATGGCTAAGATGTGTACAAAAAAAGAAGAGATTGGGGAAATTAGTAAAATTGCAACTATGTTGTATGAACAATCAAAAATTCTGGATGGCGAAAAGCCATCTGACCCTGCGGGTTTTTCTAGAGATTTAATTGATATTATTTATTCATCAGTAAAATAAATTTTTATTTACATATGAAATTAAGACTCTTATTCTAAATAAAACTAATTTAGTATATTTCGAAATATAGGAAAAAATCATGAAAAACATAATTATATCGACTTTAGCATTACTTTTATCATTCACTTCATATTCTGTTGCAGAAGAATTTAATGAAAATCTTTTATACACAGGAACAATTAATAGTGCCTATAACCAAGTTGATTTACCAATGTTGCCAGGAAATTGGAAAATATATGATCTTGAGAAATCTGGTAGTGTACCGTCTGGTAATTTTTATGTTTTTGCAACTTTAGTGCCTCAGGATACAGGTCCGAATGACAATGCTGTATATTTTGACAATATTAATTTTGGCATCTTGGGATCAAAATCAGAAGAAACAGATTATAGAAGAACTTTTTTTGGTTGTGACTCAGGTTTCTATTCAGCCGCTGAGACCAAAACAAAAAATATTGTAACCAGAGGCTCAGGAGATTTTGAAGAAACCTGCTCTGTGGCAATAACTGATGAAGGTGATTTTGGAAATTTATCTAATCTATTTTACTACACCGATTGTGGAGAAATATGCGTAGAAGTTAGCTTTTCTCTATATAGAGAAAACTATAATATAAATACTGACGATTTTGCCGAGTTTTCAGAAAAATTATTTGGCGCAATAAGAAATACTGTTTCAGGTAGTGGCGATGGTTCTCTGGAATTTTTGTCTGATTATAAAATTTAATTTAGTTAGGAATTAACAAGGTTTTTAAATACATACTGAAGTATTCCGCCAGTTTCGAGATATTCTATTTCGGTAGCGGTATTAACTAAAAGTTTGATTTTAATTTCTTTGAGATCACCATTCTTGTATTTAATTAGTGCACTGTAGTTTCCTTGTGGTTTTAATTTATCTTTAACATTGATAATGCTTATTTTTTCTGAGCCTTTTAGCTTGAGAGTTTTTCTGTTGTCTGATCCAGTAAATTTAAATGGCAATACACCCATGCCTACCAAATTTGATCTATGAATCCTTTCATAAGACTCAGCAATAACCGCTTTAACCCCAAGCAATTTAGTACCTTTTGCAGCCCAATCTCTCGATGAACCCATTCCATAATCTTTGCCTGAAATAATAATCAGTGGTGTCTTAGATTTTTGATATTTAATTGAGGCATCATAAATAGACATTTGTTTATTGGATGGGTAATGAATTGTATAGCCGCCTTCAATATTTTTTAACATTTCATTTTTAATTCTAATATTTGCAAATGTTCCTCTCATCATTACCTGGTGGTTGCCTCTTCTGGCTCCAAATGAATTAAAATCATTTCTATTCACCTTTTTATTTTTTAGGTAGTCCCCTGCTGGTCCATCATCTTTTATTGCTCCTGCAGGACTAATATGATCTGTAGTAACCGAGTCTCCAAAAATACCTAGAATGTTAGCATCTTCAATGTCGCTTATATTGTTTTGATTAAGTTTTAGATCTTTAAAAAAAGGAGGGTGTTGTACATATGTTGAATCTTTATTCCATTTATATGTCAACCCTTGAGGTGCTTTTACTGAGTTCCATTTCTTATCGCCCTTAAATACATTCTTGTATCTCTGCTTATAGAGTTGTGAAGTAATAGTTTTAGTTATTATCTTTTGAATTTCTTTATTAGTAGGCCAGATATCTTTTAGATATATTTCTTTACCGTTATTACCAGTGCCAATTGGATCTTTATCCAAGTTTATTTTTGTAGAGCCAGCAAGCGCGTATGCAACAACTAAAGGTGGAGAAGCTAGATAATTCGCTTTTACAAATGGATTGATTCTTCCTTCAAAGTTTCTATTACCTGATAATACCCCACTTACAATAAGGTTATTCTTTCCAATGGTATCAGAAATATTTTTATCAAGAGGTCCAGAATTCCCAATACATGTTGTGCACCCGAACCCAACTAGGTGAAATCCTAAATCATCTAAATATTTTTGCAGTCCTGATTTTGTTAAATAATCTGTTACAATTTTAGAACCAGGAGCAAGTGAAGTTTTTACCCATGGTTTAGTCTTTAGACCTAACTTAGATGCTTTTTTCGCTAGCAAACCTGCTGCGACC
>ERZ802822.1587-NODE-1587-length-13601-cov-21.536897_pt1 | contig 13601 bp, 10 predicted proteins | sample MGYA00345649_ERZ802822 | MGnify/ENA primary metagenome ERZ802822 (study PRJEB30503, sample SAMEA104212359) | marine metagenome | biome: Westerlies Biome; feature: [SRF] surface water layer (ENVO:00010504) within the epipelagic zone...; material: water...
TTCCGATCTATTTTTTTTTTATTAATTTTTTTAATCCAATAAATAAATTTTGTTAGCGCGACACCATCTATAACATGAGATTTAATCATATTATCAATTTCGGTATTATTTTTTATAGCTTTTAGTAAATAAGCTGGATCTTCTTTTTTTATAATTTTAAATTTAGATTTAATAATATTTTCAAAAAAAATAGAGCAAGATTTATTATCGATTATGAAACTTTTACCTCCTAAAGCCAAAATTTCTTTTGGCAGATCACTTGTGAGCATTAATTGATTTTTTTTAATTATTTTTTCCTTTATTAATTTTTTTGCTTTTTGAGGTTCTGTAATTAAAAATATTTTTTTTGACTTATTAATGATTAATCTCGAATTAGGTATAGGGCTATTTGGGCCATCACCACCTCTAATGTTTAAAATCCAAGCTACATTTTCTGGAGCAGTTACAAATAAATTATCAGCTTTATTTTTTTTTAAGTAATTTATAATCTTATTAATTTTTGATTTACTATTTTCTCCTATTATTTCATCTTTGAGTGAAAAAAAAGGAATATTATTATTAACTTTTTGAGTTTTAATTTCATCAATTAAGTTATTCGATAAAAATTTTACTTTATTATGTTTTAAAAAATAATTTTTTATTTGGTTATGAGTAAATAGTTTTGGGTCTAGTCCTAATTTTAAATTTTTGAATAAATTACAATTAATTATTTTTTCATAACTAATTATCTTAAAATGTTTTCCACTCTCCATTTCGCTTTGAATAGTGTATCTACCATCTGTAAATAAGTAGTTCTTATCTTTTAAAACAACAGCCAAACCAGCAGAGCCACTAAAATTTGAAATAATTTTTAATCTATTTATTTTTGAATATTCTGTAAAATAATCATCATTTTTAGGTATAACATATCCATCGATATCGTATTTTTTAAATTTTTGTCTTAATTCTTTTATTTCTTTGTTCATTTAATTCTCTTTTGATATCGTATCCATCCAGGACTTCTTGTTCCTTCTTCAATTTCAAAGTCTTGATTAAAATCAAAATCTTGATCATCGTCAACTTCTTCCTCAAAAAATGAATTTTTTTCTAAATATTTTTCTGGTAATTCTTCTATGAATCTAGAGGCCATGCTATCAATCCAATCACCTTGGTAAAACCTATTCATTGAAAAAGAAATTATAGCTTTTTTTTTAGCTCTAGTTATACCGACATACGCTAAACGACGTTCTTCTTCCAATCCACTTTGACCTTTTTCTTCAATTGATTTTTGATGAGGAAACAGACCTTCTTCCCAGCCAGGAAGAAAAACTACTTCAAATTCAAGTCCTTTTGCTGCATGCATGGTCATCATATTAATTTTTTCACCATCCCATTCTTGATCAATAGATGTGGCTAGAGAAACATGCTCTAAGAAGCTTTCTAGATTGTCGAATTCTTTCATTGCACTTAATAATTCTTTTATGTTTTCTAATCTATTCTCATTATCTAAGTCTTTTTTATTTTTAAGCATTGCTGAGTAGCCGGACTCGTCTAAAACTATTTGTAATAATTTTATGTGATTAATTTTTTTAATATTAAGATCATTTCTCCATTTATTTAATGCTTTAAGAAAAAAACTAAGACCTATTTTTGTTTTTGGTTTAATTAAATTTTGTTCAAGCATTTTATTTGCAGCAGACTCTAAACTTAAATTATTTTCTTTTCCAAACTCATGAACAGTTTTTAATGTTGTATCACCAATTGACCTTTTAGGATTATTTACAATTCTTTCAAAGGCAAGGTCATCTTTTTCTTGATGAATTAATCTTAAATAGGCAACACAATCTTTAATTTCAGCTCTTTCATAAAATTTTGTTCCACCCAAAATTCTATAAGGCATTCCAATTTTAAGAAATCTTTCTTCAAATTCTCTTGTTTGAAATATAGCTCTAACTAAAATAGCCATTTCATTAAATGAATATTTCTTTTTTAATTTTTTTTCTATTTCATCTGAAATTCCAATTGCTTCATCTTTTCCATTTTTAAAACAATTAAGTTTAACTAAATCTCCCTCTTCCATAGTAGTTGTAAGTGTTTTGCCAACTCTATTCTGATTATTTGAAATAAGATTGGAGGCAACTGATAAAATATTTTGTGAAGATCTATAGTTCTGTTCAAGTCTTATTACTTTCGTATTTTCATATACTTGATCAAATTCTAAAAAATTTTTAATTTCTGCTCCTCTCCAACTATAAATAGATTGATCATCATCTCCTACGCAACACAAATTTTTATTTTTTTCTGATAATAAATTTAGCCATTTACTTTGAATAAAGTTTGTATCTTGATACTCATCTACTAAAATATATTTAAAGTTTGTTGAATAGATCTGTCTAATGTCAGGATAATTCTCTAGAATTTTTACAGCATGTAAAATTAAGTCACCAAAATCACATGAATTTAAATCAATTAATTTTTGTTGATAAATTTTATATAAGGGGAGTATTGTTTTTTCATAAACATCTTTGTTATTTATTACAACTTCTGAAGGATAGTATCCTTTGTTTTTCCATCGATCAATAATTGCCAGTATAAATCTAGGTGCTAATTGTTTAATATCTATATTTTCACTTTTACAAATATTTTTAATAAGTCTTGTTTGATCATCAGTATCTATAATTGTAAAATTTGAATTTAGATTTGCAGCTGTTGCGTGTTTTCTTAATATTTTGGCACAAATTGAATGAAATGTTCCAAGCCATGAAAGCCCTATTGCTGCAGATCCAAGCATTTTACTTACTCTGTTTTGCATTTCTTTTGCAGCTTTATTAGTAAAAGTTACTGACAAAATTTGATTTGGAAATGCTTTCTTTTCTTTAATTATATGAGCAATTCTTGAAGTTAGAACCTTTGTTTTTCCAGATCCTGCGCCTGCAACTATTAATAATGGGCCATCTAAATGTAATACAGCTTCTTTTTGAGCATTATTTAGGTTTTTTAAATAATCAGAGTTTATCATTTAAAATATTTCTTTATAAGTTTCATAGTTTTATGAATAGCCATAATCATTTTGTTAAAATCTTAAAAAAGATCAATAACTTTATAGATAGTCTATTAAAAAGAAATTTAAACAAATTAAATGCCACTAATTTAAAAAAATTAATAGTTAATAACAAATTTTTTTTAATTATTTTTGGGGCTATTATTTTATTTTTTTCATATCTTTCTATACCAAATATTTTCAATCAAAATGAAATTTCAGCTAAAATTAAAAAGAATTTATTAAATGAATTAAACCTGGAGTTTAATTTTGAAAAAAAATTACATTATAAATTTTTTCCTAGACCACATTTTATAACAAATGAATTATCAATAATATTTAATGATAATAAAATTTCAGAAATAAAAAAGATAAAGATCTATGTGTCTTTAGATAATTTATTTTCACTAAAAAAGATGAAGGTGAAAGATATTATAATTGAGAATGGAAATTTTAATTTAAATAAAAACAACTACAGCTTTTTTATTAAACTTTTAGATAGTAATTTTAAAGATATTAAATTTGAAATACTTAATAGTAACATTTTTTATAGAAATTTACAGAATGAAGTTTTGTTTGTAAATAATATTATAAATGCAAATTATGTTTATGATCTTAATGAGTCTAAAAATATACTCTATTCAAAAAATAAAATTTTTAATTTACCTTATTCAATAGAATTATTTACTGATAAAGAAAAAAAAACACTTAATTCAAAAATAAATTTAGAAAGTTTAAGACTTCAAATTGAAAATCAATTTTTAGATGGTGAAGAATTTAATTCAGGATTATCAAGATTTAATTTTTTAAATTTAAAAAGTATTGCTGAATACAAATCTAATAAAAATTATTTTGAATTTAAACTATTTAATGATGCACAAAATTCAAAATTTTCTTATAATGGAAAATTAAATTTTAGACCTTTTCATTCTTACTTAAATGGCTCGGCAAATGAGCTAAATTTTTCTCACTTATTTTCTAACAATGCAATTATTAAACAACTTTTAAAAACTGAAATATTAAATAATACAAACGTTGATTTTGAATTAAACATTACTGCAAATAAAATTAAAAATTTTGATAATTTTACAAATATTTTTTTAAAGTCAAAAATTCAAGAAGGATTAATTGATTTAGATCAAACCAAATTTAGTTGGAAAAATCTTGTTAATTTTGATTTAACTGACAGTCTAATATATGTAAAAGATGGAAAGTTAATTTTAGATGCAAGTTCTGAAATAAATATATCCAATATAGATGAAGTATATAAATTTTTACTTACGCCAAAAAAATATAGAAAAAAAATAAATACAATAAATATTAACTTTACTTATTTATTTGACGAAAAAATTATAAATATAAGTAATATAAAAGTTGATGATATAAATGATGAAAATTTAAATAATAATTTAAATAATATTTATCTGAAAGATGACAATTTACAGAATAAGATTTATTTTAAAAACTTGTTGAATGATGCAATTAAAAGTTACGCAGGGTAAATCATTTTTTTAGGATCAACAATTTTTTTGTAATCTTTTTCACTAATTAATCCAGTTTTTAATGTTTCATGTTTTAAAGTGGTATTATTTTTCAAAGCTTTTTTTGCAATTTTAGCTGCATTATCATAACCAATATGTGGTGCCAATGCCGTCACTAACATCAAAGAATTATCCAAATGTTCTTGAATTTTTTTCTTATTAGCTTTTATCCCCTTAACACAATAAAAAGCAAAATTTTTAGTGCTGTCAGCTATTAAATCAATTGATTGTAAAATATTATGAGCAATTAAAGGTTTGAAAACATTTAATTCAAAATGTCCATGAGAACCCGCTATAGTGATACCATTATGATTGCCAATCACTTTAACACATACCATAGTAACAGCTTCACATTGTGTGGGGTTAACTTTTCCTGGCATAATTGAAGAGCCTGGTTCGTTCTCAGGTAAAATAAGTTCTCCGTATCCTGCTCTAGGACCTGATCCTAAAAATCTAATATCATTCGAAATTTTCATTAAAGCAACAGCACAAGTGTTTAAAGTTCCTGAAAAATTAACAATAGAGTCATGAGCTGCAAGTTCTGCAAATTTATTTGCAGCTGGTTTGAAAGGAATTTTTGTAAATTTGGCAATTTCTTTAACTATCTTTTTATCAAAATTTTTCCTTGAATTTATACCAGTGCCTACAGCGGTCCCACCTTGTGCAAGATATAAAATTTCTTTTAATGCATACTCTATCCGTTCAATACTTTTTTTAACTTGTACATGATATCCAGAGAATTCTTGTCCAAGAGAAAGTGGAGTTGCATCTTGAAGATGTGTTCTTCCAATTTTTACTATACTTTTAAATTCAATAGATTTTCTTTTTAATTCCTTTTCTAAAATTTTTAAACTAGGTAATAGTTTGCTGATTGTTTCCTTGGCAACTGAAATATGCATTGCAGTTGGAAAGACATCATTAGTTGATTGTGATTTATTCACATGATCATTTGGATGTACTGGTTTCTTCGTTCCTTTTTTACCACCTAATATTTCAATTGCTCGATTAGCAATTACCTCATTAACATTCATGTTAGTTTGAGTGCCAGAACCAGTTTGCCATACTTTAAGAGGAAAATTTTTATCCAATTTTCCTTTGATAACCTCATCTGAAGCCCTGATAATTGCTTTAGAAATTTTGTTTGTAATTAATTTATCTTTAGAATGAACAATTGCAGCTGATCTTTTAATGATAGCTATAGATTTAATTATTGAAATATTTACTAGAATTTTACCAATATTAAAAAATTTATTTGATCGTTGTGTGGATGCACCCCAATATTTATCATTTGGCACATTAACACTTCCAATACTGTCGAATTCTTTTCTTAATTTCATTGATTAATTTGTAAGTAATAAATAATTATAACATACAATAATTTTAAAAAAACTTACAGGAGCAAAATGTCGAATTTTAACAAAGTTGGAACTTTTATGAAAACTTTTGGCCAAGAGGTCAAAAGCAAACCTTCATTTAGTAGTAATAAAATCAATAAATTAAGAATAGATCTAATTAAAGAGGAATTAGATGAGCTTCAAGAAGCAATGAAAAACAATGATTTATTAGAAGTAGCTGATGCTCTAACAGATATTTTATATGTCACTTATGGAGCAGGCCATGCTTTTGGAATTGATTTAGACAAATGTTTTGACGAGGTTCAAAATTCAAATATGAGTAAACTAGGCGAAAATGGTGAGCCTATTTATAATGATTCAGGAAAAGTAATGAAAGGTCCAAATTATTTTAAACCTAATTTATCAAAATTTGTATCTTAGATTTCTAATTTAAAATCAATAGCTGCAGCACTATGAGTTATGCTTCCTATAGAAATTCTATTTACTCCTGTTTTGGCAACTCCTTTAACTGTTTTTAAATTAATATTTCCTGAAGCTTCAGTTATATAATATTTTTTAGCATGTTTAACCCCTGCTTTTAGATTTCTAACTGACATATTGTCAAATAAAACAGTATTGAATTTTAGACCCATGATTTCATTAAGTTGTTTCAAATTATCAACTTCAACTGTTATTTTTCGTCCTTTCTTATTTTTAATAGCTAAAGAAACTAAGTTTTTAATATTTGATGAAGCGATATGATTATCTTTAATTAAAAATTCATCGCTAAGATTAAATCTGTGGTTAGTACCACCTCCTAATTTAACTGCATATTTTTGAATAACTCTCATATTAGGTATCGTTTTACGCGTACAACAAATTTTGCATTTTTTACCAGCAAGTTTTACAAATTGATTTGTTTTTGTAGCAATACCTGAAATATGAGATAGAAAATTTAAAGCAACCCTTTCAGCTATTAATATATTTTTTGCCTTACCCTCTATTGTAGCAATTAAAGATCCTTTTTTTACTTGGGTGCCATCTTTCTTTTTAATTAGAAATTTAATTTTACTGTCTATTAAATCAAAAGCTTGTTTTGCAAATAACAAACCTCCAACAATTGCATTCTCGTTTAAAAGAAGTTTAACTTTAATAATCTTATTATTTTTTACTAAACTTGATGTGATATCTCCTGAAGGGTAGAGATCTTCATTCAACGCTCTCTTAACTGTATTGCGAATAAAATCTTTGCTAAGTTTTATTTTTGACACTTAATTATCTGCCAATGGCTGCCATTTTTTCAACTGATATTCTGGCTTTTTCAATTGTCTCTTTATCCATAATTATTTCACCAGTTTCATTTTCAAGGCAATCTAATATTTTTGGAAGTGTAATCTTTTTCATGTGGGGACACATATTGCAGGGCTTTATAAAATCAACATTAGGATTTTCTACTTGTATATTATCACTCATTGAACATTCAGTAACCATCATAACTTTTTTAGGTTGGTTATCCTGAACATATTTTATCATACCAGAAGTTGAGCCTGCAAAGTCACTTGCTTTGATTACATCTGGAGGACATTCTGGATGGGCAATAATTTTTATTCCTGGGTTATTTTTTCTAATATCATGTATTTCTTTTTCGTTAAACTGATCATGGACAATACAAATTCCTTTCCATGATATTATTTCTACATCAGTTTGCGAAGCTACATATTTTGCAAGATAATCATCAGGTAAAAATATTACTTTTTTTACACCAAGAGATTTTACAATTTTAACTGCATTTGCAGATGTACAACATACATCAGTTTCAGCTTTTACTTCTGCTGATGTGTTTACATAAGATACAACAGGAACTCCTGGGTATTTTTCTTTTAATAATCTTACATCTTTTCCTGTAATCGAAGATGACAAAGAGCAACCAGCATCCATATCTGGTAAAATAACTTTTTTATCAGGACTCATTAGTTTTGCTGTTTCTGCCATAAAATGAACTCCAGCCATTAAAATTATATCTGCAGATGTTTTTGATGCTTCAATTGCTAATGCTAGGGAGTCTGCAGCAAAGTCTGCAACACCATGATAAATTTCTGGAGTTTGATAGTTATGAGCAAGTATTACTGCGTTCTTTTTCTTTTTAAGTTCATTAATTTTGTGAATGTATGGAGCATGCACTGACCACTCAATTTCAGGCATTACTTTTGAAATCTTTTGATAAATAGGATCTGTTGCTCTTTGTACTTCTTGAGTAAATTCCATGGTGGTTTTTACCAATTTGAAAGATGGTTGTCATTCATTTATTATGACACACACTGCGGTCGTGCTGAAATTGGTAGACAGGCACGGTTGAGGGCCGTGTGGACCTAGTCCATGAGAGTTCGAGTCTCTCCGACCGCACCAAAATCTAATATTTATCGATCATGTTTCTGGGTTTTTGTGTTATGCTTTTGTTTTATGAAAATAAATCAAATATTTAACTTCTGGAAACACTGGAACTGTAATTTATTTGTTAGGCTTCATTACTCTTTTTACTAAATAGAAATCTCTTTTAACACTTTTAGCTAATATTCAATAATTTTAATAAAAGGATTTCAATGACTAAAAAAATATTATTTTATAAATCAATTATCTGGCAAGTGATTGGTATGATATGGATATCTTTATTATCCTATCTATGGTTTGGTGATTTAATTCGATCTTTAAGTTTTACTCTTGTGGTTGTGGTTGTGAGTATTTTTGTTTATGTTTTTTATGAGATGGCATGGGAAAAATTTATGAAAAAAAAGCGTTAAGAGACAACAATTCTTTTTTTATTATTAAGATTTAATCCAATCTGGTTTTTTAATATCAATTGATGCATTTTTGGTATTAAAATCAGACTTTCCATTAAAATTTTCATCTAAATATTTAATTAAAGCAAATGGATAATCCTTCTCAATTAATACTTTTCCAACATCATTTTCATTGTAAAAAATACTTTCACCTTCAGTTAATTCACCTTTAATAATATTTATTGGTAATAATCTTTTTGAAAGCTTATTTTTTAGTTTGATTCTAGCTGTATTTTCTTGTCCAACATAACAACCTTTCTTAAAATCAATTCCATTTAACTCCTCATAATTACATTCAATTCCAAATAATTTATTTTGTAATTTATTTAAGTCTTTTGGAACGATCCCAAGTTTATGGCTAAATGAATAATAATCATCTAAATTTGCATCATATAAGTCTAGTTTTTTTAATGATAAATAAAGTTTTTCTAAATTGATAATTAATCTTGCTCCCAATCTTTTATTTCTTGGATCTAAAAAAATAGGATCTTCTCTATATTTTAAAGTAAAACCAGGAATATCTTTAGCATCATCAAAAGTTAGGAATTTTTCTTGGCTAAATGCAGCAACTACAAACTCATTGCTAAGGTTAAGAATTTCTACTTTTGATCTTAATTTATAAATACTTAATTGTTTAAATAATCCATCTGCTTGAGATTTTTCACAGTCAATCAGATAACCAGATTTATGTTTGATGATAATAAATTCATATAAAAATTTACCCTGAGGCGACAATAAAGAAGTAAAACATGTATCTTTATCACTTACTTTATTTATATCATTACTAATTAGATTTTGTAGAAACTCTTTTGTATCTTCACCATTTAGGTAAAGGATGGCTCTATCTTCTAAAATGTAAACATTTTTAATATTCATAATTGATTAGTTATATTTTTTAATATAATAACTTTTTTCTCAAATGTTAGATCTTATAATTAAAAATGGACAATGTTACATCGATGGTGAATTAAAAGATGTTGATGTTGCTATTAAAGATGGCAAAATTCATAAAATTGGTGAGGTTTCTGAGGAAGCAAAAAAAATTATAAACGCCGAAGGGCAAACAGTTTTACCTGGATGCATAGATACTCAAACTCATTTTAGAGAACCAGGATCAACTGATACAGAGGATCTGCACTCAGGAAGTAGAGCTGCAATAGCTGGAGGAATTACTAGTGTATTTGAAATGCCCAACACAAATCCACCAACATCGACAAAGGCAGAATTTCAAAGAAAGTTAGATCTCGCTAAAGATAGAATGTATTGTAATTATGCATTTTATTTTGGTGCTACAGCAGACAATGGCAGTGAGTTAGCAGAATTAGAAAATTTAGAAGGTTGTTGTGGAATTAAACTTTTTGCAGGATCATCAACAGGTAATTTATTAGTAGCTGAAGAAGAAGATATAGATACGGTATTTAAAAATAGCTCAAAAGTTGTTGCTGTTCATTCTGAAGATGAGGCAATCCTGAACATGAATAAAAAATTAATTAAAGATGGAGATGTGCATTCTCATCCGATTTGGAGAAGTGCAGAATGTGCAATCTCTTCTACTAGACGAATAGTTAGAATTGCAAATAAATATAACAAGAAAGCTCATGTTCTTCATATAACAACAAAAGATGAGATTGACTTTTTATCTCAACACAAAGGAAATATTACTTTTGAGATAACTCCTCAACATTTAACAATTTATGCTCCAGATTGTTATGACAAGCTTGGAACTTATGCCCAAATGAATCCACCTCTTAGAGACAAATCTCACTATGACAGATTGTGGTATGCAGTTAAAAACAATTTAAATGATACAATAGGCTCCGATCACGCTCCACATTTAAAAGAAAATAAAGATAAAGTATATCCTAACTCACCATCAGGTATGCCAGGTGTTCAAACTTTAATGCCAGTTATGCTTAATCATGTAAATGATGGAAAGCTTACCCTTAATCAATTAATGAACCTTATGTGTGAAAATCCGATTAAGATTTTTGGAATTCAAAATAAAGGTTTTATTAAAGAAGGTTTTGATGCCGACTTTACAATTGTAGATATGAATAAGACAATTGAAATTAAAAATGAAAATATTGAAAGCAAATGTGGTTGGACACCATTTGATGGATATAAATTTAAAGGGACACCAGCCTCAACAATCGTTGGTGGAAAGATTAAAATGCAAGATGGTAAGATTTTAGGAGATCCTGAAGGAAAACCTCTAGTCTTTTAATATATTATTTTTAATAAGATCTTCTTTAATTTCAGTTAGTATAGCAGGATCATCAATAGTAGGAGGCACTTTATATTCTACGTTATCCGCAATTTTTCTAATGGTTCCTCTTAAAATTTTTCCAGATCTTGTTTTGGGCAATCTTTTAATAACAATTGCAATTTTAAATGCTGCAACTGGTCCAATTTTATCTCTAACCATTTGAATACATTCTTTAGAAATTGTTTCATGATCTTTATCTACACCTGATTTTAAAACTACTAATCCAATTGGTAGTTGTCCTTTTAATTTATCAGCAATACCAAGCACCGCACATTCAGCAACGGATTGATGTTCGGATAATACTTCTTCAATCGCACCAGTTGATAATCTATGACCTGCAACATTAATAATGTCATCTGTTCTGGACATAATCCAAATATAACCATCCTCATCAATATGCCCTGCATCATAAGTTTGGTAATAACCTTCATAATTTGTCATATAATTTTCTTTATATCTTTGATCTGCATTCCATAATGTTGGAAAAGTACCTGGTGGAAGTGGAAGTTTTACTACAATATCTCCCATTTCATTTGGTTTAGCTAATGACTGGTCTGGTTTAATAATTTTTACATCATACCCTGGAACTGCTTTACAAGCTGAGCCGTATTTAGTCTCCATCATTTCAATTCCAGTACAATTTGAGCTAATTGCCCAACTCGTTTCAGTTTGCCACCAATGATCAATTACTGGAACTTTTAATAAATTTTCCGCCCATTTAATAGTATCTGGGTCTGCTCTTTCTCCTGCAAGGAATAAGCTTTCAAAACTACTTAAATCATACTTTGAGAAAAACTTACCTTCAGGATCTTCTTTTTTAATAGCCCTAAAAGCAGTAGGGGCTGTAAATAGAGATTTTACTTTGTAGTCAGATATGATTTTCCAGAAAGCTCCAGCATCAGGAGTACCTACGGGTTTTCCCTCAAATAGAACAGTAGTGCATCCTTTAAATAATGGGGCATACACAATATAAGAATGTCCAACGATCCAACCAATATCACTAGCTGACCACCAAATATCACCAGTATCTATATTGTAGATATTTTTCATAGTCCATTTTAGAGCAACTATATGACCCCCAATATCTCTAACTATTCCTTTAGGAGTACCGGTTGTGCCAGATGTATAAAGAATATAAGCAAGTTCATTTGAATTCATCTCAACACAATCAGCATCAGATGCACTTGAAATAACTTCTTCCCAACTAACTTCAATTGGAGCATTTAGTTTTACTTCATGACCTGGTCTTTGGAATAAAATCATCTTATCAATTTTATGATTAGCTAGTTTAATAGCCTCATCTACCAGAGGCTTATATTCAACAGTTCTTCCTGGTTCAAAACCACAAGAAGCTGTAACTAATAGTTTTGCTTTACTGTCATCTATCCTGCTTGCAAGTTCGCTTGAAGCAAAGCCACCAAAGACAACTGAGTGAATAGCGCCAATTCTTGCACATGCCAGCATTGCAACAACAGCTTCAGGGATCATTGGCATATAGATTATTATTCTATCTCCTTTAATAACACCCTGATCTTTAAGAGCTCCAGCAAATTTTGAGACTTTTGATCTTAGTTCTTCGAAACTAAACTGACTTTTGTTACCTGTAATAGGGCTATCATAAATTAAAGCAGTCTGTTTTCCTCTTCCTTGATCGATATGAATATCTAATGCATTATAACATGTGTTGGTTATCCCATCCTCAAACCATTTGTAAAATGGTGGATTAGATTTATTTAAAATTTTAGTTGGTTTTTTAAACCAAAAGATATCATTTGAAGCTTCTTGCCAAAATGTTTCGGGATTATTTAAGGATTGGTCATAAATTTTTTGAAACTTTTCTGACATAGTATTTTGATTCGATTTATTAAAATAAGTTGGTTTTTAACTTATAAATTGTATTTAATTTTAAAATATAAGTAAAATCAATGTTTATTAGTGTTAATTAACTCTTCATTAATCTAAATTTATTTGTTATTTAACCTCCTATCTTGGTTAGGGGAGACCTTAGCCTAGTTTATATAAACTAATAAATAAAAACTAACTAAAGAGGGAGTTTTTTATGAAAAAACTTAAATTGTTTGCGCTTACAGCTGTTGCACTTCTAGGTGTTACAGGTGTTGCAAACGCAGACGCCACGTTAGCTCAAGATGATTTCGTAGGAATCACGTTTTGGGTTATCTCTATGGGAATGTTAGCAGCTACTGCTTTCTTTTTCATGGAAGCAGGTAATGTAGCATCAGGCTGGAGAACTTCAGTTATTGTTGCTGGTCTAGTAACTGGTATTGCATTCATACACTACATGTACATGAGAGAAGTATGGGTGACTACTGGAGACTCACCAACAGTTTACAGATACATTGACTGGTTAATTACAGTTCCATTACAAATGGTTGAATTCTATTTAATTCTTGCTGCCATAGGTAAAGCAAACTCTGGAATGTTCTGGAGATTGTTACTTGGTTCAGTTGTAATGCTAGTAGGTGGATACTTAGGAGAAGCTGGATACATCAACGCTACACTTGGTTTTATTATCGGTATGGCAGGTTGGGTATACATTCTTTATGAAGTATTCTCAGGTGAAGCTGGTAAAGCTGCTGCAAAAAG
>ERZ802822.1588-NODE-1588-length-13599-cov-7.899275_pt1 | contig 13599 bp, 14 predicted proteins | sample MGYA00345649_ERZ802822 | MGnify/ENA primary metagenome ERZ802822 (study PRJEB30503, sample SAMEA104212359) | marine metagenome | biome: Westerlies Biome; feature: [SRF] surface water layer (ENVO:00010504) within the epipelagic zone...; material: water...
CGTTAAAAAAAATAGGTATTGCGAATCCCTATTGAAACAAATTAAGATGTGCACGTGTTTATGAAGTGAGGCGTTAATGAACGACGAGCCCCCAAGTATATCTGCTGAGTCTAATAGACTTAGCTTTAGGAATAGAATCAAGGAAAGAATTAAAGAAATTTATCAAAATTTCTCCTATAAACCCCAAAATAAACAAGAACTTGCTGGATCTATTAGGGATTCAAGTGAGAGAGGTGTGCTTGAAAAGGGCACTCTGAATATGATTGAAGGCGCCTTAAGAGTCTCAACGGATCAAGTTAGAGATATTATGATTCCTAGGCCACAAGTAGTTTTTGTAGATAAAGAAGAAGAGCCTCAAGACTTTCTTCCTAGAGTCATCAAATCAAGTCATTCAAGATTTCCAGTAATTAATGGAAAGCTAGATGAAATTATAGGCATACTCCATGCGAAAGACCTGTTAAAAAATCAAATTAGCACGATTAATGACTTTGATCTTCACGATTATATGCGACCAGCAACATTTATTCCTGAGAGTAAAAGGCTGAATATCCTGTTAAATGATTTTAAAGCTAGTCGTAATCATATAGCTATCGTTATTGATGAACATAGTAACGTGTCCGGACTTGTTACTCTTGAGGATCTAATTGAGGAAATAATAGGTGAAATTGATGATGAGCATGATGTATCATCTAGAGAGTTCATAATTCAGCAAGCACACAATAAATATATAATTGATGCCCTCCTTGCCTTGGATGATTTTAATGAGAGATTTAATACGTCATTTGTAGATGAAGATATAGAGACTTTAGGTGGTTTTCTAATTAATAAATTTGAAAAAGTTCCAACAAAACAAGAAATTATTGAAATAAATAATTTTATTTTTACAGTTTTGTCAGCAGATTCAAAAAAAATCAACCGCATACAACTAATCATTAAAAAAGATAATAATAGCTCTTGAAGTTATTTTCCTTATTATTTTCTGCGGCATTATATGTTTTATCATATTCTCCGTTTAACTATAAGATTCTGATTTTTGTTTCTCTGGTTATTTTCTTTAAAGTGGTTGAGGATGTTTCACTCAAAAATAAAATAAGATATACGTTCTTTTATGCATTTCTCATTCATGCGTTCGGTGTCTCTTGGGTAAGTGAGAGTTTGACGACATATGGCCTTATGAGCATAGTCGGGAGCATCCTGGTTACGACATTATTTATAATAATAATAAGTCTACCTTATATATCAATTGCATTATTACATAAGCCAATTAAAAAAAATGGTATTTATAATATTAATTTACTTGCAGTTATATTTTTAGTAGCCGAGTATATTAAATCTCTTTTTTTTGGAGGATTTCCATGGCTTTTGATTGGAAACTCCCAAAACGGAACTATTTTTAATTTTATATATCCAGTATTTGGAACATTTATGGTTAGTTATATAGTCGTATTAATGTCATCTTTATTCTATAAGTCATTTCAAGTTAAACATAAGCAATATATCTTGCTATCAATAATATTGGGATCAACATATCTATCAACATATTTCATTAGCAACAATGAGGAAGTAAAGTATGATGAATATATTAGTTATACAATATATCAACCGAACATATATCCAGATAAAATATACGACACTGACGAATATCAAGATATTATAAATCAGTATATTAAATTTCTTGATGAAAAAATCTCTACTGACTTAATTATTCTTCCTGAAACTATAACGCCATATGCTTTAAATAATAATAATAAACTATTAGAAAAGATCATGATGGTGTCTAATAAGAGTAATATTATCATTGCTGGATTTTTTACAAAATCTGAGAGCAACTATTTTAATAGCATGGTTTTTTTCTCTGAAAAAGTTGATTACTACCATAAGAGAGAACTTGTTCCATTTGGAGAATATACTCCTTGGTATGATACAGTTATTAAATTATCAGATTCACTTGATATACCACTATCGAACTTGTCTCATGGATCTGATTCTCAAAAAGAAATTTTCTTTAATGATACTAAACTGTTACCTTTGATTTGTTTTGAAAGTACATTTCCAAACTTGCTGAAGTCTGATATTGAAAACGAAATTATAATAAACATCAGCAATGATGGCTGGTTTGGTAATAGCTTAGGCCCATACCAACACCTCCAGATTACGCAAATTAGAGCACTTGAATTCAATAGGTATATATTGAGAGCAGCAAACACTGGGTTGAGCGCTGTCATAAATAATTATGGAGAAATCGTTGAATATATTCCTATCAATAAACAGGGCAGATTATCAGGTTCCGCACCAATAAATTTAGACAGATCATTCTATTCTCGATATGGAGATATATTTGTTTTGATGTTACTATTTTTGACACTGCTTTCTAAGGGATTAATTAGACAAAAATAAATGAATAAAGACTATCAACCTGCTGATATTGAAAAAATAGCGCAAACTGCTTGGAATGATAATACTTCTTCTAAAGTAAATTTTTCTGATAGCACTAATAAATATTATGTACTAAGTATGTTTCCATATCCAAGTGGCAAGCTACACATAGGCCATGTTAGAAATTATACAATTGGTGACGTTATTACAAGGTCACATAAGATGATTGGAAAAAATGTATTTCAACCAATGGGGTGGGATGCATTTGGGCTTCCAGCAGAAAATGCCGCTATTAAGAATAATGTTCATCCAGAAGAGTGGACAAGAAAGAATATTGCACATATGAGAGAACAGCTTAAAAATATTGGCATTTTATATGACTGGGAAAATGAAATATCTACCGCAGATCCAAATTATTTTCGATGGGAGCAATGGTTTTTTATTCAACTACTTAAAAAAGGACTTGTTTATCGAAAATTATCAGAGGTTAATTGGGACCCAGTTGATAAGACTGTACTTGCAAATGAGCAAGTTATTGATGGTAGAGGTTGGAGGTCAGGAGCTTTAGTTGAGCGTAAAGAAATTCCACAGTGGTTTCTTAAAATCACTGATTATTCAGATGTTCTATTGAAAGACCTTGATAAACTTCCAAATTGGCCAGAACCCGTCAAACTCATGCAAAAAAACTGGATAGGTAAATCAAAAGGATTAAATATAAACTTTAAACTAGCAGAAAGGGATCAAATATTAACTGCCTTTACCACTAGACCAGACACACTATTTGGTGTTACTTTTATTGCAATTAGTATCAACCACTCGTTAGCAAAAGAGTTGCTAGAACATAACAAAAATATTAAGGAATTCATTGAAGAGTATCAAAAACTAACACTTTCTGAAGAAGCGTCTTCTAAATTAGAAAAAGACGGAATATTTACTGAACTTTACTGTATTCATCCACTTACAAATAAAAAAATTCCATTGTGGATAACAAATTATGTTCTCGATAATTATGGTACTGGTGTGGTGATGGGTGTTCCAGCTCATGATACTAGAGATTTTGAATTCTCGAATAAATTTAAATTAGATATTATCCAGGTTATAGAAAACATAAATAAAGAGAATGATTTACCATTCATTGACTCTGGACTACTAATTAATTCAGATAAATTTAATGGACTGGAGTCGCAAGATGCCAAGGGTAAGATATCAAAATATTGTAATGATAATCATATAGGAGAAGAAGTCACATCTTATCGTTTGAGAGACTGGGGAATATCAAGACAGAGATACTGGGGATGTCCTATACCTGTTTTCTATCATGAAGACGGTAGTGTTTACCCTGTTCCAGAAAAAGATCTACCCGTAGAACTTCCTGAAGATGTAGATCTAAGCGGAGATGGAAACCCGCTTGATAAAAATAATAAATGGAAGAATATGATATGTCCGTACACTGGGAAAAAAGCTACAAGGGAAACAGATACTTTTGATACTTTTTTTGAATCATCCTGGTACTATTTACGATTCTTAGATCCTTCAAATAATAAAGAAATGTGTGATAAGAAGTTCAAATCATGGCTTCCTGTAGATCAATATATAGGCGGAATTGAACATGCAATATTGCACCTTTTATATGCAAGATTTTTTTTCAAGCTCCTCAAGGATGAAAACATTGTAGATAATGATGAGCCATTCGAATCACTACTATCTCAGGGAATGGTACTTAAAGATGGATCCAAGATGTCAAAATCAAAAGGTAATACCGTTGACCCTGATAAAATTATAAAAAAATATGGAGCTGACACAATTAGGTTCTTTATTTTATTTGCGGCGCCGCCTGAACAAAATTTAGAGTGGTCAGACTCAGCTATAGAAGGTGGTTATAGATTTCTTAAAAGATTTTGGAAATTATCTTATTCGATTAAATTATCAAAACAACACACTAATAATTTAAATGATAATAAATTGTTAAATAAATTAAATAATACTATAGATAAAGTCTCTGCTGATATTTTTGAGAGGAAGTCGTTCAATACTGCAATTGCTGCAATAATGGAATTTTATAATTTACTATCGAAATACTTCCAAGAAAATACAATAAGCAATGATATTGCATCCCAATGTATTCAGGTTTTAACAAAGCTTCTGTATCCAATTACTCCTCATATATGTTATGCAGTTTTGTCTGAATTTGATAACAAGCATGCATCAAACCCAAATTGGCCTAAAAAGTTTGATGTTACTAATCATGATGAGGAAATTCAGATAATTATACAGATTAATGGTAAGCTTAGGAGCAAGATAAATGTTAGCCCTGGTTCAAACGAAAAAGAAGTTATAAAGCTTGCTGAGGAAGATAAAAAAGTATTAGAGTTGATTAAAGATAAGAATATTATTAAAACAATTTATATATCAAACAAATTAGTTAATTTTGTAATCAAATGAAACAATTAAAATCATTAATATTAACGACTATTATAATTGCATCTATTTCGTCATGTGGTTATCAATTAAGAGGGTCTGTGAACATTGAAGGGCTAGAAAACGTAAAAATCATAGCTGACAACAAAAATAGTTTAACAAGAATATTAGAACAGAAATTATTAGCATATAGAAAAGATTCTCTTAATGAATCTATGTACCCTGCCATTAAACTACTAAGTATTGAAAGTAAAAAAAGACAATTATCAGTCAATTCGTCTGGAAGAGTAGATGAATATGAAATCAATAAAATCATTAAATATCAATTTATTTATTCTAAAGAAAATATTATTTCTGGAACATTGAAAGCAAGCGCATCATATGACTTTAATGAATCTCAAATGCAAGGGACAAGAGAAAGAGAAAATACAGCAATTGAGTCGATAAATCGAAATTTAGTAAGAAAACTGTTATTAAAATTTAAAGCTGGTTTCCAAAGCTAACACGATCTGATTGGCGCATATGGTTCCTCTCTGGTTTTGTCATGATCGTGCATACGATACTTAACAAACTCATTTAGGTTATTAAAATTAAAAAAAGGATTACCACTAATTTCTTCTTCAAGAGTCGATTGTCTACTTATAGAATAATTATGACCAGGCATAATAATCGTATTTTTATGAAAATTATTTTTTAAGTTCTTGAGTGATTCAAACATTTGTTCAGGATTACCTCCATGAAGGTCGCATCGACCGCAACCAAATACAAATAGCGTATCACCAGCTATAAGATTGTTATCAAAAGAGTAACAACATGACCCTGGCGTATGTCCTGGAGTATGAATTGATGTTAACTTAGATTTTCCTAAATAAATATTTTCTTCTGAATCTAAACCTGTCAAGTTATCGTACTTCTTCCCCCAGAAACTAGCCTCTATTTTATTTATATAAATAGGAACATCATAAAGACTTAGTAATTTATCAACCGAGTTTACATGATCATGATGACTATGCGTCAAAAGTATTTTTTTAAGATTAATATTATTTTTTTTGATAAAATCAAGCACCTGACTAAGATCCCATGCAGGATCAACTAAAGCAGCTTCTTTAGTTTTCTTATCCCAGATAAGATAAATCATATTTAACATTGGACCAACATCAAATGTCTTAACTGATAATGTAGAATTAACTTGCATATAAATATCATTATAATATAGTTTCTTAACATTATGACCGAAATTATATTAAAACCTGAATTACTTAAGGGATTACAGAAGGTACTTGTCGAGTATGAGCCTAAAAATGAAGATCCTATTCTTGCATCCCAGTATTTGTCTGCAGTTGTAGGCTCAATAGTAGCAACAGCAGAAATTCCAAAAAAAGATAGAGACGATATACTAAAACAACTTATTGAATTTACTCAATATGTTTATGACCAGCAGTCAAACGCTTCGCAACAGGACAATGCTCAGTCGACTAGTCAACCTGGTGAAGATGCATATGGGAAATGGAAACCAGAGTAACTTAATTTAAAATGTTTTTGATTAGATTTGGTCCTTTGTACACTAGACCAGTGTAAAGCTGAACGAGGTTTGCCCCCAATTTAAACTTTTCATTTGCGGATGAAGCAGAATCTATACCACCTACACCTATAATGGTAATATCATCATTCAAATGTTTTTTTACATTTTTAAGAACAATGTTTGATTTTTCATATAAAGGCTTGCCACTTAATCCTCCCTGAATATTTTTGAATTTATGATCTAAGTTATTTTTATCTATAGTTGTATTGGTACAAATTATTCCATCAATATCATAACTATTAACAAGATTTAACAAGTCCTTAAGCGGTTCTTCTTCAATATCTGGAGCTATTTTTACAACCAAAGGGGTATGTTTCTTATAAACTTTTTTTAAATTATTATGTAATATTTTTATTGAGTCAAGAAAGCTTTCCATATTATTTACTGATTGTAAATCCCTCAAATTTTTTGTATTTGGGGATGAAATATTCAATGTAATATAATCTGCTACGGAATATGATTTTCTAAGGCAATATTCATAGTCACGAAAAGCATCTTTAATATCAGTGGTTGCATTTTTGCCAATATTGATGCCTATAGGAATATTTTTATTAAACTTCTTAATTTGATTAATTCCATGATCTATACCTTTATTATTAAAGCCAAGATGATTGATGATAGCTTGTTCATTTATTACTCTAAAGACTCTGGGCTTTGGATTACCTGGCTGTGGTTTTGGCGTTAATGTCCCAACTTCTATAAATCCAAATCCTATATTGGACAGAAAATTCAAATAATCAGCGTTTTTATCAAATCCTGCGGCTAGACCAACAGGGTTGTCAAATGAAATATCAAATTGTTTTGTTTTTTTACTGATTATTTTCTTATGAAAAACTTTTCCAAAATAACTTTTATATACAAATTCAAGAATGGGCAGAGAAATATTGTGTACTTTCTCTGCATCCCCAAGAAAAGCAATTTTTTGATAAAGTTTAAATAATATATTGTTCAAAATATTTTCTCAAAAGATAACAAGAATCATTATCATCTTTTGTATTTTACCAGAATTTGATTGACATATATATCGTATAAATTTAGAATGATTCTAAATAATAATCTAGGAGAACATTATGAGTTTAAAAGGTTCAAAAACTGAACAAAATTTAAAAGATGCATTTGCTGGGGAATCTCAAGCAAATAGAAGATATCTGTATTTTGCTGCAAAAGCTGATGTTGAAGGTCAAAATGATATAGCTACTGTTTTTCGTTCTACAGCTGAAGGTGAGACAGGACATGCTCATGGGCATTTAGAATACTTAGAAAAAGAATGTGGAGATCCTGCTACAGGTGAACCAATCGGAGATAGCGTTCTTAATCTTAAAGCTGCAATAGCAGGTGAAACACATGAATACACAGACATGTATCCTGGTATGGCTAAAACAGCAAGAGACGAGGGTCATGATGAAATTGCTGATTGGTTTGAGACACTAGCTAAAGCAGAAAGATCACATGCTAATCGTTTTACAAAAGCATTAGAATCAATATCTTAATCATGTGAATGTGGGCGATGTATCATCGCCCACATATAAATTAATAATACAGGGAAGATGAATGATAGATAGTATTGCAAAAGCTTCGTCAGAAGGCGGTCTTGAGAAACCAACTAGGCATATTATAGATTGGAAGAACCCAGATTTCCTAAATGAAGATAAGTATGAAGAGGAACTAAGAAGAGTCGCAGATGCATGTCATGGATGTAGAAGATGTGTAAGTCTATGTAACTCATTTCCAACTCTTTTTGATCTTATAGATGAATCAGAAACTTTTGAAGTAGATGGTGTTCAATATAATCAATTTGAATCAGTAATAGATGATTGTTACTTGTGTGATTTATGTTTCATGACAAAATGCCCTTATGTACCTCCTCATGAATGGGAAATAGATTTTCCACATTTAATGTTAAGGGGAAAAGTAATCAAAAACTCAAAAAACAAAATATCTTTTAGAGATAAAGTCCTCACCTCAACGGATAAATTAGGACAAATATTCTCGAGAAAAGTTATCTCATCTTTAGTAAATATTTTTAACAAGGTTAAATTATTTAGAAAAGTTCTAAGTAAATTATTTGGTATTCATGAAAATGCTAAACTACCACAGTTTGTCTCAAAGACGGCCAAACAACTTGGGTTATCGAATCAAGTTAGCGATTCTAAATACAAAATAGCTATATTTACGACTTGTTATCATAATTATAATGAGCCGGGTGTAATCAAAGACTTTTATGATATTTTAAAACATAACAATATTACTGTTGAAATAATAAAAGATGATAACTGCTGTGGTATGCCTAAACTTGAACTTGGTGATATAAAACTTGTAGAAAAAATGATGAATAAAAATCTATCCAAATTTATGAAATATGTTGATGAGGGATATCTTCTAGTTGCACCGATTCCTTCATGCGTTCTCATGTATAAACAAGAACTACCGCTACTTTTTCCAGAAAATAAAGAATTATCGCTTGTATCCAAAGCCTTCAGAGACCCTTTTGAGTTTTTAAATATTCTCAATAATGAAGGCACCCTCAATAAAGATTTTGGCACAGAATTGGGTGATGTATCGTATCAAGTTGCCTGTCATCAGAGAGTACAAAATATTGGAATGCTGACCAAAAAAATCTTAGAATTAGTTCCTGGAACCACTGTAAATGCAATTGAAAGATGCTCGGGACATGATGGTACATATGGGGTTAAAGCTGAAACTCATGAAATAGCAATTAAAATAGCTAGACCAATAACTAAGGCATTTAAGGAATCTAAGTTTGATAGCTTCACGAGCGACTGTTCCTTAGCTGCACATCATATTGAAAACTCTCTCGGGAATATGCAAGCACCAGAACACCCAATCAGTTTAATTAAAAAAGCTTATGGAATAAACAAATGAAACTAAAAATTGAAGATTTACTTTCTTTGGAAGATTATGATGATCAAAGAGAAGTAATTAAAAAAGATCTAATCAATCATAAAAAAAATAGAACTGTCTCTATCGGGGAACATGTTATTTTATTATTTGAAGACTACTCAACTATTAAATATCAAGTTCAAGAGATGCTTAGAATAGAAAAAATATTTAATAAAAAAGAAATGCAAGAAGAGATTGATGCATATAATCCATTGATTCCTGACGGAGACAACTTAAAAGCAACAATGCTTATTATGTACCCTGATGTTGATGAGAGGAAAGTTATGCTATCTAAATTACATGGCATTGAAAATAACATTTGGTTATCTTGCGGCTCTAAAAAGATTACCGCATTTGCTGATGAAGATCTTGAAAGAAGCACAGATAATAAAACATCTGCTGTTCACTTTTTAAGATTTCAACTTGACCAAGATGACATAACTGAATTTTTATCGAACGAAAAAATCAGTTTAGGTGTGAACCACAGTGAATATAATCAGGAAATTGAATTAGCATCAAATAGTAGAGCTAGCTTAATAAAGGATTTAAATAAAAACTAGAGTTATTTATTTTTAACTTTTATCAAGAGCTCTGTGCTCTCTATTTCTAAAGTTTTTGGCAATTCAGGTAGTTCAGCGAATGTAACTCTGTTATGAGCTATATCAGTAAGTGTGCTCATTGTAGTGTTGTAGAGATGATGATGATCTTCTAGATTCGTGTCATAAAACTTAAGTTCGTTGTCTATATTAATTGTTTTTAGCATTCCTTTGTCCTCCAATAGAGATAATGTATTGTATACTGTAGCCATAGAGATATTCAACTTATTTTTATCAGCTAAACTTATTAAGTCTGCTGCAGTGAAGTGTTGCTTTTTAGCAAAAATGAGATGAGCTAAATCGACCCTCTGTTTTGTAGGGGTTACATTGAGATCTCTATAGATTTTCTCGTATTTGGCTTCCATACTCGCATTATAATATATTATTTATAAAAGCTTAATAATTATTTATAAGTTTTTTCTAATATACGATGTATGACTGATGAATCTGATTCGGAATACCCTGTATTTTCTGCTTCATCCATTATTTTTTTTACCTCATTAAGACCTTTAAAATTTAGCCCTAAAGATCTCGTAAATGATTTAGCAATATTCAGGTCTTTATTATGAAGTGACAGTTTAAACCCAGGCTTGTAATCAGACTTTATCATCCTTTCACCGTGTATCTCTAATATCTTACTATTTGCATAACCGCCTAGTAAAGCTCTCCTAATTATGTCAGGTTTAATTTTAGCCTTCATTGCTATACCTATAATTTGGCTTATTGAGTTAATTGTTTGAGCTACTAATATTTGGTTACATAACTTGCATATTTGTCCTGAGCCACTTGCGCCAATATAAGTAATTTTTTTGCCAAGCACGGAAAGTATAGGTTTAACTTTAGTGAAAGCTTTCTTTTCACCTCCAGCCATTATGGATAGCTCACCAGAGATGGCACCTGCTTCACCACCAGATACAGGAGCATCAATAAAAAAAACCCCTTTTCTTTTCAAAGTAGCGCTTATATTTTTTGTTCCTTCTGGTGATATAGTGCTCATATCTATGATACATGCATCTTTATTTAAATTAGGCAATAATCCATTTTTTCCAATTACAACTTCTTTAACATCTTTTGTTTTAGGTAAATTAGTAATTATTATGTCTGCATGTACTGGTAAGTCTTTAATTAGCGGTACAAATATCCCCCCAATCTTCAAAATTTCATTGATGATTTTTTTCTTTCTAGCAAAGAAGTTAACTTCATATCCGCCTTTGATTAAATTAACAACCATGGGCTTGCCCATAATGCCTAAACCGACAAAACCAATCTTATTTTTTTTAGCTCTCTTCATAGTGACTAATATAGTATAATTCAACTTATGATAGTTGATTATATTAAATTTAAAAAATTACCTTTATCATCAGAGATGGCATTGTTTTTTATACATGGCAATCCAAGGAACATCAGTAATGAATTAGAGCATGATATTTTAAACTTTTATAAGAAACTTGACTACAAGCAGCAGACTTATGTAATAGATGACGACTCTCAAACAGATGTTATAAATAATAGTTATTTTGAACAGTCATTATTCGATGATAAAAAAATAATAATACTGAATATCGTATCTAATTCAATACCAAAAAATCTCAAGGCATTTATTGAAACTGTTATTACCAATAAAAATCAAAATAGAATTATTATTAAATTAGATAGGCAATCATCATCATTTAAAAATACAAAGTTTTATAAACATATCGGCTCAAACTCGTGTTTGATTGAGCTATATGAATTAAAGGGTAAGCTTCTTGAGCAGTGGGTTATTAATAAATGCAAAATAAATAAGTTAAGTTACGATGATCAATTTATAAGCAATTTAATTGAATTAAATTTCAATAATAGTTTGTCAATATCACAAACTATTTATCAAAAAAGCCTGATGGATGTTATTGATGAGAGAGACACTGTAGAAAATTCTAAGTATGGAGAGTATGATTTAGTTGATACGCTACTAAATAAAGATTATCTAAGGTTTCTTAAAATCAGTAATTATCTTCAAAACATAAATGCTCCACTGACATATATTATTTTTTTGTTAAATTCTGAATTAGAAAAACTATATTTGATTCAACAATCAAAAAATAATAAACCATTTATTCCTCAATTCTTGCAAACAAAATATAACGTAGCATCTAGTCGGTATACAACTGACAGCTTGTTGAATGCACTTAAAAATATTGTAAAATTAGATATAAATAGTAAATATAATTCAAAAAATTCCAACTCATGGACAAGTTTTAATGATTTATTCTCAATTATAATGAATAATAATACGCAAGCATGAATAAAACTGACATAAAAAAATATATAAAAAGTATTTGTGTGGCATCTCAGCGTGCGGCCATGGCAGCTAGATCACTTTCTAATATTCAACGAGTAATGATAATCAAAAAAATTATTAAGAATTTAAAGAGTAATAATCTAACAATTATTAAGAAAAACTCAATCGATATTAAATTAGCGCAGCAAAATAACCTTTCAGATGCACTTATAGATAGACTTCTTATTAACAGCAGTAGAGTTAAAACTATGATAAATGGACTCGAAGAAATAAACACAATACCAGATACACTCTATAAAAAAATCAATAAATCTAGACAATCCAGCGGAATAACCGTCGAGCAAATGAGAGTTCCTCTGGGAGTTATTGCTATGATTTACGAATCAAGACCAAATGTTACAATTGATGCTGCAGGTTTATCTTTAAAATCTGGTAATAGTATTATTCTTAGAGGAGGCAGTGAAGCGATAAATAGTAATTTAATATTATCTAGTCTTATCAAAAAAGCTCTTCTTGAGAGCAAGGTATCAACTGATATGGTTCAAATTGTTAAGACGATAGATAGGGTTGCTGTTAGTGAGCTTTTGAAAATGGACTCCTATATTGATGTTATAATACCTCGTGGAGGGAAAGGCTTAATTAAAAAAGTGGCAGAAGAATCTAAGATTCCAGTAATTAAGCATCTTGATGGCAATTGTCATGTATATATTGATAAGGATGCTGATTTTAAAACAGCAATGTCATGTACAATAAACTCCAAGACTCAAAGGTATGGTGTGTGTAATGCAGCAGAATCATTGTTAATTCATAAGAGTTTTCCAAAATCTTATATCAAAGAAATTCTCTATACATTAGAAGAACATGAGGTTGAAATTAGAGGATGCAGTCAAACAAAGAAATTACATTCTAAGATAAAAAGCGCAAAAGAGTCTGATTGGTATGAAGAATATTTGAAACCAATAATATCTGTGAAAATTGTTTCGAGTATTGATGATGCGATATCACACATTGAAAAGTATGGAAGTAAACATACTGAGGCTATAATAACAAAAAACAAAAATACTCAAGACAAGTTTCTTAGAGAGGTTGATTCTAGTTCTGTGATGGTAAATACGTCAACTCGATTTGCAGATGGATATGAATATGGATTAGGTGCTGAAATTGGAATTAGTACAGATAAAATACATGCTCGCGGACCAGTTGGACTAGAGGGATTAACAAATCTCAAATATATTGTTAATAGCAGAGGAGTCATAAGAAATTAAACAGCCTATCATAGGTCTATACTTAGGATCATTCGATCCTGTGCATAATGCTCATATAGATATACCATTGAAAATTAAGAGTCATTTCAAACTAGATAAAATTATCTATGTTCCGACAGGAACATCGCCTGTAGGTAAAGTTTTTAAAGCTAATAAATCTGACAGACTTAAAATGTTAGA
>ERZ802822.1589-NODE-1589-length-13574-cov-12.544862_pt1 | contig 13574 bp, 16 predicted proteins | sample MGYA00345649_ERZ802822 | MGnify/ENA primary metagenome ERZ802822 (study PRJEB30503, sample SAMEA104212359) | marine metagenome | biome: Westerlies Biome; feature: [SRF] surface water layer (ENVO:00010504) within the epipelagic zone...; material: water...
TGTACGGCGGCAATTCGATCTGAACCACCGATGATACCTTTTACGCCCTCGGGGGCGTAAGAGGCCATAAAATAAACTCTAATAGACATCTTAATCGTCTCCTTTCGATAACTTTACGCCATTAAAATTTGACCGACTTGTTCGTCAGTCATTACGGGAACAACTTCCATATTACACAAGTCGCTCCATTGATTTGTGAATGCCCCAACGGCCATAATGTCGTCTGCTTCAGCGAGCATGAAACCTTGGTTTTTCCCAACTTCATGCCATCTGCCAATTACCTTAAGCCCATCTGTTTTTTCTTCACCGCTTTTAAACCGCTCCTGACATTCTTTGAGCAATTCTACCGGTATTGAATACGAAAGTTTAAAAAGCATTTTCACCTCCCAATTGATACACTTTAAGAAAAAAAACACCTCTGTTTCTGTCAACTACTACGCCACGAAAGGTGACATTGTTATGACACGCGGCCAAAAAATATGCACATTTATTGAGCATTATTGCCTTATCTCAGGAGGCGCTAAGGGCGGGCAACTGATCAAGCTGATTGAGTTCTGGAGGATACAAGAGGCTGAGCGGGGCAAAGCCAAATAGCACAAACTATATAATTAAGGTTTCATTCGTATGCTTCACAAATTTTAAAACTCCTGATTGCACCCCCAGCTAATGCATCTAAAGCGACTACATATTCCGGGCTGTCGTAAAACTCTTCGGCCTTTGCAACGCTTGGAAACTCAACGATAATAGTTCGTTCGTTTTTGCCATTTTCCTTTACAACGGCTGGATAACCTCGAGTAAGAAATTTCGCTCCGAATTTTCCAAAAGTTTTAGGTGCGATATCCATATAGTTTTTTAGTTTTGTCTCGTCACTTATCTGTTCATAGACCACCACTGCATAAGCCTTTTTTACGTTTTCTGACATCCGTTTCTCCTTTTTAAATTTTACAAAATTTTAGATGTAAAAAATGACCATAGCAATGGAACGCATACTGGCTTGGAAGCTACTGCCGCGCGTTATGATGGCGGTGATGTGCTACGCCTATCTGGATGTCTTAAACTGGTTTATGACGCTGCCGCCAGAGGCCATGACATCCCAAGCCACTGCGCTTACCGCGACCGTGACGGGTGCCATGACAGGTGCTTTTGCCGTTTGGCTGGGGCATGAAAAATGATTAAATTATAACTTCCTCTAAGTCTTCCAATGGCACTCGATTTACGATTGAGCGCCAAGCTAGACCCTTCTTTTTTAAAACAACGTGAGTGATAAGATCGCCTTCCTCTTCCCATCGCAGTTCGGTTACATGTTCATTTTCATGCACTAACGATGTTTTTCGTCGTTCTTTTGTATCCTTGTCAAAGTTGCCGCTGACGACCCATTTTTCCATTCTATCCGCCCAGTCATCTAATGTAACAAGTTCAGTTTCGCGGATAAACATGTAATCTGGATGATGAATTTTTTTAAATTCTTCTTTGTCCCAATTGTCCATGACCGCGCGGGACTTTTGACTAAAGCTCATTTTCATCTCTCCTTATCGTTTTTTAAACCTAACCAAAGGCTCCCAAAATGAAAGAATTACTTAGCGGCCTGATAGGCCCAGTGACTGGTATCATTAACAAAGTGGTGCCAGACAAGGATGAAGCTGCGCGCTTAGCACATGAAATAAGCAAAATGGCCGACCGTCATGCGTAGGAGCTGGCCGTGGATCAGATCGAGGACACCTCACGCCACTGCTCTGACTGCGATTATGACGGGTGCCTTTACCGTTTGGCTAGGGCATGAGAGATAGGTTCTCCCTGTCAGTAGGTGCTTAGTTTTTTTCTGAAGATGCGTCTAAATGACCATTTGAGTTCAACAAACCACGCCTCATCTAACCAATAGTTAGGAATGAAAATTTTGAGGTCCATAAGTGCCGTTACATGATGATGTGAAATCGCAACTGAACGCTCGTTATTTGGAGGGACTAGCGAGCATCGAAAAACGAAAAATAAAAAATGAAGCAAGAGGCACTGCAGTGGGCTTATGTCTTTTCGGTATAGATAATAGAACGAACCATGGTTTTATTAGATTAGGCAATTTAGCCAGAACCTTTGCTTTATGCACGGCATTCATTCTGCCAAACTTATTCTTTGTATATTATGTCATGTAAGACCAATTAACGCCCACTGAGTAAGCGGGTTCAATCTAGGTTCAGTCTAGGAGGATTTTCTTTAGTCCTATAAACGGTAAAGCTTAAAATACTGCTTGTTTAATTTGAAAGGCTCTTTTTAGATGAATATCTCTTTTAGTCTTTTGGCGGTAATTTCGCCCTCCAAAGCAAGAGTATGTTCTATTTTAAGGAAGTTAGCTACGGCGTCTCTATGCCGACCTTCTCTTAATGCTACAGCTTTTTGTCGAGCTGCATCATTTGGGTAACTAGCCACTGTCAAGCAAGATGTTGGGCTGGTTTTGATCATAAGTATGATTTCGCACTCTGCATATTTCATATAGTCATCTGCACCATTGCCATTATACCAATTAGCAAAAGTTTGTAATGCCTCTTCATTTTCAAACTCAAACATGTTGACGTTAGCAATGCTCATGTCCGAACTCCTTTTATATGAGTAGCTTTATATGGCGTGAAAACTCACCCGCCCCTAGCCTCTGATAATACAAAACAAAAGAATGAAGCCATCGAATAATACGGGCGAGTTCAAACTAAAGCTCATCTAGCTCCAGCCTCTAGCTTCCAATCCACTATGCTGAATACGACTGTTACGGATACTTTTAACCTGATCTAGGGCATGAGAAATGATTAGGTCGGATCTGGTTTTTTCACACGGTTGACAAAGCCTCGCCACAACAGCCCGTCTTTTTTTAAAGAAACGTGGGTGACGATTTCGTCGCCCTCTTCCCAACGGACTTCCTCTACATATTCGTTTTCATGCATGAGCGTCCATCTTTTGTGTACATCGTAACCATTACGCATAACTTCATCGACGCTTTCGACATGATCCTCCAAAGTGACCATCTCAAATTCTCGGATGAACATGTAATCTTCATGATGAGCTGCGCGAAAAGCTTCTTTGTCCCAGTTATTAAAAATCTTCTGCGCTCTTTCAAAAGAAGCCATTTTCATTTTCCCCTATCGTTTTTCCAAACTGTAACAAAACGAAGTCATGATCCGCTTTGGAGCAAAGCATCAATGTAATCTTGTTCAACGTAGAAACACCTCAAGTCACCTTCATGTGTAAATAAATCTGCCAAGTCTTTATCTTCGTGGTGTTTATCCCGTTGTACAGCAGCTCGATTAGCAGCTTCTTCATCGTCATAGATGGAAATCGTAAGCGCCGATGTTTCTGTGGTTTCGACACAGGCAAACGCACGAATTTCGGGGAATACGGATTTTATATCATTCCGAAGAATTGCAATGGTTCTTTCTGCTTCTGCACTGCTGGTAAATTCAGCCATGTTAATTCGTGCGTAAGGCATACTGCTTTCTCCTTTTAAGTTTGTTCAAACGTAATCAAAGGGTCCAGAATTGAAAGAGTTACTTAGCTATTGAATGGACATCTAATGGAACTCATGACCGATCAACGGTCTCTTCAGAGATTTTGTACCCTAACTCAATTAGGCGTGCCTGAGGAAATCTTGCGGTTTTGTCGCGCGCCCCATGTAGATGACAGACTTGAGAGGCAGCGGCCCAAACACAAAGTCACCTTTTCGATTGATGCCGCGTGGGCCGAGGCCGGTCTGAGGCCCAGCAACAAGGCCAGCATTCGTGAGTTCGCGCACCAACTCCTTCGGCTTGATGAAGAGCTCGGGATCGTGTGTACCCCTTGGAAGAAGGCCGAGGATATTTTCAGCGACCGTGATGGTTGCCAGGCGAGACACAAGGTTTCGGTTGATCGTGTCGTAAAGAAATATCCCGCCCGGCCGCAAGACACGAGCGATTTCCGCAGTCACCTTTGTCAGATCACTGACGTGCTCTAAGACATCTACGCAAACGACGGCATCAAAAGCCTCATCCTCATAGGGAAGCGCCTCGCCAATGCCAACGTCGTACCGGATCGCCTGACCAACAAGGGTTGCCCTGCTTTTGGCGGCTTCGATGGCGTCCGAAGCGGGATCAATTCCTGTCACTCGCGCCCCCTTGCTGGCCAATGCCTCGGCCATGAAGCCGCCAGCGCATCCGAGATCAAGAACGTCTTTGTCCGCCCAATCAATGTAGCGGTCGAACCAAGCAAGGCGGCCTGGAACGAGGTTCTTGAGAGTACGCACCCAACGCACCTCATCTGACCACCATTGATCGGCCACGCGGTCATAGATTGATAGATCATTACGACGGATGCTGGTCATGCTTTCTTGATCCTTTCAGATACGGAATGACGTAAGGCACCTGACTTTGATACGCACGAAACCGCGCCCCGTACCTTTTTTCGAAGCGGTTTTCCTTGAGCTTTGGTGCAAGGAGACAATAAGCCGTCAATGTCATGGCCAACGCCAATTGATCGGGCGTCCAAACAGGGACGGTCCATAGCGTCAGGGCAAAGGAGACGTAAATCGGTTGCCGGATGATCCGGAAAAGGCCCGTTGTCGGCATTCCGGGGAAGACCGGCTTCTTGTTTTGAGCCAGCGACATCCAGCCAAGTGCGCCTGACTGTACCTCCGCCCCGGCATCATAACTCGCTTTGATCAGCAGGAGCCACGACAGCGTGTAAAGTGCACAAATGACATAAAAAGCGGTGCCTTCGGCGCGCCACCACACCACGCCACTTGGTGTCCATAACGCAAACAGCATCAAAAGCTGGAGAGAGGCGACCATCGCGTATGTCGTAGTGCTAAGGGTTCGTGCGTAGTCGGCGGGTGCAAACCATTTGAGCAGTTTGCTGCCCCGCGCGCTCAACAAGAGCGAATGCACTATTGGGAACTGTAGGGCCAAGACCCCGTTTGTAACGTAAGACCAGGGTTCTGGGACGCGTCCAAGGCTTTCACTCATGCCAAAGAACATAGCCACTATCATTGCACCTACGGCCAGCGCGAAAATGATGTGGCACATGACACCATATGAGAAGGCAGTGCTGATGCGTCGAAACCCGGGCGGCATACGAAAAAGTCCAAGGACTAACGATAGAAGCCTGCTGAAAGGGGTGTTGTGATCGTGGTCCATGCGTAACGACTTAGCGCGAAAACCCTAAAATCGAGATCGTCTGACGAAGGGTCGCAGTTAGCGTATCTTTTGCCCCTTCGATGCGCATTAGGCACCACCCACAATCTCCACGGAGGTGTTATGCCCTAACTCAATTAGGCGGGCCTGAAGCAAGCTAGCCGTGATTGGGTCTTCGGAAAACACGCCACAATTGTCAGAATAACCTGGACCGCCGGGCGCTACAAAATCTAGATCACCTATTTTTAAACCTTTTTCATTATCTTTTCCGAATAAGTCCATTTTGCTCAAATACTCATGAGCGAGCGCAAATGGGCTGTCGATTACCGCCCATTGGTCGTGGTAATATTCCATGGCAGCAACCAGGTCTAATTCGTCTGGTTCCATGCCATAGTCCTCCCATAGTCTTTCTAAATCCCTGGGATTAATGAACTTACCCTTTGGTAGCTCGAAAACCAGTTTGCCTTATCTACAAATGCCGTTGAAAGGATTGATCCAGTGCCAATAAGGAATGATCGACGGTTCATGTCTAGTCCTCCTCTTTAGTGCTTTAGGCGGAATGGCATAGCGCACAAGTTGGTGATTAAAGGCCTGACGAATAGAGACTACTTTTCGATTATAATTGCAATCTCTCGTATTAAAAGTCAACTTCACGTATCAGTTCTTTGAAGCATATCTAGTTGGAGAAGTTAGTGGAGATAAAATACACCAAACAATGGTTTATTTTGTTAGGATTGCTTCTAGGTATCACAGTAACTAATGGCTTTGCTCGGTTTGCATATGGATTGATGCTTCCGGCGATGCAAGCACAATTGGATTGGAATTATGCTCAAGCTGGTTGGTTGAATACAGTAAATGCGCTGGGCTATATTTTAGGTGCAATCTCAACTTTGTTTCTTGTGCAGAGATATACCTCAGTGAGGCTCTTTGTGTTTGGTCTCATAACCACATCTGGTGTTTTATTTCTGACTGGGGTTTTTCCCAATTTAGAAGCGCAATATGCACTTCGTTTTTTTGCCGGTACATTTGGCGCAGTTTCATTTTCCACGGCCGGAGCGCTTGCATCTGGGCTCTTTAAAAAAAATGAGAAGTTTAACGCCCTCTCTATAGCCATTTTATTTGGCACCGGCGGGGGGTTGGGAATTATTCTGTCTGGAGCATTTATTCCTATGATAATTTTTAAACTTGGCAATAGTTCTTGGCCACTTTGTTGGACAATTATTGGATTATTTAGCATCATATTTACGCCACTGAGTATTTGGTCAGCACGACAAATAGAATATTCAAAACCCATAAAATCAAGCGTTACTGAATTTCCATTTTTGAAGATGCTACCGGAATTATTTGGCTATGCTTGCTTTGGCTTTGGATACATTATTTATCTTACGTTTTTGTCAGCGTGGATGACCGCTCAATCTATAAACGCGGAGATGATAACCGCCATTTGGTTGGTGCTTGGATTTTTCATATGCATTTCGCCATTTATCTGGCGATCTATTTTTGCAAAATTTGGAAATGGAATTCCATTATCTATGATTTTGATCAGTATTTCCATTGGTTCAGTAACGCCTTTACTGTCTCCATCCTTTTTTATTTTGTTATTTTCAGCAGTTATATTTGGTTCGTCAGTTTTTATGGCGCCAGGTGCAATAACAAATTTCACTAGAAGGAACTTACCCCAAGAAATGTGGGCTTATTCAATAAGTGTTTTTACTGTTATTTTCGCTATTTCTCAAACGCTCGGCCCCTATATTGCTGGGTTAATCGGTGATTATTTTGATGATATCGGCATGGGGCTGTTCGTGTCATTTATAATTTTGATCTTGGGTGCGCTTATTTCACTTTCTCAGAAAGAGTTGACCAAACATAATTAAACCATGCGTTTTTTGGTTGCCGCCTGACGAAGCGTCATCAAAACCTGTGATTTTAAATCAGGTATTTCAGAAAAATTAACAGACAGGAGCAGCGCGGGCACTGTCAGAATAAACCGCCTTGTCCAATAGGGCTCTGGAAATTAACTTCCAAGGCATGCCCAATCCTGTATCCTTCCGCTATTTCAAAACCAGCCCTGAGATCATCCAACTTGCAGTGATGTTGTATGTAAGATTTCCACTCTCACTGAGGAACGTAGAAGACCTGCTTCATGAGCGTGGAGCTATTTTTTGACCACGGTAGTTACGCTCCACTTATGATTTTTGCTTCTGGTGACTGGAAGCAATCACTCTTAAACGCTTGTCAATTTAGTGTACAAAAGAAATACTGAATTGAATTGAAATTGTTGGCAAGCGAGTCGCACACAGGGGTAGCACTGTAGATGACTGATTGGGTGATTGGAGTTGATGTCGGGGGAACCTTTACGGATTTTTCTGCGCGCAATAAAAACGACCACAACATTCAGGTCCACAAACGACCTTCGACGCCCAATGATCCGTCGCGTGCCATTCTTGAGGGCTTGCGGGAGCTGCTGGATATCGCGGATATTGATGGTGCCAAAATTTCTCGAATTGCCCATGGTACAAAGGTTGCAACAAATGCTCTATTGCAAGGGAGAGGTGCAAAGATCAGCGTGGTAACCACCAAAGGTTTTCGCGATCTTCTTGAAATAGGCCGGCAGGTGCGCCCCAAAATCTATGATCTTCAGGCAGATGCGCCGCCGCCGCTTGCCCTTCGACAGAACCGTCTTGAGATTTCCGAGCGGATTGGAGCGAAAGGCGAAGTTGTATCACCGTTGGATTTGGCCGATGTGGAGGCTCTTATCAACGAACTGCACAGCTTGGACGGGGTTGAAAGCATAGCAGTTTGCACGCTGTTTTCCTTTCTCAATCCAACCCACGAACAACTAATTGCCAAAGCTTTACGCAAAGCATTTCCCAAACTCTTCGTGTCAGTTTCCAGCGACGTGCAGCCTGAATTTCGCGAGTACGAGCGGTTTTCGACCACGGCGATTAACGCCTTTTTGCAGCCCGAAGTCAGCCGTTATATGGATAAGCTTAGCCGTGCGCTCGGCAAATTGGCACCGAACGCAAAGCTTGGGATCTTTCAGTCGAGTGGCGGTTTGATGTCTGTTGGCAAGGCGACGGAGTTCCCCGTGCGTACGGCCTTATCCGGCCCCGCCGCAGGTGCAGTGGGCGCAGCCGCCGCAGGTGCCGCGTCGGGTATCTCAGACATTGTGACCCTCGACATGGGGGGCACTAGCACGGATGTTTGCCTGATTCGCAACGGCAAGACCGAGATCGCCAACATGCGCGATATTGCGGGTTTCCGAATAAGGCTGCCGATGGTCGATATTCACACTGTTGGGGCTGGCGGCGGCTCGATTGCGCATATTGGGGCGGATGGATTGATGAAGGTGGGCCCCGAAAGTGCGGGCGCAGTTCCGGGCCCTGCGTGTTATGGTCATGGGGGCGACCTGCCGACAGTATCGGACGCAAATGTTGTTCTGGGCCGCTTACCTGAGGCACTGGCCGGCGGGCTGTCACTCGATAAAGAAAAAGCGGTTCAGGCCATTGAAAGAATTGCCAAGCCCCTGGGTCTAACTGTGACGGAAACGGCATTGGGCATTGCTGGGATCGTAACTTCGAACATGACCCGCGCGATCCGTGCAGTATCGACGGAAAAAGGCCATGACCCGCGCAATTTCGTGCTGATGCCGTTTGGGGGAGCTGGCGGATTGCACGCGACTGATGTGGCCATGTCGTTAGGCATATCTCAGGTCATCGTTCCCAATTCCCCTGGCATTCTTTGTGCCGATGGCTTGATTGAGTCGGATTTGCAGGAAAACTTCGTTGCAACCAGCCACGCCCTGATGGACGGAAATCTGATCGTTGTGAAAGAGGCCCTGGAGCAGCTTGACACGCAGGCCGACAAATGGATCATCTCTGAGATGGACAATGCGGGTTCAGCAAAAAAAATCGCTTCGGTCGATATGCGCTATGTTGGACAAAACTACGAACTCCCGGTTATGATTGATAATACGCAGAGCTCGCCCAAATTGCCCGACCGAGAAACGCTCATCGATGGATTCTTTGCAGCCCATCTGCGCAGTTATGGTTATGTGGATCGGGATGCTCCAGTCGAAGTGATAAATGTCCGTTTAAAAGCGGTGATCGCATTGGGGCAGGCTTTGGCGCCGCCAGACAGTCCTAAGGGCCCGCCAACGCCTGATGTCATACAGGATGTCTGGTTCTCAGCCGACGCGCCTTTGTCAACTCCGGTGTACCAGCGAAACGTTCTTCCAATTGGAACAACATTACCGGGCCCTGCGATCATCCTACAGTTTGATGCGACAACCTGCGTCCCGCCTGATGCGAAAGTTATGGTAGACGCAGCCCTGAACCTGATCGTGGAGCTTTAAGATGTCTGAGGCCGTTTCTCTTGACCCCATCGCGCTTGAGATCAGCTGGAACGGGCTGAAGTCGATTGCCGACGAGTGCTTTCTGACTATCATGCGCAGCGCTTTTTCAACAAATATCAAGGAAAGACATGATCACTCGACAGCGATTGCTGATGCCAATGGCCGTCTGATCGTGCAAGCCGAAATGGCTTTGCCTATCCATCTGGCGTCGATGTCAGGCCTTATGGCCTGCATCCTTGCGCAATACCGCGGCACTATCAAACCCGGCGACATATTCATTGGGAATGACCCGCATGTGGCGGGTGGCACACATTTGCCGGACATCAATCTGGCCATGCCGGTCTTTGATGGGGACCAGTTAATCGGTTTTGTTGCCAACATAGTTCATCATGCCGATGTGGGCGGCGCAGCTGTTGGTTCTATGTCCGGCGGGCTGGACGAGATATTTAAGGAAGGCTTGAGGATCCCCATCGTTCGGCTCTTCGATGGGGGGGAATTACAAGACGACATTATGCGGTTGTTGTTGCTGAACATGCGCCTGCCAGCAGAACGTAAGGGTGACCTGAATGCGCAAATTGCGGCCGCCAAACTTGGGAACCAGCGGATTGGCGAGTTTATTGAGACCCATGGAGCAGATTATACCGTCCGGTTGTTCGACGAGATCGTCACGCGAACAAACCGCCGCATGCGCGCCGCCATCGGAAAGTTACCCAATGGGAGCTTTAGCTTTTCTGACGTAATGGATGATGACGGTGCGGGGACCGAAGACATCCTGATTACCCTGAAGATCACAAAGTCTGGCCATGACATTTTTTTCGATTTCACGGGATCAGACGATCAAGTTCTTGGCAATTTCAATCTGACATTCAACGCAACACAATCTGCTGTTTGTTATGCTTTGAAGGCTCTACTGGATCCTGAGGTGCCAAATAATCAGGGCATTTTCGATGCCATTCGTATCGAAGCGCCTCTGGGCTCCTTTGTAAATTGCGTTTCGCCTGCGCCTGTGGCGATGCGGGCCAATACCTGCCAGCGCGTTGTTGACGTGGTGATCGGAGCCTTGGCTGAGGCTCTGCCTGATCAGGTGATCGGTGCTGCCAACGGGGCCAACACCAGTGCCGTGTTTAGCGGCATTGATCCGCGCAACTCTCAGCAATACGTATACCTTGAGACGCTTGGGGGAGGTATGGGTGCGCGTGCCACAAAGGACGGCAAGGATGGTGTGCAGGTAAACATAACCAACACATCGAACCTGCCGGTGGAAGCCATCGAAATGGAATATCCCCTGCGGGTTGAGGACTATGCCCTGATCGCGGATTCTGGAGGTGCCGGGAAACACCGGGGTGGTATGGGTATTAGGCGTAGTATTCGCCCGGTGGGACATACCTGCGAATTTAACGGCGTAGGTGAGAGGTTCCGCAACCAGCCTTGGGGTATTTTTGGCGGTCAGCCAGGCGCAGCCGGAACGTTTGAAATGGTTGATTGCAAGGGCAGCACGACTTCTCTATCGTCCAAAGCGTCGCGTGTGAAGCTATCACCCGATGCACGGGTCGTGATCTCGACGCCCGGAGCAGGTGGGTACGGAGCACCCGAAGACAGAGCGTCCAAAGCACTGGCGGAAGATCAGGCGTCTGGCAAGTTTACCAAGGGCTTTCTGGCTTCGAACTACGCAAGGAAAGATTAATCAATTGACTTGCCGACATTCGGCCGGTTTTAAAAAAGGGAGATAGAAATGAAAATAACATCACTTTTAAGCACCATCGGTTTGGCTGCAACGCTTTTGGCTTCGTCGGCAATAGCTGCAGATGTCAAATGGGATATGGCCAACGAGTATCAGGAAACGTCGATCCATGGGCAGGCTCAAAAGGTATTCACAGACGCGGCTATGGAGGCCTCGGGCGGATCAATCGAGATTACAAACCACTTTGGCGGATCAATCGGATACAAGTCAAAGGAACACTTTGATGCAGTCGCTGACGGCGCGCTGCCGATTGCCAACACCAGCATGGGGCAGGTTGCCGGCATTGAACCGATGTTCCTGCTGTCATCTCTGCCCTTCCTTGTAGGGTCCGCAGATGACGCCCGGCTGCTCTGGGAAACAGCACGCCCAGCCTACGAAGAAGTCTTTGCGCGCAACAACCAAATCCTGCTTTATGCTTCGCCCTGGCCACCAGCGGGTGTGTGGGCGAAAAAGCCGATCACCTCGAAGGCCGAGCTTGCGGGCCTAAAAGTTCGGGCATGGGATGCCAGCGGCACAAGTACGCTGATCAACGCAGGTGCCGCTGCCATTCAGATGAGCTGGGCTGACGTTGTGCCCCAACTTGCTTCTGGTGGGATCGTGGGTGTTTTGACCTCAGCAGAGGGCGGTACCAACGCCAAGTTCTGGGAGCATCTGTCGCATTTCTCGGCGTTGAACTATTCTATGTCGCTGAACATGACACATGTGAACAAAGACGAATGGGACGCCTTGTCTGACGATCAGCGCGCCGCTCTGCAAACCGCTGCAAAAGCGGCCAGCGATGCGGCTTGGGGTGCCTTGGCCTCGCGGGTAAGCGAAAACTACGCCGAGATGGAGGCCAACGGGATTACAGTCGTGAAAGAGGTTCCTGCTGGTTTCTTGGCTGAGTTGTCTGTCGCAGGCGAACAGGTCTATGCCGACTGGCTGGCCAAAGTTGGTGATGCAGGTCAGAAAATTCTGGACGACTACCGCGCCGCGCGCTGATACTGGCTAAAAAATCTCCTGGGCAATGCGTACTAATGCCCAGGAATTTTCGAAATTGATCAAATAAAGGAGCAGTGAAACGTTGAAAGCCTTCGTCAAGGTAAATGACATCGCTGGAAACCTTGCGGTTTGGATTTCCGCTGCCCTGCTTGTCTATATTGTATGTCATATCTCTGTCGAAATCGTCCTGCGCAGTTTCTTCGCGAAATCGACGTTTTCTATGGACGAGTTCGTGGGTTACGCCATTGGTTCGATGACGTTCCTGTCGCTGGCCCATACTTTCCGACATCGCAAGCACATCCGCGTCAGCATCTTGCAGTCCTTCATCAAAGGCCGCGTTGCCATCTCGATTGAACTCATATGCATTTCTTTCACCTTCGGCATCACTCTGTTTTTGGCGCGCTACATCTGGCGCACGCTGGCGCGTGACTTCACACGCGGCACCGTCAGTCCTACCCTGACCGAAACACCAATTTGGCTTATCGACAGCGCAATTTTCATTGGCCTTGTCCTGTTCATGGCCCAACTACTCGCAAGTGCCTTTCTTACGGTGAAAGACGGCGTTCTCGAAGACGGTGAGGCGGAATAATGGAAAGCCTTTTCATTGCCTTCATCGTATTGTTATTGGTCATTTATTATCTGGGCCTTGGGGTTTGGGTTTTTGCTGGGCTTTTGCTGGTCAGCACCACGGGTCTGGTGTTCCTAATCGATATGCCGCTGGATCGGATCGGCAAGATTATGGCTCCACTGGTAATCCGCAGTGCCACATCCTGGGAGATATCAGCCATCCCAATGTTCATATGGATGGGCGAATTGATGTTACGCACAGACATGTCCGACCGATTGTTTCGCGGTCTCTCTCCGCTCACGTATCATCTACCTGGACGTCTGCTGCATACCAATATCGCCGGCTCTGCCCTGTTCGCGGCGATCAGCGGATCAAGTGCTGCCACAACGGCTACGGTGGGCAAGATTACCATCTCGGAACTTGGCAAACGCGGCTATTCTAAAACACTGACCTTTGGCTCGCTCGCCGGAGCGGGTAGCCTTGGTCTGTTGATCCCCCCCTCTATTGTAATGATTGTTTATGGCGTTTTAGCTGAGGTTTCGATTGCACGGCTCTTTGCGGCGGGTGTCTTTCCGGGGATCATGATTGCTGCACTCTACTCGGGCTATGTGATCATTATCAGTATTTTGAACTCTTCGGTCGCTCCTCCGGATCGCGACAAGCCGGGTTTGAAGGACGCAGCCATCGGCCTGTTTCACTTGATTCCAATTGCAATGCTGATCTTCATCGTTCTCGGCTCGATATATAGTGGGCTGGCCACCCCGTCCGAAGCTGCAGCCGTTGGGG
>ERZ802822.1590-NODE-1590-length-13556-cov-5.709251_pt1 | contig 13556 bp, 15 predicted proteins | sample MGYA00345649_ERZ802822 | MGnify/ENA primary metagenome ERZ802822 (study PRJEB30503, sample SAMEA104212359) | marine metagenome | biome: Westerlies Biome; feature: [SRF] surface water layer (ENVO:00010504) within the epipelagic zone...; material: water...
ATAAGTATTGTGATGGAGTAAATCAACGTGATTCAGAAATTTGGGGCAGTACTTGGTCTAAAAATGCAATTTGGGAAATTCCTCACTTAGAAATAAAAAATGAGGGAAGAGATAATATTGTTATGATTTGGAGCGAGGCAATGAAAGGGTATCCATTTGTACATATGATAGCTCAACCTGGATTTATATCCATTAATGGGGATGAGGCAACTATGAGGAGTTACACTTTAGAGACAGCAGTATTACCAGATGGAACTGAAATTCATCCATGCGGTCAATATGATGATAAACTTATTTTAGAGGACGGTGAGTGGAAGTTCTCTCATAGATCTTTTATAAATTTACACGGCGAATAACATCTAATAAGTTCATAAAACAAGCTTTGGATTTTTAATGAAATTTATAATATTTGATTTAGATGATACACTTTTATGTGGTGATTGTGAGAGATATTGGTCTGATTTTATGATCAAAAAAAATCTTTTAAAAGAAGATAATCATACTGCAAAAATTAATCAATTTGATGATGACTATCGCAAAGGTATTCTAAATTTTGATTTATATTCATCTTATATTCAAGAACCTTTAAAAGGAAGGAATCTTGATGAAGTTAACTCATTTATAAAAGAGTTTATTCCAAATGTTATCGATGAATTATCTGACAGTTTAACGAAAAAACTTATTTTAGAGTCAAGATCGGCTGATAAAGTTTTAATTGCATCTGGCTCACATGATTTTTTGGTTAAAGGATTTGCTGATTATTTTGAGATTGAGTCAAGTATTGGAACTCCAGTTGAAATAAAAAATAATATTTTTACAGGAAATTTATCAGGTGAACCAACCTTTAAGTACGGTAAGGTTGACGCTGTAAAAGTATGGTGTTCAGAGAATAATCTTAAAATTTCTGACTCAATTTTTTATTCTGATTCTATCAATGATTTACCTATGTTTGAAGTTTGTGGACAGCCAATAGCTGTAAACCCTGATAAACTTTTAAAGGATATTGCAATTAAGAGATCTTATGAGATTATTGAAAGATAGTTTTCTTAATATTGAAATCAAATTAATAAAGGAGAGTGAAAAATGTTTAGTCATATTATGGTTGGTGCAAACAGTATAGACGAGTCAAAAGCATTCTACGATGCTGTTTTAGGTGCAATAGGTTATAAGCCTGGAGTAATAGATCCAAAAGGTCGTTGTTTTTATGCAACTAGTTCGGGAATTTTTGCAATTAGTGTTCCTATTGATGGTGAACCAGCTGGGCCAGGTAATGGAAGTACAGTTGGTTTCGCAGTAGAAAGTAAAGAGGCTGGAGATGCCTGGCATGCTGCAGGTATAGCGAATGGCGGAACAACATGTGAGGATCCTCCAGGAGTTAGAGAGGATATGAATATTTACCTTGCTTATATGCGTGATCCTGCTGGAAATAAATTATGTGCTCTTCTTAGAATGGGCTAATATGAGTGTTTCTGAAAATAAAGAATTAATAAAACGTTGGTATGAAGCCCTAGCTGATGGTGATTTTGAAACTATTTTCGCTATGCATCATGATGACGTTGTTTATAATATGCTTGGAAATACACCAGTCTCAGGAAGAATTTATGGAAAAGATGCTTGTTGCAATGGAATGATTGGACAAAAGCTTCTTGAAAAACTTATTCCAGAAAAAATAAAATTTTCAAAACAATGGAAAATAATAGCTGCAGAAAATGACAGAGTTGTTGGGCTTATGAAGGGTGGCGGACCTTGTCAAAATGGCGAAGATTATGAACAAACATATTGTGAAATTTTTACGATAAAAGAGGGCAAAATTATTGAACTACATGCTTTTTTCGATACAGTATTGATTGAGCAATGTTTGTTTAATAATCCTCTATCTAGAAAACCCAAAGCTGTTGATGATCCATTTCAAATTAAGTAAGGAAGTAGAGTATGACAATTGAAAAAAAAAGAATAATAGTTACTGGGTCAGCTAGCGGAATGGGCGAGGCAACTTTAAATGCATATGTCAAAGCAGGCGCTCATGTTATTGGCATGGATGTATCTGATGAAAAGGGAATTAAAATTTGCGATAAAGCTAATGAAAATGGACCAGGAAAATGTTCATATATTCATGTTGATGTTTCTGATAAATTAAGCGTTATGAATTCATTTTCAAAAGCTAATGATATTCTCGGAGGTCTTGATACGCTTGCTCACCCTGCAGCTATTCAGCGCTCATCTGATGCCTCTGATGTAAGTGTTGAGGATTGGGATTTAATGTTTGCAGTAAACGTTAAGGGTACAATGCTAACCAACCAAGTTGCTCATTCAATTATGAAGCTCAACGGAGGTGGTTCTATTATAAATTTTGGATCTATATCCGGATTAAGGCCTGAACCATCAGCTTCAGCATATTCCTCAGCAAAAGGTGCTGTCCACTCTTGGACAAGAACTGCTGCAGGTACTTGGGGTAAAGACAATATTAGAGTAAATGCTATTCTTCCTGCAATAGCTACACCTATGTATCGAGCTGCCAGAGAAAGATCTTCAGAAGAAGAAAATTTAGCAAGCCATTGGAGAAATTCTGTTCCTATTGCTCTTGGCCAAGAATATGGTGATCCAGATAAAGATCTCGCACCTGTAATGATATTTTTTGCATCAGATGCTTCTAAATTTATAACAGGTCAGTTAATACCTGTTGACGGAGGGCAAACGGCTGGCCTTTAAGATTGATAAAAATGCACATGTTATCTTAATACTATCACTTATAATTGTTTTATTTATTGAAAATACTGCCTTAGCAGTCTTTTTTGGGATTTTATTTTCTTTAGCTGTAAAACCTAAAAAAAACTTTTTTTCTATTAAAATTGGAACTCTTCCTTTGCAAGCAGGTATAGTTTTTCTAGGTGCAACAATTAGCCTTCCTTATGCTTGGAGTGTTGGCTCTGACTATTTTGCATGGATATCAGCTTTTGTTATTTTTACTTTTTTCTTAGGCTTACTTATCGGTAAGCTTTTAAATGTTCAAAATAGAATTGCTTTTTTACTCTCTGCCGGAGCTGCAATATGTGGTGGAACTGCTATTGCTGCTGTTGCTCCAATTATAAAAGCTAGGCCTCAAGAGGTATTGATCTCTATTACAATAGTATTTTTATTAAATGCTATTGCAATTGTAACTTTTCCTATTATAGGAAATTTTTTAAATATGAGTAACTATCAATTTGGTGTATGGTCTGCACTAGCCATACACGATACTAGTTCTGTAATGGGATCGGCTTTATCATATAGTGATGAGTCTGCGCAAGTTGCTGCAACATTAAAGCTGGGGAGAACTTTATGGATTATTCCTCTATTATTAATTTCTAGTTGGTTTTTTAAAAGTGAAGGAAAAAATATAAATTTCCCAAAATTTATAATTTTATTTTTGATGGCAATCTTAGCAAATACATTTTTTGAATTTTCAAATAATTTTTTAGTAATTTTAAAAAATATAAGCCAATATTTATTACTGGCAGGTCTTTTTTTTGTTGGAACTCAATCGAATGCTTCTGATTTAAAGATCTTAAATCAAAAGCCTGCATTTTTAGCTATTGGTTTGTGGTTGGTGGTTATTCCGTTATCTTATATAATTACACTACTTTAATAACTATTTAATAAAAGGATTTCTTATGAGTGAAGTGGAAGTAAAAAATAGATTTTGGGTTATGAAGACTTTACCTGATGGTAATGATTTTCAAAGTGCTCTTGAAATGAGAGAAGAAAATAAAATTGAAATTCCAGAAGGTTGTTTTGCAACAAAAAATTCATTTCTTTCGATGGATGCTGGAACAAGAATGTATATGACTGAAAGAGAGGATTCTTATCAACCTCCGATACCAACAGGTGAAAAATTAATGGGTACTGTTTTAGGAGAGGTCATTGAAAGTAATCATCCAGATTATAAAGCTGGTGAGGTGTTAAGATCCTATGGCCAATGGTCAGATTATTCAGTCGTAGATCCTAATGCTATGTATCCAAGTAAAGTAGATATAAGTAATATAGATTTGGTAAACTATGTAGGTATTTATGGTGCAAACGGTTGGACAGCATATGTAGGAGTTATTAATACTGGTCGTGTAAAAGCAGGGGATACATTTGTAGTTTCTGCAGCTGCAGGTTGCACAGGTTTAATGGCTGGACAAATTGCTAAGATCGCAGGCTGTAAAGTTATTGGTATCGCAGGTAGTGATGAAAAATGTCAGCTAATATGTAATGATTATGGTTTTGATGGAGCTATAAATTATAAGACTGAAAATATTTCTGAAAAATTAAAAATATTATGTCCTGAGGGAGTAAATGTTTATTTTGATAATGTAGCAGGATCAACCTTAGATGCAGTTTTAGAAAATATGGCTAATTTTGGAGTTATAGCTGTATGCGGACTATTGGAGAATTATGCTTCGAAGGAACGTCTACCCGGTCCTTATAATTATGATTTAATTCTTATGAAAAGGTTAAGATTTGAAGGTTTTTTCTCTCCAGATTTTTATCATCGTGAATCAGAAATTAATCCAATTTTAAATAACTGGGATAAATCAGGATGTTTAAAGTTACCAATTGAAATAACTGATGGATTGGAGAATTTAGTTACCGCCTACTCTAAGCTTTTTGAAGGAAGTAATATTGGAAAAGTTGTAGTTAAGGTGTAATCTAAAATAAAAAAGGTCAAAAAATGAAATCGTTACTATTTATTTTGTCAATATTTGTATCATTAACGTCTATAACTTTTGCCTCAGATCATATTGAGCAGGCTGCAGGAAAAGGAAAGGTAATTGTTGTTTATTCTGGTCAATGCCCAAGTGATATTCAAGAAGAGGCCATTATTAAAGTTAAAGAATTAATTGCGTATGAAGCTAAAAATAGTCCTATACCTTTTCCTTCATCGCCTGGTGTTTGGGATAATGGTAAACTAGGAGCTGTAGATTTGCATAACTCAATTGCAGCAATGAATAAAGTTTTTAAATGGCAGGAAACTGACACAAAATGGTCTAAAATGTATTCATCAATTACATCAATTTGTGGCATTGAAGATTTCGATGTTGATATTTTAGAAGTAAAATAAAAATACTTTTTCAATACCTTTATAAATAAAAAAAGGATTTAAAATGGAACATTTTGATCACCTCACTCAGGATCTTCAGAAATTTATTGAACAACAAAAGGTTTTTTTTGTTGGAACAGCAACATCTGAAGGTCTTATAAATGTCTCTCCAAAAGGCTATGATAGCTTGAAGATTATTGATAAAAATAGAATTCTTTGGGTTAATCTAACCGGAAGCGGTAATGAGAGTGCGGCACATACTCAAGAAAACCCAAGAATGACGCTAATGTTTACTTCGTTTGAGAGAAAGCCATTAATTTTAAGAGTTTATGGAGAGGCAAAAACAATCCATCGCCTTGATAAAGAGTGGGATATTTTGTCATCAAATTTCCCTCCATCTAATGCTTCTAGACAAATTTTTGATCTTTCAATTTCATTGGTTCAGACTTCGTGTGGATATGCTGTTCCATACTATGATTTTAAAGGTGAGAGGGATATTTTAAAAAAATCAAATGAGGTAGAAAGCCCGATATCTTGGCCTGCTCGTAAAGGTCAACCTCTAGCAACTAGTTTCATATTAATGATGGCTAATTTTGGAAAACCTTATGTTAATCTTCGCCATATAGGCCAAAACACATACGATTTAGACACTCAGAAAATAGTAATTAAAACAAATTTCCTATCTGAGGCTGCATTTAAAGCAGCAAAAGTTTTAAAATCTTTAATACCATACTCTCCCACAGATTTGTCCCTGCAATCAAATGACGAGTGTGTTGAATATTATAGCAAAGGAAAATCAGCAATGGTGATGAATTGGAGCAGTAGAGCTCATCAATTTGAATTAAATAAAAATTCCCCTGCTTTTAAAAATAGCGGTTACTTACCTAGACCTGCTGGTGTAGAACCTTTTCAAGTATCTCCAATAGGAGGATTTTCTTTAGGCATACCTTCAAACATACTCGATGATAAAATCCCTTTTGTAATGAAGACTATCCAAAGCCTAGTTTCACCAGAAATTATTAAATATTACATCGAACATGGTAGTCTTTCTTCTCCGGTGTTTAGTGTAGCTAATGATCCTGAAGTTAGAACATTAAGTCCTATTTTTAATGAATTAGACAAAATGGAAAGAGATGAACGATTTGTAGAATGGGCTAGATACCCCCTTCCATCTTACTCAAAAATTATTGAGCAAGTTGGTAATGAGCTTTTTGAGTATTTATTTTTGAACAAAGATCTTCAAACTACATTAGAACAATGTCAAAAAAGTGCCTCTAGATTATTAGTTTGATTAATCTAAAGAAATTTTTCCCTCAGGAGTTGGAGGAGAGAAAGGATAACCACCCCAAACAGATTGATCAAAATTAACTACTGAGCCTGTCATCATACCAGAATCATCAGATGCTAAAAATGTTACTGCCTTTGCTACTTCATTAGGGTCTAGAAGCCTCTCAAAAGGTTGTTCCTTTGCAGCATCTTTTAACCAATCTTCTGGAGCACCATGATATTTAGTTTGAATTTCATGCTCCCCATCTGATGCCATCCATCCAATATTTAATTGATTAACTCTTATCTTATTATTAAGTAATGCAAACGCCGTATTTCTCGTTAAAGTTGCCAAGGCCCCTTTCGAGGTGCAATATGCAGATATAAATGGTTGTCCAGTTAGAGCAGACACAGACCCAATGTTGATAATAGAACCATGAATTCCTTGATCTATCATAATTTTGACAGTTTCTTGTATAAGGAAGAAAGGCCCTTTGACATTAGTTCCTATCATTTTATCGAATAATTCTTCAGATGTGTTGACAATATTACCTCGATCAGTGATACCTGCTGCATTTACAAGAACATCTAATTTTCCAAAATTTTTTTTTGCAACTGTTACAGCGTTACGACACTCTTGAACATTAGGTAAGTCTGTCTTAACGAAAATTACTTTGCACCCAGTTTCCTCTTGAATCTTTTTTGCTACCTCTTTTCCTTTTTCCTCTTTTCTTCCAATAGTAATGATACCCTCTGCGCCATTTTCAGCAAAATTTTTAGCAATTGCTGCCCCCAAACCCTGTGTTCCTCCTGTAACGAGTGCAAACTTTCCTTTAATGCTATTCATCTATGTAATCCTCTATCTGATATCCATACATACTCAAGCACTCTACTAACTCTTTGTTTCCAATTTTTGCATATTCAAAAGGATTTGCTTTCGCTGGATCTTGTTCTGCCTCCACAATGAACCATCCCTCGTAATTATTTTTGGATAAAGTTTCAACAACTTCTTTAAAATTAATATTCCCATCACCAGGTACTGTAAAAGCCCCCTCAAGGACAAAATCTAAAAAACTTTGTTTTGATCGATCTAAATTATTTACTATTTTTGAGCGAATGTCTTTTGCATGAAAGTGATTTATTCTTTTTGCATGTTTGTTTATAACCCCTAAAGAGTCTCCTCCAGCAAAGGTCATGTGACCTGTATCAAATAAAATTTTTACTGCCTCACCTGTATGGTTCATCAGACTATCTAGTTCTTGTTCAGTCTCAATCGCCGTACCCATATGGTGATGAAATGAAATTGGTACTCCAAAATCTGCACAAAATTCTGCAAATAATGTTAATTTTCTTCCATACTCTTTAAAGTCTTCACTGTGTATTTTTCTTTTTGTATTCAGGGGAGCGTGTCTGACATTTTGAATGGTTCCTGAAGTTTCTCCGTAAGCCAAAACTGCTGCTCCTAAATCTCTAAAAAGTGTTAATTGTTGAAGAACTCTATCTTTTTCATTTTCTAAATCATTATCAAGAACAGTGCCTGAGTACCACCCAGAGGCTAGGTATAGTTTGTGACTTTTCAAAATAGGCCCAAGTTTTTCAGGAGTTTTGGGGAATTTACCCCCTGTTTCTACACCAGTAAATCCTGCTAGTTTTGACTCACTAAGACATGTATCTAAAGACGTTTCCCCTCCCAACTCAGGTAAATCGTCATTAGACCATGCTATAGGTGCTATCCCTAATTTTGCTTTCATTAACCTCTCCTCTAATTAGATTATAAATAAATAAATCTTTTAAAGAATACTTAAATTATATTCAAAATGAATTATTTTTTATTTTTAATATTAAAATAGTACTATATGTCTGAGGTATGAAAAAAGTAAGAATTGCAGTGATTGGGTGTGGTCGTATAGGTCAAATGCATGCCAAAAATATTCAGCTTCATGAAAAGACAACTTTAGCTTGTGTTTTTGATCCAAACGATCAATTTGCAAAAAAAGTTTCAAATGATTTAAGTGTTCCAGCTGTAGAAAAAGTTGATGAAGTTTTTAGCGATAGTGGTATTGATGCAATTCTTATATCCTCTCCAACAAATACCCATATTGATTTCATAGAGAAGTCAGTTGCTGCAAAAAAACCTGTTCTTTGTGAGAAGCCAATTGACTTAGATATTATTAAAGTTAATGAGTGCTCTGAAAGGCTTAAAGGAAATAATATTCCAATTCAATTGGGATTTAATAGAAGATTTGATCCCGGTCATCAAGCTGCGAAGCAATCTTTAATTGATGGGGAGATAGGTGAACTTCATCAATGTTTGATTACATCAAGAGACCCTGGTTTACCAAGTTGGGATTATTTAAAAGTATCAGGTGGTCAATTTAGAGATATGACTATTCATGATTTTGATTTAGCTCGCTTTATGCTAGGAGAAGAACCTGAAAAAATATTTGCGATATCTAATGCTTTGATAAATCCAAAAATAAAGTCTGAATTAGATGATAGTGATACTCTGATGATTATCATGGAGACTGCTTCGGGAAAACAGTGTCATATTAACAACTCTAGATCGGCCACATATGGTTATGATCAAAGAGTAGAGCTATTTGGAAGTAAGGGAATGGTTGTATCTGAAAACAGAAAGCCCCATGAGCTTAAAAAGTATAATATGGAATTCGTTGATAAACGAGAGCCGTATCTAAATTTTTTTATAGAGAGATATCAAGAGGCTTATATGAATTCTATTACCTCATTTGTCGAGGCTATTATTGAAAAAAAGCCTGTTTCTGTTGGATTTGAAGATGGAAGAAGGGCCCTTCTTTTAGCTGAGGCTGCATATAAATCTGTCAAAAGTGGGAGGTTTGAAAAAATTGATTAATATTATGCATTTATCTATGACTAATAGATAATTGTTATAATTAATTTTTTAAATATTTTTAAATAGATGATTGAAAATAAAGTAAAAGAAAAATGGAAAAGTAAAAAAGTAGCTCTTAATAGTTTCTTATCAATACCCAATACCTTTACTGCTGAAATTATGTCAGAGCAAGGATACGATGCTTTAACTATTGACTACCAACATGGGATGATTGGCTTTAATGACTTATTTACAATGTTGCAGAGTATTCGACATAGTGGTGTGACTCCAATTTGTAGAGTCTCTGGTTTAGATCATGCAGTTATATCTAAAGTTATGGATGCAGGTGCTTTGGGAGTTATATGCCCTATGATTAATACACGTCAACAAGCAGAGCAATTAGTTCAAGATTGTAAATACCCTCCTGTTGGTATTAGAAGTTTTGGCCCTACTAGGGCAAATTTTTCTGTGAGCTCAAACTATTTTTATGAGGCAAATGAAAGTACTTTTTGTTTAGCTATGATTGAAACACAACAGGCGTTTGATAATCTCGATGAAATAGCATCGACGCCCGACCTAGATGGACTTTACATAGGAACAGCAGATTTAACAATTGGTCTCAATCAAGGGAAACTTGTCCCAGGTTTTGATCGCAAGGAACCTGAAATGATTGATGCAAAAAAGAAAATTTTAGCTGCAGCTCATAAATATGGAAAAGTTGCTTGTCTTCATTGTGGCACCCCTGAGTATGCTGCTCAAGCTACTGAGTGGGGTTTTGATTTTGTAACGATTACTAATGATGTTCGGCTTCTTGCAGGAGCTGCGGGAGCTCACGTGAAAAAATTTAAAGAGTTAACAAACCAAGATCACGATGAAACTGGTAAAGATACTAATCCAAGCTCTTATTAGAAATTTTATTTAAACTGCTTCTAATTCTTTTGCCAGATCGCCAATTTCTGCGCCACCTGCCATCAGTCTTTTGACATCATCCCCGCCAAGTTCAGATGACTTACCTGAGCCTATTACTTCACCGAGACTTAAAAAAGTAAAACGGTCTGCGATTAAGCGGGCGTGAATTTCATTGTGTGTTATAAGAATGATAGCTATGTTTCCAAGTTTTTGGACTTTCTTTATTGTTTTTAAAACCTCCATCTGCTGTCTTTGTCCAAGTGCTGATGTTGGTTCATCTAATATTAAAATTTTTGCTCCAAAATAAATAGCTCTAGCAATGGCTAATGTTTGTCTTTGTCCACCAGACATTGTTCCCACAGGTTGGGCTGGATCAGATATATTAATTCCTATTTTTCCCATTTCAGAAATTGTAATTTCATCCATTTTTTTAAAATTAAGAATTCCAAATGGTCCAGGGCCTTTTTTTAATTCATTTCCAAGGAAAAAATTTCTTGTAACTGAAGTCAGTGCATTGAGTGCCAAGTCTTGGTAAACAGTTCCTATTCCTGAATTTGTGGCTTCTCTGGGAGATCCAAATTTTACTTCTTTACCCCCTACTTTTATTATTCCTGAGGTAGGCTGATGGACCCCTGATAAAACTTTAATTAAAGTAGATTTCCCTGCTCCATTATCACCAAGAAGAGCATGAACCTCACCGGGTAACACGTTTAAAGAAACACCATTAAGCGCAGTAAATGTTCCAAATTTTTTTACTAAGTCTGTAATCTCAATAAAAGGTGTTTGATTATTATCCATAGCCTAGATACTTCCCATAATTCTTTTTCGAATATTTTCATTTGTTAATGCTGAGGCAATGATAACGAGTCCTAAGAACACTCGATAAAAAGAGCCATCAATACCTGGTATATAAAAGAAAGCCTCTTTTGCTACACCAAATATAAAAGCTCCGACTACAATACCTAATATAGTTCCAAAGCCACCTGTAAGGACAACACCGCCGATTACAGCTGCTGCTATTGCTTCTAGTTCTTTCAAATTACCTTTAGCTGCATCAGCAGTATTGACTTCAAATACCTGACATGTTGCAAAGATAGTTGCACAAAAAGCAGAGAACATAAATAATGAGACCTTCACTTTATCAGTGGGGACTCCATTGGCTTTGGCCGCATTTAAATTTCCACCCGTTGAGTAAATCCAATTTCCAGCCTGAGTCTTACTTAAAACAACATAGCAAACTAGTGCTATGATTAGCCATATCATGACACATGAATATAGGCCTGAGGCAAACTGATTTCCAAAATTATTGGTATTCCAATCAACTGGGAAATAAAGCCAGTCAAATATTGGTTCTAAAATATCACCACCAAAGAAGTTAGCGACAGGCTTTGTGGAGTATAATGAGTCTATATAAACTCTGGCTATATCAACATCTGTTACTGTTTTGGCGACAGCTGGTTCAATTTTAAAGTTCGTAATTTTTTCTTGGATCATTGAAACCATATAATCATTACCGGATTCTTGTGCGTTAGCGAGTGCTTGTTCTAAAGGTTTGACACCTTTTTTTATAAGAATTTCTGTTTTTGCTTCAGCAACTCGTTGGTAGGTATATTCTAATCTTTCAGTTATAGAGGCCACCTTGTCTGCGGGAATGTCTTGAGCTATAGCAACAAGATCTGCTTCAGGTAATGCTTTGGCTTTTTCTCTTACCATTTCTCCGTGACCAGGAACATTTACAATATTTTTAATATCAGGGATTTCAGTCACTGTAGTTGCACCTTTAGTTTGATCTGCTCTATGATTAAAAGATCGAAGGGAAACCTCTGTTAATCCTCTTAAGAAAAATAAACCTCCAAGAGTAACAATAAATGAAGGGAGGCCTGATCTCACAATAATTGTTCCTTGAAGCCAGCCAAAAAATAATGTGAAACACAAAGTTATAAAAATTGCTCCTAATGGAGAGACATCAGATAAATGGATTAATGTTAAAAATTCAATATGAAAGCCACCTTCGAAGGAAACATAAGGGATTATAATAGAAAAACCCCATCGCAAGATCATGGCCATACAAGCGCCAGCAAAACCAATCATCGAACCTATGGATAAATCAAACTCTCCAGCTATGATAAGTAAACCAGCTCCAATCGCAATTATTCCTAACTGTGAAATAACTCTTAAAAAATTTCTTATACCTAATGCATTAAAACCTTCTCCAGTAAAAGGGTTCCATGACATTTCTCCAGCAGGGATGGAGAAATATCCAAGCATTCCAAATAACAAGAGCATCACTCCAATTGGACCAATCTCAGGCCTTGAAATTAGTTTTGATAACCAAGACTTTTTTTGGTGTCTATCGGCTTCTTTTCTTTGTGTTGTGGATGTATTCATATTTCTAGAATATTAAAATAATATCTATCTTTCTCGTAAAATTTTTTTTGTTAAGTGGGCAGAAAACTGCCCACTTTAAAAGATATTTAGATTATCTATCAATACCTGCTAAAGCAGAAACTGATGATGCGTTTGACTTATCAACAAATCCTGGACCTGATGGAATGTTTGCACCAGGAAGAAGACCAGCACCATTGTTGTACAAATGAAGAACAACAACAGGCATGTAACCTTGTAATCTTTGTTGTTGATCAATTGTATACGCAACTTTACCTGAGTTGATTAAGTCCATTACTTCTGGGCTTAAGTCAAAACATGAGTGGTGAACTGACATACCTAGATCGTCAATCGCTGCTTGAACACCTGAACAAACGTGTGGTCCAACTGAAAGAACTGCGTCAACATCTGGGTTAGCTTGTAAACCAGCTGCTGCTCTTGTTGGAATAGAAGCTGGGTCATTAGATGTATCAACATTAGTTGTTGGAAGCATCTCAGCATATCCACCACATCTGTCTGTAAGAGCAGTGTTGTATGCTTCTTGGATCATGCAGAGTGCTTTTGTTGCACCTTCAGCTTTAGCTCTTTCACCTGCTTTTTGACCAGCAAGATATTCTGGCTGTCCAACGTGCATAAGTGCACCTAAAGAAGCAGAAGATTCTAAACCTGAGTTCATTGTAATAACTGGGATACCAGCTGCTACAGCGTCTTTGATTGCTTGACCTAGTGCTTCAGGATCTGGAAGTGAAACTACCATACCATCAGGCTGAGTAGCAGCAGCAGCTGCAATTGACTTAGCCATATCACCTAGATCTCCAGATGGGTTAAAGATATATTCAAAATCTGCACCTACGTGTCTAGCAGCATCTTCACCACCTTTTTGCACAACAGGCCAGAAAGGGTCTTTACCCTCACCGTGTGTTACCATAACTATTCTTTCAGCAAATGCAGAAAGAGATAGGAATGAAACAAGAATTGTAAGAATTATTTTTTTCATTAATTCCTCCTTAATTATAACTGTTGCATACTATTAAATTTTCTAAACAAATCCAAACAAATGTGTTTCAAAACTATTTAATAACA
>ERZ802822.1591-NODE-1591-length-13552-cov-23.150724_pt1 | contig 13552 bp, 13 predicted proteins | sample MGYA00345649_ERZ802822 | MGnify/ENA primary metagenome ERZ802822 (study PRJEB30503, sample SAMEA104212359) | marine metagenome | biome: Westerlies Biome; feature: [SRF] surface water layer (ENVO:00010504) within the epipelagic zone...; material: water...
TCTTTATCTTCTTCTTTTTTCTTTAAATCTTCAGAAAGTGATGAGAAAGGTAAGTTTTTACCAGAACCTTCAGATCCGTATTTATCTAAAGCTTCTTTTTTCTCAATTTCTTCTAATAATTTAATACTTAATGTAACTTTTCTTTTATCTAGATCCATATCCGCTATCGCACAATCAAGTTTTTCGCCACCTGTCCATCTGCTTGGTCTAGCGTCAGCTGCGTTAATTGCAATTGCTGACTTTTTAATTTGAAAATTCATTTTGCATCCCTCAGGTCTAACAGTCAAACCTTTGTTGTCAGTAGAAATAACTTTGACAGTAATAGTTTGATTTTTAGATTTGTCATTAAACCAATCAAAAGGATCTGCTTGAGTTTGTCTTAAACCAACTCTAATTTTTTGTTCAGATGCTTTAATTTCAAGAACCTTAACTTTAATTTTGTCACCTTTTTTGTATTTTTCTAATTCTTCTTCACCATTGTTTAGGTAAGTTAAATCATTACAGTGTAAAAAAGCATCCACATCTAAGTCTTCTACTTTAACAAATAATGAGTATTCATTTTTATTAACCACCTCACCTTCAACAATTGTTCCAACAGGAAATTTTGTTTCAAATGTTTCAAACGGATTATCTTGAGTTAATCTATGTGAAATTGCAACACGTCTTTTTTCTTTATCAATTTCTGTGATTATACAATCGATCTCATCACCAACTTTAAACATTTTTTTTGCTGAAATATTTTTTTTAGTCCAGCTAAGTTCACTTGAATGAAGCAAAGTTGTAAGACCTGGTTCTAGTTCACAGAATGCTCCAAAATCCATCAGTTTAACTACTTTTACTTTATAGATTTTATTTAATTCATAATTTTCAATATGCTCAAAAGGGTCAGGTGATAATTGTTTTACTGAACATCCAACCTGTAGTTTTTCTTTATCAACTGTGATTACTTTTAAATCATGTTTTTCACCAATATTGAAAACTTCATCTGGATGATTTACTCTAGAATAAGAAATTTCCTGTAAGTGAACCAAAACATCTAGCTCACCATTAACGTTAAAGAAACATCCAAAAGAACTGTAGCCTTTTACTTCAGCACCTTTGATAATATCTCCAACATTATATTTTTCTATAATTTTAGCTTTATCTTCTTTTTTGAAAGAAGAAATGATTTCTCTTCTTGAAACACAGGCATTACCTCTAATTTTATCTAACTTAATTAATGCAAATTTTTGAGGTTCGTTCATTAAGTGACTAATATCTTTTAATGGTTTATCTGAAATTTGTGATCCTGGTAAAAACATTAACGAACCAGTATCTATGTGTTCAACAATACATCCACCTTTACATTTAGAGGTAATTTTACCCATGATTGGCTCATTATTTTCATAAGCTGCAACCAGCTTATCCCATCCAGCTATCTTTTGGGCTTTACTAGCAGAAACTAAAACTTCACCATGTTTGTCTTCAATTTTTTCTAATAAAACTTTAATTGTTTCGCCAACTTTAATTTTATCAGCAAGACCCATGCTTTTAAGTTCGTTAATATCTAATACAGGTTCACTTTTTAAACCTTCAACAAATAGGAAAACAAATTTTTCAGTAATTTTGTTAATTTTACCTTCTATGATTTTACCTTCTTCAATTTGGACTTTTGAAAGTTGACTGTTAAGTAGTTTTTCGAATTCTTGAGATGCTGTGCTTGATAAGTCTTTGTAAATTTCCATTAAATATTAATTTTCCCGTCTATAATTTTTTTTATTTTTAAAAAACACGCTCTTTTAGATAAATTTGTGGTGTTTATCAATACCGAATCTTTTGTTTTCTTTAGAGGTGAGATCTTTCTATTATAGTCACTTTTATCCCGTTTTTTGATACTTTTAAGGACTTCTTCATAAGAAATCTTTTTTTTTAACTTTTTTAGCTCTTTATATCTTCTTAATGCCCTTGTTTTTACATTTGCGGTAATAAAAAACTTAAATTCCGCATCAGGTACAATATTATAAGTGATGTCCCTACCATCTAAGCATGATCCTTTATATTTTTTAGGAGGGTTATATGCAAAATTTAGCTGAAAAGAATGAACAAGCATTCTTGTGCTTTTTACCTTTGATATAATAGATGCTTCTGTACCCACCTCATCTGATAGCAAAGCTTTATTAGCTAAATCTTTAACTTTCAAAGATTTGATTTTTAATTTTATAAAATTTTGACTAAATTTTTTTGGAAATTTCAATTTTAAATAAGCAATCATTCTGTAAATTTTTCCAGTGTCGAGGTAAAATAGATTATACTGTTTTGAAATAGCTTTTGCTAATGTGCCAGCTCCAGCCGCAGCCGGTGAGTCAATTGCTATTTTTAAAATATTTTTTCTTTTAATCATTAATTTTTTAATTCATTTATAATTTTAAGAAAATTAGGAAATGACGTCTTAATAGAATCTTTATCATAAATATGCCATTCACCTCCAAATGAAAGACTTGCTATTACAGAAGTCATAAATACCCTGTGATCTTTTAAGTAATTTTTAATAATTATTTTTTTCCTAATTTCTAAATTAGGGTTTCCATAAATTTTAATAGAACTATTAGTTACAATATTTTTCACACCCATCATGTTGAGAATTTTTGCACCCCATTTAAGTCTTGGACTTTCTTTTTGATTTAATTCAGCTAAATCTTTGAAATAAGAAATTCCTTTAGCTTTGGCTGCAACTAAAAAAATAACTAGAAATTCATCTATAGCCCCACTATTAAGGTTTGTAGGACAATTAATTGCTTTTAGTTTTTTACCACCTTCAATTTTAATATCAGCTAATTTTTCTCCCTTATAGGTTTTTTGATTTTGAAAAATAATATTTACACCCATCTTTTTCAAAATAGAAATAACTCCTATCCTCGTAGGGTTAATATTTACATCTTTTATAAGTAATTTAGAATTTTTAGACAATGCGGTTAGAATAATAAAAAAAGCGCTTGAGCTGATATCTGATGGAATTTTATAATCAAATGGTTTTATTTCTTTTACTTTTTTTACTTTGATTAGGTCATAATTTTTTTTATTTTCTACTGTCACAGGAAGTTTGAGATATTTACACATAAGCTCAGTATGGTTTCTTGATTTTTTTGCTTTTATCAAAGTTGTACCACTTGTTCTCATACCAGCAAAAATCACAGCACTTTTACATTGTGCTGAACCTCTATTCTCTAAGTAGGATATTGGTCTTAAATTCTTTGACTCATAGATTGTTAAAGGTAAATTTTTTTTATTTTTTAGTTTAAAAACTCCTCCAAATTTACTTAAAGGGTCTGAAATTCTTTTAAAATCTCTTGTGGATAAACTTTTATCACCAATAAGTTTTATTGGTTTTGTAGTATTAATTAAAAATCCTAGAATAAGTCTTCCTAATGTTCCTGAATTTTCAGCATTAAGAGTTAAGTTTCTTTTATAATTAAAGCCATTAATGCCTTTTCCAAAAATTTTACAGAATTTATTGTTTGAAATAACTTTAATACCTAATTTTCTTACTGTTTTGATTGCAGCTTTGACATCTTCTGAAATCAATAAGTTTTGAGCTTTAGAATTTCCACTTGCTAATGATGCAAATAAAACCCATCTGATACTGATACTTTTATCACCACTTACAACAATTTTTTTATTAAAGTTTTTTAATTTCTTTTTTATTACTATTGAGTTTGTCATTGACACTTATTTAAAGCTAAAGCTCTCACCAAAATAGGCATTTTTAGCATTGATATCATTTACTAGTTTTGATGGTGTGTCTTGAGCGATAACTTTTCCATTATTTAAAATCATTGCAACATCAACACAAGCAAGTAAGTCTCGAGCTTGGTGATCACAGATGCAGATTGTTATAGTATTTTCTTGTTGTAAGTTAACAATAGTTTCTTGTAACATTTTAATTGTCAAAACATCTAGTGCTGCAAAACATTCATCTAATAGTAATACTTTTGGTTCGCTCAGAAGTGATAAGGCAATCACTAACTTTTTCTTTTGACCTCCAGATAAAAATTTTGCTTTTATGTCTTTTAAATTATCAAGCTCAAACTTAGAAATTAAATAATTTATTTTATCGTGTCTAAAATTTTTATTCTCAATTACAATCTCGCTTATTGCTTTTAGATTGTCATGAAGCGTAAGTTCATTAAAAAAACCTCCATATTGAGGAACATAGCCAACCCTAAATTTTTTACTTCTTAAATAAATTGGGTATTCAGTTACATCTTCTCCATTAATTTTAATTTTACCACTTTTAGGACTAATTAACCCTGTTATCAGATTAAAAATTGTTGATTTACCAACACCATTTGGTCCTAGCATTCCAAAAATTTGTCCTTCATTGATCTTAAAATTTATATTATCTAGAATTAGTCTATTCCCATAAGCAAGAGAAATATTTTCAAATTCAATTACTGAATTTATTTTTTTAAATGATTTAATTCTAAATTTTTTTATGACTGCCATTTTAATCTTTGCTTTTTATATTTACTTTTTTGTTATCTTGAAACATAAAAATTTTTGTATCTTTGGTGGTTATATCAATTTCAATAACATCTGCTTTTAAAATATTTTCTAAATTTGTATAAATTACATTTCTTGAGATAATCATTGAATTTCTTTGCATTGAAAAGTCAAGATACTCACCTGTAATTTTATTTTCTAGATAATTGATTATTACATTTTTTGAAAAAATTGTATCAAAATTGTTAGAATTATATCTGCCATAATCTGAAGTAATTGTTACATTATTTGAATTGGTTAATTTAATAAAAGCTTTGACATCTGTAAGGTAGATTACATTGGGCTTGTCATAATCTATCTCCCCCTGAGATGCGTTTACAATATACTCATTTCCTTTTGCATCTTTTGATGAATAACTGACATTCTCCATAATATTTGATTTATATGAATCTTCGTCAGAGATAACTTTCTCTATCGTTGAAATATTTTTTTCTTTCGAATATTTATAGTATGTAATTATTAAAATTATTGAAATAAATATAGCTATATAAATTATAAGATTTTTTTTTTTCATCTACACAATATCAGAGGCAAGAATATTATGAATGTGAATCACTCCAATTGTCTTTAATTTATTTCTTTTATTATAAACACTTAATGAGGTAATTTTTTTACCGTTCATTATAGTGAGCGCTTTTGCAGCCAACATATCTTTATCAACACTTATTGGATTTTTTGTCATAACATCTTTTACTTTTAGTGAATACAGGTCATTTTCCTTTAGTCTAAACCTTCTAATTTGACCATCTGTAATAATACCTGAGGTTTTTTTATTTTTATTTTGAACAATTAAAAATCCAAGCTTTTTTCTAGTTAATATTTGTAATGCCATCTTCATCTTGATATTTTCTTGAACGAATGGGATTTTATTACCTGTAACCATAAGATCTTCAACTGTTTTTAATTGAGCACCTAAGCTACCTGCTGGATGAATTTTTTTAAAATCCAACTTGTCAAATTTTTTATATTGCATAGCCGCAATAGCTAAAGCATCACCAAGAGCAAGCTGAACAGTGGTACTAGATGTGGGCACCATACCCCCTGATTCACTTACTTGGGGAATTAATAATTTTATATCTGAAGCTTTATATAAAATAGATTCTTTTTTTGACATAATTCCAATTAATAATATTTTATTTCTATTTGCATATTGAATTATATTTTTGAGTTCATTAGTTTGTCCAGAATAGCTTATTAAGATTAAAACATCCTTTTTTTGAATAGAACCCAAATCACCATGAGAAGAATCACTAGCAGATAAATTAAACGAAGGTGTTCCAACTGAAGATAGGGTGGCTGCTATCTTAGATGCTATAAGTCCACTTTTGCCAACTCCACAGACAATTACTTTAGATTGGCATTTTGCTATTTCGATTACAGCTTTATCAAATGAACTCCCAATATTTTTTTTTAATTTTTGTAATCCTTTAATTTCAAGATCAATTACATTTCTAGCAACTTGAGTAAATTTTTTTTTGTTCATTAGTGTGACCAGATATCTTCTTTAAATAAAGCAAGATCGAGATCGACTCTAGTTTTTAGGAATTTTATACAGTCTTGATAAAGTTCCATTCTATTTTCTCTTTCTAATATTTTGTTAAGTTCTTCATGAATTTTATGCAGATATATTACATCGTTAGAGCAGTATTTCATTTGATCAGAAGTTAGTTCTCCTCCAAAATCAGAAGTTTGAAACTGTTTACTGACATCAATATTTGTAAATGCCTTGATTAAAGTTTTCAAAGAATGAGAGTCGGTAAATGTTCTTGCAAGTTTAGATTGAATTTTTGTACATTCAACATTTTTAACATCAGTTTTTAAATAATATTTAATATGAGCCAGATCTGCTCTAGCATAGTGAAAAATCTTTTTAATATTTTCATCACTTAAAATTTTTATTAAATTAGGGGCATTATAAGTTTGTCTATCTAATTGGATTATATGAGCATCTGAATTTCCTGAAGATATCTGTATTAAACAAAGTGGATCACGCCTAACATTTAAACCCATAAACTCACCATCTACAGCTAATGAAGTGTTGCCCAATTTAAAATCATCTGGTAGATCATTTTTGTGCAATTGAATATTAATACTCATTTTTAAACATATATAATAGAAATTTTATGAAAGCAAAAAAAGTTCTAATTTTTGGTGGTAGTGGTCAAATTGGTAGAAACTTAATTAGAAAACTTACCAAGAATAATTATATAGTTACTGTTGTAACAAGAAACATTCATCAAAAAAGCTATATAATTAAAACACAAGCAAATGCTGGTTATATTGATATTGTAGAGGCAAACATTTTTGATGAAAATAAAATAAGAAATCTATTTAAAAAAACAGATATTTGTATCAATCTAATTGGAATTTTGTTTGAAAAAAAAGGTGGAAATACATTTAAAAATATTCATTCTATTTTTCCATCCTTATTAGCTAAACTTTGTAAAGAATATAATTTAAAGCATTTTATTCACTTATCAGCTTTAGGAATAAATGATGCAATAGATTCAGACTATGCAAAAAGTAAATTAGAGGGAGAAGCTAATGTTTTAAAAAATTTTCCACTAGCAACAATTTTAAGACCTTCAATTGTATATTCAGTAGACGATAATTTCACAACTAATTTTATGACCCTTCTAAATAGATTACCAATATTTCCTCTTTACTATGAGGGCAAAACAAAATTTGCACCAATTCATTGCTCAGATTTAACAGATACAATTAATTATGTAATTTCAAAAAATATCTACTCTAAAATAATTGAATGTGTTGGACCTGAAATAATATCTTTTAAAGAGTTATTACAAAAATTATTAAATTTAATTAATAAGAAAAGAATATTAATACCTTTTCCATTACCGCTAGCTCAATTTTCGGCAAGGTTTTTTGAAATATTGCCAAATCCTTTACTTACTAGAGATCAATTAAGACTACTAAAATATGATAATATTTCATCTGGCAAATATAAAACTAACTCAGAAATTGGAATTCCTAGTGTTAAATTTTTTGACCAAGAAGTTAAAAAATATTGTTATATGTGGAGAGAAGGTGGCCAATTTTCTACTGAAAAATATACTTCTGAAGATTTGAAAAACAAAGTTAATTAAAAAAATTTAGGCTGACTGTATTTTTTTTTCTATAAATTCTGGAACTTCTTCTTTTTCTGTGACTTCTTCTTTTTTACCTTTAGGTTGGTATGCATACAAAAGGTGTAATTTACAGTAAGAAAAATCTTTTAAAGATGATCTACCACAGAAATAAAACGACTTTTCATCCGGATGACCTATTGGCCATTTGCAAGAACTTTCGTCAAGCTCTTCTAATTGTTTAGGGTTTTCTGGTTCAAAATCTTTTTCAATGATTAAAGATTTAAATTTACTTTTTCTACCTCTTTTGGTTTTATTATTGTTTTCTTCGATAGAATTTTCAAAATTTTGATTTGAAGTGGCAGTTCTAGTTTTAATTTTTGCTGATAAATTTAATCTATGAGCCTTTCCAATGACTGCATTTCTGCTGATACCACCTATAATCTCAGCGATTTGACTCGCAGTATTACCTTTGCCCCAAAGTTCTTTTAGTTTTGATACTTTTTCTTCGTTCCAGCTCATTATCTATATGTTGTATTATGTTTTCTAAAAATAACAATATACTGATACAAAATGTAAATAAACAAGCAATATCTTACGGTTATCAACAAAAATAAGCTTAAATTTGTTTAGATGTATTTTCAATCATAACTTGTATCTAATTATTAAAATTTATAAAAACTGACTTAAAATTATGAGCTATTTAACAAAAAATTATAACAGAAAAAAAATTTCTTTTAAAAGGGGGAAAGGTAGCTTCTTATATTCTGTTGATGGTAAAAAATATTTAGATTTTGTTCAGGGAATAGCTGTAAATTCATTAGGTCACGCTCATCCTAAATTAGTCAAAACAATTAATGCTCAATCTAAAAAACTTTGGCATGTTTCAAATGCCTTTGTGATCCCAGAAGGGGAAAAGTTAGCTAAAAAGTTAGCTAAAAAAACATTTGCTGATTATGTTATGTTTCAAAATAGTGGTGCGGAGGCAACAGAGGCGGCAATAAAAGTTGCTAGAAGATATTTTTATTCAATTGGAAAGCCAAAAAAAAATAGAATTTTATGTGTAAAAAATTCTTTTCATGGAAGAACACTAGCTGCAATTTATGCTAGTGGATCAAAAAAAATGACTGAGGGATTTGGACCAAAAGTTGGAGGATTTGATCATTTTGAATTTGGAGATCATAAATCTTTAAAAAAAAAGATTACAAAAAATACTGCTGCTATAATGGTTGAAACTATTATGGGTGAAAGTGGTATAAAAGTAATACCCGATTGGTGTTTAAAAGAATTAAGAAAAATTTGTAATAAAAAAGATATATTATTAATATTAGATGAGGTTCAGTGTGGAATTGGAAGATCTGGAGATTTTTTTGCTTTTGAAAAATCCAAAGTAAAGCCTGATATAGTACCAATCGCAAAAGGGATTGGTGGTGGATTTCCAATTGGTGCAGTTTTAATGAATAAAAAAGTGGCATCTGGAATGACAGTTGGAACACATGGTTCGACTTTTGGTGGGAATCCTTTGGCTATGGCCGTTGGTAATTCAGTAATGGATATTATTGCCAATAAAAAGTTTTTAAAAAATGTTAAAAATATTTCTAAATATTTTTTAGTAAATCTCAATAAGATTAAAGAAAAATATCCTGGAGTTATAAAAGAGATTAGAGGAAGAGGTTTATTGATTGGAATACAGCTTCATACTGATCAAACTAATTTTATTAAAAAATTAATGGATAATAAACTATTAACCATTAGAGCTGCTGAAAATGTAGTTAGAATTTTGCCACCATTAAATGTTAAAAAAAATGAAATTGATCAAGCTATAAAAGTAATTAAAAAAGTATGCATAGAGGTAAATTAAAATGAATCATTTTATAAATTTAAAAGATGTCCCAGCCAAAGATCTTCAAAAGATTGTTGCTGATGCAAAAAAAAGAAAAAACTTAAGAAAAAAATTAAGCACATTAGAGGTTGATAAAGGAGCGCCTTTAAAAGGTAAATTGCTTATACAAATGTTTGAAAAATCAAGTTTGAGAACCAGATTGAGCTTTTATCTAGCAATTAAGCAACTTGGAGGAGGAACATTAACGCTTAGATCAAATGAACTTCATCTTGGTCAAGGAGGAGAAAGTATAGCAGATACTGCAAAAATACTTTCAACTTATGGTGATGGATTTATGTTAAGAACTGATAGTGATCAAAAAGTTGAAAATTTTAGAGATCATTTAACAATCCCAGTAATTAATGGTTTGAGCCCATCCTCGCATCCAACACAAGTACTTTCAGATGTTTTTACTGTTGAAGAGATAAAGAAAAAAAAAATTTCAAAATTAAACATTTGTTGGATAGGAGACTCTAATAATGTTTTAGATAGCTTAATTGCAGCTTCTGTTAAATTTTCTTTTAAATTAAGCATAGGCTGTCCAAAAAAATTTGAGCCTGGCATAGAAGTTAGAAACTGGGTAAAAGCAAATAAAAAAAAAATATTCATTTATAATGATCCAAAAAAAGCTGTTAATGGAGCAGATGTGATATTTTCAGATAAAGTTATATCATTAAATGATAAAGTTAATAAAAAGAAAAAAATTGAACAATTTAGAAAATTTAAGATAAATAAAAAATTAATGGGTTATGCAAAGAAAGATTGTATTTTTCTCCACTGTTTGCCCCGAGGATCTGAAGTAAGTAATGAAGTTTTTTTAGGAAAAAAATCTCATGTTTGGCAACAAGCTCTTAATAGAGTTCATGTTCAAAAAAGTATTTTATTATATTGTTTTGGAAAATTAAGGTAGTGGTACCGGACTATCAGAATTTTGATTTAAGTATTTAATTACTGAAGCTCTATCTTTTTCTTTTCTTAATCCAGCAAATGCCATTTTTGTTCCCTTAATCCATTTAGAAGGTTTAATTAAATAACCGTTTAACTCTTCAAAAGTCCATTCTTTATTAAATGATGCTAAAGCCTTAGAATATTTATAATCTGTAACAGCGCCAGTTTTTCTTCCAACTACATTATATAAAGCTGGACCAATATTATTTTTCCCACCCTTGACTATTGAGTGACATGCAGCACACTTTTTAAAAACTTTTTCACCTAAAGCAATATCTCCCATTGCCATTAACGAAGCTATATCAACTTTTTCTTCTACAGCTTTTTCTGTTGATGACGATACCGTTGTAGTTTGTTCCACCTCAACTGCATAACCTGGAGTTTTTGGTTTTTCTACATGAAATATAACATTTGACAATTTACCAATACCAATTACCAAAAGCGCAACCATTAAAACAGCGGCTACTATTTTATTAATTTCAAAAGAATCCATTTTTTCTAAATATTATTTTGGAAGATATATCACGATAAATTAAAAAATTACTAAAATTTAATGTATAAATTTGCCTCTATTTCTATTTAATAGGTATAATAATAATTCAATTATTAATGAAAACGTTAACTATTATACCCTCACGATTGTCAGCAACTAGGCTGCCTGGCAAACCTTTATTAAAGATAAATGATTTATCAATTATATCGCATGTATTTAAAAGAGCTCAGGAAGCAAATATTGGCGATGTAGTTGTTGCAGCAGAGGATGAAGAAATAGTAGATGATGTTATTAAAAATGGAGGTAGAGCCATTTTAACAGGCAGAAATCATAAAACAGGAACCGATAGAATTTATGAGGCATTCCAAAAATTAGAAGTAAAAAATGTAGATTTGATAATGAATTTACAAGGTGATGAACCATCAATTAATATTGAGGACATTCAAAATCTAAATAAAAAAATGGTTAGTAATCAATCTAAAATGGGTACTCTTGCCGCTAAAATGAAAGATCTTAACGACTTAGATAATGAAAATGTTGTAAAAGTTATAACTAACGAAAATTTAAAAAATGATGGGTTTTCTGAAGCAAAGAATTTTTTAAGAAGATCTTCAGAAGTGGCAAATATCTATCATCATATCGGAATTTACTGCTATTCAACTGAAACATTAAAAAAATTTGTTCAATTAAATCAATCAAAAAATGAAATTGAAAATAGATTAGAACAGTTAAGGGCATTAGATAATAATATTGAAATAAAAGTTGCACTTGCAAGCTCTTCTCCAATTGGAGTTGACACGAAAGAAGATTATCTAGCCTTAAAAAAAATTATGGAATATAAAGTTTAATGGCAAAAATTTATTTTCAAGGCACTTTTGGAGCATATTCGCATTTAGCCGCATTGTCAGTTGATCCAGATGCAGAAATAATTCCATGTAAAACTTTTGATGATTGTTTTAATCAAGCAAGTCTAGAGCCAGATTGTAAAATAATTATACCTGAGTCTAATAGAATTACTGGAAATATTGGTATTGAATATTTAATCTTTAAGCATAGACTAAATATTTATAAAGAATATTTTCAAAAAATAGAACACAATTTATTGGGTCAGCCTGGCGCAAAGCTTAGTGATATAAAAGAAGTATATTCTCATGCTCAAGGCTTGTCTCAATGTTCAAAATTTATAAAAGAAAATAATATTGCAGAACATATTAGAGCGGATACAGCTGGATCTGCAGAAATGATTTCAAAAACAAAAGATATTAAACAAGCTGCAATAGCATCCTCTTTGAGTGCTCAAATTTATGGACTTGATATTATTAAAAAAAATATTGAAAATGAAAGTGGTAATTTAACAAGATTTTTAGTAATGGGAAAAAATATTTCTCAACCTGAGTTTAGAGATGATAAATATATTACTTCTTTTTTATTTAAACTAAAAAGTAAGCCAGCCGCTCTCTATCAATCTTTAGGTGGATTTGCGATCAATGGTGTGAATTTAACAAAACTACAAAGCTATCCTGAAAAAAATACTTTCGACTCGTATTTTTTCTTATGTGATTTAGATGGGCATATAGAAAATCCCAAAGTACAAAAGTCTTTAGAAGAACTCGGGCTTCATTGTGAAGATTTTCACGTCTTAGGTGTTTTTGAGGCAGATAATTTAAGAGAGAAAAAAAAATAATCTTTTCTTGTAGAATAGAAAATATAACTGCTATAATAGTTTTGGAGGCTAGAGGTGGATGCTGCTTGAACCCGACCAGATCCTAACGGAAGCAGTCGTAGAGACAGTTATTCAGGTTCTAGTCTCCTTAAAATAAATAAAATGAACAATAACTCTAAAGTATTAGCATTAAAATATAGACCACAAACTTTTGATGATCTAATTGGTCAAGAAGTAGTCGCTGAAACTATTATAAATTCTATTAAAGCAGACAAAATTCCTAATGCCTATCTATTTACTGGAATCAGAGGAATAGGAAAAACAACAATTGCTAGAATAGTAGCTAAGTCACTGAATTGTTTAAATGGAATTGAAAATAAATGTAAAATTAAATGTGAAAATTGTGATGCCATAACGAATTCAAGTCATATTGATATACTTGAAATGGATGCCGCAAGCAAAACAGGTGTAGATGATGTCAGAGATTTAATCGAATTTTCAAGGTATGGACCAACTTCTGCTAAATACAAAATATTTATAATTGATGAAGTCCATATGCTTAGTAAACAAGCATTTAATGCTTTACTAAAAACATTAGAAGAACCACCAGAATATTTAAAATTCATTTTTGCAACTACTGAAATTAAAAAAATTCCAATTACAGTAGTTTCAAGGTGCCAAAGATTTGATCTATCCAGAATTAAATCGACAGAATTATTTGAATTTATAAAAAAGATTAAAGATAAAGAAAAAGGTAAAGTATCTGATGAAGCTTTAAAGCTAATTGTAAAAATATCTGAAGGCTCTGTAAGAGATGCTCTGTCCTTATTAGACAGAGGTTTATTAAGTTTAGAAGAAAATACAGAATTAGATTTAAATGCTGCACAAAAAATTTTTGGATATTTTGATAAATCGCAATTAATTAATTTATTTGAATTAAT
>ERZ802822.1595-NODE-1595-length-13537-cov-7.066865_pt1 | contig 13537 bp, 9 predicted proteins | sample MGYA00345649_ERZ802822 | MGnify/ENA primary metagenome ERZ802822 (study PRJEB30503, sample SAMEA104212359) | marine metagenome | biome: Westerlies Biome; feature: [SRF] surface water layer (ENVO:00010504) within the epipelagic zone...; material: water...
AAATTCTGATAAATAAGGTGAGCTTTTTATAGAGTCTGGTAATTCTACCATTTCAACAATTTGATCAGGATAGTAGCCTTTATTCATTAGTCGAATTGTTTGGTCATGAACATATTGAATCGCATCTCTATAAATGGTTAATGCTTCCATAGCTTCTTCTGAGCCTATGATTGGTTTTGTATGACTTGGGAATATATATTCTGGTTCGTGAAATCGCATCTTGTCTAGGCTAGAAACCCAGCCTATAACGTCTCTGTGAGTTGTTCCTCTAATTGTATAAAGGTTTGGAAATGTTTTATAAATATTATCTCCAGGCATCAAAGATTTATGCTCTGGTAACCAAACAAATAATTGATCGTTTGTCTCACCAGGAGCATGATACAACTCAATATTAATACCAGAAATATTTATCTTTAATTCTTCTTTAAAGGTAGTATCTGGTTTTATATAACCAAACGGTGATTTAGAAACATTAAGACTCTTTCCAATACCTACATTTATAACTTCATCCTCAGGCAATGCTGTTCCAAACATTCTAGTACTTCTAACGCTAATAATTGGATTTATTATTCCCAGAATCCTTTGCATGTAATAGTCAGTTGATTCATGAGCTATAACCAAAGGTCTTTCTTTTTGTGTAGTTAAATAATGGGCAGCTCCAAAAGTATGATCTCCATGATTATGGGTGTAAATTATCGCAGTGATTGGATTATCATTCAGCTTTTTAAATCTTTTATAAATCTCTGATGCTTCATAGGTGCTGTCTGAGGCATCAATTATAATATTTCCTTTATCTCCCTCAACCATTATTGAATTAGCAATACCAAAACCTATTGCAAAATGAACTTTTCCACCAGGCGTTTCATATGTCAAAATGTTTTGCTCAAACTCTTTAGAGTGTTCTATCAGTTTTTCGACTGAAGAGATTTTTGGGATATCAAGATTATCTTCTTCAGGCTTACATGAAAAAAAAATAATTAATACAAAAAAATAAAAAAGATAATTTTTGTTAAGATTTAATTTCAATTAAATATGCTCTTTACTACTACAAGAAGCTAAGCATAATTTCATCAACAATTATATTTGAACCATCTTCAGAAGTTGGTGCTTTTGATGAGCCGTTTCTCCAAACAGTTACCACTGTCCATAAAGTTTTATCTGCAGAATTATCTTTTAAATTAACTCTTAAGATATTTTCAGTTATTGTTCTAATATCATCGCGAAAGTAGTAATTATCCCAATAATATCGAGTGTAATAATGATTCATTTTATCTGACTGAACTTTATCTTTAGTTGTAATATTAATTTCAAAGGTTAGGTTTGAACTTTCAGAATAAGATAATCCAGTTTCTATTAAAGAGGTTTTTAAATTATCTTTAAATCTTTCAAGATCAATTGGATTTATTTCTGCACTGATGCTTGATTCATTTATCTTTATAGAAAAATCGCTATAATTGTTTAAGTTGAAAGTATCGACTGAGTCAACTTCAATATTAGTTTGCATACTGTTACAACCTATCAGTATCAGTAGAGTGATTAATGTAGTTATTTTTTTCATAAATTTATTATAGATTTTATTATGTTTAACCTTCAAGAACAAAAAAATATTCCTTTACTGGATGTCAATGCTCAAATATATAACGAATCAGAATTTAATTGCAAGCACATTCACTTAGAGAGCGATAGCAATGAAAAAGTATTCATGGTTGCTTTTAGAACTATTCCTGAAGATTCTACTGGTGTGGCGCATATTCTAGAACATACAGCCTTATGTGGTTCAAAAAAATACCCAGTAAGAGATCCATTCTTTATGATGATTAGGAGGTCTCTTAACACATTTATGAATGCTTTCACCTCTAGTGATTGGACTGCATACCCATTTGCAACACTGAATAAAAAGGATTTTAATAATCTTTTAGGTGTATACCTTGACTCAGCTTTTTTCCCAAATTTAGATAATCTTGATTTTGCTCAAGAAGGTCACAGGTTAGAGTTTCAGGAAAAAAATAATCCAGAAAGTGAGATTGAAATTAAAGGTGTTGTTTATAATGAAATGAAAGGCGCTATGAGCTCAATTACAAGTCAGTTATGGCATGGAATGTCTAAGCACTTATACTCTTCTTCGACTTATAAGCATAATAGCGGTGGAGATCCAGAGAACATAATTGATCTCACGCATGAAGATTTAGTGAATTTTCATCAAAAACATTATCATCCATCAAATGCTACCTTCTTTACATTTGGTAATATAGATCCGCTAGAAATACAGTCGTTCATTAAAGAAAATGTTTTAGATAATTTTTCACCCTCAGATGAAGTTGTAGCAGTTAAAAATGAAGATAGATTAGAATCACCAAAAATTGTCTCAGATTTTTATAATCCTCAACCAGGAGATGAAAATAATCATCATATTGTTTTAAGTTGGCTTTTAAATGAAAGTCATAACCCAGTTCAGCTGCTTGAAACATATTTAATGTCTAATATTCTTTTAGACAACTCTGCCTCTCCTCTTAGAAAGGTTTTAGAAAGTACAAGGTTGGGTAAATCTCCTTCACCTTTAACCGGCCTTGAGGCTGATCAAAAGGAGCTTGTATTTGCTGCCGGGTTAGAAGGTGTTGATTCTAATAAATCAAAAGAAGTTGAGACGCTTATCATGGATTGTCTCAAAAAACTTGTAAAAGATGGAGTACCCCAAGATCTGATAGATTCTTCTCTTCATCAACTAGAAATTAGACAAAGGGAAATTACTGGCTCTGGTATGCCTTTTGGTTTACAAATTATGCTAACTTGCTTGCCCGCCTGTATTCATAATGACAATCCATTAAATGTATTAGATTTAGATAGTGCCTTTAACACTATTAAAAATAATCTTAAAACAGATAATTATATCGAAAATCTTATTGATAAAAGTTTAATTAAAAATAATCACAGGTTAACCTATTCACTAATTCCAGATCCTGAGTTAAATAAAAAAAATGAAGAAAAAATTCAAAACAAAGTTTTTGAAATCACAAAAAACTTTTCTTCAGATGATAAAGAAAAGCTTATAAAGCTAGCTAATGACTTAGAAAAAAGACAAAACTCTATTGATGATCCCGAGGTCTTGCCAAAGGTTACAAAAGAAGATATTCCTATAACAAGGAACTATGCATCTCCAATAGCTTTTTCAAATAATGAATCTGCTAATTACTTCTATAAAACTGGTACTAATGGAATTGTTTATCATTCAATGATTTTTCCTTGCGAAGCTCTTGATAAAAATGAATTAGAAGTTGCTAGTTTGTTTTCCAATACATTAACTGATATTGGCCTTGGTAAAGATGGATATGAAGATATTCAAAAATATCAATCATCATTCACTGGAGGAATTTCAGCTTCATTTATAACTTTACCTAATAAAAGTGATGATACTTTTAAACTGGCACTAAAAGTTACCTCAAAGAGCTTAGAAGGCAATGAGACTTTAATGCAAGATCTAATGTTAAGAACTGTTAAAGATTCAAGCTTTGAAGAAACGAAGAGAATTGAAGAGCTTTTAGAATTTATCTCATCTGATAATGAAAAATCAGTTATTCAGAATGGTCATATTCTCTCTATGAGTAATGCTGCTTCTCAAATAAGTAATATTGCATCAACCAATGATCTCACATCAGGATTAAGATTTATTCATAATACTAATCACCTCTCAAAATTAGTTAAAGAAAAAGATGAGCTTGCAAAATATCTAGAATTGCTAAGATCTATAAACTCTAAAATTTCTAATACACCGAGTCATTTATTTACAGCATCAGCATTAGATAAAGCAAATTTAAATTTAAATTTCGCAATTAAAGAAAATGCTAATCAGTATAAAAATCAAAACCTTGTTGCCCTTCAATCAAATTCAATTGGTTGGATTACTGGCTCACAGGTTTGTTTTTGTGCTGAAGCTTTTCCAACTGTTGATTTTAGGCACGAAGATGCCCCTGCTCTAACTGTACTCGGAACAGTTTTAAGAAATGGATATCTTCACTCTGCTATTAGAGAGAAAGGAGGTGCATATGGTGCTGGAGCCTCCCAAGACTCAAATAACAAAGTTTTTAAATTCTTTTCTTACAGAGATCCTAAATGTAAAGAGACATTTAACGAATTTAAAAAATCCAGAGAATGGTCAATTAAGAATATTACAGAAGAACAATTGGAGGAAGGAGTTTTAGGTGTTATATCAAGTATAGATAAACCATTATCTCCATTTGGCGAAGCAATGAGCGATTTTATGAGCTCATTAGATCATAAAACTCAAGATGAACGTTTGAGCTTCAGATCGAAAGTTAAAGAATGTACCATAGCTGACCTCGCTATGGTCTCAGAAAAATATTTATTTAATGGATCTAAGCGCTCTGCTATAGCCGGTCAAAACTATGAAACAGAGCTGAAAGATTTAGGGTTTGAAATTAAAAATATATAAATTTAAAAAAAGAAAAATCTTTTTTTCTTCAATTCTTTAGCACATCCCCAATATTGCTGTTGATATTTAGTAGATCTTGTTTGAACTCTTTCAGCAACTTTTATAAGCCAGGGCTTTTTTCTGTATGTTTTCTTCTTAAATCCAGCATAGCCCTCATGATATGCAAGGTAGAGAGATCTAGCATCTAACCTATCGAAACCTTGATAATAACCTTTTGAGGCATACCAGCCAATAAAATCAGCTGAATCAGCAAAGTTTTTTCTATTTGCTCTGCTGTTACCAGTCTCATCTTTATAATCATCCCAAGTCATATTTAAAGCTTGAGAATAACCAACAGCTGTAGATTTTCTTTTCCAAGGTATAACCCATAATAATTTTTCTCTATCGGGTTTGGCATCTCCTTTATAGCTAGACTCTTGATAGACAATTGACATTAATACATATGGTGGAATCTTCCATCTCTTTTCTGATTTCATTGCAGCCTTATACCAACTTTTCTTTTCTTCAAATATTAAGCATATGTTATCTGGATTTTGGGGAGGTGTTGTCATGCATGATTGTAGAGAGAATATCAAAATTATAAAAAATGAAGTTTTTAAAAATCTAATATTCATCAAAGCTTTTCTCCTGGTTCAAAACCTCTAAATGTTTTAAAACGAGGAAACCTTAAGCTGTAATTTTCACCTTCCATACTCTGTGTTACTGCATCTGCTCTAATTTCTATTAATTGTCCGATCAATGAATCTTTATATTGCCAAAATTTTTCTCTATTTTCATCTGTCAAACCACTGCCCACATTTAATGAAAAAAATTTTCCATCATCATTGCCCTCAACTGTAAATGCTCCTAGTTTGCCAACATGTCTTCCAGTGCCTTCATGAACCTCAGTTACTTTTAATGTAACTTCAATAAAAGGTTTCATTTTTAGCCAAGCATGACTTCTTTTGCACTCATATAAATCATTCTCAGGTTTAATCATCAATCCTTCATAACCTCGCTCTAAAGCCTCTTTATTCATTTTAGAATAAGTTTCTTCACCCTGATCTCCATCAAAATCTACAACTGTATAATCAACAATCTTGATGCAGGATGGAAATTTTTTAGAAAACTTCTCTAGATGGTTTTTTCTTTCAAGGGTGGTAAGCTTGCTTTTGCCATCGTTAAATTCTTTAAGAGGTAAGATATCAAACAAAGCTAAATATGCATCTTCTGTTTTTGCATTGGTTTTCCTATGAACCTGTTTCATTAATGATTGAAAGTCATCGCTCATGACCTCGCCATCAAAAACCATATTATTAAATTCAGGTTTGCTTAAAGCTTTTTCAATATGAGGGAAATTGCTAAATATTTTTCCATTTCTGCTATAGAGGGTTGTATTATTTTGCTTTGTTATTGCTACCACTCTCACCCCATCGTATTTATATTCAATTAAACAGTTACCTTTAATCTTTTTTGGATGTTTCATTCCGTCATGAGATAGCATGCACGCAAAAACAGGCACCCTAAATTGAATATCCATTTTTTTTGCGACATTGTTCACTGTCTTCTCGCTTACGCCGCACCTTAGATCCTTTATTAAGATTCTTCTATACCAATCATTCCATTCTTCTGAGGTTGCTTGATCCATTAGCTCTAAAATTTCATCCCTTGCAGCATGACCAGTCTTTTCTCTTTCTATCAAAAGTAATATTGAATTCTTAAAAGTAATCCAATCCAATCCTTTTCCATTTTTATTAGATTTAGGAACTTGTTTAACACCAAATGTTACCAATGCATCTAAGCACATTGATAGGCCTTCCTGGAAATCTAAATCATTAATATTTTCTTCAATAACACTCTCTTTAAATAATCTGCTATTGTCACTTTCTAGTTTTTGAATTATTTTCCAAGGTTTCATTAATCTGATTTTTCAGCAACTGCTAGTTGTTTTAGTCTTGCTATCTCTTGTGCCTGAGACTCAATATGCGAAATCATTTGTTTTGTTATTGGCATTCTCTCTTGATCACATATATTGGCATAAAACTTTTCAGTAAATTCATAAGCAAAATTTACCATGTCTTTTACTGTTTTAATCGGGTCCAAGACGTTATTAAGATCAGCTGCTACAAGAATTGCAAAAGTACTAGTCTCTGCTTCAAATGTGCCAGGATTTAAAGCATTGGCTATTCTAAAAGACTCTTTATTATTGCTATCTTTTATAACAAAAAAACCGTGAGATAAAGTTGCTCCGAGATTATTCATAAACCCATATACTTGATCAATTTCGAACATGGACTTATCAACGGATATTAAGTTTAAGACAACAAGCTTTTGTTCTTGATAATTAATATGATCTTTATCTTCAAAATCAAAAGCTTTTTGAGACTTTATATCAATTTCATCAATCTCTTTTATTTCAAAAGTATCTGTAACAGGCTCAATTTTGACTTTGAGTTGACCTTTATTAGAAATTTTTCTGACAAAAAGAAATGTGATTATAAGAAATACTAGAACAGAAAGACCAATCAAGTATATATCTAAATTTGAGTCCATTATACTTCAGCAAATTCTAGAGCTTGATTAACATCAACAGAAACCATTCTAGAGACACCAGCTTCTTGCATTGTAACTCCCATTAAATGATCACTTTTTTCCATAGAAACTTTATTATGGGTTATAAATATAAACTGAACTGTCTTTGACATTTCTTCGACCATATTTATAAAACGCATTGTATTTAAATCATCTAGTGGTGCGTCTACTTCATCTAAAATACAAAACGGTGCTGGATTGAGCTCAAAAATTGCAAAAACAAGAGCTAAAGCAGTTAAAGCCTTCTCTCCACCAGAGAGTTGAGAAATTGATGAGTTTTTCTTACCCGGAGGTCTAGCCATAATTACAACGCCAGCATTTAATGCATCATCTTCAGTTAGGGCAAGCTCTGCAAACCCACCGCCAAATAACTTTGAAAACACTTCTTTCATTCTTTTATTTATCGAATCAAAACTATCCTGAAATCTTGTTTTAGTTTCTAGATCAATTGTTTTTATAGCGCCTGTAAGTTTTTCAAGAGCTTCAGTAAGATCATTGTATTGAAGATCAAGCTCTTCTTTTCTTTTTGATTCTGCAGCTATTTCTTCTGGAGCTGCCAGGTTGATAGCTCCTAAACGTATGATTTTTGCCTGTATGTCTGCAAGTGAATCTTGGAGGACATTGAGCTCCATGTCTTCATATTTTGAATAATCTATATTTTCAATATTTAAACCAGCCTCTTTAATTTTAGTGTTTGCGTTATCTAAATTAATTTCATGTGTTTTTAAATCCAACCTCAGATTAGTAACTTTCTCTGTAATTGATTTAAGATCTAATTCAGCTACATTTTTTTGATTTTCAAGATCTCTTAAGCTTTCATTAAACTGAGATTGTTTTTGCCTTATTGCTGTTAATTCAGATTCTGCTTGAGAGCTCTTTTCTACTAAACCATCCATAAATACTTGAATTTCAGATTTTCTTTTTTCAGCTTCTTCAATTAATTTTTTTAATTCGTTTTCTCTGCTTAAGTACTCTTCAGGAGCAGCTAAATTGAATGAACCTAACTGAGCAATGTTTTTTTGTATTTCATCTAAAGAGACTTCAAGCCCTTTTAAATCCATACCCTTGTATTGAGCCGAATCAAGGTCTGAAATACTAACTTCTGCTTTTTCTAAGACAATTGAAGCATTTTCTAAATTAATTTCATGAGTTCTTAGCTCAAGCCTTAAATCATTAATTTCTTTCTCAAGATTTCTGAGTTCATTTGATACAAGAGATTTTTTGCTATCCAATTCTTGCAATTGATTATCTATATTAGTCTGAATTCTAATCTGTGATTCCAGTTGATTGTCAATTGAAGCTCTTTGATTGTTGAGGCCTTCAAGCTTAGTTTCAGCAATTCTTTTATCTTCTTTGGCTTTGTTAATAGAATCTTGTGCTCTATTTTTTTGATTTAAATATTCTTCGGTAAAACTTTTAGATTGATCAGACGCAATTTTTAATATGCTCATCAGAAGTTCTTTTAGCTCAGATAGTTTTGAATTCACTATGTCTGCACTTGATCCAAATGATTTTAGTAATTCTGTAATTGAATCTAGTAAGTGTATTGCTTTTTCTTTGGGGCTTAATTGCTCGTTGTTGGACTCTTTCTCAACAGCATTTGCATAATTACGTGAAGCCTCATCAAAATCTGATGTCGCATTTTCCATTAAATTGTTAAGGTTGTTTATTGAGCCTTCAATCCTTGCAATTTCTGCATCAGTAGAAAATTGATTTTTTTGAATTTCTTTTATCTCATTTATGATTTTGTCTTTATTAGCTTTAATACCATCAAAAATATCTTGCTTCGAATCTAATTCGTTTTGTTTAATGTTTATTTGGGCTTCTAATGGTTTGATTGATATACCAATAGTATTTTTTTTCTCTAGAGCATCAAATGCTTTCACAATAGCAATATTTAACTTCAATTCTTTTTCTTTAGGGCTTAAGTCCTTAAATGCAGACTCTTTTTGAAGAGCATCTTTGTAACTCTTTTGAGCTCTCTCAAGGGCTTCTAGATTAGTGGCTTCAGATTTATTTATGTTATGAAGGTCTGATTCGTGTTTTGCTATTTCAGCACCAATTGTATAAAAATTTTTCTGAGCATCCTCATAAGCATTAATAACTGATTCATTCTGAGTTCTATAATCATCAATTTGTGCTTGTTTTGAATCTGATTCGGCTTGTTTTATTTTTAGATCTCTATTTAAAGCTTCAATGTTCTTTTGGAGTTTATTTTTATTATTTTTAGCTTCAAGTGAATAAAGAATTGCTATATCAGTTTGTTTCTGATTTTCTTCTTCTTTTAACTTATTATATTTCTCAGCAGCTTCTGCCTGATTTTCGAGCCTTCTAATAAGCCTTTCTATTTCATCTTTAATATCCTTAACTCTTGATAAATTTTCTTTTGTTTTTTTAATTCGGCCCTCTGTTTCTCTTCTTCTTTCTCTGTATTTAGAGACTCCTGCAGCCTCTTCAATGTGGGTTCTAAGCTCCTCTGGCTTAGCACTTACAAGCTTGCTGACCATTCCCTGTTCAATAATTGCATAAGAACTTGGCCCTAAACCAGTTCCTAAAAATATGTCTTGAACATCTTTTCTTCTGCACTTTGTATTATTTATAAAATAAGTGGACTGTGCATCTCTTGTCATAACTCTTTTGATAGAAATTTCATTAAAGGAAGCATATTCACCACCAATCTTTTCACTAGAATTATCAAAGAGTAATTCAATACTGCATTGTCCAGATGGCTTTCTATTTTCTGAGCCATTGAAGATAACATCAACCATAGACTCTCCACGAAGATTCTTTGCAGAGAGCTCTCCCAAAACCCATCTTACGGCATCAATCACGTTTGATTTACCACAACCATTAGGGCCAACTACACCAACTAAATTTGAAGGAAAAGATATCTTCGTTGGATCTACGAAACTTTTAAAACCTGATAGTTTTATATGTTTTAGCTGCATTTTTGAGAATATTTTTCTTAATGATATATTAAACTATTGTTCCCTTTTAAACCATTCATTTGCCTCAATATTATAGGAATTTACAGGCTGATTGTTGTCAATTAACAAAGCGTTTTCAGAGTTAAAAATAGAATCTATTTCAAGGCAATTTAATGATACTTTTAAATCAAGAGTTTCTTGATTTAGATAAGCAGAAGCCAAATCAAAACCAGGGATGGAGGAATCAATATTTTCAAATATAAATTCAGAAGTATTTGCAAATTCTTTTGAAGCTAAAGGTATATTAGGACCATTCATTATAAACACTTCAGCTGTACCAAAAAAACCTGAGCATGCTGGTGGAGGTGCAAAATTTATTATTAATTTAGACTTAGCAAAATCAGGAAATTTTGCATCTCTAAGTTTTGTATATAAAGTATAAAAAATAAATTTTTGATCTGTGGTTTGAAAATATTGCTCAGAGATCGAAATTAAGCTTTCAGCAGCAATAAATTTACTCTCTTTAATTGCTTTGTTAATATAATTTTGCAGCCAATACACTTTGTCTTCATTGTTTATATTTTTATTAAAACTCTTTTTATTGTTCTCAGAAATTTTTTTATCAGCCCTAATGTTCATAAGAATTTCTGTATTAATCTTTTGTTTTTGAATTGAGCCTAAAAATGAGTATTTACCAACAACAGTAAATAAACAAACAATAATTACTAAAAAAGAGATTCCAAATATATATCCTTTATTGTTTGTATTTTGCGATAACAGATATGCCAAGATTGGAATGAATGCAAAAAAAGCTAAGAAGTATATAAAAAACATTATGTCTTTCTTCTAAAAAAGAACATTAAAAAAGCAATAAATAAAAATAATACTGGTGCAATCCAAAGAATATACGTACTGCTATTCAATCCTGGATTATATAAGACTTCGTTTCCAAACCTATCAGACAGAAAAGTCTTAATCTCAGCATCAGTTTTACCTTCTTTAATTAATTCTATGATTTTCTTTTTGATATCCTCAGATACCGGAGCATTAGAGCTTGCAAGAGATCCACTAGTACATTTTGGACATCTAATTTCTTTTATTAAACTATAAAATCTTTCCTCATCTTTTATATTTTCAAAATTATATAAAGAATCACCCAAAACATTTGTTGAGGATATAAAAAATATAAATAACAACGATTTAATTATCATTAAAAAGGTTCTCCTTTTTTATAATTGGAGAAAAGACATCGCTCCAAATCATTTCATTCACCTCACCTCTATAGTGGGCAATAATTTTTCCATTATTAATTAAAAAAGTCTCGGGCGCTCCAGTAACACCCATATCTAATGCTAATTCACCCTGAAGATCATGAATAATAAGTTTATAAGGATCACCAAACTTGGTAATCCAATTTATTGCATCTATTCTTTCGTCTTTATAATTTAGTCCAATTATTGGGATGCCTTGTGAGCTTAGTTTTACTAAGTAACTATGTTCGATTCGACAAGTAATACACCAGCTTGCCCAGACATTGATTAAGTGCGCGCCTTCAATATCTGTATTTATTATCAGCTTGTCCGAATACAAATCTTCTAGCTCAAACAATGGCATATTTGAGGTTTGAAAGCTTGCTCCTGGATAGTATTTATCTTCTTCAATGTATAAATAAAAAAAGTAAAAAAACATCAAAGACGCGCTTAATAAAAATAATCTAAAAAAAACTGTCATAAGTGCACTCTATTCAATGATCTAGCTAAAAATAAACCTGAAATAATCATTAATGTAGCTGAGAACCATATCCATCTTATAAAATAATTAAACTGAACATTTACAATCCAACTCCCATCTTCTAATTGATCTCCAATCGTTAGATATGTATCTTTTAAAAAAGAGGCATGTATTGCAGTTTCAGTTGTTATTTGGCCTCTCACAAAGTATTTTCTTTTTTCAGGATTTAAAGAGAATATATTTCCACTTTCATTTTCTATTATGAAATCTGCTTTTACAGATTCATAGTTTGGGCCTTCTATTAATTGTAAATTGCTAAATGTAATTTCATGATTTTTATAAGTCTCGGTTTCATTGATTCTAATATTTAATGCTCTTTCAGAACTAAAGTCATTGTTTAGCGCAATAGATATTATTAAAAGTCCAAGTCCTAAATGAGCCAAAACACTATATATATTTACAAATTTTCTTTTAAAAAAATAAGCATAAATTACCAAGATATATCTACTAATTATTAATGAACCAGCGAATAATGAAACAAGGGTCCAAGCTTTGGAGACAGAATAAAACTTAAATGATAAAAAGGTAATAAATAAAGAAATTATTAAACTAATTATTAAAGGGTTATTAAAAAAAGAAATTTTAGGTTTGCTTTGCCATTTAGATTCAATAGAAAAAAATAAAAATAGGCAAGCTAAGATTGTAATTGGCACAAAGATAGCATTATAAAATGGCGCCCCAACACTTATTTTTTGATCATAAATAAATTCGTATATTAATGGGTACATAACCCCAAGCATTGTTGAAAAAATTAATGTTCCAAAAAAAATATTATTAATTGAAATAAAAGACTCTTTTGATAAAGAAATTATTCTTTTATTTGAAAACAGTATTGTAAATCTATAAGAAAATAATAAAAGAGACATCATTACCAAAAGCCCAATAAAGGCGAGCAAATAAAGACCCCTTTCAGGATCGTTTGCAAAAGAATGTACGCTATCTATAATTCCGGACCTTACTATAAATGCACCAAATAAACTTAACGAGAAAACCAGAATTGATAGTAAAATAGTCCAAATTCTTAGAATTGATGACTTTGATGATGCGCTTAACGAATGGATAAATGCTGTTGCTGCTAACCATGGCATTAAAGCAACATTTTCAACTGGATCCCAGAACCAATATCCACCCCATCCTAACTCATAGTATGCCCACCAACTACCTAAGGTAATTCCTAGAGTTAAAAATGACCAAGCAATTATCGACCAAAATCTAACCTGCTTTTCCCAATTGATATCAGAATTACCCTCAATCAAAAAAGCAATTGCTTGCCCAAAAGCAATTACAAAACCAACATATCCAAGATATAGAGTTGGTGGATGAATCGCTAATAAAGGATCTTGAAGTACTGGATTTATATCAGCTCCATTTTCTGGAGGCACTGGAAGTATTGTTTCAAATGGATTGGATGTTAATAATAAAAACAATAAAAAACCAACGGTTGTTATTGATATTACTCCAATACTTCTTGCTTTAAGCGGCTCATTGTTATCAACCGAAAAATTATAGATTGCTCCCCATAAACTAAGAAATATAATCCAGAGAAACATTGACCCCTCATGCGCACTCCATATTGAAGATATTTTGTAAAAAACAGGTAAATTTGTATTTGAGTGCTGAGCTATATATAGAACACTAAAATTATCATTGATTGCTAACCAAACATATATCAAGAAAGAGAATAAGAATAGAAAAAAACTATGAGAATAAGTTCTAGATATTAGATTAATAATATTTACATCATTAACATTAAAAAAAATAGAAAATACAAAACATAAGAAAAACAGTCCTGTAGCTAAAA
>ERZ802822.1597-NODE-1597-length-13514-cov-5.588747_pt1 | contig 13514 bp, 12 predicted proteins | sample MGYA00345649_ERZ802822 | MGnify/ENA primary metagenome ERZ802822 (study PRJEB30503, sample SAMEA104212359) | marine metagenome | biome: Westerlies Biome; feature: [SRF] surface water layer (ENVO:00010504) within the epipelagic zone...; material: water...
CTTGGGCTTGGTGCTGGCGGCGATCATGTTTTTCATGAAAGAAACGCCGCGGCGTCATGAAGTCGAAGCGCAAAAACGACAAGCAGAAGCGCAGGCAGCGGCCGTTGAGCGGCCATCTGTGAAAGAAATGCTGGCGATTTTAGTGGCGGCGTTCAAACGCTCTCCGGCCTTGTTGATGACAGTTCTCGGCGGCGTTGCCTTTCACTTTGTTCTGGGTGCAGCGACCTTTGAACAGCTTTGGTTTGTTCAGGAACGAGGTTTTGATCGTACCGAAATCGCCGAGCTCAGTGGTTGGTTGGCCTTCGCAGGCGGTATCGCGGGCAATCTCTTTGGCGGCGTGGGTGGTGATATGTTCTTGCGCAGAACCGGCATGGGCCGACCTATGTTCTTGTTTTGGATCATGCTGATTCTGACTCCAATCTCGCTGTACTACCGGGTCGTGGAACCGACCTCTATGTTCTTCCTGTTCGGTATTTTCATCGGCTATTTTCAGCTCGGCTGCTTCTACGGCCCGACGTTTGCAACGGTGCAAGAACTGGTGCCGCCGCAGATTCGCGGCACGGTGGTTGCGTTCTACATTCTGTCGTTGAATTTTTTCGGCTTGGGATTGGGCGTTACCGGAGGGGGGATTTTTGTGGATTGGATGATCGCAGAGAACATTGCTGAACCGTATACGGTGACCTTGCTGGTGTTCACGGCGTTGTCGCTGATCGCGATTCCGCTGTTCTATTTTGCTGGACGCCGCTTCGAGCGTGACCGAGAGGCGTTATATCGCGCGATGGCCTGAGGCTACCCAACCACGATAAAATTTTAAGGGGAGAAAAATTTTGTCTAGCGAACCGACAAACAAGTCATCGGCCCCGACTGGTGCAACAGCAGATAGCAGCTTGAATACAGCGGCTGACAAGAAACAGGCGCGCGTCGATAGCTTGATGCAGACCGAATGGTATCGCTGGTATGCGCTGGCGATCTTGGTACTGGTGTATTGTTCCAGCCATGTGGACCGTCAGATCATGGGGATTCTGCTCGAGCCCATCAAGTTAGAGCTGGGAGCCAGCGATACTCAAATGGGTTTTCTGATTGGCCTTACCTTTGCCATTTTTTACGCCACCTTGGGTATGCCAATCGCCATGTTGGCGGATCGTACCAATCGCCGGAATATCATCGCGTTGGCGACCACGATCTGGTCAGGCATGACCGTGGCCTGCGCCTACGTCGGCAGCTACAGCCAGCTGGCATTGGCTCGTATTGGCGTCGGCATTGGCGAAGCGGGTTCCAGCCCGCCGTCCCATTCGATGATTTCCGATCTGTTTCCCCAACGCCAGCGCGCGACGGCCATGGGCATTTTCGCCATGGGTATTAACTTGGGTTTGCTGATCGCCTACCTAGGCGGCGGGTGGATGAGCGAGCATTGGGGCTGGCGCACTACGTTTATTGTGGTGGGTTTACCGGGCATTCTGATTGCGCTGCTGGTGCGCTTTACCCTGATCGAGCCCCCACGCGGAGCATCTGAGGAAGCCAAACAAGGTCGTGCCATTTTGGAAATGGTTAATAATGCTTCACATTACAAAGAAGTTGTCCCTGATACAGGTTTATCAACATCGACAAAAGAATTTATTTCAGATCCAGATGGTAATACGATCAAAATCCAATATATTCGACCAGATACGGAAGAAGAATTACCCTGTGTTTACTATATCCATGGTGGAGGCATGATGGTCAGTTCGTGTTTTGATGAGCTATATGCAGCATGGGGAAGATGTATTGCAAGGCAAGGAGTTGCAGTAGCGATGGTAGATTTTAGAAATGCTATGTGGGCTTCGTCTGCTCCTCAAGTCGAGCCTTATCCCGCAGGACTGAATGACTGTGTTTCTGGTCTTAAGTGGGTGCATGCTAATGCAAAAGATTTGAATATAGATAATAGCAAAATTGTCATAGCTGGTGAGAGTGGAGGAGGAAATTTAACCATCGCCACAAGTTTGAAACTCAAACAAGATGGAGATATTGGATTGATAAAAGGTCTATATGCATTATGTCCTTATATTGCAGGGCAATGGCCTTTACCGGAAAATCCCTCGTCTGAAGAAAATGAAGGTATTTTACTTTCGCTTCATAGTGAACATGAATACTCTCATGGAGCAATTATTTACGGAGTAGATGCTTATATAAATAAAGACCCACTAGCTTGGCCAAGCTTTGCAACTGAAGATGATGTTAAAGGTCTTCCAAAAACTTACATCTTAGTCAATGAAATGGATCCTCTAAGAGATGAAGGAGTAAATTTTTATCGTTTACTACGTGAAGCAGATGTAGATGCTCAGTGCAGACAAGTGATGGGCTCAGTCCATGGAACAGATATATTTCTTGGATGTCCCGAGATCAGTGACGAAACCGCTTTATCGATTGCAAACTTTGTAAAAAATTAGATCTAACCCGTTTCTAGAGAGATCCTTTTTCTTTTAGGTGGGTTATCAGTTGTTTATCGTGCGTTGTGACTGCGGAGAACCCTTCTTTAAGAGCTGGATTCCATCTTGGATTTGATGATCCTACAACTTCATCTCCCATGATAGTCACTCTCTGAATAATCCTCTCACCCACGAAATCATTTACAACATAATGTTGGGTACTTCTGTTGTCCCACATAGCAATAGTACCCGGAGTCCATTGATAACGAACTGTGAACTGAGGTCTTGTAACCCACTTTGTTAAGTAAGAAAGCAGCATATCGCTCTCTTCAATATTCATTTCTACTATTCTTCTAGTGAAATGCTCATTTACATATAAGACTTTCTTTCCTGAAATGGGATGCAACCTCACAACAGGATGTATAGCAGTTTTTTCAGGTTTTCCATGAGGTCTTGCATCATGAAGGGCAGTTATTCCTTCACATAAATCTTTGATTGGATCAGATAAAGCTTCGTAGGCCGCGTTCAAATTACTCCACATTGTATCTCCACCCAATTCAGGACACTTGACCATGTGAAGTACGGACATAATAGCTGGAGAGTCTTGAAAAGTTATATCTGTATGCCACTCATCAGCTATTCCACCGGAGCTAGCCGCAAGTTCAAAGATCTTTGGGTGAGTTACTGTTTTATTTTTTAGGTTTGGATGACCTTCAAGTTCACCAAACTTAGCACCATATTCAACATGCTCATCTTGACTTAACTTCTGACCTGGAAAAAAAATTACCTTATGCTCGGTTAAAAGAGATTTAATCTCTTCCACTTGATCATCAGATACTTGTGCTAAATCAACGTTCGTTATCTCAGCACCAAGAGCAGCTGAAATCTGTTTAACTTCCATACTCACTTTTTAAGACTCTACATGGAACAATTTATTGTAAATCTTCCATTCACCATCTTTTTCTAAGAAAGAAAGTGTATCTAAAAAGACATGGCCAATGTAACCATCTCTTACTGAGACAGATGCGGTTGAGCCTGCTATATCACAAGAGACTATTTCGAGAAGAATTTCGTCTCCTTTTTCCTTTGGTGATGGATTTTGACTCTCAACAAATTCTGCGAATTCATCTACAGTCATTTCTGCAAGACCTGTTTCTAGATAACCAGTAATCATTGCATTTGGATGAAAGGCTTGTCTCACTTTTCCAGGATCTGACTCATACATAGAATCAAAATATAACTGTACACCTTCTTTAATTTTCTCTTTAGCGTCCATAATAAACCTCTTTAATATAAGTTACGGGATTCCATCTCAGCTTATCAGGAATATGCTCGGCTCCCGGTATGCCCCTTTCAATCATATAAGGCTTCAAAGCCTGGATAGCTTTGGCTTCATCATAGTGACAAATTCTAGGATACATATGGTGCATAGAGTGTATTTGCATGGAATGATTCAAGAATCTGGGAATTTTGTTAGTCCAAAATCTGGTATCTTTATAACGTCCGCTTCCCAGCCCCGAGTGTGGCAAGTAGGAGAACACAACGCCCAAGTAGGACGTTGCTACTCTTTTTGGGATCCACCACAAGAGCAAGGTCTCAAGGGGATAAAGAATAGCCATGAAGATTTGAACGAAGTAAAAAAGTAGAGTCCATGCTCCACCTTTTTCTAATGCAGCTTTGAATTTTGGATCCTCTTCCATATGTTTTCCAATAGATTTCATAGCTGGACCATCATCATTGTAAGAAACATTTACATTTCTAACCGCTCCAAGCCAGCTGTTAGCATTACCATGGAAAAAATCTGGATCATTATCTGGATCATTTGTATGAGCATGATGTTTTAAATGAGTTGCCTTCAATGCGTCATGAGACTGCGCTAATGGGATTACACTTATTTGTCCTACCCAAAAATCTAGCCATTGAAGATTCTTCCTTCCTCCTGATAAATGACCATGCTGACCAGCATGAGATGGAAGATAGGCATTACAAGCTGTAAAAAGAGCAATCAAAAATCCTAAGAAAAGTGGAATTATTGCGTTAACAACAAGCACCCAAGTAACGACCCATATTGTGAATTGCCCAAGGCCTATAAGAATCATTTCCCATTCGATTCGGCCCATAAAAGTTCTAGCAACTTCTCTTTCTGCTTCTATGGATAAATCTATCGAATTATCATTTACGTAATCCATGACCAACCTTTATTTTTTGCTAAGATACCAAATAGAAGTCCTAAACCATAGCCAATTAAAGAAATAAGAAGACCTGCTTCAAAAATATAAAGAAGAGTAGCCCCAAAAATACTACCCCAAAATAAAAAGCCGAACCAAACTAAAGCCCATTGTTCAAGATGTTGACTTAACCACTCCATCATTGCATTTTAGCCTTTATATGCATTGGCATCAATTTTAAGAATTAGTTCCTTTAGCGCTGATAAATTCTTTCGCTTCTTCGAATCCGCCAATATTTATTACCCTATTGTAGCCTTCTGCTTCAAGTATTTTCTTAGCTTTTCCGGACCTTTTGCCACTTCTACAAAACAAAAAAATTTCCTCATCTTTTGAAACTAATGTCTGAATATCTAGAATATTTTGCCATTCAATATTTTGAGTATTCATTATTGATTCGGTTTCGAACTCTTCCGCTGTCCTGACATCGATAAATACAGCGCTGAAAATTAAATTTGGCCAAAAAAATATTAAAAGTAGTAAGCGATACATTACTATTCCTCAAATCCAATAAAAGTAGCTACTTCTGAAACAGGTCTCCTTTTTGATACGACCTTATTGGCTGGAAAATTATCATCTGGATAACCCATGGCCACACAAATCATAATGACTTGATCATCCGGAATCTTTGCATGTTCTCTCACAACTGGAGACTGCATAATTCCCTGACTATTAATAACGGACCCTAGTCCTTTTGACCAGCCAGCATTTACTAGTCCATTAACAGCCGCTCCACAATCAAATTTCGAAATATCTTCATCATTTAATTCTTTATCAAAAGTCACGATTATGGCTACTGGTGCATCAAACTGTCTAAAACCTCTTAAAACCCAATCTTGTCTAGCATCTTTATCATCTCTTTCTATACCCATTTCCTTGAAAAGTTGAATAGCGATCTCTATTTGTCTTTCTCTATGCACACCCTCATAGCCCATAGGTGGTCTAATTTCTCTTGAAGGCGGAACACCTTCAATATTTCTTTTTGTATTCTCTTTTCTTATGTTATCCAAGGCAGTGCCGGTTATGACATGGAAATGCCAAGGCTGAGTATTCATAGAAGATGGAGCTCTAGTAGCCAACTTTATGACTTCTTCCAAAACTGCTTTTGGTACAGGTTTATCTAAATATCCTCTTGCACTTCTTCTATCATTTATGACTTCTTCGTATCTCATGATTAATCCTTTTTTGTGACTTTATACTAAAAAAACTTTTTTTTATCTTGAAAAAAATGTAATTGCCCTTAAATAATTAATTGAGCCGTTTTGCTAATAATCTTGGAAAATTTCGGGCACGCATTTCCTTACACATTGTAGACGCTCGGCTCTAATCTCACCTAAGATCTCATCGCTCATGGATGAGCGAGTTATGAGAAATCATAATCTTGAGAAAAGTGGTTGGTCAATTTAATCGTATCATTGGCCATCCACTTTTTCTTAACTTTCTATTGAATGAAGGCTTACTTCGAAAATTAATAAGGAGTTAGAAGGAATACCTGGTCTGCCTGCTGTTCCATAAGCAAGGTCAGGATGTATAAATAATTTCCAACTATCCCCAACTTCCATTAAAGATATTGCTTTCTGGCATCCCGGAATAAGTTGAGCAAGAGTTACCACTAATGGTTCTCCATTTTCAATGGAGCTCCAGAAAACCGATCCATCTAATAAAGTACCATGGAAGTCAGCTTTAATTACATCTTCAAGGCTTGGACTTATCCCGCTACCACTCGTCTTTAATTTTTCATACTGAAGACCAGCCTCAATTTCAAAAACTCCAGGATTGCTTAAATTATTCTTTAGGAAATTATCACTCTCTAACAAGTTATCTAAATTATCATCTCCTCCTGAGCAAGAAATGATGACTAAAGCTGACATCATCACCAAAAATATATTTCTCATGATGATAGTTTACACTTAAAAAAACCTATAAATGTAAGGGGATTAACTTCCGGATAACCATATTGGAGAAGACCAAGCCCTTTCCTGTATTGTCACGGGTATATCTTGTCTTGGTTTCTCTCCTGCTCTGATCGCATCCCAAGTTGACCACCTGCAAGTAGGATTTTCTAGGACTCTTGAATAATAAAAAGCATCTTGATCTTGCCTAAATTCTGGGTCTTTCCAAAAGGTTTTTATCTCTGGATCGCCTTTTTTAAGATCTATGGAGCAATCATCTAAATTAACATTAGTATCATACTCTTCGCATCTATGGGTTGTTGGATTTATATTTGCATTGTCAGAGCAAGCTATATCAAAAACCTTTTCCCTATGCTCTCCTTCTTCCAGCCATCCTTTGATTATTTGAACTCTCTGTAAGGGCGCTCCAAGAGGATCAGAAATAGCCCAAACAAGAAATCTAGGACTTTCATCGCCCACTTGAGTGATTGTTCCTCCCATGGGAATATTTTTAATATAGGCATCTTTTATGAGACCAAGGTCACTAAGCTCAGAATCTTCTAGGTTATAACCAGCAAAAAAACGTACTTTTATTCTTGGTCCGCTGGTGCCAAATGTTTCCTTGCGTCTAAAAGCATTATAAATCGACTCACGAGTATTTTCCTCAGCCCACACTCCTGCAAGTCCTGAAGATCCAAATCTAATAAGGCGTGTTCCAATATTTAAATAACTCTCGCCCCCTATCTCGCTTACTGTTTGAGGCCTAAAAACTTTTGATATAAATCCATAAAAACCTCTAAAAGGAACCGAACCTCGTAAATATGGCTCTCCATCTAAAAGTCCGATTTTGGAAAAATGCGTTTCCTCGGTATAGGAGCCTCCTGCAACATGAGTATCACTCGATCCAATTACTCCGAATTTATATGGATTAGATAAACTCATTTCCTCAAACATTAATCCTCTTAAGTATGCATCTCTTACATAACTTCCCTTTAAATTGCTGATAAGGTTCTCACCTTCAACATTTGTTTTTGCTTCAAAGTTTGCCCATTCATCATTCTTGGATAAAAATGGATGAGTCTCAGAAGTTCCTTTTGCCTGGGTTATCTCAGTTAGAGGTTCATTCCGAAGTCGCTGATTTACATAAGCTTCATCTATCGGACCTCCGTTATAATCATTCATAGAGAAGGCAGATCCTCCTGAGATATTTGAATTATGAGGAATGGCCAAGCTTTCTACACCGCTTTCCCTTAATCCATCCATCCAGTCCCACAGTTTTTCAGGATTGAGGCTATCTGCTCTTGAGAAAATTCGCTCAGGAAGGTTCTTTGTATTCTTGAAGATCACATTCCGATGAAGATAGTTATCATATAGCTCTACACTTGAAGTAAATTCATAACCAGCGAATGTAGTAAATATTCCTGGTTTGTATGCATCATTGGCTGCCTTAATAGTTTTTTTCCAAACCGAGTTGCCTACATTCTGAATTATATCTCTATCAATACTTCCATCTTCTACACCCTCAGCAAGTTCAGCACCAAAGGCTCTAAAAAGACCATTCCTCTTAAGAATTGAAAATATACTATTACTTACTGTTTTATTAAGGTCATGCATAGGCTTTGAGAGTTCATACTTAGAGAACTCAGTACTTGTGTCTGCTGATTCTTTTAATAGTCCTAAAAAAACTGCATGATCAGTTACAGCGTAGAAATCTAAAGGCTTTTTTAGTTGTATTTTGTATCCAGTAGGATGCGGTATTGCTTCACCTTGAGCAAATCTATATGCATCTGCAGGTGTGCTTATAGTCCCAAAAGTGTATGCATCAAATGAGTTTGCTGTATGAACATGTAAATCACCAAAATAAGCATTCTTATCTGGATTAGGTTTTGGTCTAGGATATATATCCTTCTTTATTTCTTCTACATATTGCTCAGTAGATATCTTTTGTTCTGATTCTGAACAAGCATTGAGTATAAAAAAAATTAGAATCCAGAAACTTTTAAAGTTAGGCATGTTTTTCCCCAGTTTTTATATGCAATTTTTAAGAATTACATCCTGATTTCTTAAAATATTAGATAATTAAGCTAAACGCCTATTTATCTCTTCTTTCAGAAGCCACATCCTATCTTGGCCCCAAACATAAAATGGATCAGCACCATCTAAGTCAGTAATTTTAAAGCTTGGCACTCCCCAACAGTTACCTGCATACATATCTTTAAGATTATCATCCAAAACCTTTTTCCATTTTTTTGTATTTAAATCTTTATTGATTATAGACCAATCAAGTCCAAGTCTTTCGACAAGGGATTTTAAATATTCATCTTCGCCTATGTTGATCCCATCATAAAAAGAAGCTTTTAATAATTCATCAATATACTCAAATCCTTTTCCGGCCTCATCAATCACAGGAAATAAAGAATAAGCTTTCCTAGCTGGTTTGCCGATTGGTGAATAAATTTGACCCATTGGATATCCATGTTTTCTTGCCTCACGGGCTGCGTCAGAAATAATATATTTGGCTTTTAGATCAATAATTTTCATATTGCGCATTAGCATTGGTAAAACAGGCTTCGTAATCAAGTTTACAGGATAGTCGTCTTTCATTTCCCTGACTCTTTTAGCACTGGCATAGGTATATGGACTATTCAAAGAGGGATAGTAATATAAATTGACTTGCTTATTTGATTCCAGCAATGGAGGAGAATTCAAAATAGGAGAACAAATTGGTTCATTATTTAAATCTTTCTTTAAACCGAGTTCCGATAATCTATCTTCTAAGTGATGAATCCTATCTACACTCCAATAAAGTTCTTTTTCGTAGTAAAAAGCTGATCCAAAATAATAACCTTTTGCATTTCTTATTGAATTACCTGAGGCTAATTTCTCTGATACTTCTGTCTCAGTGGAGCTATAAACCTTAGATAAAGAACTCAAGGTATCTTTATCCCCTTGCCATAATGCATTGCTTACTTCTTGAGCAACTTCTAAAAAATTATCTTCTTCAACCGAAGTCAAAATAGCATTAGACAAATCAACTAATTCCTTTTTCGGATAAGATGTTGGTTGAAAGTCAATACCATAGTAAGGAGCTATGCGTTTTGAATCTTCCAAACAATAAGCATTATATAAATTAGGTTCATGAATGGTTTCAGGATTTTCATCTCCAACTAAGATGGGATTTAAGACTACGTCATAAGATGCCTTAATTTTCTCTATATATTGAATGGTTAAATGGGAATAAGGATCATCTACCTTATGAAAATATAATATTTCGTGAGGCCTATCTTCCAAATCTCTTTTAGTCTCAGCATCTGTTCTTATCTTTTTAAACAAGTCATAACTAGAAAAAGTATTCATACTGTAATTTCTAAGTTTGTAACCGATGGTGCGTTTCGCTAAGAAATTCCTAAGTGCTTTTTTTATCATATAAATCCTTTGCTATTGGAAGTAGCCAGAGCCCTAACCATGTATTTACTATCAGTTTCACTGTAACCATTATGCTTGCTGGGAGACTCCAGACAAAATTTAAGAAACCATTCCAAAACCAAGAATACATCCAAACTTTTACAGGCTTAAGGAATGTAAGTTCCAGGAAATCAGAAGTACTAAAAGTCATTAAACTATGCTCTGGAGAAAAAAGAAAAGAGTAAGTCCATATGCAAAATGCAATCTGTATCGGTGTAGTAAATACCAAAAAGTAAGCAAACCATAGTAGTGTTCTACTCACTAGAATTTCTCTTATAAAAGGATTCTTCATTCTTAAGAATCTCTTTGAGTGCTGATTCGCTTAGCTCAGATAGTTTAGGATTATCATAGCCCCTACTGACCAATACCTTTAGGTATATTTCTTTTCTTGTCTCCACATCGTGAAATATATCTTAAGTGTGAAATATTGACCAATCGAAGAGCCCTTAAGAATAGTTATTTTCTATTTTCTTCAGGAAGAGCTTCGAGTAAAAGGTTAGGCAATCCTTTTCTTTTTTGAAGTGTAAATTGATCATAAAGTTTTCCAGTTGCCTCGTAAGCTTTATAAGTTAAGTTTTTATCATCAATATTGATAATTTGATAAAGCTGAGTATTTTCAGCTACTCGCTTAGCATAATTACCTTTAGTAATGCCATACATCTTCGGTCCACTTACAGATACAACGTAAACTGTTCCAATATCAGGGTCATAGGCTTGCTGATAGCCGGAGGGTACATTTTCCAGATTTTCGGTGTCTACCTGACCGGTACGAGCATAGGTATGATCATGACCACTTAGCACTAAATCTACTTTAAACTCATCCAAGAGAGGCTTCCACAGTTCACGAAGCTCTTTATTATCTCGATCTGATCCAGGAGAAAAGACTGGATGATGAAAAGTAACAACAGTCCAACGATTAGGATTATCTTCCAGTACTTTCCTAAACCAAGGGATCTGTATTTCTTTTGCCTTATTTGAATCCAATGAAATAAAACGAACACCCTGATAATCAATGTAATAAACAGTCTCTTTTAGAGTTTCATCAGGAACATCTTGAATAGGAAAAGCAAATTGTGGACGCCAATGATTACTAACGGCTGGGGTTCCTCGAACTCTTTGTCGATCGTATAGGGGCTTGGAGTAAAAACTTGAACCAACTAACTCACTTTTCTTGAATCCTGTAATGGATTCAACTTGATCATCTACAAAAATGATATTACCTCCATCATTGAACTCAAAGGATGCACTATTGCCTTCAGGTCCGGTAAATGAAACTTTATAGGTCGTTCCTTTATCCGATGGCACAGGTTCAAATGCGGTCATCATGACGTCAATAGTCTTTCCATCTTTTGTCTGCCAATAACGTTCTGATTCAGGACCTTGATTAATCCGATAGTATTCATGGTTACCAGGAGTTGCTATAACAGGAATCGTACCATTCACCCAGTCAGGACCTTGATGCCAATCTCCCCACTCAGCATCCCAATTAGGATTATCGATTAAATCACCAGCATGTAACGTAAATGCAGCTCTTGGTGCATCTCTAAATGCCTCCCTAAAAACTCTCGACCAATGTGTACGCACTTCGTTTTGAGCATCACCAAAATAGATGAAGCTAAAAGGTCTAGGTCTGTCACTAGCTGTTTTGAAATGGTAATACTCAGTCCAATTTACTCCATCGCCCACCCGATAGGTATAAAGAGTATCTGGAACAAGATTTTTAAAAGTTATACTGTGATAGTTCGCTTCATTAATATCGCTCTTAAAGAAAGAAGTTTCAGCTATAAACTCCTCTATTTCTAGGGCTCTTCCATTTGCATTTGCTAGTGCCAAATGAGCCATTCCTTTTTTTGTTGAGACATCTGTACGCCATGTAACAGATTGAGTTGTCGCCGGATCATCTTCCCAAGTTAACACCACCCTATCCGGAAGTGGTGAAGGTGCATGAGCTAATTCCGAAGCATATTTAGCAACCTTACTTTCATCATGAGAGGAAATACCATAGCTCAAAATAAATAATAAGAGAAAGGTGAATTTGGATAAATATTTTGTAAGGTTCATAAAAACATTATGTTTGAGTAAAGTTAAAAATTGAATAACTTTTTGTAAATTTATAATGAAGTTAGTTAATAGTAGATATTAAATTTCTGAATCGATAACAAGGACTCTTCCTTCATATTTGGGTTCATAAACTTCCATATCTTGAAGAAAATACTCAGCAGCATCAACTATCAAAACTCCTGTATCAATATACTCAATCGAGTTCTGAAATTCCCAATATCCGTCTCCTCCCTGAGTAACAAAATTAGGAGCGGCTACCCAATATTCATCATCATTTTTTAATGGCTTTCCTTTGATCCAAATTTCATGAGTCTTATTTCTAGGACTAAATGAATATTTAGCATTTTTTGAAACTTGCAATATTCCATTTGTCATACCTGCAGCATGATTAAATATTTTTACAACTTGAGAGCCTTTTAATTTTGTCATGACAACAGTATTAGGAAACGGAAATGCAGAAATTAAATCCCCTTTCGTTACTGTTCCTGATTTTATGTCTTGTCTAAGAGCACCACTGTTTACAACGGCTATATCTATTCTAGGATCAAAAGCTTCTATTGCGTCAGCGAATAAATTACCCATGTTGGATTCTTTTCCGTATGCTCTTACGAGTTTTTTTGTGGAGGAAACAATTGGTACTTTTGCAACCTGGTCTACTTCTTTTTGCCAAAAAGTAATTTCACGAAGCATATCTGCATCATCTTCCAGCTCATCATCATAAATAGTTATGAGTTCATTGGAATGTGAAACTATTTTCTTTTTTTCTGTATCAAACATAACTTGAAGCTTTCCGAGTTCAGTTGCAGTTGCATTGGTTGAAACAATAATTGTGCCGTTTGAAACCAGAGCCTTTTCTGTTCCCTGGTGGGCATGTCCAGTAACAATAATATCCACACCGGGAACATTTTGGGCGAGAAGAATATCCTTATAAAGATTTCTCTCAACATCTGTTAAACCAATGGTAGATTGTCTTCCTGGCATACCCTGATGAACCGCAAGAATAATGATATCTGTTATGGGTTCTAACTCTTTTATGTATTGTCTCAGATATTCTTCTTCATCTCTGGCTTCAATACCCTCAGTCATTTTAAAATTGATGGTGTCATAGAAAGCAAATTTTCCATGAAGACCAATAATTCCAATTTTTAATCCTGCTCTTTCCAGAATTAAATAAGGGTTATCCCAGACTAAATCATCAGTTCCTTCAAAAAAAAGATTGCCATTCAGAATTGGAAAATTTGCTTTCTTGATTTGTTCCAACATATTGTCCCATCCATGATCAAATTCATGATTGCCTATAGTAGCTGCATTATAACCCATTTCTTTCATTAAAAGAACTTCAATTAACAAACAAAATAAAGAAGAATTAGATAAAAGACTTGCGGATCAACATATTTTGTTTATGGTGTTCACTTTGCGAGGCTAAAGACGCAGTAGAAATAAAATTAAAATTGTTTAATCTGAAA
>ERZ802822.1598-NODE-1598-length-13488-cov-3.840429_pt1 | contig 13488 bp, 9 predicted proteins | sample MGYA00345649_ERZ802822 | MGnify/ENA primary metagenome ERZ802822 (study PRJEB30503, sample SAMEA104212359) | marine metagenome | biome: Westerlies Biome; feature: [SRF] surface water layer (ENVO:00010504) within the epipelagic zone...; material: water...
CACTAAAGGTGCTACTCAACAGCGTATACACATTAAATCAAATTAGAGATCTAAGACCAGGATCGACAATGATTGAAGTTGTCGATGGCTACGCTCAGCTTGGGCTGACCCTTCAAGAAAGCTACGACTTAAACAATTGGGTGAATGTATCTGTCCCAATTACAATTGATCCTATTCAAGCTGACTCAGGCACTGCCTTTTACAGGTTTAAACTCGACTAACAGATCCCTATCATTGGCGACGTAAGCCAAAAAGTATGTTTAGTGGCGCTGCGGCTTCACCGTAAAGTCAGGAGGACCGGGATTTTCCAGGTCAAGTGGATCATCGAGCTCAGTTTGCAGCGTCTTGAAGTCCGCCATCAGGCTTTGCAACTTCGGCGCATACTCGGGGTTGTTGGCTAGATCCTGCATTTCCTGCGGATCTTCCTTCAGATTGTAGAGGCGCAGCACATCGATGGTCGGATAGATGACCAGTTTGTAGCCGTCCTTAAGAATCGCCCGCTGAAGATTCTTTTTGTAAGCGCCGTAAATCGCATCGTAGTGTTCGACAGTCTCGTCATCTAATAAAGGTAGTAGGCTCTTGAACTCGACCTGCTCGGGAAGATCAGCACCTGCGAGTTCCAGTGATGTTGGCATCACATCTTGCAAGTAAATCGGCGTGTCGATTTGCGCACCGGCTTCGACACCAGGACCAACTACCATGAACGGCGGACGCAAGCTGTGCTCATACATATTTTGTTTGCCGATCAAACCATGACGACCGACCGCTAGCCCATGGTCGGCGGTAAAGAAGATGTAGGTATTGTCACGCTGACCGCTATTGTCGAGGGCATCGAGAATACGACCGATTTGCACATCCATGTGTGTAATGATGGCAAAGTATTCTTGGCGGTTCACCTTAATTGAATACTCGCTGCGCGGAAATGGAGCCAAGCGCGCATCGCGCAAACCTTCACCGCAGCCGATCTCATCTTGATGAGGATACTTTGCTAGGAAGTTTTCAGGTAGTTCAATACGATCCAGCGGATACATATCGACGTATTCCTTAGGAGCCTGACGCGGATCGTGCGGCGCATTAAAAGCGAGATACATGAAGAACGGCGCGGCGTCGTCTTTTGCTTCGGTGAGGAAACTTTCGGCGTGCTGGGCAATCACCTCACTCCAGTGCGTGCCACCCTCCCAAAAGCCACCGTATTTGGTTTCCCAGGGCTTCCAGCCCGCCTCATAAGCAGCCTCATCGACTGGTCGATTATAGCCCTCCTTTACATCCTTGGGCATGCCGGGACGAATATCTACAGCGACATCGAAGATCTTAGCCGCATCCATTGAAACGTGCCATTTACCAGTCATGTAGGTACGATAGCCAGCCGACTTGAGTAACTGCGACCAAGTCTCCCCGGCAGCAACGATAGGTTTAAAATCTGGACCCTTGCGCGGCGTACGCCAGACGAATTGCCCAGTATTGATCATCGAACGACTCGCCATGCAAACCGCCCCAGTCCACGAGCCCATATTATAGGCATGGGTGAAGGTAGTGCCCTCCGCGACCAGACGGTCCAGATTCGGCGTATCAATATCGAGGTGGCCTTGTGCGCGGATGGTTTCATAGCTCAAATCATCTGCAAAGATGAATAGGATATTAGGCTGCTCTGTTTTTGCGGCAGACAATGCGGATAGGCCACAAACTGAACCTAGAAGAGCGACATTTAAAAGGGACAGAATCTTCATATGATAATAAATAATATTCAGGTCGATAACCGCCTAAGCTATTGAACGGAGGTAAGCTTCAAAGTGAAAACATGCTGACACGGTAAAGTGCTCGGGTTGAAGCGTGGCAACTCTACGGCGAGTCCGCCATCGACCGCTGTGGTCTTCAGTTCGCCGTCAAAACCAAGCATTGTTACAGTGGAATCAGCGCTCAGTGCGATGTCCTTGATCGTGAATACACCAGAATCTGGAAGCCTAGTGATCATGGCATAGACCGTATCGTCCTTAGCGGTAAAATAGCACTCTTTTCGAGCTTGGCCGTCGCGAGGGTATTTTGCCATTTCAACAATGGGATCTGGAATACCTTTATGGAACTCTTGCTTAGTATATTCGCGAATCTCACCTGCGCTCCATTGGCAATCCTTCGTCCAACGACGACTGCCGTAAATCGCTTCGCCATTCACATCGAGCCACTCGCCGACCTGAATTAAGCGGTCTTCCATCACTACTGGGATACGACCATCAGCGGTTGGGCCGATATCGAGAAGAAAGTTGCCCCCGCGTGATACGATGTCGCACAACATGAAGATCAACAGCTCACCGGTATTGTAGTCATCGTAAGTTTCGACACGGCTATAGCCAAAGGACTTGCCGATACCGCGATTCTCTTCCCATAAGATGCTAGGATCCTCAAAACCAGAGCCGTACTCTGTAGTGTAATAACCGCCATGCTCCTTGCGCACTTTACCCCAGCGGTCGTTGATCACGACTTCGTCTTTATTCGGCGCATTATTAAACAGCCATGCAAGCAAAGGCTTGGTCTCCCAGCGCTCGTCATCCATCCACCAGTCACCATCGGAGAAGATCAGAGATGGCTCGTACTTTTCCACGATTTCTTTAAACTGCGGATACATCACCTCATGAATATACTTTGCGCGGGTCACGTCGTTACAGGGCTTCTTGCGCCGAGTCGGTTGGTCTTCTTCTGGCCAATAAGGATTGAACCAATCCCAGATCGAATAGTAGAGCCCCATCTTAATACCCTCTTCACGAACCGCATCGGTCAAATCGCCCACCAAATCACGCGATGGGCCAGAGTCCACAGAGTTCCATGGCATGCCGAAGCTTTCGGAAGCTTCTTTGCTCGGCCACAGGCAATAGCCATCATGATGCTTAGAAGTCAGCACCACGTACTTGGCACCACTGCGCTTAAAGACTTTCGCCCACTCAGCCGGCTCAAACATGTTGGCAGTGAATTGTGAACGAAAATCCGAATATTCGAAATCCTCACCATAGATACGATTGTGGAATTCCTGCGTGGCGGTGGCGCGCCCCACTGCTGCCTGATGCTTGCCGGTTTGATCACCATCTTTGGCGTGCCAATACCACTCCGCGTATGTGCCACGCGGCGCATATGCTGGCACCGAATAAAGACCCCAGTGGATGAAGATACCGAACTTCGCATCGGGAAACCAATCCGGAGTTTCACGGGAATCCAGCGACTCCCAAGTTGCTTCGTAGGTAACATCCTTAGCAGGACAAGTCGTGGCGACGGCAACGCTGATTAGGGCTAGTGTGAGTTTTTTCATAATGTTTCGATTCCTTGAGGTAATTATTTTTAATTTTTCTTGGCGGACTTCTTTACGTTGTGAGTCCAGGTTCCGTTCTTGTGTTTTCCTAAGACTTCATAAGAGAGCTCCATCGCACGAGCACGATCGTCCTCGTCGTATTCCCAAAAATCTTCAATCGCTTTGTTATATGCGAACTCGGGACCATCAACTTTATATTCGCTGCGCAAGCCTCTGAGTTGCCCCTTCAGTTCGGCTACGACCGATGCGTATTCAGGATTATCATACACATTGTTATCCTCGCCGGGATCATTCTTCAAATCGTAGAGCTCCCATGCTGGCGGTGTATCAGGGCTGTCTTCTCCCTGCCAACCAGTGCCGTAGAACATGATTAATTTGTGGCGCTTTGTGCGGATCGCTATATGCGCGGGATTATCGTGGTGCGCCATGTGCATGGCATAGTGATAGTAGGCAGCCTTCTTCCAACTCGCTGGTTCCACGCCACTCTCGATGATGGACTTAAAACTGCGGCCCTGCATGTAGTCGGGCGTCGTCACTCCGGCGAAGTCGAGCATGGTCGGTGCAAAGTCGACATTCTCAACGATTGCATCGCTGCGAGTCTTGGCTTCGATACTTGGGGGATAGCGAACGATCAGGGGCATGCGCATAGATTGTTCGTAGGCCCAGCGCTTGTCAATGTAGTCGTGCTCTCCAAGATAAAAGCCTTGGTCGCCGGTGTAGATGATCACGGTATTATCGTAGAGTCCTTCTGCTTTTAGGTAGGCGATCACACGCGCGACATTGTCATCCACACCCTTCACGCAGCGCAGGTATGCCTTCAGGTAGAGTTGGTATGTCTGACGCTTGATATCCGCATCGTTAAGCGAATGATCCACCTGTGCAGCCCATGGTGTTTTGGGATCTTCGGCATAATTGCGACGTAGGTTACGCCGCCCGACCGACGTGCCTATATAGGGCATTAACTCGTCATTGTGACCGCGCGTGGCGATTGAACCGTTATTCTGAATATCCCACATGTTGGCAGGTTCAGGGATATCAACATCGGCAAGGTGAGACTCATAACGCGGCGCATATTCGAAGTAATCGTGTGGCGCTTTAAAATGTAGTTTCAAGAAGAAGGGTTTGCTTGGGTCGCGCTTATCTTGAAGCCATTCGAGCGCAGAGTCTGCGATACAATCAGTCGAGTGTCCGGTCATTTCAACTGCATCTGGCCCAAATTTTAGGGCACGGTTTGGGTTATAAGGATTCGGGCGCTCGATTTTTCCCTTCACCCCTGACTCAAAAAAGACCGGATTAAAATAGAAGCCCTGCCCCGGCAGAACTTTGAAATAATCAAAGGTGCTTGGACGTTCTTTCAGGTGCCACTTGCCCACCACTGCGGTCTGGTAGCCAGCTTTCTTCATCTCCATCGAGAGATACTGGCGCTCGGCTGGAAGCTTTTCATTTAGTGTTAGGCAGCCGTTGATCGCGCTGTATTGACCGGTCATGATACAAGCGCGACTGGGCGTGCAGATCGCATTATGCGCAAAGGCATTTTCCAGCACCACGCCCTCGGCGGCGAGTGTATCAATCGTCGGCGTCGGATTTAGCTCAGCTAAACGCCCACCGTAAGCACCCACGGCCTGTGAGGTATGGTCATCCGACATGATGAAAATGATGTTCGGTTTCGACTGGATCGCGGCCTGCAGTAACGAAGCAGCAGTCAGTGAAATCGAAAAGACCAGGGATAAGGGGGTATTCATAAATTTAACAGGCGACTAATTCGCTCTGGGCGCTATGGTTTCAATCTTGTAGCAAAGTGCGATCTTGTTCAAGGCTTTGAACGGCGCCGTGACAAGAAGACCATCTTCTGTCAGCTCCCAGTCAATTACTTCCTGCGAATCAACTACGGAGACGTTGGCAATCTCCGCACCAGAAAGGTTCTTGGTATTGATCGATTGAATCAGCAAATCCTTTCCACTGTCGGGCCAGCCCATCTGAATTGCGTAGATTGTACTACCATTGGTAGTGAAGCGGATATTCTCTTCATTGTATTCGCCGGTCATCTGCGTGAAATGCCCACTCGACGCCAAGCGCTTCGGGCCTTCGCCATACACCACAAATGGGCGCGTGTCGTAGATCGCTTCGCCATTGGCACGCAACCATGTGCCCATACCAAGTAATGCCTCCTGCTGTTCGGAGGGAATGATACCGTCTGCCCTTGGCGAAATATTCAATAGTAGGTTGCCATTCTTACTGACGATATCGATCAGTGTATGTAGCAACTCTCTGGTGGATTTAATATCAAGTTCCTCAGTATAAGACCAACTACCGGTCGTAGTCCATTGGCCTGCGCTAATGGTGTCGTCAGTTAACCAAGTATAATCGGTCAACTCATCCATGCGCCCCTTCTCAAAGTCGACCACGCCGACATTCTGTGGCATATCCTCCTGTTTGTAGGTGATGACGACTTCCTGATCACGCTCGGCAGCAGCGTTCAGATAATAGGCGGCGAAACGTTGGCGATTTGATTCGGGGATACGGTGCAACCAAGAATCAAACCAGATGATATCAGGATGATACTGGTCGATTACTTCTTCCAATTTGGCATTCCACATCTCAAGGAAATCCTCCCACGGCATGGTGCCGTAGAGACGTTGCACATCTAATGAAACAACATGATCGGGGTCTTCACGTTGATAGTATTGACTCCGACCATAGTAATACCACTCGCGCATCTGCCTGAGTTCACTGCCATCAGGAGAGCGCCCGACACGAGCATGGTGGAAAGTGGTAACAAATTTCATGTCATGTTTGCGAATGGCTTTTTCCATTTCACCGACGATGTCGCGCTTTGGCCCCGTATCGGCAGAGTTCCAAGGCGTGTGCTCCGAATCCCACATCGAGTAACCATCGTGATGCTCGGCAACGGGCCCAGCAAACTTGGCTCCCGCCAGATAAAATAAATTTGCCCAGCGCTCTGCATCAAAATCCTTCGCCTCAAACAAAGGCACTAAGTCATGATACTCAAAATCCTTCGGCTCACCATATTTTTCCTTGTGGAACTCGTGTTCGCGAAAAGTCTGAAAGCCGACACCCAAGTTGTAATTGCGCTTTTGCTGGTTCATGACTGGCTTCTTGCCGCTCAAGTGACCATACATGGTGCGTGGATAGTGCTCGTTTCCATAGGCTGGCACCGAATAAGGCCCCCAGTGAAAATAGATGCCAAATTTGGCATTTTTGAACCACTCAGGTGATTCATTGTGAGCTGCTAGAGAGTCCCAATCCTCTCTATATACTTCCCCGTTTGCTTGCACCAGTGTCACAGACGTGGCAAAAATGCCTAAAAAATAGAGTAATGCTTTTGTCATATTATGGGGAATGGGCTTAATGTATAATAGTCTCTTTGTCTATATCTGCCTGTTCTCTTAAAATACGATTCAGCCAGCCTTTTGGCAGTCCAATTCCCTTCTGAAAATAGGTTTGTGCATTGAAGCGTAGATTGTTGCGTTTAAACACCTGACGATCGACATCGAGCGACAGGTCACAGTCAAAGCGTGCGAGAATCGACTCGCTTACCGAGCCGCCACCATCAGGGTTAATATGGCAAAGGCTCCAAGTAATGCCACGCCCATCGGTTTTGCCACGCGCAAATGCATCAGGGCAATACGGCCCCGGTGCGACCGGCGGAATCTGGATCATTGAAGCAACCGTAAAATTTTCGCCGTCCGGTGACCACTGCATCGTATTCTTTTCTGGACCATCGAGAGCTACTAGTGCGGCGACACCGCCATTGAAGGGGAACATACAGGTCTCATGACCCCCATTAATCACCGGATTAATCGGTGAAGGAATAAAGGGACCAAGCGGATCTTTCGATTTTGATATCCCCTGCATACGTAGGACCATCTCGTGGCCTCGCTCAATCGGTGCGCCCTTATAATAAATCAGGATCTCATCGTTGAATACCACCGGACACGGATCGTTGATCTTGATATTATTCCAAGAACCTTTCGGTCCCGGTAAAATGACTGAGTCTGGGTGATGCGTCCAAGGACCATTGGGTGAGTCAGCATAGGCCACGCGTACCGGACAATAAGCCTGACCGCCAACCATCGGGCTATAAGCCTGAAAATAGAGGTAATATTTACCCTCCCAGACCAGAATTCCAGGTGTACAAATCGACCGAAAACCTTGCTCCGGTTTAGGCGGACGCGTGACAGCAGGTTCTGTGTCCTCGACCCAAGTAAAACCATCGGTACTGCTTGCATGCCATATATCCGACAAGTCCCAATCGGTAGCGGGAATCGTATCTGTCGCATTCTTCAAACCAACTGGCGAATGCGTAGTGCGACGGCTAGTATACCAAACATGATAAATACCATCGACCTTGATCACCTTGGTCGGATCGCGGCGAGAGACATTCTCCTCTTGGGCAAAGCCATTGAGTCGTGAATATTTAAAATTTGAATATAACTCGTTACCACGATCCTCATGGGGGTTCCACTCATCGTATAGACGTGCCATAGCCGCGCTTATCGGGTAGTCCGGTTTCTCCAAAGGCGTGACTGCCGGAAACGGTTTGCGTTCGGCAGATGCTAAGTATGCAGCTGCAAATAGTGTGATACAAATAGTAATTAATGCATTCATAAGTGCGCCTTACTCTTTTTATCCTGACGTTCTACGAGCTTCTTTAAATACCCATTGTAATGGGTGCTTTTCTGGAAATAAGTTTCATCATTAAAACGTAGATTGTTGCGCTTAAAGAAATCACGATTCGTATCAAGCGACAGATCGCAATCAAACCGAGCGAGGATTGAATTATTGGCTCCGCTCTCCTTATCCATTATGTGGCAAAGGCCCCAACTGATTCCTCGACCATCGCTATTATCCGCAAATGCATCCGGCACAAAGGGCCCCGGTGCAACCGGAGGTATCTGGATCATCGAAGCGACTTCGAAATTCACTCCATCGGGAGCATATTGCACCGTATTCTTTTCCGGCCCATCTAGACTGACAATCGCAGCGACCCCGTCTTTAAAAGGAAACATGCAGGTTTCATGACCTGAATTGATCACTGGATTCAAAGGTGACTTTATAAATGGGCCTAGTGGGTGCTCAGCAATCGCTACCCCTTGTGCGCGAATAATTGTATCATCACGTCCACCCCGTTGAGGCGAGCCCTTGTAGTAGAGATGAATCTTACCGTTGAAAATGATCGGGTTCGGGTCATGAATTGCATTTGAATCCCAGTCGTCTTTGTCACCGAAATCAACGACTACTTCGCCATGTGGCGTCCATGGACCATAGGGCGAATCCGCCGAAGCAACGGTCACCGCGGCACGATCACCGCGTAGACCAGGAATCTCATTAAAGCCTTGATAGTAGAGGTAGAATTTGCCCTTCCAAATAAGAATATCGGTGGTCGTCACCGAGCGCCAACCATACTGAGGTTTTGGTAGGCGCTGGACTGCGATCCCCTGCTCTTTCCAGGTCACACCATCCTTGCTAGTGGCGTGCATCAGTTCGCTTAAATCCCAGTCGTAAGATGGAATAATGCCAGTCGCAGCCTTAGGTCCTGCCGGTAAGGCTTGGCTGTTACGGTAAGTATACCAAACGTGGTAAATGCCATCGATTTTAAGAATCTTGGATGGATCACGACGTGAGATCTCTGGCCTCAGTTCTAGTCCTTTTAGTGGCGTGTATTTAAAATTCGTATACAACTCATTGGATCGATCCTCGTAGGGGTTCCAAGGATCATACAAACGCTGAATCGCTGGACTAAGAGGGTAGTCCGGTTTTATTGCCGGCGTGACAGCAGGAAATATTGGCGTCTCCTTGTGCGTAATTGCGCAGCCACTAACAAGCGACATTAGCAGCACCATGCAGGTCAAATCCATTTGTGATTTCATACAAATAAGTATTATATTTTTTTATAAGTTTATTTGATCGAGCCAACATTTCAGGCGTCCACACGCTTCATTTTCACCGTAGGCAGAGAGTCAGAAACAGATATCAACTTAACAACACTAAATGCAAGCATACGATCGATACTACATAATTAATCACTTCTATCTGGGTTGCCTTATTTAGTAATCTTACCTAAAATTATGGCCAAATTAGATGACTGCGACATTAAGCTTAAGATCGGGCATGATGATCGCAAATCACAATAGAACCTAACATGCATTCCTTCACCCGACTCATCCTTGTCCCCCCATTGACTGCAATTTCGGCGCTTATCGCGCTAGCGAAACAGCCGAACATAATCTACCTGATGTCTGACGACCAGAGTAGCTACTCAATGGGCTGCTACGGTAATATTGATGTGCAGACGCCGAACCTCGACCGCCTCTCGGCCAACGGCATCACCTTTGATAATCACTATGTAAGCACCGCAATCTGCATGGCTTCACGTGCAAGCGTAATGACGGGCATGTATGAATATAAAACTGGCTGCAATTTTCAGCACGGCGACCTAACACAGGACAAATGGCTAATGTCCTACCCCGTATTACTCCGTGAAGCGGGTTACCTGACTGCTTTTGCCGGTAAGTTTGGCTTCGACATTATTGATGGCCCTAATGGCAAACGCTTACCGATGCCCGAACACGACTTTGATCTATGGGGAGGCGGCGAAGGCCAAACCAGATACAAGACTATGGGCAATGTCTCAATGAGGGAATATGCAGAAGAATACCCACACTCCACCCTCTCCTATGGAGCCTTTGGCAGAGACTTTATCGCTCAGGCCGCGCAAACTGACCAGCCATTTTGCCTATCTATTAGTTTTAAAGCACCGCACAAACCAGCCACACCCGATCCACAGTTTGACGCTATCTACGCTGGGAAGACCTTCATGAAGCCCGTCAACTACGGACGTGAAAACGGTCAACACTTCTCAAAACAAAGCCAACAAGATCGCCAATACGAACGCTTCGAAAGCTGGGGCTACGCCGATAGATACGACGAAGTTATGGCGATTTACCATCAACAAATTTATGCCATCGATGTCGCCGTCGGCATGATCCTCGAAGCACTTAATGCGCAAGGCATAGCCGACAACACCGTGATCATCTACACTTCTGATAACGGCTTCTTCTGCGGCTCCCACGGTTACGGCTCCAAAGTTTTACCTTATGAGGAATCAACCAAGGTACCGCTGATTATTTACGATCCCCGCCATAGAAACTCGGGCAAGCAACTACGCTCCGATGCGCTTACTGCCAACATCGACTTCGCACCCACTATACTGAGCCTTGCAGGATTGTCCGTGCCTGAGAATATGGATGGCACCGATCTGATGCCACTCTACGAAGACCCAACGGCCGATATTCACGAAACGATCGCCTTGATTAACGTTTGGGGACACCCCGCCACCCACGCGCTCGCCGTTGTCACGAAGGAAATGAAATACATCCATTGGCCCTATGCGGCCGAAGGCTTCGAAGCCACCGATGAACTTTACCATCTCAGTAAAGATCCCCACGAACTCGTGAATCATGCTGATAACCCCGAATATGCCGCCGCCATGAAGCAGATGCGTCAACACTATGATGAACAACTAGCGAATTGGACTAAAGGAGCGGTGAGCTATAATGAATACCAAAGCTACAGCACGGCCTTTGACCGCAACGTAGAGTGGGCAGATAAATCCGATGTATTCTTAAAGGGACAATCTACGTCCAAGAAAAAGTAATATCATTAGGCAAAACGAACCGCGGCACGACTAGTTCTTTTTCTTCTGGCGGTTGTAGTTCACTCGGTCTTGATCTTTCACCTGCGGTGGCACAGCCCCGTGGGTAGGATCGTAAAGCGGAATTCCCATTGCCTGGGCGGTGTTCCAACCCAGCCTCGGCGAACGAGCGACATAGGCATAAAAGGGAGCGGTCTCTATCTCATCACTAATAAATAGTGGTGCCAAGGTAGTGATACCCGCAGCGAGTTTGACTTTAAAGGTCACTTCCTTCGCACCTTCAGGAATCGGCATGCGTGTATCAATGTCGGCAACGCGTAGTCGAGCTTCAGTGAAGTTAAAAGCTTTGCCATATTTTCCAGAGTTGATTGCGGCATCGGCTTCAACTGGCCAGCGACGCAGCGATATTTCATAGTCTCCTGCCTCAGCGACTTCTACCGCCCAATGACCAGGTTTAGTAAACGCACCTTGCATAACATGTGGTTGATACCACGGGATATTTTCGACCAGCCAATCATGCGAAGTCAATGTGACCACGGGTACTTTTTTGGATCCGATGATACTATGGCTTGTCTTGTCATGCTCGCTCGAGACATCGCTCCAGAAGTCTTCATAATCACTACGCAAGCGCTGGACGACTTCTGGATGTTGCTCAGCCACGTCCTTTTTTTGTCCGGAATCGGCAGACATATCATAGAGTTCTTTACCATCGATGAGACGCCATTGATTCGTCATCACCGCACATTTACGCCACTTTTCTGGATTCACAATACGCTGCGATTCCACTACGAGGCTGCGGTCTTTCCATGTATCGCCATCGCCGTAAATTAGGTCGCGGATACTCGTGCCGTCGAACGCAATCTCGGGTGTTTTGAGGTCACAGAGCTCAATAAAGGTCGGTAGCATATCGACATGCGCGGTTAGAGTCGGCACGCTCTTACCGGCCTCAACATTGCCCCCAGGCCAGCGCATAATCATTGGCACACGGTGGCCGCCATCATATTGGCTGCCCTTTTGCCCACGCATACCTGCTGTAAACCCACGCCCTTTATATAGGCCGCCTGCCGTGCCATTGTCGGTGGTGTAGATTAAAATTGTGTTTTCGGCCAATCCTTCGTCATCAAGCACCTGCATCAGCTTAGCCATGTTATCGTCAATGTTCGTTACCATGCCGTAGAACTCTATACGAGAGACATCCGGATTACCCTCGTAGGGTGTGGTGTATTCCTCCGGACAATAGAACGGTCCATGTGGCGCATTCGGCACGATGTAGGCAAAGAACGGCTTATCCTTGTTGGCTTTGATAAATTTGATGCCCTCATCAAACCAGTTGTCCGTGCAAAACCCCTCAAATTGCTTCAACTTGCCATTCACCCAATAGGTATCGTCGAAATAATCATTGCCCCAATAGTCTGGCGTTTGGCCTACACCGCCCGCGCTATGATAGACGCAGTGTTGAAAGCCGCGGTCCTCGGGACGAAATGGATAAGTATCACCTAGGTGCCATTTTCCAAAGATTCCAGTAGCGTAACCATTATCGCTAAAAATATCCGCCATCGTCACTTCGCGACTGCGTAGCAAATTACGTCCCTGAACGGTGTGCCATACCCCGACGCGATTGGAGTAGCGCCCCGTCATCCAAGCCGCACGCGTTGGCGCGCAAGTTGGATCCACGTGGAAGTTGTCGAGTTGCAAACCCTGCCCGCGCAGCTTATCGATATTCGGAGTTTGAATGACGCTGTTGCCATTACAACCAAGATCACCGTAGCCCTGATCGTCCGTCATCACCACAATAACATTGGGTCGTTGCGTGGCCCCGTCCACCAGACTGATTAAAACAAATAAGTTGAGTAGAATAAGCTTGAATCGATTCATTGTGGCAGAGTTTAGGTGGTTTTTTCACAGAGTGAATACACAAAACTGGATGATCTGCGTATTAATTGTAAATTGCGTTGTATAGGTCCCATACTTGCTGCCTCATTGTCCTAGCAGATACGCCTGACACCCTATTGGTTTAAAATATCCATTAAATGGACTAAAATCAATATTTCCTCATCGCTTGAAATAAGTTAATATAAAGAAATGTATTCCCCAAAAGCACTCCCCCTCACCTTACTGATAGCCCTCTCAAACGTTGGTTGCAATGCAGCTTCAGGTAGCAATGACGTAAAATACGAAGCCACTATAGAGTCGCTCCAGCAGTATGATTGTCCCGATTGGTTTCGAGATGCTAAATTTGGCATCTACCTCCATTGGGGTGCCTATTCGGTCGCCGAACAAGGCGAATGGTATGCGCGTAGACTCTACGACGAGAATAGACCAGAGTATAAGCACCACGTCGAAACTTACGGACACCCGTCTGAGTTCGGCTACAAAGACTTCATCCCAATGTGGACCGCGGAGAACTTCGATCCCGATGCCCTACTCGCACTATTCAAAGAAGCCGGTGCTAAATACTTTACGCCTTGTGCGGTGCACCACGACAATTTCGATCTATGGGATTCAAAATACCAAGACT
>ERZ802822.1600-NODE-1600-length-13471-cov-6.847096_pt1 | contig 13471 bp, 9 predicted proteins | sample MGYA00345649_ERZ802822 | MGnify/ENA primary metagenome ERZ802822 (study PRJEB30503, sample SAMEA104212359) | marine metagenome | biome: Westerlies Biome; feature: [SRF] surface water layer (ENVO:00010504) within the epipelagic zone...; material: water...
CACATCATTAAGCTGGCGGTAAAACCGGCGTAAATAGCCCGGTTCCGTATTGCGCGGCGTATAGCTTGCCGTTGTCATCAAGATCATTTCAACCTGAAGCGGCGAATTACCGAATAATCTGGCAAATTGGATTTCGGTATCGCGTTTTTTTGGCATCAGATTAAGCAGAAGCAACCGCAAAGGCCGAATATCCTGACTGACAGCTTGCTGCTGCGGAATTATATCAACAGCTTCGGCATGCAACGCTTCAAGCGCTGGCAGATTATTAGGTACTCTAATTGGCATCGAGGCTCCTCTTGGCAATCACCGCCCGAAGGTGATGACCTACAGATCTGGTTGCCACCTTTATTCCCGCGTTATACCGGTTTTCTTGGCAATGTCCAATGCGCGGCAAACAAGCTGTACCGCACGGTTAGCCCAACCCTATCACTATGCCGTCTGATCCTGCCCAGCTAACGTGAATGGTTAGCGTGAATGGCGTTTGGCTAAACCCTGCATCAAGCTGTTGGCAATCCGCTCACCAGCCGAAATGACCGAACGCACCGGTTTGGTGATTTTGGGGATGCGGGCAATATCAGCAAGCCGTCGGTCCAGAAAATCAACGGTCCCGTCAAGATTGCCACTATTATCAGCAAGCCATGCCAGCACTGTCGCGCTGTAAACCGCGGCAAGTGATCCGCGCTTGGTGTAAAAGGAAAAGCTGGTATCACGCTGGCCTGCGGCGCGCCACATCGAATCAACCGTGTCATAGATAAGCTTGGCCGATAATTTGGCATTGGCAGGCATCGCCAGAAGACCAAGCGCACGGCGAACGGCATCTTTATCGGGCTGGGCAATTTCAAGCCGCAACAACACTAGCGCCCGAATCGTCAAATGCACTTTTTCTGGACGCTCGGGAAGCGCCAGAAACGCATCAACCATTGATTGATCTGCCAACCGTGAATGAAGCGCGATTGCATCGATTGCGCCAAGAGGAAAAGCGTTATGGACCGCCGCGGCATCATGACCCGAATCAGCCGCACCAGCGATAAGCGCTGCCTCACCCCAACCGTCAAACGGCACATGAGGCATCGATGCCCGCAGAATCGCAAGGGCGATAGGATTGGGCTGAAACTGTTCGTCATGCATAAATGATGTCCTTAAAAATAATGCCGCAAGGTACTGGACCAGTCAAAATCAGCCCCACCACAGCATTATATAGTCATATTTCCGGCCAACGCCACCCCGCTGCCACTGCTTTGGTGGTTTAATGTTTGCAACATACGAACTGCTATGATAAATAATCAACATACTCAAAACGGGTTATCAAATATCTTTAGAAGGGATGTGAAAGACGTGTACGTCACCGTTAGAGACAATAATGTTGACCAAGCACTGCGTGTTCTTAAAAAGAAAATGCAGCGCGAAGGCGTATTCCGCGAAATGAAAAATCGCCGCTCTTATGAAAAGCCATCTGAGCGCCGAGCGCGCGAGGCTGCCGAGTCGACCCGCCGGGTGCGCAAGTTAATGCGCAAACGCTTGGAACGCGAAGGCTACTAGATCGAGCTCGCCTGATTTAAGTCTTTCAACATGAAAACCGCCAAGCATTTGGCGGTTTTTTCATATGTGCTGCGGCATTTTACCCACCCTGCCATATAGCAGGACCTGCGGTTTTGGCTTGCATAGTCTCAACCGATCAGCCAAAACAAGAATGCTTATATACTGGTTGATATGCACAATGGGATCGGCAAGATGATAATTGGTGCTCCAAAAGAAATTGCTGTTGATGAAAAACGCGTCGCCATGACGCCTGACAGCGCTACACAATTACAAAAGCTTGGTTATGACTGTCTTGTTCAGTCAGGCGCTGGCTTGTATGCCGGCTTTTCCGATGCGGCTTATGAAAAAGCTGGTGTCAAAATTGCCAAAACGGCTGCAGAATTATGGAAAACCGCCGATGTCATTAGCAAAGTTCGCCCGCCAGAGGCAGATGAAGTCAAATTCCTGAAAAAAGAGAAATTGTTAATATCATTCTTTTATCCGGCACAAAATACAGACCAAATGGCGCTGATTGCGAACCAAGATGCCAATGTCATCGCCATGGATATGGTTCCTAGAATCAGCCGCGCACAGAAAATGGATGCGCTGTCGTCAATGGCAAACATTGCCGGATACCGTTCAGTGATCGAAGCTGGCAACAATTTTGGCCGTTTTTTTACGGGCCAAATCACCGCTGCTGGCAAAGTGCCGCCTGCCAAGGTTTTGATTGTTGGCGCTGGCGTGGCTGGCTTGGCCGCAATTGGCACAGCCACTTCGCTTGGCGCAATCACTCTTGCATTTGATGTGCGGCCTGAAGTTGCTGAACAAATCGAATCAATGGGCGCCGAATTTGTTTATCTTGATTTTGAAGAAGCACAGCAGGATGGCGCAGCAACCGGCGGTTATGCAGCTCCATCAAGCCCTGAGTTTCGTGAAAAGCAGCTGGAAAAATTCCGCGGGTTAGCGCCTGAGATTGATATTGTTATCACCACCGCGCTGATCCCGGGCAGAGACGCACCAAAGCTATGGCTTGCTGATATGGTCGCTGACATGAAATCCGGCTCTGTTATTGTTGATTTGGCGGCCGAGCGTGGCGGCAATTGCGATCTCACCGTTCCCAATGAAAAAATCATCACCGAGAACGGCGTGACAATCGTTGGCTACACCGATTTTCCAAGCCGCATGGCAGCACAATCCTCGACCCTTTATGCAACAAATATTCGCCATATGATGGCCGATTTGACACCCAAAAAAGACGGTCAGATTGTTCATAATATGGAAGATGATGTGATCCGCGGTGCAACCGCCACATTTGCTGGATCAGTTACATTCCCGCCACCTGCACCCAAGGTTCAGGCGATTGCCGCCAAGCCAAAGGAAATAATACCCGAGCGCACCGCCGAAGAAATTCGCGCTGATGAGATTGCAGCGTTCAAGCAAACGACCCAAAATCAAGTTATGCTTTTGGCCATTGGTGGCGCGGCTTTGCTAGCAGTTGGGGCGTATGCACCCGCCAGCTTCATGCAGCATTTCATTGTTTTTGTCTTGTCGGTCTTTGTCGGGTTCCAAGTGATCTGGAACGTCAGTCATTCACTGCATACACCATTGATGGCTATCACAAATGCGATTTCATCAATTATCATTCTTGGGGCTATTCTGCAGATCGGCTCAAGCAGCTTTCTGGTGACCGTGCTTGCAGGAATTTCTGTATTCTTTGCTGGAATTAATATTTTCGGTGGCTTCCTCGTAACACGTCGCATGCTTGCCATGTTCCAGAAATCTTAAGGAGACCAGAACGATGGATCTAGGTTTCACCACTGCTGTTTATGTTGTCGCGGCTATTCTGTTCATACTGTCGCTTGGCGGGCTGTCAGGTCAGGAAAGCGCAAAGCGCGCCGTTTGGTATGGCATTGTTGGTATGGGGCTGGCGGTCTTGGCGACCGTCATTGGCCCCGGGTTTGGCCTATGGCAGCTAACGGCGATATTGATCGCGATTGGTGGACTTATCGGCTATCAACTTGCGTCAAAAGTTGAAATGACCCAGATGCCAGAATTGGTTGCGGGTATGCACGCACTGGTTGGTTTGGCTGCAGTTTTTGTCGGGTTTAACGCGCATTTTGAACTTGCCAACGTCCTAACGATGGATGACACGGCAAAAAAAACACTTGAAGGGTTTGCCGCATTGCTGGCAAAGAAATCTGGCGCCGAGATCAATATTTTGCGTGTTGAGGCATCGCTTGGCATCTGGATTGGTGCGGTAACCTTTACCGGGTCAGTGATTGCATATGGCAAGCTATCTGGAAAAGTTACATCAGCCGCAACCAAGCTTCCCGGCGGGCATCTATTGAATGCCACGGCGGCGATATCATCATTGGCCTGCCTTGGCTGGTATCTCTCAAGCGGCGCGTTACTGCCGCTGGTTATTCTGACAATCCTTGCCCTTTTCATCGGCTTTCATTTGATCATGGGTATTGGCGGCGCCGATATGCCGGTGGTTGTATCAATGCTAAACTCATATTCGGGTTGGGCAGCGGCTGCGATTGGCTTTAGCCTTGGCAATGATCTGCTGATCGTTGTCGGTGCGCTTGTTGGCTCGTCAGGCGCAATCTTGTCCTACATCATGTGTAAGGCGATGAACCGATCCTTTGTCAGTGTTATACTTGGCGGGTTTGGCGGCACGGCTGGCCCGCAGATGGAAGTTGAAGGCGAGCAGATTGCGATTGATGCCGATGGTGTTGCCGCGGCGCTAGAAGATGCCGAAAGCATTGTCATCATCCCAGGTTACGGCATGGCGGTAGCGCAGGCGCAGCAAAATGTTGCAGAACTTACCAGACGGCTTCGGGCGAAAGGCAAAACTGTGCGCTTTGCAATCCATCCCGTTGCTGGCCGGCTTCCCGGGCATATGAATGTGTTGTTAGCCGAAGCCAAAGTGCCATATGACATCGTCCTTGAGATGGATGAAATCAATGATGATTTTCCAAGCACAGATGTTGCCATCGTGATTGGTTCCAACGATATTGTGAACCCAGCAGCACAAGACGACCCAAACAGCCCGATTGCCGGCATGCCCGTTCTGGAATGCTGGAAAGCAAAACAGGTTTTCGTGTCAAAGCGCGGCCAAGGCACCGGATATTCGGGCATCGAAAACCCACTGTTTTTCAAAGAAAACACCCGCATGTTCTATGGTGATGCCAAAACGTCACTTGACCAGCTTTTGGCGGTTATTTCAGGTCATTGATCCGTTACCATAACCACCTAACAAAAAGGCAGCCCTGAGCGAACGGGCTGCGTTTTTTGACATGTTTTTGGCGGATCGAATTTATCTTGCACCCGATCTAGCCGGCATAGGGTGCAATCAAATTATCAGGAAGCCCGACTTTGGTTGCGGCCGCGCGTTGCCGTTCGGCAAGCGCATCGACCGAGAAATCATCAATCAGCTCATGGAATAATTCATGCCAATTCACTTCGGCACCAAGATGCATGAATACTGACCCAAGCCCAACAGCCGCCCGATCGGTCAAAACAAATTCACGCGGCGGCTTGATCCCACCAATGCGTTTCAATTCAGTATGAACCTTACCAGCCAGATCACGTCCCGCCTTGCCGCCCCGCATTTGCTGTATGGGGCGAACCCGATTTTCAAGAAGCGGGGCATAGATAAATTCGGCCCACATATTCAAAACATCGATCGCCTCATTATCAAGCCCGACAAAGCCCCAGCGTTCGTAGGCATCGACGGCCTGCTCACGGTTATTATCGCGAAGCGCCTTGTAAAGCTCGATCACGCCAGCGACAAATTGTGGCCGGAACAGGCGGATTGATCCAAAATCCATAAGATTAATGCTGTGATCCTTGGCAATCGAATAATTGCCAAGATGCGGATCACCATGAATAACGCCATAATAATAAAATGGCACATACCAGATCCGAAACATGGTTTTTGCAATTTCATTGCGCGTTGCCTGATCGGGGTTGGTGTCAAGAAAGGCCATTAGCCGCTGGCCTTCAAGCCAGTTCATGGTCAAAAGCCGGTTTGTCGATAATTCGGGAATATGGCTTGGCACCTGCACCTTTTTCTCATCAGCAAGCATATGCTGATAAAGCTGCATATTCATCGCTTCACGACGGTAATCAAGCTCTTCTAAAAGCCGCTCCGATAATTCGTCATAAATATCCGATGTCGAAATCGCCGAATCATAACGCTCATAAAGCTGGAACAGCAATTTCAACTGTTTCAGATCGGCCTCAATCGCCGAACTCATATCGGGATATTGTAATTTTACCGCCAAAGGTGCGTTATCCAGCCCCACCCCCTGATGGACCTGTCCAAGCGATGCCGCCGACACCGCATCACGGCCAAAAGTGCTGAATTTTTGCTGCCAATCAGCACCAAGCTCGGCCGCCATGCGGCGTTTGGTAAACAGCCATCCCATTGGTGGCGCATCAGCCTGCAAGCCTGCCAGCTCTTCGGCATACTCTGGTGGCAACGCATCGGGAATGGTTGATAGAATTTGCGCCACTTTCATGATTGGGCCTTTCAACCCACCAAGCGCTTGCCGCAAATCAGCGGCATGTTTACCGCGATCAATCTCCCAACCAAGATAGCGTTCGCCGGCAACCCGCGCCGCAAGCCCACCCATTGTTGACGTTACTTTTGCATAACGGCGGATACGGCCACCAAATTGCCGGTCGCTGGCTGCGTCATGATCACCACTCATTGCCATTATTTTAATCCTTCCAACTCGTCAATCATGCCACTTATCATATCCAGCCCAAGCGACCAGAACGCAGGCTTACTGGCATCAAGGTCGAAATGTTGCAAGGCCACATCATAACGTTCGGTGCCGCCAGCCTTTAGCAGGTTTTTATAGTTCTGGATAAACAGATGGTCGGTCTTGCTGGCCTGCGCCAATTGATATTTCTGCCAAAGCGCATTCACCAGACAATCACCAAACGCATAGGCGTAAACATAAAAAGGCGTATGGATGAAGTGCGGTACGTAGCCCCAGATCGGCCGATAATCATCGCCGGTTTTAATTGCTGGCCCTAGCGCAGCACGCTGAGTTTCCATCCAGATATCCGAAATTTCTTCGGCCGTCAGTTCGGCTTTAACGCGGGCCTGATGCAATTCGGTTTCAAAATTATGAAACGCAATCTGCCGAACAACGGTATTCAGCATGTCTTCGACCTTGCCCGCCAGCAATAGCCGCCGCCGTTCAGCATTTTCTTGGCTGTCAACAAGCTGGCGAAAGGCCAGCATTTCGGCAAATACCGACGCTGTTTCAGCAAGGGTAAGCGGCGTATCAGACATTAAATAGCCCTGATCGGCCGCCAGCACCTGATGGATTCCATGCCCCATTTCATGCGCCAAAGTCATGACATCGCGCGATTTTCCAACAAAATTCATTAAAATATAGGGATGCGCTGATGGCACGACCGGATGCGAGAATGCGCCCGAGCTTTTGCCCGCCCGCGGTGCCGCATCAATCCAGTTCTGCTCAAAAAAGGGCAAGGCAATCTTTGCCATTTCAGGATCGAACCCGTGAAACGCATCAAGCACAATCTGCTTTGCTTCACCCCATTCATAATGCCGGTCATCATCACCCGGCAGTGGCGCGTTGCGATCCCACCAGTCAATTTGTTTTTTGCCCATCCAGCTAGCTTTGAGACTGTAATAGCGATGCGACAGATCAACATTGCGGTCATTCACCGCCTGCACCAGCGCATCAACAACATTATCATCAACATCATTTGCCAGATTGCGCGACGATACTGGCCGCGCAAAACCGCGCCAGCCATCTTCGATCTGCTTGTCTTTGGCGATGGTATTCATCACCAGCGACAGCAATCTTTGATGACCTTTCAAAGTTGTCGATAAAGATTGGCCTGCCTCTTTGCGTTTGGCCGCATCGGTGCTGGATAGTGCATCCAGAATTTCCGCTTCGGTCACATCAGTGCCTTGAAAGGCAAAGCGCATTGCAGTTGTGGTTTCGTCAAACAATCGTACCCATGCCCCGGCACCTGTTGGCGCGCGTTCGGCAATCATTTTTTCAATTTCGTCAGATAATTGGTACGGCGCCATCGCCCGCACCCGCCGTAACCAGGGTGAAAACCGCGCCAAACCAGCATCGTCAAGCAAGCTGTCAACATGATCTTGATCAAGGCGCGCAAGCTCAAGCTCAACAAATAAAAGCGCCGCGCCAATTTCGGATCCAGCTTCGCGCACCGATTGGTGATGTTTGGCGATTGCCGGATCATTTGTGTTTGCTGCAAATAGCAATTGTGCGTGGCTTTGCACCTTGCCTAGCTGTTCAAGAATCGCCTCATAGGCGGTGATGACATCAGCAAGTTCGGCCCCTGAAATCGTGGCAATCTTACCCTGCCAATCAGCCGCAAGCGCCAACGCCGCCTTGCGGCAGGCGGCAATATCGGTTTGCACTGCTGGGGAATCAACCCCTTCATAAAGGTCGCGCAAGCTCCAAATCGGACAGGCATCAGGCATATTAAAGCTTCACTTTTCTAACAGAATATATCAACGGCACAGAATGGGCTCTTAAAATCTCTCTTTTTATATGAGCATAGGTAAGAGCTTTCTCAAGGCTGCTTTTTAAACCTTTTAGTTTTATCCCCTCGATATTTGCTACACGCTTGCCCAATAATCTAAATTGCATTAGGATTTTTTTTGCTTGATACATGAGAGGGGAGAGATTGCTGGCCGCTGAAAGAGTGGTAGCAGCAACACCGAAGGAGCAAACCCCCAGAAACTCTCAGGTAAATGTACTCTTTCATGTGAGCACTCTGGAAAGTGACACGGTAGTGTCCACCGAAGGGGAAAACTGGTGATCTTATGAGCCAGCCAAAGTTGGCAAAAGGTTCAAATGATCAGCCAATCAGGTCACTACAGTGCGTGATTGGAAACAGCTAATCTCTCAGGTTCCGCGACAGACGGGGCGAATACCATCGACTGGTATTCACTTTTGACGCGTGACCAGAGGATTAGGCCAGTGGAAGAACGACGAACCCCACTTTACGATTTTCATATTGCGAATGGCGCCCGCATGGTGCCTTTTGCCGGATGGGATATGCCTGTTCAATATACGGCCGGTATCAAGGCCGAACATCTCGCAACCCGCAATGGCGCCGGATTATTTGATGTATCGCATATGTTGCAGGTCGAATTATCCGGCAACGGCGCCGATGCTTTTTTTGAACGCCTGACACCAACCGATATTGGCGCGGTTGCCGAAGGGCGCGTTCGCTATTCAATGCTGCTGAATGACGCTGGCGGTGTTCTTGATGATTTGATGGTGGCGCGGCTTGATGGCAGGCTGCATCTTGTTGTCAATGCCGGTCGCGCCGCGCATGACATTGGTCACCTTCGCCAGAATATTGACGATAGCACCAAGATAGATGTGCATCATGACAGGGCGCTTTTGGCTCTTCAAGGCCCAAAAGCAGCGGAGTTGCTATCCTACCTTGGCCTTGATCTTGATGGATTTCGGTTTATGGATATCCGCCATTTCACCCTTGGCACGATTCCGCTTGTGATAACGCGGTCTGGCTATACTGGCGAAGACGGGTTTGAAATCTCCATGCCCGCCAATGCCGCTGTTGATATTGCTAAAACCCTAGTGGCAACAGGTGATGTCACGCTTGCCGGTCTTGGTGCCCGCGATACATTACGTCTTGAAGCAGGCCTGCCGCTATGGGGGCATGAACTTGATGAAACCATTACCCCAACAATGGCGGGGCTAAAATTTGCCCTTTCAAAAAAGCGCCGTGACGCGGCTGATTTCCCCGGTGCCGATATCATTCTTGATGAATTTGTAAATGGTCCGAAAAGACAGCTTGTCGGTCTATTGGCAAGCGGTTCACGGCCAGTTCGCGATGGCACAATCCTTCTTCATGACGGCGTTGACATCGGCATCATCACATCGGGCAGCTTTGCGCCAAGCCTTGATCGCCCTGCCGCACTTGGGTTTGTTGAGACCCATCTTGCCACTGAAGGCACCACCCTTGCCGCCGCCACAAGAGGCGGTGAAACCCCCATTACCGTGGTGAATTTGCCACTCGTTTCACATCGCTATTTTCGCGGTTAGACATATCCAAGCTATAAGGAGACAATCATGCTTAAATTTTCTGAAGATCACGAATGGGTCAACCTAGATGCTGATATTTGCGCGGTTGGCATTTCACCGCATGCGGTTGAACAGCTTGGCGATATTGTTTTTGTTGAATTGCCCGATATTGGTCTGGCGGTGAATAAAGGTGATGCCGTCGCCGTCTTTGAGTCGGTCAAGGCCGCATCGGATATCTACAGCCCTGCCAGTGGGGAAATCGTCGAGATAAATAATGCGCTTCTTGACGATCTGACCGCGATCACGCCGGAAAGCGCAATGGCCAACTGGCTTTTTAAAATCAAAATCAATGATGCTGGCGACCTTGATTCACTGATGGATGAGGCTGCCTATAATGCCATGATTGGCTAATCGGCATCGCCCGATCATTTTACGGCAATCTGGCCTGACCGACCATTGCCGTTCTTGCCCGAATGGGTCGTTATTTTCGAAAGGACGCATTATGTTACCTCTCCCCTCACCGCAAGCTGCATTTTCCAGCCGTCACATCGGCCTTAATGATGCTGATATTGAAGCCATGCTTGATAGCGTCGGGGTCTCGTCATTGACCGAATTGCTGGATAGAGTGATTCCCAAAAATATCCGGCGCCAGAGCAAAATGGCCTTGCAACCGGCATTATCGGAACATGAAGTTCTGGTCGAATTAAAGGAGGTTGCCACCAAGAATCAGATCAAAACCTCATTGATCGGGATGGGCTATTACAATTGCCACACGCCGCCAGTAATCCAGCGTAATATCCTGGAAAACCCGGCATGGTATACGGCCTACACGCCCTATCAGCCGGAGATATCGCAAGGGCGGCTCGAAGCCATTTTGAATTTTCAGACAATGGTTATGGATCTGACCGGAATGGATATTGCCAATGGATCACTGCTTGATGAGGCCACTGCTGCTGCCGAGGGGATGGCGCTGGCGCACCGGATGCACAAACCCAAAGGCAACCGTTTTATCGTTGACCCTGACACGCACCCGCAAACCATTGCGATTTTAAAAACCCGCGCCGAGCCGCTTGGCATCATCATTGATATCAAGGCTATAGACGGGCCAGTTGCGACCGATTGCTTTGGCGGCCTCTTAAGCTATCCTGGCAGTACAGGCGCAATCCGTGACCTTAGCCGCGATATTAACGCGATCCATGACGGCGGCGCGCTGGCGGTTGTCTCTGCCGATTTGTTAGCATTAACCCTGCTGACTCCGCCTGGTGAAATGGGCGCCGATATTGTGGTTGGCAGCACCCAGCGCTTTGGTGTTCCTTTTGGGTTTGGCGGACCTCATGCAGCCTATTTTGCCTGCAACCAGTCGTTGCAACGTTCGATCCCAGGCCGTCTGGTTGGGGTCTCACGCGACGCACGCGGCAGGCCCGCATATCGGCTCGCCCTGCAAACGCGTGAACAGCATATTCGCCGCGAAAAGGCCACTTCGAATATTTGCACAGCACAGGCATTGCTGGCGATTATGGCGAGTTTTTATGCGATTTGGCACGGGCCGGAAGGACTGCAGAATATTGCTGCGCATAGCAACCGTCAGGCGCGCCGCTTTGCTGCCGCCATGCTCAATGCGGGCCGCAGTCTGCGGCATCAGGCATTCTTTGACACTGTGGTCATTGAGGCAGCAGGGGACCGCGATGAATTGATGGCTGCGGCAGTTGCAGCTGGGTTTAACTTGCGCCCACTTGATGGCGCCATAGCCGCAAGTTTTGATGAAACCATCGATGATGCAGCTTTGGCGGCAATTATTACTGCGCTTGGCGGCCTCTATGGCGATGATCAGGTAAATAGCCTACCTGCCGAGCTTGGCCGGACCAGCCGTTTTCTGACGCATGAAGTATTTCACAACTACCGTTCAGAAACTGAAATGCTGCGCTATATGCGCCGGTTATCAGATCGCGATCTGGCGCTAGACCGTTGCATGATTCCGCTTGGGTCTTGCACGATGAAGCTGAACGCCACTGCCGAAATGATGCCGGTTACATGGCCAGAATTTGCCAATATCCATCCTTTTGCGCCGGATGATCAGACCGTTGGCTATCGCGAAATGATTGAGCGGCTGGAAGAGATGCTATGCCAATGCACCGGCTATGCCGCGATGTCGCTGCAGCCAAATTCCGGCGCGCAGGGCGAATTTGCCGGGTTGCTGGCGATTTCACGCTACCACCAGTCGCGCGGTGATCATCACCGCAATATCTGCCTGATCCCCTCATCCGCACATGGCACCAATCCAGCCTCAGCGGCTATGGCCGGCATGAAAGTTGTTGTGGTAAAATGCGATGCATCAGGGGATGTTGACCTTGATGATCTGCGTGCCAAAGCCACCCAATATGAGGAAAACCTTGCTGCTTTGATGGTGACCTATCCGTCAACCCATGGTGTGTTTGAAGAGGCAATTGCCGATATTTGTGCGATCATCCATGCTGCTGGTGGGCAGGTTTATGTCGATGGTGCAAACCTAAATGCGCTTGTTGGGCATTGCGCACCACCGGAATTTGGCGCGGATGTCAGCCACCTGAACCTGCATAAAACCTTTTGCATCCCGCATGGTGGCGGTGGCCCAGGTATCGGCCCGATCGGGGTTGCCGCGCATTTGGCACCATTCCTGCCAGGATCACCACTTGATGGGATCGGTGCGGTCAGTGCAACCACGTTCGGCTCGGCAGGTATTTTGCCGATCACCTATGCCTACATCCGCATGATGGGGCCAGATGGGCTGATCAACGCCACCGCAACAGCCATTCTATCGGCTAATTATATCGCCAAGCGGCTGAATGATAGCTATCCATTGCTATATACTGGCCGCCATGGTCGCGTTGCGCATGAGTGTATCATTGATATCCGGAAAATTCAGGATGCCACCGGCATTAGCAATGAAGACATCGCCAAACGGCTAATTGACTATGGGTTTCATGCCCCAACCATGTCATTTCCAGTTGCTGGCACGTTGATGATTGAACCAACCGAGTCTGAATCACGCACTGAAATTGACCGGTTTTGTGATGCGATGATTGCTATTGCTGCGGAAATCCGCGCCGTTGCCGATGGCACATGGCCTCGTGAGGATAATCCGCTGGTTAATGCACCACATACCGCCGACGACATTATGGCGGATAATTGGACGCATGCTTACAGCCGCAGGCAAGCGGGTGACCCCGACGGCAATTATCAGGCCAATAAATACTGGCCGCCGGTCAACCGCGTTGATAACGCCCTTGGCGACCGTGCATTGATTTGTGCTTGCCCGCCAATGGAGTTTTGGGAACAGCAGGCTGCGGAATAATCAACTGATACAGAAATAGCCGTTAAAGTGCGAATAGTGCCAAGGTCTCGGCGCGGCTGGCTGGCTGGCAGGTTTCGGCCAGCTGGCGCACCAGATCGGCATTGCTTGGCGCAAGGCTACCATCCTTTAAATAAAGGTTATTTTCAAACCCGACCCGACAATGACCGCCATTCGCAATCGCATCCGTCATCACATCAAATTCACGGTGACCAAAGGCACAGATTGACCAGCTTGCCATATCCGTTAGCCCATCAGCGATAAATGGCTTCATCTCGGCCGGATCAGACTGGAAATTTCCACTATACCGGCCCAATACCAAAAGCACGTGCGGGCGCGCATCTGGCAAAATACCGTCGGCCATCGCCACACGGAACCGAACCAAATCATCAATATCATAAAGGATATGCTGAACACAGATCTGCTCGGCTAGGCTTGAATGATAGAAATTTGTGGCCAGCGCGCGCGCTGCCTCGCCATTATCACCAATCATCTCACGAAAACCAACCGAGGCAAAATCAGGCTTTAGCTCAAACACCATATCGGC
>ERZ802822.1601-NODE-1601-length-13469-cov-7.552793_pt1 | contig 13469 bp, 13 predicted proteins | sample MGYA00345649_ERZ802822 | MGnify/ENA primary metagenome ERZ802822 (study PRJEB30503, sample SAMEA104212359) | marine metagenome | biome: Westerlies Biome; feature: [SRF] surface water layer (ENVO:00010504) within the epipelagic zone...; material: water...
CTAATCGTGATGATTCTGCTCAGCGTTCTTACGGTCATGCTCGATTCTGTGCCCGAGATCAACGCACGCTACGGGCAACAGCTGTACTACGCCGAGTGGGCCTTTACCCTGTTGTTTACGGTGGAATATCTTGTTCGGCTGTGGTGTATCGAGCACTCCGGCAGCTATGCAAAAAGCTTCTACGGCGTGGTGGATTTGCTGAGCATATTGCCTACCTACATCAGTCTCTTCGTGCCCGGCGCTCAGTTCTTCTTAGCCATTCGTATTTTGCGCGTGCTGCGGGTGTTCCGCGTACTGCGCATGGTGCGCTATGTGGGCGAAGCAGAGTTAATCGCCCAAGCGCTGGCCGCTAGCCGCCGCAAAATCACTGTATTCATCGCCTCGGTGCTGGCGCTAATGGTGATTTTTGGAGCGCTCATGTACGTGATCGAAGGCGGCAGCAACCCAGCCTTTGCCAGTATTCCGCACAGTATTTATTGGGCGGTCACTACCATGACCACAGTAGGCTATGGCGACATTACGCCCACCACGCCAATCGGCCAGTCGCTGGCCTCGCTCATCATGATTATGGGCTACGGCATCATCGCCGTGCCTACAGGCATCGTGACCCTCGAACTTAACGAGGCGAATCGGCGCCAAGCCAATACGCGTACCTGTTCTGACTGCGCGGCAGAAGGGCACTCTCGGGAGGCCAGCTACTGTTGGCGTTGTGGCGCTGCCCTATACCAGCGGTCAAGAGACCAAGAGCCGGAAAAGCCGGAAGAATCGACAGACGCGGTGACTTAATGGCTGTGACTTGGCGTGCGGACACTCAATCTGTGATCAGTTTCGCGAATAGCGCGGCCAGCAGGTAACGCTGTCGGCATCGCAGTTTTGATCGGGTTAGCCTGCCTTGAAGGAGGCAATTATGGTTAAAACGATCTATATCGTGCTTTGTATTTTGGGGGTGCTACTGCCGTACTCGCAGCTCGCGCCTTGGGTGCTTGAGAACGGCCTATCGCCCATGCTCGCAGTGCAACAGATTACGCCGTCGAAAATCAGCGCCCTTGCCTGGCTGGACGTTGTGGTATCGGCAGTTGCACTGCTGTTTTTTGTAAACGTTGAGTCCCGGCGCATAGGCATGCAGAGAATCTGGCTGGTCTACCTCGGCACCCTTACCGTGGGCGTTTCGCTAGGTTTGCCGTTGTTTTTGCTGATGCGCGAGCGCTATTTAAGCTTCAGTAAACCAAGCCTTAGCGAAACAGACACAGGCATAAAAAACGCCTAGTCCGTCTCGACACTGCCCATCCGCAGAATGTGGGCGTCGATGCGGTGGATGATGGTGAACTCTGGCTCGGCGATGTTTTTCAGCAGCGCCTCATGTTCGGCGTCAAAGGCGGCTACTTGCTGCGTATCTAGGGTGGCGCCTATGCCGCGGGATGCACGAATACGCCCCATCCAAGCCTCGCGAGTAAAGGGAATTTCCTCGTCGTAATAAAAGTATCCGCAGTAATGCATCGCGAGGGTAACGCCCGGGTAGCGCGGGCCAGTTCCACCTCGATAGTGGGCACCCTGCCAGTTTGGGTTGTGCTGCAATATCAGCGCCTCGCTGGCTATGGCGATAGGATCAACCCCGGGCAGCCAAGAGAAATGCGAGATTACCAATACGCCCTCGGGCCTTAGCCAGCGCTGCAGGCTTGCCAGCACCTTGGGCGTGTCGAAGTACAGAAAACACTGGTTGGCGGTGACAACGTCAATACTGCTGTCGGCTGCCTGGGTCTCATCGGCGGGGGCTACCTGAAAATTGATGCTCAGGCCCTGCATTTGCGCCAATTCCGACGCCATACGCACTTGTTCGCCGGATATGTCGCTGGCCATGACATCACTGCCTTGCGTGGCCAGTTGTCGTGCGATGACGCCGGTGCCCGTGGCAAGGTCGAGGACTTTTTGCCCGGGTAGGCCAATGCCGAGTGCTGCCAATCGCTGGTAGAAGCTGGGCGGGGGGCCGGGGCGATGTTTGGCGTAATCGGCTGAGGTTTTGCCCCAATCGATGCGCTTGTCTTGCTCGCTGGTGGTGTCTTGCATGGTCATAACTCTTCTCGGTTCGACAATTCAGGCTAGGTATACGCGACCTGCTCTTGGGTGTTCCGGCGACCAGCGGATGCGCCCAACCGACGAGCGGCTTGCTGCTGGCCATCGACGCGAGTCTCTACAAGATCTTGCAACTAGCGTAGAATCTGCGCCTCTCTGGCGGGGGAGTTTCTGCCAGTTTCCGAACTAATTAAGGAGTAAAAGGTCGTGTTAGAAGCCTACCGTGCCCATGTACAAGAACGCGCTGAGCTGGGAATTCCGCCCAAGCCTCTTGATCCTGAGTGGACTGCTCAACTGGTTGAGCTACTGAAATCTCCGCCTGCTGGCGAAGAGGACTTTCTACTCGACTTGATCGCCAATCGCGTGCCACCGGGTGTAGACGAAGCGGCCTATGTAAAAGCGGGTTTTTTGAGCGCCATTGTCACTGGCGATGCCAGTTCTCCCCTGATCGACGCTGCGGCGGCGGTGAAGTTGCTCGGCAACATGCACGGTGGCTACAACGTCGCCACGCTGGTGACGCTGCTGGATGACGAGGCGCTTGCGGTCTCTGCAGCAGAGGAACTCAAAAGCACGATCTTAGTCTTTGACGCCTTTCACGATGTCGCCGCCAAGGCCGATGCGGGCAACGCGCATGCCAAGGGTGTGATGCAGTCTTGGGCCGATGCGGAGTGGTTTACCACCAATGATTCGGTGCCCGAAAGCATAAAGGCCGTGGTGTTTAAGGTAACCGGCGAGACCAATACGGACGATCTGTCACCGGCGCAGGACGCTTGGTCACGCCCAGACATTCCGCTACACGCGCGCGCCATGTACAAGATGCAGCGCGAGGGTCTAACGCCCGAGGTTCAGGGCGAAGTGGGTCCCATGGAGCAAATCAAGGCGCTACAAGACAGCGGCATGCAGGTGGCCTTCGTCGGTGATGTTGTAGGCACAGGCTCATCACGTAAGTCCGCTACCAACTCGGTGCTGTGGTTCTTCGGCGAGGATATGCCCGGTGTGCCCAACAAGCGCTCTGGGGGCATCTGCATTGGCGACAAAGTCGCGCCGATTTTCTTCAACACCATGGAAGATGCCGGCGCCTTGGTTTTTGAAGCCCCGGTGGAAAAACTCGGCTTTGGCGATGTGATTGAGATTCGTCCTTATGACGGCAAGATTCTCAGTGAGAGCGGTGACGTGCTGTCGGAGTTTGATTTCAAGTCCGATGTGATCTTGGACGAAGTACAGGCGGACGGTCGTATTAACTTGATTGTTGGCCGTGGCCTTACTCAGCGCGCTCGTGAGCATATGGGCCTGCCTGTGTCGGATTTGTTCCGTCAGCCATCGGCACCAGAATCTTCTGATAAGGGCTATACGCTGGCACAAAAGATGGTCGGTCAGGCTTGCGGTGTCGAGGGTATTCGTCCCGGCGCATACTGCGAACCGAAAATGACCACCGTCGGCTCCCAGGACACGACGGGCCCGATGACCCGAGATGAGCTAAAAGACCTTGCCTGTTTGGGTTTCTCTGCAGATCTGGTGATGCAGTCTTTCTGCCACACCGCGGCTTATCCAAAGCCTGTGGACATCGATACCCAGCACAGCCTGCCGGACTTCATCATGAACCGTGGTGGCGTTTCGCTGCGTCCTGGTGACGGCATCATTCACAGCTGGCTGAACCGCATGCTGCTGCCCGACACCGTGGGCACTGGCGGTGATTCGCACACACGCTTCCCGTTGGGTATTTCCTTTCCTGGCGGCTCCGGTTTGGTGGCCTTTGCGGCGGCAACCGGTGTCATGCCACTGGATATGCCTGAGTCGGTACTGGTGCGCTTCAAAGGCGAGATGCAGCCGGGTATCACTCTGCGCGATCTCGTGCACGCCATTCCTTACTACGCCATCAAGGAAGGGCTGCTTACGGTCGAGAAGAAAAACAAGAAGAACATTTTCTCTGGCCGCATTTTAGAAATTGAAGGCCTGAACTCGTTGACTGTCGAGCAAGCCTTCGAGCTGTCGGATGCCTCTGCAGAGCGTTCGGCCGCTGGCTGTACCATCAAAATGGCGGAAGATTCGGTTGCCGAGTACCTGCGCTCAAACTGCACGCTGCTGCGCTGGATGATCAGTCAAGGCTATGGCGATGTGCGCACGCTGGAGCGCCGTGTGCAGAAGATGGAAGAGTGGTTGGCCGAGCCTTCACTGATGAGCGCCGACGCCGACGCCGAGTATGCCGCGGTGATTGAAATTGATCTCGCCGACGTCAAAGAGCCTATCGTTTGTTGTCCAAATGACCCAGACGATGCGCGGCTGTTGTCGGAAGTTTCCGGTGCCAAGGTGGACGAGATCTTCATTGGTTCTTGCATGACCAATATCGGCCACTTCCGCGCGGCGGGTAAGTTGCTCGACAAGGCTGGCTCTGTGGATGCTCGCTTTTGGATTTGTCCACCCACGCGCATGGATGCCCATACGCTGATGGAAGAGGGCTACTACAACATCTATGGCCGGGTTGGTGCGCGCACTGAAATGCCAGGCTGTTCGCTGTGCATGGGTAACCAAGCCCGTGTGCTTGCTGGCGCAACGGTAATGTCGACGTCTACGCGTAACTTCCCCAACCGGCTGGGCGATGGCGCGGACGTCTACTTGGCTTCGGCGGAACTCTCCGCGGTGGGTGGTGTGCTGGGTCGCCTGCCAACGCCAGAAGAGTATCTGGAATACGCCAAGCAGCTCGACTCCATGTCTAGCGAAATCTATCGTTACATGAACTTCGATCAGATCGAGTCCTTCCACAATGCAGCAGAAGAAGGCAAGTTGATTGCCGCGGAGCAAATCGTGGAGGTGTCCTAGGTTAGCGGGACGCCACGGTGGCGCTTAATCTAGACCAACGAAAACGACCCTCCGGGGTCGTTTTTGATATGGACGGCACGCTTGTGGATACCGAAGGTCCGGCGCGAGCGGCTTTCGCTAGGGCGATCGTCGAGGTGGGCTTCGACTTCGATGCGTCGGTTTACGACCGCTGCTTGGGGACGACGTATGTTGAAACCCAGAGGATACTTATCGCCGCCTACGGTGATGGCCTGAATACCCAAGCCCTTGGCGATGCTTGGACAGCGCATTTTTTGGCTGGTCGCGATCTCGCGCCCATCGAACTCAAACCCGGCATAGCAGAGCTGCTGCAGCGGCTGCAGGAGTTGGATATTCCCATGGCGGTTGCTACGGCGAATCTTCGTGAGATTTGCGAATCGTCCCTAAGCGACTGCGGTATTCGCCACTACTTTGGGCACTTGGTGTGTACGGAAGATGTGCGTAATGCCAAGCCTGCCCCAGATCCGTATTTGTTGGCTGCTGCGAAATTGGGCAAGCAGCCTTCCGACTGTTGGGCCGTAGAAGATTCAGATATTGGTACGCGGGCGGCGGTGGCTTCGAAGATGCGTACGTTTCAGATTCCAGACGCCAGACCGCCGAGTGAGTCGGTATTGGCCTTGGGTCATGAAGTGTTAGCCAGCGCCAGCGAGTTGCTGGCGCTGCTCACCAAGCCAGAATCCTAGTCTGCAGACAGACCAATGATTTGCGCTGGGGTCAGCTCTAGCGCGCGGGCGACGTGATTGAAGAACGTCACCTCGTAGTCACTCACGCGGTCGTCGGCGTGAATCACCTCAAGCAGAGCCTCAAGGGTATTCTTGCGATCCTTGGCGGTAAGCTTGCGCGAGCACTTGTGTAGGTAGCGCTCGAAGGGTGCTTGCTCGTACAAACGCGAGTTTGCGGCCACGCGCACATTGGCGGCGGTGAATTTCTCGCCAGTGCGATCGAGTAGCACTTCGCGAACCTTAGCTACTTCTATCGACTTGATGTTGGTATCCGCGGCAGTAGCGCGAGCCAAAGTCATGAGCAGGACTTCCTTGGCTAACTGTTTTTGTTCGGCCCTTGTTAATGCGGAGCCGCTGAATAATTTTTTGATACCCGACAGTTTAACGATGCTCATGGATCCCCCTGTGCTGTATGGCCCGATGCGTCGGCGCGAGTATACCCCAACAGTTTTTTGTTATGGCCACTGTGTTGCAATGCCGGGCGCAAAGCAGCGCACTGGTTCAAGCATTTGCCCAAGCCTTGATGAGGTGGTGGGCGATTGCGCCCGCACCGGGAATTCGCAGGTCGGGGTTGTCGCCAGCAATGGCAGACAGAACTTGGCTGCGGTCGAACCAAGCCACGTCGGCCATTTCTTCCGTGTCGATGACGATATCTTGATTCAGGGCAATGCCGTGGCAGCCAATCATCAGCGACGATGGGAAGGGCCACGGTTGCGAGGAGTGATAGCTCACCGGTCCCACGGTAATGCCTGCTTCCTCCATAACCTCTCGGCGTACTGCTTCTTCCAGCGATTCGCCCTGATCGACAAAGCCCGCCAGCGCCGAGTAAAAGTTGCTTTGGGCCATGCGACCTTGGGATTTGCCCAGTAGGCAGTAATCGCCCCGGGTGTCGTTTTGAATGAGCATGATGGCGACGGGATCCGTTCGCGGAAAGACGTGTTTGTTGCAGTGATCGCATTGCCGTACCTGGCCGCCGCGACTCGCGCGGCTAGGGTTGCCGCAGACAGCGCAAAAGGGGTTACGTTGATGCCAATCGAGCATGGCTCGTGCCTGGCTGACGATGCCGCCCTCTGCAGCGCTGAGCGCGGCCACCGCCTGGCGGCAGTCGCTGAACGCAGCGATGGAGCCAACACAAGTGGCTTCCTCAACGCTGGCCGCAAATCGACCTTCGCCGTTGTCGAGGCCGAGAAAGACGAGTTGCCTTGGTGCGACGGGCACCTCGTCGTGGCTAATCCAAGCGAGTTGGCCTGCGGCTTGGGTGGCAACTTTGAGTTGATGAAAGAGCAAAAACCGACTGCTAGATGCGTTTTGTAAGGCCTGGAGGGCTGCCTCGTCCTTGCGCAGGTGCTGGCCGCGATCTAGTGGGTTGCCGGCGAAGGTGTGAACAAAGTCTGCATTAACGGTGTACATCCAATCAGCCTAACAAGTGAAGGTCACAGCTTCATGGCATTTTTCGCCTAGTTTTTCGCCTAGTTTTTCGCCTAATCGCGGTGACTCTCTCGCGCGGCGAAATGAGGTATTCTTTTCGACAATGAGAGCAGAGAGTTGAACGAGTCCATGACGCAAACCATCGAACGTATTCCTTTTGGCAAGACCGGCCATCACAGCAGTCGCGCCATTTTTGGAGCTGCGGCGTTGGGCGCCATGAAGCAAGACCGTGCGGATCGCACCTTGGAGCAGATTCAACAGTGGGGCTTGAACCATATCGATGTGGCTGCAAGTTACGGCGAGGCGGAACTGCGTTTAGCGCCTTGGCTGCAACATAACCGTGATTCGGTTTTTCTCGCCTCGAAGACAGGTCATCGCACCTACGAGAAAGCCAAGCAACAGATTCATGCGTCACTCGAGCGCCTGCAGGTAGACCAGCTTGATTTGATTCAAATGCACAATCTCACTCAAGCCGACCAGTGGGAAACCGCCATGGGCCCGGGTGGTGCCATGGAGGCCTTGCTAGAAGCCAAGGAGCAGGGATTGGTGCGTTTCTTGGGCGTCACCGGCCACGGTACCTACGCCCCTGCCATGCATATGCAGAGCCTTGAAGTCTATCCGTTTGATTCTATTTTGGTGCCCTACAACTACACCATGATGCAGCAGCCTCAGTACGCCCATGACTTCAACGCCCTGTACGATATGTGCCAAGCGCGAGGCGTGGCCATGCAGACCATTAAGGGCATTGCAGCGCGGCGTTGGCAGGACGGCGACGAAGAAAAACGCTTCAGTTGGTATCGACCCATCACCGATGCAGGGGCCATGAAGCGCGCGATTGACTTCGTGCTGGGTCGCGAGAACTTGTTCATCAATACCAGCAGTGATGCAACGTTGCTGGAGCGGTCACTTACCGCGATTGCACAGCCCACTGCAGAGATAGATTTAACGCTGCTAGCAGAAGACGCCGAGCGTTTGGGTGTTGAGCCGTTATTTGTGCGCGATGTGTCTGACGATGTGATCATCAGCGCAGGCTGAGTACAGCGCCTCGTTAAGAGCGCTTCGATTGAAGGGGAGAGAGAAATGGGTCATGAAAATTGGCAGGTGCGCCGGTTAGCCGGATCGTTAGGGGCGGAGATTACCGGACTAGACCTGAACGAAATAGCCGCTGGAGATGAAGCAGGCATCGACGCGGTGACAGCGCTGTTGCTGGAACATCAGGTGATCTTCTTTCCCGGCCAAAACGTCGATATCGACAGCCATGTGGCCCTGGGCAAGCGCTTTGGCAAAGTCGAAAATCATCCCAATTTGAAGAATCCATTCACTCAACACAGCGAAGTATTCGAGCTAGCGGCCACTCATGGCGGCGTTGCTGACGAATGGCATACCGACATCACCTTTGAAGATCAGCCGTCGATCATGTCGATTCTGCACATGGTCACCTGCCCAGAGTTTGGTGGCGACACCATGTGGACCAACCTTTATCAAGCCTACCAAGAGCTGTCGCCACCCATGCAGGCGCTTTGCGATGGTCTCAGCGCACTGCACGACGCCCATCCGCATAACCGCGAAGACCAAATGGCCATTCATCCGGTGGTCCGGGTGCATCCAGAGACCGGCCAGCAAGCGCTCTACGTGAACGAGCACTTCACGCGTCGACTGGTGGAAATGAATGCGACGGAAAGCAAGGCCGTGCTGGAATATCTGATCAACTGGGTAAAGAACCCGCGCTTTACCGTGCGCTATCACTGGACCCCGGGCACCATTGCCATCTGGGACAATCGCTGCACCCAGCACTTTGTGCTCAATGATTTCGAAGGCGAGCGCATCATTCAGCGCGTTACGGTGATGGGTGATGTGGTCGAAGCCGCCCAGCCAAGCCCTTGGCAGCCATGGGTGCGTCCGGGCCGCCTGTCAGCCACCACGCGCCTTGATCGACAGCTCAATCGCTATATGCGAAACAAAGCCGCGGAGGCTGCTGAGTAGCTCGGGTTCAGGCGTTTATGGGTAAACGTTAACCACGGGGATTGCGTTGCCTGATGAGCTTAACCCTTCGTTCAGGGAACCCGAACGAAAACCGCCAAGGTCCATGGCGACAAAGCGATACCCCAGAGCCTGTATTTCGCGCTGCAGGGCTTCGTGGTGCTGCACGGCCAGTTCGAATTCTTCTCGCAGTATTTCCAGTCGTGCCACCTCGCCATGGTGGCGTACGCGAAACTGACTAAAACCATACTCCGCCAGCACGTTTTCTGCCGCTTCTACCTGAGCCAACAGCTCTTGATTGATCGCCGTGCCATAAGGAAAGCGGCTGGATAGGCACGCGGCCTGGGGCTTGTCGGCATTTTCCAAACTCAGGTGTTTGGCTAAGGCGCGAATGTCCGCCTTATGAAAGCCTGCTGCCACCAAGGGGGACTTCACCGCATGATTGTCTGCTGCGATTAATCCCGGTCGATGATCGCCAAGATCGTCGAGGTTGGTGCCGTTCAGGATATGCGTATAACCCCGCGCACGGGCAATGCCATCAAGCTCGGTATATAGCGATGTCTTGCAATGAAAACAGCGGTTAATGGGATTGGCTCGATAGTCGGCCTTAGTCAGTTCGTCGGTGACGATTATCTGATGCGCAATACCCCAGTCGTCGCTGAGTCTTTTCGACAGCGCGAGGTCTGTGCGCTTGAGGCTGGCAGAGCCGGAGGTTACCGCGAGGGCTTTATCGCCGAGTACCTGACCTGCGACATAGGCCACCAAGGAAGAATCAATGCCGCCAGAAAAAGCCACAATGGCGCTGTCATAGCCGCGCATGATCTGTAGCAGTGCATGGTACTTTTGTTCGAGTTCGGGGGTCATAGATGACATCACAGTCGATTAATTCGGTTGGCTAAAAAGCCTGCGCCAAAGCCGTTGTCGATATTCACCACGCTGACGCCTGACGCGCAGCTGGTCATCATGCCCAGTAAGGCAGCAACGCCATCGAAGGCGGCGCCGTAACCAACACTCGTAGGTACCGCGATAATGGGCTTGTCGACAAGGCCGCCAACTACGCTGGGCAGGGCGCCCTCCATGCCAGCCACGACAATCAGCACTTTGGCACTGCGCAGCTCGTCCAACCGCGCGAGCAGTCGGTGCAGCCCAGCGACGCCCACATCGTAAATACGCTGTACGTTGTTGCCATAAAACTCAGCGGTTAGCGCGGCCTCTTCGGCAACATGCATATCAGATGTGCCCGCACTGACCACGGCAACGGTATGTTCGAGCAACTTGGGTGGACTGCTATGCCACCACAGCAACTGGGACATAGTGTGGTATTCAGCGTTGGTCGGTAGGTTTTCAAGTTGGTCGAATGTTGGCTGGTCAAGCCGAGTCACCAGTACATTGGTGCCGCGCTCGACCATGGACGCCACAATGTCGGCGATCTGTGCGGCGGTTTTGCCAGCTCCAAAGATTACCTCTGCCGAGCCGGTGCGCTGTGCGCGGTCGGTGTCGAGCACCGTGTGGCCTAGGTCGGTAAAAAAGTGCCCACGAATTTGGCGCGCGGCCTCGTCGCCGTCGATGCTGCCTGCTTTGAATGCAGTGAGCACTGCCTCTAGCGCGTCAGCGGTCTCTGTTGATTCTTCTGACGCCATGGCGATCAGGCTTGTCCGACAGTGCCTGCGTCTTTCAGCGCGCCAATGGCGTCATCGCCCAAGCCAAAGTCGCGCAAGATCTGCTCGCTGTGCTCGCCTATCTGTGGTGCCGGCCCTTGGGGTTTAACGTCCGCGGTAGCAAAACGCATGGGAATGTTCACCGTGGTGTAAGCCCCAAGCTGTGGGTGCTCAATGGTGGGAAACATACCCAGCTCTTGGGCATGAGGATCTTGCGGCACTTCATGTAGGCCCATGACCGGCCCCCAAATCAGATTAGCCGCATCGAAGATTTCGCCCCATTCGTCGCGTGACTTGGCCGCTAGCGCCTTATCAAAAATATCGATCAGCGCGGCCATGTTGCGATAGCGAGCCTTGGAATCGATGAAGCGTTCGTCTTCGATGATGTCCTGTAAGCCAATGGCCTCACACAGCCGCGACCAATAGGCCGCATCGGGGAGCATGTTAAAGACCACCCAGTTGCCGTCACCACAGGGGAAGCGGTTACCGGTAATGGTCAGCAGTTCATCGCGCCGCCGCTTGCGCACCGGCATGTGGTCGACGGCGGTCACTGCATAATCGGATGCCTGAGTCCAAACCGCGGCCTCGTACAACGAGGTTTCGACGACTTGGCCCTGGCCGGATTTTTCGGCCAAGCGCAGTGCGCCTAAAATCGCACCCACCATGGCTAGCCCCGTGGTGTGATCGCCTTGGGCAGGTCGCGCCATGGGCACCAGACCTTCGTCGCCTTCGCGCATGGAGTCGTACAAACCCGAGCGACCAAAGAACGCGGTTACATCGTAGCCTGGCCGCCAAGCGTCAGGCCCGGAGGTGCCGTAGCCGGTGAGGGTCGCGTGTACAAGTTTTGGGTTGACCTTGAATAGGCTGTCAGGATCTAAACCGAATTTAGCTTGGCGTTTGGTGAGCAGGTTGCACATGAAGATATCGGCCTTTTGCGCCAACTGACGCACCAGCTCGGCGCCCTCGGGTTGATCTAGTGCCACCGCGATGGATTCTTTACCGCGGTTATCGACGTCGAACTGAAAATCGTAGTCTTTGAATGCCTCATCGAAGCGGTCGCCCTTTACCGGACGACTCATGCCGCGCATGGGGTCACCGCTGATCGGTTCGATCTTGATCACTCTGGCACCCATATCAGCCAGCACTGCACCAGCGCTCGGCGCCGCCATCCAGTTGTCGATCTCCAGTACTACAACGTCATCCAAGGGTGCCGCCATGCTCAATCTCTCCCGATAAATTCCGAGCGGGGATTACAACGAAGGGGGCGTGAGGGTGCAAGGAGTATTGGCATTGCGAGGAGATTGCTGAGTTTGTCGGTTGCGTCACATGCATCGAGTAGGGGCGAAAACGGTTGTGGGCTATCGTCGAGCGTCCGCTTTGCAGCGCCTATTTGTTGGCGATCGCAGACACCGTGACGGCAAAAGTTGAGCAGATTCGTCAACTCTTAAAGAGTATTGAAACCGGTGATCCTAAGCCTGTCTTGGTTGTGAACGAGGCCAAATATATTCAACACAATCCGCAAACCCACGAAGGCAGCGAGGGTCTGGCGACACTCTTCGCACGGCTGGCAAAGACTCAGCCTCGGGTTGAAATGATTCGGGGCTTTGCCGACGGTGATTACGTTTTCGCGCACATGGCTTATGACTTTTCGAGCCCAAAGGTCTGTTTTGAGGTATTTAGATTTGAAGACGGGTTTGCCGTCGAACACTGGGACAATTTGCAGGAGCGGTTGGCACTCAACCATTCCAATCGCACCATGTTGGATGGCGAGCAAACGCTCGATGACCTGCCGGCCACAGAAGCTAACCTGGCAAGGGTGCGCGCCTTTGTTGAGGCGGTTTTGTTGGATAAACAGATCGATAGGATCGAGGAATTTGTCGATGTGTCAGGGTTTGCTGAACACAATCCACGTCTTTCTGACGATCTGACCCAGCTGAAAACTGAGCTTGTGCCCGTAGGCGCATCTCAACCCAAAATCGATTACCGGGTACTTCACCGCGTGTTGGCTCAAGGCAACTTCGTGCTGAGTATGAGTGAGGGCTATGTCGAAGGTGTCCTTTCGGCTTTTTATGATCTGTATCGTCTGCAGGGTGGCTTGATTGTCGAGCACTGGGATACGACGGAACAGATTGCGCCAACGTCCCAGTGGAAGAACAACAATGGAAAATTTTAGGTGGGAAGAGCGGCCGTCAGTAGGCCGAAACCTAACAACGAATTCAGCAGGAGTCTGCAATGAAAATCTTTGGTGATAGCCGATCGGGTAACTGCTACAAAATTAAGCTCCTTGCTGCCTTGCTGGAGATTCAACATGAGTGGATCCATGTAGATATCCTAGAGGGCGGAACGCAAACCCCTGAGTTTTTGAATAAGAACCCTAACGGCAAGATTCCGGTCGTAGAGTTGGCGGACGGGCGTTGCCTGTCTGAGCCAAATGCGATCATTAACTTTCTAGCGTCGGGCTCTGCACTTGTGTCGAGCGATCCTTACGAATACGCGAAAGTTCAACAGTGGCAGTTTTTTGAGCAATACAGTCATGAGCCATTTATCGCCGTGGCGAGGTTCATTGCGAAGTATTTGGGCCTGCCCGATGACCGTAGGGCCGAGTATGAATCTAAGCAGGAAGGGGGTCATAAAGCGCTGCGAATCATGGAAGAACAGCTACAGCAGACGCCTTATCTGACCGGAGGCCAACTCAGTACGGCAGATATCTCACTGTACGCCTATACCCATGTTGCAGGAGAAGGCGCGTTTGACTTGCAGAGATAGCCAGCTGTGC
>ERZ802822.1605-NODE-1605-length-13461-cov-4.756351_pt1 | contig 13461 bp, 11 predicted proteins | sample MGYA00345649_ERZ802822 | MGnify/ENA primary metagenome ERZ802822 (study PRJEB30503, sample SAMEA104212359) | marine metagenome | biome: Westerlies Biome; feature: [SRF] surface water layer (ENVO:00010504) within the epipelagic zone...; material: water...
CCCATCAAGGAGCGCTTACGTAACAAGAGAAAGCCACCCATGAGTCCGCAGGCACAACCCAGCAACATCGTGCAGATCACAACTAAACGCGTGTTATAATCGCGGAGAATGAGAACGTTCCAGATGTCTGCTAGCTCAGGCATGGTGGTCTTGTATAAAACAGATACGACGATGCGCGTTCATCGCGACTGAACGACCTCGTTGGCTGCTTGGGTGAAAAGCGTCAGCTTACCGCCGTAGGTTCGACGGAGATTCTCTTGGGTAAAGACCTCGTCGGTTGGCCCCGCCGCGACAACGCGCATGTTGAGCAAGACTGTCCAATCAAAATACTGGGGCACAGTGGCAAGGTCATGGTGCACGACGAGGACAGTCTTGCCCCGCTTCTGTAATTCTTTGAGCAGCTCGACGATGGCACGCTCCGTCGCGGCATCCACTGCGGCGAAAGGCTCATCCATAAAATAAATATCCGCATCCTGCACGAGCGCGCGAGCGAGAAAGGTTCGCTGCTGTTGCCCCCCTGAGAGTTGGCTGATCTGGCGATGTGCGTAGTCCGCGAGCCCGACACGTTCGAGCGCCTCCATAGAGAGCGCTTTTGAGTGCTTGCTCACGCGGCGGAACCAGCCGAGTTTTCCATAGGTGCCCATCGCCACCACATCGAGCGCACTCACCGGAAAGTCCCAATCCACACTCTCACGCTGTGGCACGTAGCCAACCCGTTTGCGCTTTTTTTTATAGGACTGACCATAAATATTAATCTCGCCAGAGGTGCGAGGAATCAGGTCGAGACAGGCTTTAATCAAGGTACTCTTTCCCGCGCCATTGGGCCCTACGATACTGACCAGTTTTCCTTCAGGAATCGAAAGATCAATATCCCAGATCACTGGTTTGCGGTGGTAGGCCACCGTAAGATCGCGGATCGTAAGTGGTAGCGACTTGCGGGAGATCGCGGCCTCCTCAATTTGCATGAATGGTTTGGATGCTGGGCTCATCATCAATCGATTACTCACCAGTCACTACTTGGCGAAAGCCCGCCGCTTGGCCACCAAGAGCATTGGTGATGGTGGTAACGTTGCTATCAATCATACCGATATAGGTGCCTTTGTAGGTTCCAGCTTGACCCATCGCATCGGAGAAAAGAGATCCGCCAATGATGACAGCATGCCCGCGGGCACGGGCACCCTCAACTAAGGCACGGACGTTTTTATCCGCCACCGAGCTTTCGACAAAGACGGCAGGGATCTGGCGCTCGACGATGAAGTCGACCAAATCTTCAAGATCACGGACGCCAGCTTCAGACTCGGTGCTCATTCCTTGGATGCCCCTTACCTCGATACCGTATGCGCGACCGAGGTATTGAAAGGCATCATGCGCCGTGACGAGAACACGCTGCGACTCTGGGATTGTTGACATCGCCTCTTTAGCATAGGCGTCGAGGGCTTCGAGTTGCTCGGCGTAAAAGGCAGCCTTACTATGATAGGCCTCGGCATTTTCAGGATCATAGACGGCTAAAGTTTCCGCGACCACAGGTATCGCGCGGAGCCAGCCTGAGACATCCATCCACACATGCGGGTCAGTGTATGCCGAGCCGTCATCTTTATCCAAAAGGTAGTCGGTCTCCACAAGAATGGCCTCAGTCACGGCCTTGACCAGCTTACCCTTTGAAGCGACGCCTACGAGCACATCGGTCATTTCACCCTCAAGCAGGAGACCGTTATAAAAAACCACATCGGCTTGGCTCAACTTGACCACATCGCCACGAGTCGGTTTGTAAAGGTGTGGGTCAATGCCCTCGCCTATGATACCTTCCACCTCGGCGTAGTCACCAACCAGATTGACCACAATGTCGGTGATCATGCCAACCGTGCAGACAATTTTATAAGGCTCAGCAGATCCATCTGTATCGGAGCGAGCATCCGGTTCCCCTGCGCAGCCCAAGAGGAAGTGGCTTATCAAAAATACAGATACTAAGCAAAGTGTTGATCTATAAAAATTCATACTTTGAATACTCAAAGTCATGGTGACTTCAAAGTCAAGATTGCAGGGGTATCAATTGCGAAGCTCCCAACTAAGTGGAATGCATACAAAAGGCCGACTCCTTGCAGGGAATCGACCTTTATAAAGTAATCAGTTACTCGAACTGCCTAATTAAGCAGTCTGAGCTTCTTTAGCTTTCTCTATAAGTGCAAGAAAAGCAGCTTCGTCGTGAATCGCTAATTCGGAGAGCTGTTTACGATCCATTTCTATGTTTGCTTTCTTCAGCCCGTTAATAAAACGGCTGTAGTTGATGCCATTGTTACGGCAAATCGCGTTGATACGGACGATCCAGAGTTGACGGAACTCTGTCTTCTTTTTGCGGCGGTCGCGGTAAGCGTAAACTTCGGCGCGATCGACGGCGTCTTTAGCGTAGCGGAAAAGACGTGATTTGTTTCCGAAATAACCCTTGGCTTTTTTCAGAACTTTTTTGCGACGAGCAAGCGTCGCTGGACCATTGGTGGCTCTAGGCATGTTGTTGTATCTCTCGTTTAGGTCGCTGTCGGGTCGCCCATTTTCATGTTACCCGACTAGCGTGAGTTAATATTATTAAAACAGTCTTCTTGAGTGTTTAAGCGAAAGGCAGACCGCGGATGAGGTTCGCACGTTGGCCAGGAGCGACCAATTTACTGCTACCTGCACGGCGGCGTTGCTTGACACTTTTGTTGCGAAGTAGGTGACGGTGTCCTGGCGTACGACGCAGGAGTTTACCGGTGCCTGTCTTCTTGAAGCGTTTTGCGATGGATTTGCGTGTTTTCTGCATGAGAAATTCGGGAAAGTGGAGGAAAGCACAGGTTTCTGGGCACCTTGTAAAGTACTAATTTGAACTTCTCATAGTCGATATCCAATATTGAACTCGGTCTTCTCGCAGTTCAACTTGACCGCCATCAAAACAAACCCCCCAGTCAATCCACCTAAAAACCAGAGCCGTCTCATCGGATCGACGCTCGGGCGCATACGCAAACTAGGCGGCTATCAGAAGCATCACCACGTGCCTGACGGACATACCGACGCCGCACAAAACTTCGTCCGCAAGGTGGGGCAAGTTGACGTGAAAGAGGCTGCCGACAGTCTCTTTACAAACATTCGAAACCTCTTCGGCTACAAGCGTCGAGATTTCGACTATACTTGCGAGGACGGCTTTGCGTGGATCAAAACGCCCGATTTCGACCTCCAGATACGAGTCGACCAGTGCCCACACGACACGAAAAACTACCTATTGATTACCGAGATCATTGCTCTTCACACGGAGTCGATTGCGACTGATCACCGCTTTCACAATTGCTTCACTCAGCACTGCGAGCAACTAATCTTCGAATTCGCCAGTCCGATACAGGTCCAGGACAAGATTGACATACTGGAGGATATTCCCGAACTGGCCAAAGCGATGACCTATGAGCCAGACGGCAGCGCCTTTGAGCTCAAGCTGCCAAAACTGGATCTGCACATTCAGATCGACGAGTCCTCTATTACTTTCAGCCTGCTGACCTTACGCGACCTCGGCAAACTACTCGACCACAGTCAAAAAGCATTCGACATCCTCGCCTGCGCGGAATTCGGACTACGATTAAGGTAGAGGCTTCACCCGGAAAGACGAGCGAAGCAAAGCAAGTAACTACTGCGGGAATCAAATTGAATCTCCTACACTCAAATATTTATCCAGATTTCTCGTTGCCCTTTCCTCAAGACAGCTCAGATTTTCGACCTCGGAGCCTAATTATAAAACTCATGAGCCAAAGCCTATCCTGGAACCGAAAAGACCTGATCGACGTGGAACCCCTCTCCCGCGATGAGATTGAAACGATTTTTACCACCGCGACTGCCTTCAAAAAGGCGATGGAAGCGGATGACATGAAGCAGCCTTACCTCAACGGCCGCACGGTGGTGAATCTTTTCTTAGAACCAAGTACCCGCACGCGGCTCGCCTTCGAGGTAGCCGCCAGCCGACTCAGCGCAGACACAATAACTGTGACAGGAGGCGCTAGCAGCCTGAGCAAGGGCGAGACCCTTCGCGATACCGCGCGTAATATGGAAGCACTCAAGGCAGACATCATCATAATGCGCCACTCTGCTTCGGGCGCGCCTAATTATTTGTCCAAAGTCGTCGACATCCCCGTGATCAATGCAGGTGACGGCGCCCACTCTCACCCGACGCAGGCGCTCCTCGATGCCTTCACCCTACTGGAAAAATTCGGCTCACTCGACGGCAAGAGGATCACCATTCTCGGCGATATCCTTTTTAGCCGAGTCGCTCGATCGAATATCATTTGCCTGCAAAAGCTCGGGGCAAAAGTCACCATCGCTGGTCCTAGCACGCTCGTGCCGAAAGCATTCGAGGCGATGGGCGTCACCGTAAGCCACAAACTACAGCCAGCACTCGAAGGTGCCGACGCGGTCATGCTGCTCCGAATCCAGCACGAGCGACAAACCGCAACGCACTTCCCCTCAATTGGCGAATACACCAGTTCCTTCGGTCTGAACAAGGAGCGAGCCGCTTGGCTTAAACCCGGGGCGATCATCATGCATCCAGGCCCCATCAACCGAGGCGTCGAGATCGACTCCGAACTGGCCGACTCCGACCAGTCCGTGATTCTACAACAGGTGACCAACGGTATCGTCGTCCGCATGGCAATTCTACATCTCTGCTCATGCGCCTACCACAAACAAACCGTCGAGCTACCCGCGTAAAATATTAAGACACTGAAATATAGGAACACGATCAATGAGTCACATACTTTGGATTAAAAACGGCAGGGTCATTGATCCAGCTAATCAGCGCGATGCAAACGGTGACATTTTTGCTATCGATGGAAAAATCGTCGATAGTATCAGTGACGCGCAAAAGACCGACGCCACCCTAGTTGATGCGACAGGCCTCGTCGTCGCCCCAGGGCTAGTCGATATCCACGTCCACTTTCGTGACCCGGGTCAAACGCACAAAGAAGACATCCGTAGTGGCACCGAAGCGGCGGCGGCAGGCGGGTTCACCTCTGTCGTGTGCATGCCTAACACAAGCCCCGTCTGTGATAACGCAGGCACCATTCAGCGTATCATGGATAAGGTCGAGCGCGAAGCCGTCGTCCATGTGTATCCCACGGGCTGCCTGACCATTAAGATGAAAGGCGAGCAACTCGCGCCGACTGGCCAACTAAAAAAAGCGGGCGTCATCGCCATGACAGATGATGGCGCTTGCGTACAGAGTAACGAGATTATGCGCCGTGCGGTCGAGTATGCCAAGATGTTTGACCTCCCAATAATGGATCACTGCCAAGACGCCAGCTTAACCGAAGGCGCTGTCATGAACGAGGGCGAATGGTCGCTTCGGCTTGGCTTACAGGGGTGGCCAAAAGCTGCTGAAGACATCATCGTGGCGCGGAATGTCATCCTCGCAGAACTCACAGGCGCTCACATTCACATGCAGCACATCAGCTCGGCTACTTCGGTTGATATACTCCGTCGCGCCATTGATCGCGGAGCTACTGTCAGTGGTGAAGCTAGCCCACACCACATCGAATTCACCGATGCAGATTTAAGCGACTACGATACCGTTTTTAAAATGAACCCACCTCTCCGCACCGATGCCGACCGCGAGTCGCTCATTGAAGGGCTCATCGATGGTACTCTCGCCTGCATTGCAACCGATCACGCACCTCACTCCCCCACCGAGAAAGATCGAGAGTTTGACGCCGCGCCCTTCGGCATCATTGGCTTGGAGAACTCACTAGCTAGTTCGTTGACCACACTTTACCATGGCAAGCGCCTCGGTCTGAGCGAAGTCCTTGCTCTGCTCACACACAAGGGAGCTGAAATTTGTAAACTCGACGCAGGCACACTCAGCACGGGGGCACCTGCCGATATTTGCCTCTTTGACCCCGATGAAGAATGGACAGTCGATGCCAATAAATTCTTTAGTAAATCACGCAACTGCCCATGGCATGGCAAAATCCTTAAAGGCGTCGTCAAATCGACCTACGTCGACGGGCAACAAGTCTTCGATGGTCAATCCATCACCGCATAACAAATGCAGGCAGACCCACAAGTCGATGCCCCACTGATCGTGGCATCGCTATCTATCTTGCTTATTCTCGCAAGCAGCCTCGCGCTATGGATTCGCCACATCCAGAAGCCAGAAAACACCTTGGAAAACGACCCAGGGACACCCGCTTGGCCGATCGGCTGGGTCAACTTCGGGATCTTCATCTGCGCGATGCTTATTTTTGTCTATGTAGTGCAAGTCGCAGCAAGTCTTCTTTTTTTTGATGCACCTACGGAAGGCGAAGGCCCACCAGAATTGACACCATGGCTCGCAGTGCTTGCCGTACTATGCCTCCAATTGCCTATGTTGGCTGTTTTCTATGGAGCCCGTCGTCTCTACCCCAGCCTCTATGCAAGCCGACTGGATAACACTAAGCTCTCGATCTTTACATCTTTCAAAAAAGCGCTCCCACTCTTCCTAATGCTACTTCCGGGCGTGTGGATCGTCGCGCTGCTTTGGGCTGAGGTCCTATCCAGATTTGAAGGATTTGGTCTCATTGAAGATCTCGAGCAACAAGACCTCGTCACCCTCTTTCAAGGGGGCGGTGATCCTATCGCCATCGGCCTACTTGTCATCGCGGCCGTCATACTCGCACCTATCGTCGAAGAACTGATCTTCCGCGGCTGCCTTTATCGTTTCCTCAAAAGCCAAACCACTGTGCTACCAGCGCAGATCGCCAGCGGCATCCTTTTCTCTATGATACACTGGAACCTATTGTCTTTTCTTCCTTTGGTACTAGTTGGCATCTTCCTAGCGCGGATCTATGAAAAAACCGGAAGTATACTAGTCGCTATTTGGTTTCATGCTTTCTTTAACGCCTTCAGTCTAAGCATGCTGTTTATTACTAATCTATCGGACGTCATTCCGTAGTAATTTCAGCCTTTTAGCTTTTTCTTAATCTCAGTATTTGTTCTTTCAGTTGCCCAGAGGACACCCACTTCAATCACCCCTTCGGGGCAAATCGTTCTGATTCACCCTCTCCGCGCTACTCGCGCCACGTCAGTATTTTCAAATGACTCCTCACGACAATATCCGCATCGCTCAGACACGCCCACTACTCGCACCCTCGATTCTAATCGAAGAAGTCCCCCTCACAAAATTGGCCACTGCGGTGATCGAACAAGGACGCAAGGAGAGTAGTGCCATCCTTAGGGGCGACGACGACCGCCTGTGTGTGGTGTGTGGCCCCTGCTCGATCCACGACACTAAAGCGGCGCTCGAATACGCCGAGCGTCTGTCGCCTCTCCGCGAAAGATACAAAGACGACCTGCAGATCATCATGCGGACTTACTTCGAGAAGCCGCGTACTGTAGTCGGCTGGAAGGGTTTGATCAACGATCCAGAGATCGACGGTAGCTTCGAGATCAACCAGGGTCTACGCATTGCGCGTAAACTGTTGATCGATGTCTGTGAAATCGGTCTCCCCACGGGTGCCGAGTTTCTCGACACCATCATCCCTCAATTTATCGCCGACGCCATCGCCTGGTCTGCCATAGGCGCGCGTACCACCGAAAGCCAGATCCACCGAGAGCTCGCTTCTGGCCTCTCTATGCCTGTCGGTTTTAAAAATGGCACCAGTGGTAACGTGCAGATTGCAATCGACGCCGTCCGTTCTGCGGGGCAAGCGCACTGGTTCCCGTCCGTGACCAAGCAGGGCGTGACTGCCATTTTTCAAACCACTGGCAACTCCGACGCCCATGTCATTTTACGTGGCGGCAACCGTACGGGCCCTAATTATGAAGCCCAGACAATCGAACCTATTCTCGATCAGCTCAGCGAGGTTAATTTACCACCCTATGTGGTCGTCGATTGCAGCCACGGCAACAGCAACAAAGACTACACGCGCCAGAGCGAAGTCGCGCGCGTGCTAGCCGAGCAAATCGCTAAGGGTCAAAAAGGCATCGCAGGTATCATGCTAGAAAGCCATCTCGTCGCTGGTCGTCAAAACTACGAGTCCGACAGGAGCAGCACTTACGGACAGAGCATAACCGATGCCTGCATAGACCTTATCGCAACCGAGGCTATCTTCGAGATGCTCGCATCTGCTGTCCAGAAGCGGCGGACTTGAGGCGGTATTACCGCTTAATCAAACGACTCGCCTTCAATTGCCCGCAACCAGCGGCCACATCAATTCCGCGCCTTTGGCGTACTGTGCTGGGTAGGCCTGACGCTTGGATAATATCTTGAAACTTGCGAACATTCGTCTCGTCTGTAGCTTCACCTCCATACCCTTCGGTTGCGTTGAGTGGAATTAAATTAACGTGCGCATCGATGCCTTTGAGAAGTTCTGCCAGTCGAAAAGCATGATCCGCACTGTCATTAACGCCACCAATCAATGTCCAGGCAAAGAATACCCTAGCTCGTTTAATTTCAGTATATTCACGACAGGCATCGATGAGGTCAGCTAATGGCCATTTTTTATTAACAGGGATTAGTTTGCCGCGCTCTTCATCACTCGCCCCATGTAGACTGACTGCGAGCGAGTAGCGTTTGGGATGACGCGCCAGTTTCAAAATACCCGGAATATGACCCACCGTGCTGATGGCGACCCGAGCAGGTCCGATGTTCAGGCCACGGTTGTCTGTTATAATACCAAGTGCCTCCATCACGGGTTCAAAATTATGTAATGGCTCTCCCATTCCCATCATCACGATGTTACGCAAACGTTCGCCGTGGCTCTCGCGTAGTCCGCGCTCAACATGATGAGCCTGCGACACGATCTCGCCTGCGGTAAGATGCCGAGAAAAACCCATCTGCCCCGTTGCGCAAAAGACACAACCCATCGCGCATCCGACCTGGGTACTTAAACAAGCAGTAAATCTGCCCGAGAATCCCATCCGCACGGCCTCGACCTCGGCACCGTCAGCAAGACGAAGCATATACTTTTCGGTGAAGCCATCGCCACTCGGCCTGCAATCCGTCTGCTTCGAGGGGCAGAGAACGGGTGCATTCCCGGTCGAAAGCCAGCGAGCGACGGGCGGCAAGATACCTTCGGCTGCGCTTAAATCTTTACTCACTAGTCGACGTTGAACGGCGCTAAAGAGCGGCTTTGCGTGCACTGGGTTCACCCCAGCGCTGGAGAGCATTTGCTCTAGTGCCCCGTAGCTGTAGCCTTCTAGCGAATCGACCATAGTCAAAACCCGTGCCTTAAATTTTAGAAAGGTCAACCGTAACTCGTAGCTGCTAATTGATCCCAATGTCGCATCCCTCATGGGGACGTAGAAGAAATCCCTGCTCACACGTGGCCAACGAAATATATTCTTTAATAAGATGAATGTGATTTTTTGTTCATTCTCTTACCTCGAGATTACATAGCCCTGCAAATTAAAGAAAGAAAGCTTCGCTTGTCTATCCTACAGGAGCGAAGGCGAGAAATTGCAGTGCTTTAGGCGTTCTAAATAAAGTGAAACTAAGCCTTTAACTCTGCGCATGCGTCGCTATGTGTACGTTTCTGCATTATGCAGTCGTAACAAAATAACAAAACCAACTATCATGAAAATTGCAAAACTCACTCTCATTGGCCTTCTTTTCGCTGCCGCACTCTTCACAACGGGCTGCGAGAAGAGCCCAGCAGATGACGCTGTCGAAGCAACTGAAGAAGTTACCGAAGCAGCTGAATAAGCTTCCAAATTCAATCATCTATACGCGAAACGCGCTCCTTTCTAGGAGCGCGTTTTTTCATACTGATTTCGCTAAAAGCTGAATAATTATAAGCGACTCGGCACTAATTGGACGGCCAATCTCTAGCTCGATTACAGGCTTTCCAAAATACGCTGTGTCTCGTCGCGCTTTTCGGTCGTCTCTGCTAGCTGCTTTCGAGCACCGTCGACAACATTCTCCGGTGCACTTTCAACAAACTTTTGATTCTTTAGTTTGTTCTCCCCAACCATGACGAGCTTGTTCAATTTTTCGAGTTCTTTAGTCAGGCGCGCTTTCTCTGCTTCAACATCAATGCTACTAGTCAAATCCAGGTAAAGGGTTCCGAGTGGTGTCACGATGGCAGGTAAACCATCAGCTATATTCTCGCCTAGGGCCTCAAGACTACCCAAACCTGCGAGTGTTTGAATCATGCCAGAGTTTTCAGCAATGACAGAGGCTGCGACACCTTCGGCCCCATAAAAAACATCGACGTCACGCTTGCTAGCTAGGTTGTATTGCGCTTTGAGCGCACGGGCTTGCGAGATAAACTCCTGTAGAGGAGTCACGCGGCCGATAGAATCGTTGTCTACAGGAACACGCTCCTCGAGGGTCATGGCCTTTGTAAGAGTGGTGTTTTGAATATAAGCGATCACTTCTCCATAGCCCAAACCCTCCCAAAGTTCTTCAGTAATGTGCGGAATGATAGGGTTGGCCAGTTGCAATACCTGGCGAATAACAAGGTCTTGAATGGCGAGGCAGTTATCACGTAGCTCTTCGCTACTCTTCAGTTTACCCTTGGAGGCTTCCACATACCAGTCGCAGAAATCCCCCCAGAAAAAGGCATAAATTTGATGTGTGAGCGGCGAAATCTCGAAGTTGGCAAAGCACTTCTCGAGGTCGGCAGTGACCTGATGAAGACGACCTAAAATCCAGTGATCGTAATCGTCGAACAGATCCGGATGGAAGCGACTGATGATGGCCTCGAAGCTCGAGTTGTCGGCCATGGGCCCACTCATCTGGCGGAAGCGCGCGGCGTTCCAGAGTTTGTTGCAAAAGTTGCGTCCGATCTGAATGCGCTCTTCGGAAAAAAGAATATCAGAACCCGAAGGCGCGATATTGCAGATTCCGAAACGAAGGCCATCGGCACCATATTTCTCAATCAAGTCAAGTGGATCGGGCGAGTTACCAAGGGATTTCGACATTTTACGCCCTTTCTCGTCACGGATCAGACCGTGAATAAAAATGTTTTTGAAAGGGATACGCTTAGCGATCTGTTCGTCAGTCAGATCTTTGGCATCCTCCCCATAGAGTTCGATGCCCGCCATGATCATACGGGCGACCCAGAAAAAGATAATATCAAAACCTGTAACTAAGGTGGAAGTAGGATACCAAAAATCGAGCTCCTTCTGTTGGGCTTCTGTCGGATTAGGCCAACCGAGATTGGCCATTGGCCAGAGGTAGGAGGACGCCCAGGTGTCTAGCACATCTTCTTCTTGCTCCCAGTTTCCCGGATCCGCAGGACCTTCGACCGAAACGTGGACGTGATCGGGATTTTCAAAGTCGAGTTCCGTACGCTCCATTCCTTTTTTATACCAGACAGGGATGCGGTGCCCCCACCAGAGTTGACGACTAATGCACCAATCTTGGATGCCGTTAAGCCAGTGGAGGTAAGTCTTTTTCCAACGATCAGGATGGAATTTAATAGTGCCATTTTCGACCGCTCGCTTGGCCTCTTCGACCTTAGGATATTTAAGGAACCACTGTTCGGAGAGGCGCGGCTCAATCGGCACGTCGCCACGCTCAGAAAATCCAACGGTATTCTCATAGGGCTCTCGCTCGATCAGTAGGCCCATTTCCTCTAGCTTTTGTGCGGCGACTTTGCGGGCTTTGAAACGATCCATTCCATCAAATTCTTCGCCGGCGAGATCGTTAAGCTTACCCTCGGAGTCGATCACTTCGATCACTTCAAGATTGTGGCGTTGCCCGATTTCGAAGTCGTTCTTGTCGTGCGCAGGTGTCACTTTGAGGCAACCGGTGCCGAACTCGCGGTCAACATATTCGTCACCGATAATGGGGATTTCTGCCCTCGGGAAAGGACGCCAGACCGTCTTACCGATTAGGTGCTTATAGCGTTCATCCTTCGGATGAACGGCTAAGGCACTGTCGCCCATCAAGGTCTCCGGGCGAGTGGTGGAAATTTCTAAGTGCGTGCGTGCACCGTCGGCCTCGACTAACTCGTAGCGCATCTTGAAGAAGAAGCCGTTCTGCGGCTTCATGTTCACCTCTTCGTCGGAGATCGCAGTGTGGGTAGCAGGGCACCAATTAACCATGCGCTTGCCACGATAAATGTAACCGCGTTTGTAGAATTTAACAAAAGCATCCAAGACTGCTTTGGAGTAATCTTCGTCCAATGTAAAACTCGTGCGATCCCAATCGCAAGATGCACCCAGCTTTTGAAGTTGATTGAGGATCACCCCACCCGACTCTTCACGGAAATCCCACACTTTATCGAGGAAGGCTTCACGCCCGAGGTCATATTTCGTCTGGCCTGTGGCCTCGCGTAGCTGCTTCTCGACCTTCGTCTGGGTAGCGATACCCGCATGGTCGGTGCCTGGTTGCCAGAGCACCGCCTTACCCTCTAAGCGAGCGCGGCGAACGAAGATGTCCTGCAATGTATTGTCTAAGACGTGCCCCATGTGCAGCATGCCTGTCACATTGGGTGGTGGAATCATGATTGCGTAGGGCTCCTTAGCGGAGTCCGCTTCAGCTTTGAAGCACCCAGCTTCTAGCCAATTGGCATACCAGCGCTGTTCGACTTCTTTCGGTTCGTAGGCTTTAGCGATCTCAGACATGAAGTAAAAATAGGTAGTAAATAAAGGTGCGGCCCACCGCGCGGCTTTCAAGCTCGAAAACAAAAAGCCCGCAGGCACGGTGCGCTGCGGGCTTTAAAAAATAACTTTTTCGACAAGATCAGCCAGTGAGTTGCTTGATGATCTCGACGATGGGCAAAAAGAGCGCAATAACGATGAAACCGACAACGACCGCGAGGAAAACGATCATAACAGGCTCAATGATCGAAGTGATCCCAGCCACGGCGTTATCGACGTCTTCGTCATAGTTATCCGCCACACGGTTGAGCATCTCGGCTAGCTCACCCGTTTCTTCGCCAACGTCGACCATACTGGTGACCATATTGGGAAAGACAGTCTCGCGAGACATAGGTGCGGCGAGGGACTCACCATCACGCACGCTGTCGTGGATGCGAGTGAGTGCGCTTTCGTAGAATTTGTTGCCAGTGATATCCTTAGTAATTGTAATCGACTGTAAGATAGGAACACCACTAGTAACAAGAGTACCAAGGGTTCTACTAAATCTAGAGATCGCACTCTTTCTTTGAACATTTCCAAAGAGAGGCATTCTTAGCTTAACAGCATCGAGAAACCTTCTACCGCCTTGTGACTTAGAGAATACTTTATAAAAAACAAAACTCACTACTAAACCAATAGCGATTGGAGCGATGTTAGACGATAAATTTCCAGACAAATTAATCACAAACTTAGGAAGACCTGGGAGTCTATCCTTTGACCCCAACATATCCGTGAAAATCTGCTCAAACTTAGGAACAATCACAGTTAAAAGAAAAACCATAATCGCCAAGGCAATGACCATAACGATGACCGGATAGACCATAGCTGCAACAATCTTATTTTTAAGCTTCTGCGCCTTCTCTGAGTACTCAGCCAACCTAATAAGAA